>Ga0194048_10001413_pt1 | contig 11922 bp, 7 predicted proteins | sample JunL225m_MetaG_FD_161685 | JGI IMG/M metagenome (GOLD analysis project Ga0194048, IMG submission 161685) | Anoxic zone freshwater microbial communities from boreal shield lake in IISD Experimental Lakes Area, Ontario, Canada - Jun2016-L222-5m | ecosystem: Environmental > Aquatic > Freshwater >...
AACGAGCGCTGGCGCTCCCGCCTCGACGGCTTGGCCCTGGCCTACGCCTGGATCATCGCCCTCGGCTTCATCTCCATCCCTCTCGCCGTGCTCACCGGCTGCCTGAAGTAATCCCCAGCGCCTGCTACGACCATGAATCTCGACTCGAAAATCCCCGCCGGCCCGCTGGCCGATAAGTGGAATAATCATAAGGCTAAGCTCCGCTTGGTGAACCCGGCCAACCGCCGCAAGTACCACGTCATCGTCGTCGGCTCCGGCCTCGCCGGCTCCGCCGCCGCCGCTTCGTTCGCCGAGATGGGCTACGAAGTCTCCTGCTTCTGCTACCAGGACAGCCCGCGCCGCGCCCACTCGATCGCCGCCCAAGGCGGCATCAACGCCGCGAAGAACTATCAGAACGACGGCGACAGCGTCCGCCGCCTCTTCCAGGACACGATCAAAGGCGGCGATTACCGCGCCCGCGAAGCCAACGTCTACCGTCTCGCGCAAGTCTCGACGAGCATCATCGACCAGTGCGTCGCGCAGGGCGTGCCCTTCGCCCGTGAATACGGAGGCCTCCTCGCCAACCGTTCCTTCGGCGGCGCGCAGGTTTCGCGCACCTTCTACGCGCGCGGCCAGACTGGCCAGCAGCTGCTCATCGGCGCCTACTCGGCGCTCTCCCGTCAGATCGGTCTCGGCACGGTGAAGATGTACACCCGCCACGAGATGCTCGACCTCGTCCTCGTCGACGGCAAGGCCAAGGGCATCGTCACGCGCGACCTCGTCACGGGCGCCGTCGAATCCTGGTCCTCCGATGTCGTCGTGGTCTGTACCGGTGGCTACGGCAACGTCTTCTATCTCTCGACCAACGCCCAAGGGTGCAACGTCACCGCGACGTTCCGCGCCCACCGCCGCGGCGCCGGCTTCGCGAATCCCTGCTACACGCAGATCCATCCGACCTGTATTCCCGTGCACGGCGAAGACCAGTCCAAGCTCACGCTGATGTCCGAGTCGCTCCGCAACGACGGCCGCGTCTGGGTCCCGAAGAACAAGGCCGACTGCGCCAAGCCTGCCTCCGAAGTGCCCGAAGAGGCCCGCGATTATTTCCTCGAACGCAAGTACCCGAGCTACGGTAACCTCGCCCCGCGCGACATCGCCTCCCGCGCCGCCAAGGAAGTCTGCGACGAAGGTCGCGGCGTCGGCCAGGTGGTCGACGGCAAGCGCCTCGGCGTCTACCTCGACTTCTCCGCCGCGATCAACCGCCTTGGCGAGTCCGAGGTCCGCGCCCGCTACGGCAACCTGTTCGACATGTACCAGAACATCACCGGCGAGAACGCATACAAGCAGCCGATGCGCATCTTCCCGGCCGTGCACTACACGATGGGCGGCCTCTGGGTGGATTATAACCTGCAGTCGAACATCCCCGGACTGTTCGTCGGCGGCGAAGCCAACTTCTCCGACCACGGCGCCAACCGCCTCGGCGCCTCCGCGCTCATGCAGGGCCTCGCCGACGGCTATTTCGTCCTGCCCTACACGGTCACCGATTACCTCGCCGGCGAAAAGTCTGGTAGCCGTCCTTCCAACGACGCCCCGGAATTCAAGGCCGTCGTCAAGGACGTCAACGATCGCGTCGCTAAGCTGCTTTCGATCAACGGCACGAAGTCCCCGCGCTATTACCACAAGGCCCTCGGTAAGATCACCTGGGAGCAGTGCGGCATGGCCCGCGATAAGGCCGGTCTCGAAGGCGCGATCCGCGACCTCCAGGCGCTCCGCAAGGATTTCTGGGAGAACGTGAAGGTCGTCGGCTCCGGCGACGCCCTCGCCCCGGAGCTCGAACGCGCCGGCCGCGTGGCCGACTTCCTCGACTTCGGCATCATGATGTGCCTCGACGCACTCACCCGCGAGGAGTCCTGCGGCGGCCACTTCCGCACCGAATTCCAGGACGCCGGCGAAGCGAAGCGCGATGACGCGCAATACGCCCACGCCGCCGTCTGGCAATGGACCGGCGAAGGCCAGCTCCCCGCTCGACACGTCGAGCCCCTCGTCTACGAGGAGACCCAACTCTCCACCCGCTCTTACAAGTAATCACCATGGTCCAGGACAACGGAAAAGAACAAACCCTCGCGCTCAAGTTGCGCGTCTGGCGTCAGCGCCGCGGCCAGCCCGGCGCCTTCGAGGAGCACTCCCTCGCCGCCGTGCCGACCTCGGCCTCGTTCCTCGAGATGATGGACATGCTCAACGAGCAGCTCATCAAGGCGGGCAAGGATACTTTCGCCTTCGACCACGACTGCCGCGAAGGCATCTGCGGGATGTGCTCGATGACGATCAACGGCATGCCCCACGGCCCCATCCCGGGCGTGACGACCTGCCAGCTGCACATGCGCAACTTCCGCGACGGCGAGACGATCACCGTCGAGCCATGGCGCGCCCGCGCCTTCCCGGTACTCAAGGACCTCGCGGTCGACCGCTCGGCCTTCGACAAGGTCATCCAGTCCGGCGGCTTCATCACCGTCCGCACGGGTTCCGCGCCTGAGGCCAACAATATCCCGGTGCCCAAGCCCATCGCCGATGAGGCCATGGACGCCGCGGAATGCATCGGTTGCGGCGCCTGCGTCGCCTCCTGCAAGAACGGCTCCGCGATGCTCTTCGTCGGCGCCAAGATCAACCACCTCAACATCCTGCCACAGGGCCAGGCCGAGCGTGACCGCCGCACCCTCTCGATGGTGAAGACCATGGACGAAGCCGGCTTCGGCAATTGCACCAACTACGGCGAATGCCAGGCGCATTGCCCGAAGAGCATCACGCTCGACGTCATCGCCAAGCTCAACCGCGACTATCTCCGTGCCCGCGTGAAGGAGTTCTTCTCCTCCACCGGTAAGCCTTCCAAGGGCGGAGACTGAGCGCGAGCGGTGCTCGCGCGGGGATCTGCTGGCATGCTGGCAGGCTGCGAAGCAAAGTGAAGAGCGGCGCCGTCAGGCGCCCTTCTTGTTTAGGCCGCCGCAGGGCGGCCGAAGGTAGGGGCGTGGCTACGCCGCGCCCTCAGCCTAGGAGGGCACGATGAATCGTGCCCCTACCACGGTTCGCCCTGCGGCGAACGGCTGCATCGGGTAGGGCGGCGATTGCCATCGCCGCCGTTCGAGGCCGGCGACGTGGAGTCGTCCGGTCTTAGTCAGATGCGGGTGATTCCTGTGTTCGTAGGCGAACGGACGTGATGGTAATCACGTCCCTACCTTCTGCTTCGCAGCAGTTCCCCCATGCCAGCAGAGCCCCTACCTTCTCACTCCGCCTCGACGACGCTCTGGTCGCCGACGCACGTGAGTAGGACGCGGTTATTGCCGTTGGCGGCCTGGAGGGCGCGCACGAACTCGCCGATCGCGGCCCCTTCCTTCAGGGTGACTTCGTAGCGCAGTTCGGTCATCAGTCCGGCCTGCACGGTCTCGACCGACTTGAGCGACTGGTGCGAAAGATGCTGCGCGAACGGTGCGGCGAAGGCTTGGTCGTAGTCGACGTCGGTGCCGACGCGGATGCGCAACAGGTGAGAGCCTTTGAGCGAAGAGAAGAGGTTCGCGCGTGAGAGGACGAAGATGATCACGCACACGAGCGGCACGGTGATCGCGGCCAGGGGGTATTGACGCGCGCCGACGGCCAAGCCGGTGCCCATGGCGAGGAAGATGAACCCGATGTCGCGCGACTGGCCGACGTTACGGCGGAAGCGGATGATCGAGAACGCCGCGAACATGCCGAAGGCCGTGGCCATGTTGCCCATGACGACGAGGATGACGAGGGTGACGCACGTGCCGAGGATGAGCAGGGTGTGCACGTAATCCTGCGAGTAGCGCGTGCCGCGGTAGGTCTGCTTATAAGTCCAGGCGACGAGGGCGTTGAGCGCGAAGCTGAACAGGATCGCGAAGAGGATCTCTTTTACGGCCGGCTTGTCGGCATGGTCGGCGACGGCGCGGGTCAGCGGGTCGGTCGCGGGTTCGGCGGCAAGGAGAAGTCGGGGGAGGAGGTGCATCAGGCGGAAAGGGCGGGGGTGACGCCGTGGTGGCGGACACTCTCCGAATATTTACTGAAGGAGCGAGGAAAGATTCTGCGCGCGGACAGGTGCGCCGCGAAATCATAGGGGGCCGCGGTCGCGCCTTTGACTTCCATGAGGCACTGGCCGGCGTCGAGGACAGGCAGGCCGCAACCGTCGTCTTCGACTTGTGGGGTCAGGTCGTCGAAGCGTGCGCGGATCTCGTGGTCAAAGGTGATGCGGAGCTGCTCATGGCCGGCGTGGTCGAGGAAGCGATACGCGTGGCGGTCATAGCGGATCACGCAGGTAGGCCGGAAGCCTTCGTCGGCGACGAGCTGGCGGGCCTCCGCGAGGATACGCGCCTCGGCTGGTCCGACCAGCGGCACTTCGCCTCTATTGATCAGCGCGAGAGCCTGATTGCACGTCAGCGGGACGCGTCGCTTCGCGCCCTCACTGCCATCGCGATGCTTGATCTCCAGGAACGTGACCGCAGGCAGTGAGCCGTCCTGCGTCCCATAGAGGCGTAGGCGCAGCTTCCGGCGTGAAGGCACGCCCCGCCACGCATCCCAGTAGCACTTCCGGTCGGCGGAGTCGCAATAGAGGCTCACGACCGGGTAGCGGCCGGTCGGTCCGCCGAGAATGTCGGGTTGAAACCGCTCACCGAAGCGGGCCAGCAGTGCATCGCGCTCAGCGAGGGGCAGGACGTATTTGAGTTCGAAGCGCGCGGCGATCTCCATGGTCAGGGGATGCGCGTGAGGGTCAGCGAATCGCGGTCGAACCAGGCTTCGCCGGCTGCGGCGCGCAGCTCGAGCACGAGTATCGGATCCGCTTCGGCGACCGAGAATTCGACGGAGACTTGTTTCCAGCCGTTGTCGCCCGCGAGGGCCGGCACGCCGCTCAGCCCGGAGATGCGCAGCCGCAGCCCTTTGTCCTTCTCATCCTTCCCCGCCACGACGCCTGCCGTCTTGATCATGCCCGTGAGCCGATAACGGCCGGGACCGGTCGCGAGCTGCAGGCGAAAGTCGCCACCTTTCTTCGGGCCGGCTTTCAGGTGGAAACTCCAATGCCCTTCGAAGGCCTGTTCCTCGCCCTCCTTCTCGTCGGCGTTTCGGTCCCAGGCGTATTTGGCTAGGTTCACCTTGCCGCCGAGGGAGCGCAACTGCGCGACGTCTTCGAGCTGCGCGCGCACGGCGTCGAGCCGGTGCTTCACTCGGTCGGCGGCATCCTTACCGCGTTGGTCGAAGCGCTTGGCTTCCTCGACGTCGAACGTCGTGAGCTTCGCTTTGGTGTTGGCGGCGAGCTCGAGGATTCGCTTCGGCCAGTCGACGGCGCGGAAGTTCTTCTCGTAGACCGCGAAGAACTGGTCGCGGTAGCGGTCGCGCATCCGCTTATCGCCGAGCAGGGCGTTGGGCACCAGCGCGCTGGGCTGGCGGAAGACATACCAGCGGTCGTCACCGAACATCTGGTCCATGCCGTGCAGGATGAAGGTGAATTTGCCGGACGTGGGGTCCTCATAGAACCGGTAGTTATTACGGTTGAAGGAATAGCCGTCCCAGTGGCACATGATCTGCTCGAGGGCGAGGTGCCGGAAGTAGGCGTCGATATCTAGGATGCGGTCCATGCGCAGCAGCCTCAGGGGCGGGTTCTGCTCTTTCGTGGCGCCGATGAGTTCCGTCAGGCGGACCTTCTCGTCCGGGTCGCCATGGTCGACCTCGATGGGGCCGTCGATTTCATTGCAGAAGGCGCCGTCGTAAAGGTGGCCCTTAGTATCCTTGAAGAAGTAGGAGAGGAACTCGCTATTGAAGCCTTCCTTGAGCACGTAAGTCCCGAGCGGCTTGCCGTTGAGGACGACGTAGGCATGCGTACAGCGGGAGGCCGGCACGCCGGAGCGACGGGCCATCTCGCCGGCGATCGTCTCGAGCAGCATCGTGCCGTCCTGGGCACAATTGTTTAGCTGGAACTTGGTCAGGCCGCGGTACTCCTGGCTCTTCTTGGACTTGGCCGTGCGGATCGAGAAGCCTGGCCGGTCCTCCGTGATCTGGCGGAAGCTGCCGGCGGAGCCCTTGAGCTTCACCGAACATTTCTCGAGGGTGACGCCACCGGCTTCCTTGAGGGTCAGGGTGACGTAGTCGCGTGGGTTCTTCGTGAGCTTATCGATGCCTTCTTTGGAGATGGTCAGTTCGAGCTTCGGCACCGTGCCGGCGAAAAGCGCGTCGGGCGAGACGTTGACTACCGGTGGCTTCGGCACAATCAGCGGCGGCAACGTCTGCGCGGAAAGCACGAAAGCTGCGCCGACGAGCAGCGCGGCATGACGGAAGAATGGGCGGAGGCTTTCCACGGTCGGCGGGGTGAGTCAGGTTGTTGCCGCCGACAGGCAGAGGCAACAAGGATGAGGGTAGGGTAAATATGAGAGCATCGAGTATGGAGTATAGAGTATCGAGGGAGTGCTTGCCTTGAGGGTGGGGCCGCACCGCGTACTGCCCAGTTTTATTGGGTAGGGTTGAGCGGCCCGCTCAACCGGTAGGGATGCGATGACATCGCATCCGTTCGGACCCTAGGCGGACGCGATGTCATCGCGTCCCTACCTCAAGGCGCGGCTGACCGGGCCGGTCAGCCCTACCCGAACAATCCCGCGACGCTTTCGCTTAATCCGCCTGGTCGCGAGCGACGCAGCCACCCGGTTTCATGTTCCTTTTTAAGACGGGTCTGCTCTTCGGCGGAGATGGCTTGGCCGGCGGCGCGGCGCAGCCCGGCTTCGGCGAGGCGGGCGCCGAGCGAGAGTTCTTCGCGGATGGTCGCGTCGGTAATCTGGGCGACCAAGGCCTCGGCTTCCGCGAGGTGCGCCTGCGACGCGGCGATCTCCGCCGGCGTGACGCCGTCCGTGAATTTCGCGAGCGCGTCGGGCTTGGCGGTGAGGAAATCCCAGGTGAGGCTCTTGTTGCGGTTGGCCTTGGTAATCTGGCCGTCGAGCGTGCCGAGTTGCCGCAACGCCGCAGCGACGACCTTACCCTCGGCCGCGGAAAGTCCGCCGAGGATGGCGCAGCCAGCGGCGAAGTCGGTCTGGGCGTTGGCGGCGAAACCCCACGCCTGCGCGAGGCCGGCGGCCATGGGCAGCCACGACGTCGGCCAAGGCTGGTGGTGGCCGTTATCGCCCCAGGTGGTGAGCAGGATGCCGCGCGCTTCGTGACGCACCGCCGCGCCGACGGCTTCGGCTTGATTCGTCAACGCGTTGTCGAGACGTCCGGTGAAGCTCTGCCAAGCGCTGGTACCCGGTGCGACGAGATAGGTGCGGCCGAGTTCGCGGAGGCGTCCGCATTGTTCCTTGAACGGATGGCCGGCATCATAACCCCAGACGACGGGAATAGCATCGGCCGGAGCGTCCTGCGCGAGCGCGAGGTCCTCGAGGAGGATATCGCCCCAGAACTGCACGGTGCGGCCACGTTCGCGACCGAGGGCGCACAGCGGCTTAAGATGATCCAGGTAGACGCGGTGCTTACCGCGTTCGGCGACGGCCTGCTTGCTGAAGCCTTGGCCGAGCTCCCATGGTTCGTCGCCGCCGATGTTCACCTGGCGGCTGCGGAAGTTCGGGAGGTAGTCGTCGAGCAGGCCCGCTACGAAGTCGAGCGACCCTTGGTCGGGACGTAGCGTCCCGGGGAATTCCTTGAATTGTCCGGTCAGCGGGTGGATCCAGCCTTCGGGGCACTCGGCCATCGCGCGATAGCGCGGATGACGCAGCCATCGCTCCATGTGGCCGAAGGTGTTGAGGTTCGGGACGAGCTCGATGCCGGCCGCCGCGCACGCATCGTCGAGCTCACGGATCTCCGCGGGCGTCAGCGGCGAAGCATCCTTCCAGACGTCTTCGTGCCCAGGGAAGGCGAACGTGTGTTCGATGTAGAGTTGCAGCTGGTTGACGCGCAGGCGGCCGAGCGCGCGAACGAGGGCGAGGAGCTCAGCCTGCGTGGGCACGCGCGTGCGCGAAACGTCGAGCATGAAGCCGCGTACGGGGAGGTCGGGCGAATCGATGATGACGAGGTGCGGCAGCTCGTCGGGATACTGCTCTGCAATCTGGCGAAGGGTCTGAGCTCCGTAGAGGACGCCGTGCGCGTCGCCGGCGTGGAGGCGAATGCCACTGGAGAGGATCTCGATGTGATAGCCTTCGGCCCTACACTCGGGCTGGTGGACGATTCGACAGGCGCCGTCGGTCGACTCGGCCAGGGCCGCGCGGGCTGCTTCCATCGTCGACGGTAGGCTCTCTATAAAGAGTGCGGTCGGGTGGGGGAGGGCTGGCACCTTGAGCCAGCCCCCGCGGAGGGTCAGTTCCCTCGGACGGGGGAAGAGCTTGAGCACCGGAAGGGCCATGGCACGAGGGTTAGTCCGCAGGGCTGGACGGGCAAGAGGCTAAAATGGACTTCCCGCTTGGAACAAAGCCCGGCTCGTCTACATCTTATCCCCTTACCCCGTATCCCCATGCCTCGCTCATCCCTTGTGCTCTTCCTCTTCGCCTCCGCCGCCCAGGCCGTGCCGGAAGGGTTCGTCATCCGCGAGTTCCTCGGCAACGCCCAGGAACCCGAGATCTATCCGACCGCCTTATCGGCCGCCGCCAATGGCGACGTCTACGTCTCTTCGGATAAGAACGGCTCCCTCGGCCATACCCCGGGCATGGGCCGCATCCTGATCGCCCGCGACACGAAGGGCGCCGGCGTTGCCGATCAGGTCATCGAATACACCAAGGTCGAGAGCCCCCGCGGCGGCCACTACGTCGGCGGCGTTCTCTACCTCGTCCACCCGCCTTTCCTCTCTAAGTTCCAGGACAAGGACGGCGACGGTAAGGCCGACTATAATACCGAGCGCACCCTGCTCGTCGACGGCCTCGGTGGCGGCATCGAACACCCCCGCGGCGCTGACCACACCACCAACGGTACCCGCATGGGCATCGATGGCTGGCTCTACATCGCCGTCGGTGACTTCGGCGCGGGCCTCCTGCGCGACAACGCCGGCGCCATCGGCCTCGGCGACAAGAAGCGGGTGACCCTCTACGGTGGCGGCGTCATGCGCGTCCGCCCGGACGGCACCGAGCTCGAGATCTACACCGCGATGACCCGTAACATCTGCGATATCGCGATCTCCCCGACCCTGGACCTCTTCTCCCGCGACAATACCAACGATGGCAAGGGCTGGAACACGCGCTTCCACCACTTCACCTCGCTGGCGAACCCCGGCTATCCCCGTCTGTACAAGAACTTCGACGACGAGATCGCCCATCCTCTCGCCGACTACGGCGGCGGCTCCGGCACCGGCGGCCTCTACCTGAGCGAGCCCGGCTTCCCCGGCGACTTCGGCGAATCCCTCTTCACCTGCGACTGGACGACCGGCACGCTGCATCGCCACCCGATCACCCGCTTCGAGTCCACGTTCGTGGCCAAGCAGGAGACCTTCGAGAAGGTCGCCCGCGCCACCGATTTTGACGTCGACGGCAACTCGCGCCTCTTCCTTTCCGACTGGCGCGGCGGCGGTTTCAGCTACCTCGGTAACAACAAGCCGAAGACCAAGAAGGTCATGAAGGACGGCAAGGAAATCGAAGAGCCGATCTACTACCCGAACGGCACCGTGCAGCTCATCACCGCCAAGAATGTGAAGCCCAACGTCTACGTCGACGTCACCAAGCTCTCCGACGCCGACCTCGTGAAGCAGCTCTCCTCGAAGTCCGCCGTCCAGCGCCTCGAGACCCAGCGCCAGATCATCGACCGCGACAAGGCCGAGCTCGCCGCGCCCGTCCTCGCGATCGCGCAGTCCGCTTCGGAGCACGTCTACTCCCGCGTCGCCGCGATCTTCACCTACAAACAGCTGATCGGAGCCAAGGCCAACGCCGCGCTCGTCGTCCTCGCCAAGGACGCCGCCGTCCGCGAGTTCGCCCTGCGCGCGCTCGCCGACCGTAGCACGCAGCTCGAAGGCGTGCCGGTCCAGCTCTTCGTGGATTCCTTGAATGATGCCGACCCGCGCGTCCGCCTTCAGGCCATCATCGGCCTCCAGCGCCTCGGCGCGAAGGATGCCGCCTCGGCCATCCTCGCCGCGGCCGGCAAGTGGCCCGCCGACGAATCCAAGCTCGCCGAGGGCGAGCACTACCGTCTGCCGCACACCGCCATCGCCGCGCTCGCCAGCCTCGGCAATGCCAAGGCGTGTCTCGCCGCGCTTGCCGACCCGGCCCAGCGCAATGTCGCCTTCCGCGCGCTGCAGGGCATCCACTCCGATGAAGCCGTCGACGGCCTGATCGCCCTCAGCCTGAGCGGCGATGATGCCGTCCGCTTCGGCGCTGTCTCCGCGCTCGCCCGCCTCTACCACGTCGAGAAGCCTTGGAACTACAGCGATTGGTGGAGCACCCGCCCCGACGACCGTGGTCCGTATTTCGAACCGGTCACCTGGTCCGCCACGGAGCGGATCCATAAGGGCATCGAAGCCGCCTACGCCAAGCTGCCGGGCAAGCTGCGCATCGCCTCGCTCGAGATTCTGGCCAAGAACCGCATCGCGATCACCGACCTCAAGCTCGAAGGACTTGACCCGCTGCGCCTCGCGCTGGCTTCGCAGACCCTGCGTCCGGCTGACGTGCTCCTGCTCACGGACGCCGCCCTACAGGTTAAGCTACCCTGGAAGCAGCGCATCGACTGCTTCAAGGCGCTCCACGTGATCGACATCGCCCAAGGCGATAAGGGTGACCCTTATTTCCCGAGCCGTCTGAAGATCCTCGGCGCCTGGGCGAAGGACGCGACCGCCCCTGGCGAAGCCATCCAGCTCGTCAATGAGTTCATCTACGACTCCGAGCGCTTCAAGCAGGTCGGTAAGCTCCGCTCGCTCGCCGACGGCGCCGACGACGCCACCTCGACGATCCTCTGGAAAGCGCTCTTCAACGTGCTTAACAGCCCGCTGTCCAAGCCTGACCAGAAGAAGCAGGTGCAGGGCCTCGTGAATAAGAACCCGCGCGACCTCGGCTTCTTCTACGCCATCGCCGACCTCGGCCTGACGGGCTTCGATAAGCAGCTACAGGAAGGCATGAAGGGGGACAACTCCCTCCAGAACAACGCCGCGAAGGCGGCGCTTGAAGCCGGCAAGAAGGCGCTCGACCGCAAGGGCAAGAAGATCGCCCAGCTCGACCTGGCCGACGTCACCAAGGCCGTCCTCAAGGGCCGCGGTAACGTGAAGCAGGGTCAGCAGCTCTTCACCAAGCAGGGTTGCGTCGCCTGTCACGCCGTCGACCTCGCGGCCGAACAGAAGGGCCCGTATCTCGGTGCCGCCGGCGCGAAGTTCCCCCGCGAATACCTGGTCGAGTCCGTGCTCTATCCGAACAAGGTCGTCGCCCAAGGTTTCCAGACCGTCCAGTTCGACCTGAAGGACGGCGCCGCGCAGATGGGCTTCGTCACCGCCGAAGCCGATGGCGTGATCACGCTCCGCAATATCGCCGGCCAGGTCTTCAAGCTCAAGCGCGCCGACGTGAAGGAGGAGAAGCATCTCCCCCAGTCGATGATGCCGGAGGGCCTCACGGCTGGCCTCACGGTCGAGGAACTCACTTCGCTGATCGAGTATCTCGGCACGCTGAAGGCGATCGGGGGCTGAGCGCGGGCGGAGCCCGCGCTCGGAGTATGGAGTATGGAGTATGGAGTATCGGGGAAGTGAAGAGGGCGCCTAGGGGCGCCCTTTTTGTTTGGGGATGTCTTGAGGTAGGGGCAGCACCGCGTGCTGCCCTAGTTGTCTCGGGCCGCCGCAGGGCGGCCGAGGGTAGGGGCGTGGCTTCGCCGCGCCCTCCTGTCTCGGTGTGTTTCCATCCGCCAACCGCTAACCGCCGTCACCTGTTGCGGAGTGCACGATAAATCGTGCCCCTACCATGGTTCGCCCTGCGGCGAAAAAATACCCGCCGCATCCCTCCCGGTTTCCGGTCTCCC
>Ga0194048_10001414_pt1 | contig 11920 bp, 9 predicted proteins | sample JunL225m_MetaG_FD_161685 | JGI IMG/M metagenome (GOLD analysis project Ga0194048, IMG submission 161685) | Anoxic zone freshwater microbial communities from boreal shield lake in IISD Experimental Lakes Area, Ontario, Canada - Jun2016-L222-5m | ecosystem: Environmental > Aquatic > Freshwater >...
GATACTACTACTAATAATATAGAAATTAAAAATGGAATCCGCCATCCCCAATCATTAAACTTGGCAATTGATTTGGCAGGATCAACATCTAAAAAATGTCGGGTTAATAAAATAACACCTAGTGAAATAAATAAACCAAGTGTAGCAGTTGTTTGAATCCAAGAAGTAAAAAAGCCCCTTCTATGTGCAGGTGAATGTTCTGCTACATAGGTTGCTGCACCACCATATTCTCCGCCCAAAGCCAAACCCTGAATTAGGCGCAAAACCAATACCAGTATGGGTGCTAGAAATCCAATGCTTTCATAATTGGGTATACATCCAATAGCAAAAGTAGAACCGCCCATTAATACAAGCGTTAATAGAAACGTATATTTTCTGCCCACTAAATCGCCCAGTCTACCAAATACTAAAGCACCAAATGGACGCACAATAAAACCAGCAGCAAATGTGGCAAGTGTAGATAAAAGTGCAGCCGTTGGATTGGTCTTTGGAAAAAACTGGTTGGCTATTACCACAGCTAGACTTCCGAATATATAAAAATCGTACCATTCAATTAGTGTTCCCAGCGAAGAGGCACCGATCACTTTCCAGATACCTTTTGTTTCGTTGTTATTATTCATCCTTGATATATTATTTAAAAATCAAGATAAGTAATTCTAACGACTCTATACTGCAACAGCAAAATGATTTATTTATTTTAAGACCCATAGTTTGTACTTCTTATTGTTTTATAGCGGAAAAATCTACTTTAGAAATTAAATTAATAAAATCATTTGGATTTTCTTGGGCTAGAACCTAAAAAAAATGGGGCTAAAAGACTAAATTACCGCCTATGACAAATCGTGCACTAAAACAAACCTTAACACCCACCCTTTTATGGGGATTGGGCGTTGGCTACGTCATTTCAGGGATGTATTTTGGCTGGAACCTAGGGCTCGAAAAAGGAGGAGCCTGGGGTATGGCAATAGCAACATTGCTAGTGATTGTATTATATACTTGTTTTAGTTTTTCGTATGCCGAATTAGCTTGTGCCATTCCAAAAGCAGGTGGCGCTTATGATTACGCCGAAAGAGCTTTTAAAAAAGATATTGGTTTTATAACAGGATTGGCACAAATAATTGAGTTCGTTTTTGCGCCGCCAGCGATTGCTATTGCCATTGGTGCTTATTTTAATTTAGCCTTTCCGCAAGTGCCAATTCTTGGGGCAGCCATTACAGTTTATTTGCTTTTTAGTGCATTAAATATTTATGGCGTAAAAGCCGCTGCTAATTTTGAATTGATTGTAACTATTTTGGCTGTTGGAGAATTACTACTTTTTGCTACCCTTACTTTACCCCATTTTTCGGCAACAAATTTTTCTAAAAATGCATTCCCAAATGGATGGGGTGGTGCATTTGCCGCTCTACCATTTGCCATTTGGTTTTTTTTAGGAATAGAAGGATTAGCTAATGTAGCCGAAGAAACCTTGCATCCACAAAAAGATATTATCAAAGGATTTGGATGGGCATTATTAACCCTAGTTATTTTGTGCCTCTTGGTGTTTATTGCAGCAATAGGTATTGGTGGATGGGAAGCGATTGTATATACTGCCAACGGCACAAGTTCCGACTCGCCGCTACCATTAGCACTCGGAAAAATATTTGCTACCAACCATCTATTTTATAAATTATTAATTGGCATTGGACTGTTTGGATTAGTGGCTTCTTTTCATGGATTATTATTGGCCAGTGGAAGGGCCACATTTGAATTTGGAAAAATTGGAAACGCACCTAAGTTTTTAGGAAAAGTTCATACTCGTTTTCAAACACCTGCAAATGCATTGCTATTTAATTCTTTATTAGGAGTGCTCATACTTTGCACAGGAAAAACCGCTGAAATTATTATTATATCTGTGTTTGGAGCCATCACCCTATATATTATATCTATGTTAGCCGTATTAAAATTAAGACGCCAACAACCCGAATTACATCGACCATTTAAAGTTCCATTTTATCCTATCACACCCATTATTGCATTGGTATTAGCCATCATTTGTTTAATTGCTTTGTGTTATTATAATGGCGTATTGGCCCTCTATTATTTTGGAATACTATTTTTCTTTTTTGTGCTATATAAAATTTTTAAAAAATGAGTACCGAACAAATTATTGAGTATGTAAGCAAGCATCCATCTGGCAGGGTAAAAGTTGCCATAACAGATATTGATGGTGTATTGCGCGGAAAATATATTTCGAGCGAAAAGTTTTTATCGACAGTTACTGGCAACCTAGGATTCTGTGATGTGATTTTTGGATGGGATATGGCCGACCAAGCATACGATAACAATAGTTTTACAGGATGGCATACTGGCTATCCTGATGCCAAAGTAAAATTGAGTATTAATAGTTTTAGAAAAATTCCTTGGGAAAATGATTTGCCATTTTTTTTAGGCGAGTTTGTAGACGCAAGTGGCAATGCGCTTGAAATATGTCCGCGTCAATTATTACAAAAAATTATTGCAAATGCTACCGCAGCAGGATTTGAAGCCAAGTTTTCGCAAGAATTTGAATGGTTTAATTTTATTGAAACCCCAAAAACATTTGCAGAAAAAGAAGGCAAACACCTTACGCCATTAACACCTGGTATGTTTGGTTATTCTATATTAAGAAGCAGCGAACGCAATGATTTTTTCTCGGCATTATTTAATCAGTTAAAAGCATTTGATATTCCATTAGAAGGTTTGCATACCGAAACCGGACCCGGTGTGTACGAAGCAGCCATTACATATAGTGGCGTACTACAAGCCGCAGACAATGCTAGTTTATTTAAAACAGCTGTTAAAGAAATTGGATACAAGCACGGCATCTTAGCCAGCTTTATGGCAAAAATAAATGAGCAATTACCTGGTTGTAGTGGACACGTTCACCAATCACTTTGGCAAAACAATTCCAATATATTTTACAATGCAAATGAGCCTAACAATATGAGTGAAACCATGCAACAATATGTGGCAGGTCAATTATTTTGTTTGCCGCATATTCTACCAATGGTAGCACCAACCATTAACTCTTACAAACGTTTGGTAGAAGGCGCTTGGGCGCCAACCACTGTTACCTGGGGAATAGATAATAGAACGGTTGCCTTGCGTGCACTAACCGAAGGAAGTAAATCTTGTAGGCTAGAAACAAGGGTGGTAGGTAGTGATACCAATCCGTATTTAGCAATTGCCGCTTGTTTGGCAGCAGGCCTCTATGGTATTCAACACAAACTAAGTTTGCAAGCAGCAACCACCGGTAATGGTTATAGAGACGAAAGCAATGGACGCTTTCCAAAAAGCCTAGACGATGCTACACAAGCCATGAAAAATTCTGCTATTGCAAAAGAACTATTTGGCGAAACATTTGTAAATCATTTTACACAAACACGCGAGTGGGAAGTAAAACAATTTGCCAAAGTTGTTACCGATTGGGAAACAAAACGCTATTTTGAAATTATCTAAATATCATTGCAGTTAAAAAAGATTTACTTAATAATTATTTAAAGCAACAAATAAAAACCAATGGCCATTTCGCAATTTAATTTTCCTACTACCATTCGTTTTGGAGCAGGCGTTGTAGCAGAACTTCCTGCCTATTTAAAAAACAACCAACTATCAAAACCTTTTATTTCAACAGATCCTACCATTGCTGGATTAGATTTTTTTAAAGCCATTGTAGCAGATTTAACTGCAAAAGGATTTAGTGTAACAGTGTTTCATGATATTCATAAAAACCCTGTAAAGTCTGATGTTTACAAAGGAGCTGATGCTTTCGATGCAGGTGAATGCGATTGTATCATAGGTATTGGTGGTGGCGCTGCCATAGATGTAGCAAGGGCTATTTTACTACGCATTAATCACCGCGAAGATTTATTTAAATACGATGACTTAATTGGTGGCGATGTTTATGTAACGAATGATGTGCCTCATTTTATTACCATTCCTACCACTGCTGGAACAGGTAGTGAAGTTGGTCGCTCAGCTATTATTGCCGACGACGAAACGCACCAGAAAAAAATATTATTCTCTCCAAAATTATTGGCAAAAATTGTTTTTGCAGATCCAGAACTAACCATGGCCCTTCCTGCATTTATTACTGCAGCAACTGGCATGGATGCACTAACACATAATATGGAAGCATTTCTAGCAAAAAATTACCATCCTATTTGCGATGGCATTGCTTTAGAAGGCATGCGCTTAATTGCTAATTCCATTGAACAGGCAGTAAAAAATCCTAGCATCGAATCAAGATCAGATATGTTATTGGCGTCTATGATGGGTGCTATTGCTTTTCAAAAAGGACTCGGCGTAGTGCATTCATTGGCACATCCCTTATCTAGTTTATTAGACACGCACCATGGTTTGGCCAATGCAGTGAACTTGCCTTATGGTATGCAATTTAATAGTGCCGGATTTGAAGACCGTTTTGTACGAATGGCAAAAGCACTGGGTATTGCCAATGAATCTAGCGAAGGTGTGGTAGCTTATTTATTTGATTTAAATGATCGATTGGGTATTCCAAAAACACTTTCAGGTATTGGTGTTGAGCAGGCACATATAGAAACCCTGGCCGATTTAGCATTTGCAGATTTTGCACATCCTAATAATCCAAAACCAGTGAGTAGAAATGATTTTAAATTACTGTACGAAACTGCTTTATAATGTTGGAAAATAAAATTTGTATTGGCATTTGTGTAACGGAAACAAAGTTTCCTAATTATCCAACTTGGATTTTAGGCGATTCCCAAAACATAGAAATTATAGAACTATCTGCTAGTAAACAAAACAAGTTTGAACTACAAAAATGTCATGCTTTATTATTATCTGGAGGCATAGATGTAGATCCTTTTTTTTATAACCCTGCACTTAAAGATTATCCAAATAAACCATTGGTTTGGAACCGCGAACGCGACCAATTTGAAATAGATTTATTTCAATCGGCACTCGCTTTATCTATGCCAGTACTAGGCATCTGCAGAGGTTTACAATTGGTGAATGCGGCACTAAAAGGCACACTTACGCCAGATATTGAAGCCACCGGAAAACAAAATCATAGAAGCCAAGAAGGGGTTGATTATAATCATACTGTAAGCTTAATTGAAAACAGTTTATTAGCAAATATTACCGGCGTAATAGAAGGAACAGTTAATAGTGCGCACCACCAATCAGTTGAAACAATTGCGCCTGATTTAACCATCAATTGCTGGGCAGCCGAAAATATAGCAGAAGGCATTGAATGGAAAGATCCAACTAATAAATCGCCTTTAATTTGTCTGCAATGGCATCCTGAAAGAATCAACAATAATAATACCAACCCGCTATCGAAAAATATCCGTGAGTGGTTTTTAAGTGAAGCAATAAAATATTCCAAATGAATTGTATTAATCCAGCAACAGCCCTTAACATTGGTCAAATAACAACAGATACCGAATTAAGTATTCAAAATAAAATAAACGCATTACGCATTGGTCAACCAGTTTGGGCCGCTATTCCTTTAACAGAAAGAATTAGCATTTTGCAACAATTTGCAAAACTATTACAAACACATATTCAAGAAGCAGCGGCAGTATTAACTAGTGAAGTAGGAAAACCCTTGCAACAAGCGGTTAATGAAATAAATGGTGCTTGTGCTAGAATTGATTGGCTTACAAATAATGCCCCAAAAGCTTTACAAGAAGAATGGATGGTAGAAACTGGTGGCACTCGCGAAAAAATTGTGTACGAACCACTAGGCATTGTGTGTAATATTTCTGCCTGGAATTATCCGTACTTAGTTGGAACAAATGTTTTTGTACCAGCACTATTGGCAGGTAATGCCGTATTGTACAAACCTTCTGAGCTATCTAGTTTAACCGGAGAAATCATTGAAAAATATTTGCACGAAGCAGGTGTTCCAGAAAATGTATTTCAAATTGTTCTAGGAGATAAAGCCGTTGGTGAACTATTGTTGCAAGCAGATGTAGACGGCTACTTTTTTACCGGTTCTTATAAAACAGGAAAATATATTTACGAGCAAGTAAGTAAAAAAATGAAGCCTTGCGGATTAGAATTGGGCGGTAAAGATCCATTGTATATTACGGAAGACATTACAGATATTGCAACAGTAGCAGCCAACACGGCCGATGGCGTATTTTATAACAACGGCCAAAGCTGTTGTTCAGTTGAAAGAATTTATGTGCACGAAAAAGTATACGATGCATATGTTGCTGCATTTGTAACAGAAGTAAAATCTTACACTATAGGAGATCCTTTAGCTGCAAATACTTATATCGGACCATTAACTAGAAAAGAGCAACCCGCATTTTTAGCAGCACAAGTAGCAGATGCTTTACAAAAAGGAGCAACAGTTTTGTGTGGCGGAAAAATAATGGATAGAACAGGCAGTTATTTCGAACCAACTGTTTTGGTAAATACAACACACCAAATGGATTTGATGAAAGAAGAATCTTTTGGACCCATCATTGGTATCATGAAAGTTGCTGATGATGCAGCAGCAATTGCACTAATGAACGACACTGATTATGGTTTAACAGCAGGTGTTTATTGCAACAACGAAACAAGGGCCACTAACATACAAGCTCAACTAAATGCAGGAACAGTTTATTTAAATTGTTGCGATAGAGTAAGTGCGGCGCTTCCTTGGAGTGGTAGAAAAAATAGTGGTTTTGGAAGCACACTTTCTAATGTTGGCATACGAACTTTTACACAACCAAAAGCCTATCATTTAAGGAGTTAATTAATAGGCAAACTAGCTAGAACCATCCTTATGGCACCATAACTAATGGAATCTGGTAAGTTTTCTTTTAATAATTTTAAACTCAGTCGACCATGTTTTTTTTCTGCTGCAATAATCAACGCTTGATGATTGCTTAGTACAAAATCATTTAAACTCAAAACGCCTGTTCCAATATAAAAGCCCAAATGCGATTCAATGGTATTGGGCGATAAATTTCTAATGCTAGCAATCTCCGAAATGCTATTTCCTTGCAGGTATAAATCGTAGGTTGTTTTTTTGGTATCGGACTCGCGCTCCTTGCTAATTTTTGGTTTTCTTTCGCGCTTGGGTTGTTTTAATTCCATTCTAGAACTTAGCTCATTGGCATTGCAATAGTCTTGCACCATTTCTAAAAAAGCTGTTCCATATTTTTCGGCTTTAAATGCACCAAAGCCAGATATACTTAATAACGATTGATTGCTTGTTGGCAAGTAGGTAGCCAAATCTAATAAAGTACTATCGCTAAAAATTAAATACGCAGGCACATTTTCTTCGTGTGCAATTTGATTGCGTAATTTTTTTAGTGCTTCAAATAATGATTTTTCAAATGCATGCTGCTGATACACTACAGGCTCTTTGGTCAGCACAACAGGCGTTGGTGCCTGTAAGTATACTTTTGCACTTTTAAAAAGCACGTCCTTGCTTTTATCTGTTAAAAGTAAAACAGGATATTCTCCAGTACTATGTTGTAAATAATTTTCAAGCAATAATTCCTTTGCATAATGCTGCCAGTCTTCTCGAGGTAACTCTTTACCAATACCAAATACAGTAAGGGTTTTATGCTCTGCCCGTATTTTTTCTGCCTGAGATCCACGAATTACATCAATTACATAATTCGCACCAAAACGTTCATTAAGTCGAGCAACGGTACTTAAAAATTTCTGTGCAATTAAAGTAGCATCTTCTACTGTTTTTTCTGTTAAACATACGTCACAACTGCCGCAATAATCGGGTGCCGTTTCGCCAAAATAATTAAGCAAGTATTTTCTTCTGCAACGTTTGGTTTCGCAGAGCTGCACCATTTTTTCTAATTTTTGCAATAGAATATTGGTTTGCTCTTCGTTATCAGGAACCTGGGCAAAACTTTTTAGTTTCATTACATCACCGGCTCCATAAAATAAAATAGCATCACTTGGCAATCCGTCTCTGCCTGCACGACCAGTTTCTTGGTAATATCCCTCAATATTTTTAGGAAGGTCGGCGTGCACTACAAAACGCACATTGCTTTTATTAATGCCCATGCCAAACGCAATAGTGGCCACCATAATTTTTATATCGTCCTTCAAAAACAAATCTTGTCGTTCGTCTCGTAGGTTTTTTTCTAACCCTGCATGATAAGCCGCTGCAGAATAACCATCCTCCACTAAATCGGCTGCTAATTTTTCGGTGGCTGCACGGCTTAAACAATAGATAATTCCAGCATCGCCAGTATGTGCGTCTAAATAGTCTAGCAGTGCATCGTAATATCCTTTTTTGGGTTGAATGCTATAATAAATATTCGGTCTATTAAAACTGTTTTCAAAAACCCGATGCGCTTTAAAATGCAATTGCGCTAAAATATCGTCTTTGGTTTGCGCATCGGCAGTAGCCGTTAATGCAATAATTGGGGTTGATGGAAAATATTGTTTTAACTCACTTAATACGCGGTACTCGGGCCTAAAATCGTGACCCCATTGACTAATACAGTGTGCTTCATCAATAGCAAATAACGAAACCTCGAGGGTTTGGAGAAATGTAAGAAACTGTTTGTCTTGCCCTACCAATCTTTCGGGTGCTACATATAAAAGTTTGAGCTCGTTATTTTTTAATTGTTCCGATAAAGCCGCTTGCTCGCCACTTGTTTGTGAACTATTTAAAAAAGCCGCTTTCACCCCGCTCATTAATAAAGCATCTACTTGGTCTTTCATTAGCGCAATCAACGGACTCACCACTATTGTAACACCAGCTAAACAAAGCGCTGGAACTTGGTAGCACAAACTTTTTCCTCCTCCAGTAGGCATTAATACTAAAGCATCATTGCCATCTAAAATATGGCCAATAATTTCTTGCTGGTTATGACGAAAACTATCATACCCAAAAATGGTTTGTAAAATATGTTCTGGAGAATCAATTGTTTGCATAATACCAAACGGGCTTTAAGCCGCACAAGTTACTAAAGCTTGAAGGTAGTTATGGAACCCTCTTTTAACGGATATTTTTTGTTGGAAAACCTTGCTTGAAAAGGTTTTAGCGGTATGCTTTTTTTATTGGATCTAATAAATACCTAAGACCGTTGAGCTGAATTTCATACATCGTACCCAATAACATGCCCATTTTACCTTTGGGAAAGCCATTGCGCTGGTGCCATTCCAAATAAAAATCTGGCAAATCACAAATGAATTTGTCTTTGTATTTACCAAAAGGCATTCGGGTTTGCACCAACTCAATTAATAATGCAGCATTGGGTTCTAATGGATCACTAGCCATTTTATATTTTTGGCAACTGATAGCCGTTATGGTATTCTTTCATCAAATATTTTTTATTGATGGCCTCGTCTGTGAAACGACCTGCTTCTCTATTCCAGCCCAATTTTTGACCAGAACGGTAAGCAATATTTCCCATCTGCGCCACTTTTGCTACGTGTGCGGCTTCTTGAATAGAGCAACGCAAATCGGCTGTTTTACGCGATTTAATTACACTTACAAAATTCTCCAAATGACGGTCTAAACCATTGTCTACCTTGGGTTTAAATGGAACCATTACTTTGTGTTCGTTCTTTTTTTCTTCTAATACTTCCCATCCATTTCTATTTAATACAAGGGTTCCGTTGGTGCCAATAAAAGCAATGCCATGGTCTTTACCATAGTTGCCATTGCCAATACCAATAGCATGGTCCCAAATCATATTAAAATTTTCAAACTCATAAAGCGCCATTAAGGTATCGGGTGTTTCTTCGGCAGAATCTGGCATGGCAAATTTTCCACCCAATGTTGCAATGGATTTTGGAGCAGTTGCTTTCATACCCATTAGTGCATAGTCTAATAAATGCACGCCCCAATCGGTCATTAAGCCGCCTGCATAATCCCAAAACCAACGGAAGGTAAAATGAAAACGATTTGGATTGAACGGACGCAAGGTTGCAGGTCCTAACCATTTTTGATAGTCAACTCCCGCAGGAACTGGCGCATCTGGCTTCACCGCATTTGGCTGCTTCCAGTCTAAATAACACCAAACTTTTACTGTTCTAATATTACCCAACAAACCACTGTGCACGTATGCAATAGCGTCTGCAAAATGTTGTTGACTTCTTTGCCATTGGCCAGCTTGTACAATATTGCCATAGCGTTCTTGCGCACGTATCATGGCATTACACTCACCAATAGAATTTCCTACCGGCTTTTCTACAAATACATCTTTGCCGGCTTGGCAAGCATGTATCATTTGTAAAGCATGCCAATGATCTGGGCTACCAATAATTACCGCATCAATATCTTTATTTTCTAATAATTTTCTATAATCGGGATATTGCTTAATGCGCGAAGTATCTACTTTCTTGCCATCAAGGTCTTTCATCCTTTTATCAAGCACATTTTGGTCTACATCACAAAGGCCTACTACATTAACACCAGGTACTTTTAGCGCCGCTGTTAAATCAGCCCAGCCCTGACCATTTAATCCAATGGCAGCAATATTCAATTGATCGCTAGGCATTACTTTGTTTTTAAAATAAGCAAAAGCCTTATTGTGTAAAGCAGGCGCAATAACAGCACCACTCAATAGTGTGCCTGAATTTTGTAAAAAAGATCTTCTGGTAGACATATTTTTGAAATTTGATGGTCAAAAATTAAGAAGTTTTTTGCAGAACTAGCGAGAAGATTTCTAAAACGATGTAGTTTATAAAAAATATCCAATTATAATAACCTTATTTAAAAAGGTTGTTTGATTTATTTCAATGAATTGGAATGATAAATTTTTTCGCCCGCTTTTATTGCAATAGGCAAGATATTTTGTTTTGGAGGTAGAGGGCAAGTTGCAAATTTTGTAAATGCACAAGGCGGATTAAATGCTTTATTAAAATCTAAAATAGTATTACCATTGGCATCTGGCTTATTGGTATATAAAAACCTACCAGCAGGATAGGTTTCTTTGCCACTAGTTGCATCGCCAAACAAAATAAAGAGTTCATCACCTTCTTCTAGCGCATCTAATGTATAAGTCGTTCCCTTAATATTAAACACCAATTTACCTGGAGAAGCTAAAGGACTAATTTGACCTAGCACATTTGCTATTAACAACTTGTTTTGTTGAGCGGGTTCTAAATGAGCAATTAGTTTTAAGTTGCTATCTAAAGCAAATCGTTCTGTTCCTTTAAAACTAGTCAAAAGCGGTGATGCTAAGTCTCTTAAACGAACACCTATTTTATCTTCTCGTTGAATAATATTCCAACGCAAACTACCCAAAGCCATTAAAGGTGCTTGCTCTTTTCCTTCTTCAAAAACTAGGGCCTTAGTTATTAAGCTATCATTTATTTTAATATTTATACCCGAATTAGAAACCCAATACACTTGTTGGTTTTCCCATAAAAAATACCCAGCCTTACTCGGCATGTTTTTATGTTGATACACAAAATCGTTTGTTGGAGCAGATCCAACACTATTCTTACCAGGTTTTAACCAAAACAAACCGGTTAAATTAATCCAACCATTCGGATCCTTTAATGCTTGAATTCTTTTTTGTTGCCAAGTTTGCATTTCTTTTTCGTAAGTGCTAGTATTTTGAGCATTTATTGAAAAAGAAAAAAAGAGTGCTAAAAGAATCGTGAAAAAAATTCGGAAATACATAAGCTTTAAGTAAAGAATACGAAAGAATTAATTGGTTTTATCTAGCAAGTCTATTATTTCAGCATCAATTTTTCGACTAAATTTTCTAGCAAATAACTTATTGGATGAAACTAATTTATCAAAATCAGCAACAGTTAAATTTTTAGGCCTTGCGCCACCTAAAGACCAATCAACATATCTTAAGTTATCATTTACCATCTGGTCTTTAAACGGTGAATTATATAAAATTGTTTGAAAAATAAATTCATCACAACCCCAGGTAAATTTAAGGTAATTTACAAACGCCTTGTTAGCATTTAAATATTGAAG
>Ga0194048_10001416_pt1 | contig 11915 bp, 13 predicted proteins | sample JunL225m_MetaG_FD_161685 | JGI IMG/M metagenome (GOLD analysis project Ga0194048, IMG submission 161685) | Anoxic zone freshwater microbial communities from boreal shield lake in IISD Experimental Lakes Area, Ontario, Canada - Jun2016-L222-5m | ecosystem: Environmental > Aquatic > Freshwater >...
CGCCATCACCTTCGTCGTCGACCGCCCCGGACACGATCAGCGCTACGCCATCAATGCCCGCCGCGCCCGAGCCGAACTCGGCTGGGCGCCCCAGGAGGACTTCCAGAGCGGCTTCCGCAAGACCGTCAGCTGGTATCTCGACCACCCTGCCTGGATTCAAGGTATTCTCGACGGGTCGTATCGCCTCGAGCGACAGGGCAAGCTCTGAGCGTCAATAATCTGCGCCGCGGCGACCCAAATCATTATGGCATTTTCCCGAATTCTTCGCTCCAGCGCACTCATGGGCGGAGCTTCGGCCGTTGCAATGGTGACAGGATTGCTTCGGGGAAAGCTCGTGGCCTTAGTGCTCGGTCCCACTGGCGTCGGCATGATGGGACTGCTTAATCACCTGATCACCGCGTTGACCCAGATTCTGGGGTTTGGCCTGGGTAATTCAGCGGTAAAGTATGTGGCTGGTGTGGAAGGCGAAGAGCGAAATAATCGTGAGGCAGTTGTTTATACCTTTGCGCTGAAGCTGGCGATGCTCGGAGGGGTTATCTCCTTGGTGGTTTCAATCCCAGTTTGCCTGGCGACTTTTGGCGGATTCGATCATCTGCCATTTGTGATGGCCGCCAGTTTGGCGGCGCCATTTGCGATTATCTCCATGGCATGGGGGGCGATTTTGCAGGCACGCGGGAGCGTGTTAGCGGTCGCCAAAGTTCAGATAGTCTCCGCCGTGGGGGCGTTTATCATCGGCGTCCCTTTAATTTGGGCTCTTGGAATGTGGGGTCTCGTTGGGGCGCTTATCATTTCGACCATCGCACCACTCGTGGCGCTCCAAGGATTTATTCGGCTTCGATTCCCGGGCTTTCGGTGTGCGCTCGCAACTTCCGTTGGCACGGGGCCGTTGGTGCGAATGGGTTTAGCCTTAATCGGGACCATCATCGTTGCGCAGATTTCGGCTTACCTCACGCGGATTGCCGTCTTGCACGGGCTTGGGCTGAATCAAGCAGGGTATTATCAGGCGGCGTTCTCAATCGCCGGGAGCATTCCGGGATTTATCTTTGCAGCGATGAGCACAGATTTCTATCCCCGCGTTGCCGCAGCCAAAGATGAGATGGAAGCACTGGAAATTACCGAAAGGCAGATCAAGGCCGGGGTGGTTCTCGCCACCCCATGCTTTTTCGGAATGATTCTGTTCAGCCCGTTGCTGTTGGAGGCTTTTTACTCAAATCAGTTCCTCGAAGCGCAGGGATTGCTTCGATGGATGATTTGGGGTGTGGCATGTCGTCTGGTTAGCTGGCCGCTTGGCTACTGGCTTCTCGCCCGGGCCACGCCCAAGCAGCTTTTCTGGCTCGAGGGGGCGGGGGCAATCCTGACCATGGCGCTAACGTTTGCCCTGGTCCCGTGGCTTGGACTAAGGGGGGCGGGGATTGCGTTTGTCTTAGGAGCGTCAATTTACGGGCTCATCATGATATTATTTATTCGTCGTCGCATCGGCCGGGGCATTTCCGCGGGAAGCCTCCGGTGGTGCGGGGTCGCCATGGTCACGCTGGCAGTTGCTCAGTATCTCGCCCTCCGAGACTGGAGCTCTTGGTTTTCCGCCGCCGCCCTCGTTGTCGTATCTGTGCTCTCTGGAATCGTATATTATTTGGCGATGAAAAATGACACTCATGCTTAAGGTATCGATCATCTTTATTGCCTATAACCAAGCGGAATACGTTGAAGCAGCTTTGCGTTCGGCGCTTGATCAGGAGTACGCGAACCTGGAGATACTCATCGGCGAGGACGCCTCGACGGACGAAACCCGCGACATCATCGAGCGGGTTCTGGCCGGGCATCCCCGGCGCGATATTGTCCACCTGATTCCCGTTGAGCCTAATCTAGGTTTAATTCGGAATTGGGAGCGGGTCGTCCGTCTTTCCTCAGGTGAAATCCTCATCGCACAGGCTGGCGACGATATTTCCATGCCACAAAGGGTGGCCCGCATTGCCGAAATCTTTGCGAACGATGTCAAAATCCAGGCGGTCTTTAGTCAGGTAAGCATCATTGATGCGCATGCAGAAGTCATGCATCGGAACTACGAAAAAAACCGCCCAAACTTCGCCACGTATTCTCGCCTGCCGCAGGGAACGGGGTTCGACTTATGGAGCGGTGCACCAGTGGTGGGAGCCTGTGGCGCATATCGACGCCGGTTATTTGAGGATTTCGGGCCGCTATCTCTCGCCCACTCTGAGGATGAGCCTTATGTTTACCGGGCTTTGCTTTTGGGGTTAGTGGCTTACACTCCCGAGATTCTCCTGCAGTGGCGCTGGCATGGGGGTAATCTTTCAGTGGGATCGCTGACCGACGAGCATTATCCGGATGAGGCATTGAGCAAGAGAGCCAAATCGTACCAGATGCGCCAAAAAGGCTGTGAGCAATATGCTTCAGATTTGATGACCGCGTTTACCCGAGGATTTATCGACGCACCTGTTCTTAAAATTGAGCTGCATAAGATAGAGTCCGCAAAAGCAATTCAAGAACTAGGCAGCCACACCCTTGATCCCAAGGCTAGTTTTGGGAAATGGTTGGGGGCTGCTGGCCGGCTGTTGAGATTCAGCTACCGGACTTCGGCGGCCTGGGGATTCCTTTTCAGATCAATGATTAAACGGCTGGCTCCGAAAGCATTTAAACTTAAGCACTCGCGGCCCAATCGCTAGTATCCCCAGCGCCGCGTGTTAGGCCCTTACGACTACATATATTTTACGCCCTGCCATCACTTTTTATCCAACCTAATTATATCCCTATGAAAGGCATCATCCTCGCCGGCGGTTCCGGCACCCGACTTCATCCCCTCACTCAGGTCATGAGCAAGCAGCTCCTGCCGGTGTACGATAAGCCGATGATCTATTACCCACTGTCCGTGCTCATGCTCGCGGGCATCCGCGAGGTGCTGATCATCTCGACGCCCCAGGACCTTCCGAAGTTCCGTGAGGTGCTGGGTGACGGCTCCCGGCTCGGCTGCCGTTTCGAGTATGCGGAACAAGCCGTCCCGAACGGCCTTGCCCAGGCTTTTGTCATCGGTGAGCCGTTCATCGGCAACGACGACGTCTGCCTCGTATTGGGAGATAATATCTTCTATGCCGCTGGTCTCGGCCCATTGCTACGCGAATGCCTGCAACCTCAGGGCGGCACTGTGTTCGCCTATCACGTCAAAGACCCTGAGCGCTTCGGCGTAATCGAGTTCGACGCCGTGGGCAAGGCCGTCTCCCTCGAGGAGAAGCCGGCTTCGCCCAAGTCCAGTTTCGCCGTCCCTGGCCTCTATTTCTACGACAACTCCGTCGTCGGCATCGCGAAGGCCCTCAAGCCTTCGGCGCGTGGCGAATATGAGATCACCGACGTCAACCGCGAGTACCTCCGCCAAGGGAAGCTCAGCGTGAAGCAGCTGCCGCGCGGCACCGCCTGGCTCGACACCGGCACCTTCGACTCCCTCCTGCAGGCCTCGCAGTTCGTCCAGATCATCGAAGCCCGCCAAGGCTTCAAGATCGGCTGCATCGAGGAGATCGCCTGGCGCCAGAAGTATATCAACGATGACCAGTTACTCGCCCTCGCCGAACCCATCGCCAAGTCTGGTTACGGCGAATACCTCAAAGCCCTCATCGGGTCCGCTCGTTGATGTCCAAGATGCTTATCCAACTGGTCGACATCCCTCAGCACGGCGATGCCCGCGGCGGGCTCTCCGTCGCCGAGATTGGTGGCGCGCTGCCGTTCATAGTCCGTCGAGTCTATTGGATTCATGCAACCAAGCCAGGCGTCAGCCGCGGCTTCCACGCGCACCAGCAGCTCCGGCAACTATGCGTCTGCGTCGCTGGCTCCGTGCGGCTCAGCCTCTTCGACGGTCGACGCGAGGAAAGCGTCGTCCTCGATTCGTCCGCCCAAGGGCTCCTTATCGGCCCTGCCCTCTGGCGGGAAATGCACGATTTCTCACCCGACTGCGTCCTGATGGTCTTCGCCGACGCCGAATACGACGAGGCCGACTATATCCGCGACCGGGACCAATTCATCCGCCATGTTCATTCATCCTAGTTCCGACGTGCAGTCAGAGCAGATCGGCGAAGGCACCCGTATCTGGCAGTACGTGGTCATCCTGCCCGGCGCCGTCATCGGACGCGACGGAAACATCTGCTCGCATTGCTTTATCGAGAACAAGGTCGTCGTCGGCGACCGTGTGACGGTCAAATGCGGCGTCCAACTTTGGGACGGAGTCACCTTGGAGGACGACGTCTTCGTCGGCTCAAATGCCACTTTCACCAACGACATGAAGCCTCGCTCCCGCAACGCCGCCGCTCAGCTCATGCCCACCCTCGTGAAAAAGGGAGCCACCATCGGTGCCAATGCCACGATCCTGCCGGGCCTCACGATCGGCGAAGGCGCCATGGTCGGCGCAGGAGCCGTCGTCACAAAGGATGTGCCACCCGGCTGCACGGTCGTGGGTAACCCGGCGCGTATCGTCTCATGATCCCTTTCTTCTTAAAGCTTTTCCGCATCGGTTCCGGGTTCGGGAGCGGCTATCCTCGGGTGTTGGCCAGGGTGGCCGGACATATCCCCGACCGCGATCAATTCATGCAATATGTTACCGCTTGAGAGGAATCCTGATGCAATCCGGACATTCCTATTGGAACGTTCCGCAGACACTGTCCGCCTAAGGTTGGCGACCCAATCAGACGCGCCCTTTTTATTGGGGCTGCGCCTCGATCCTTCTCGTAATCAGAATATTTCCTCTACCAGCAATGACCTCGGCGTGCAAATCGCATGGATGCGCTCCTATGCATCACGTGAGGCCGCCGGCAAGGAGGCATACTTTCTGATTATGGTCGATGGCTCGCCCCAAGGGTCCCTCCGCCTTTACGATTACCGCCCCACAGAAGACTCCTTCTGCTGGGGAAGCTGGATTATCCAGCCGGGTGCCCCGGCTTCGACCGCCTATCAGTCTGCAATTCTGGCATACGATCTGGCTTTCGGCGTCCTTGGTTTCACTCGTGCCCACTTTGACGTCCGTCAGGCAAACATGAGCGTATGGAGGTTTCATGAGAAAATGGGCGCACGTTTGCACCGGGAGGATAAGCTTGACCGCTTCTACACCTATCAGCTCGAAGATTATCGCCAAGCTCGTGTCCGACTTCAAAAATTTACCCAGCAGAGAGATTTACGATGAATATCCCTTTCCTCGATCTTAAGGCCATCAACTCCCGACACGCGGCCGAACTGAAGGCGGCTGCGGCCCGCGTTATCGACTCGGGTTGGTATGTCCTCGGCGATGAGGTGAAGGCCTTCGAAGGCGAGTTCGCCGCTTGGACGGGTTCGCCGCACTGCGTCGGCACGTCTGATGGACTTTCGGCGCTCATCCTCGCCCTCCGCGGGTGGAAGGAACTCGGCCTGCTCAAGGACGGCGACGGCGTTGCGGTCCCGGCCAACACCTACATCGCCTCGATCCTCGCGATCACGGAAAATCGCCTGCGCCCCGTGCTCATCGAGCCCGATGAAGATACCTTCAACCTCGGCGCGGGTAAACTCGCCGCCGCGCTCACGCCCGACGTCAAGGCGGTCCTGGCTGTCCATCTTTACGGCCAGCTAGCCGACATGCCGGCGATTGCAAATCTCTGTCGTGAGCGTGGACTCCTGCTGCTCGAAGATGCCGCGCAGTCACACGGAGCCCATATGGATGGTATCAAGGCTGGCGCCTGGGGCGATGCCGCGGCCTTCAGTTTCTACCCCGGCAAGAATCTAGGCGCCCTCGGCGACGCCGGTGCGCTTACCTGTAAGGATGCCAAGCTGGCCGAGATGGTCCGGGCGCTCCGCAATTATGGCTCGCACGAGAAATACAAAAACCTCGTCCAAGGCCCCAACGACCGCCTCGACGAATTGCAGGCCGCGCTGCTTCGGGTGAAACTCAAGCACATCGACGCCGACAACGCCCGCCGCCGCGAGATCGCCGCCCGTTATCGCCGCGAGATTAAGGCTCAGAACGTACGCCTGCCGTCCGTTCGCGCTGGCGAGGACTCTCACGTCTGGCACCTCTTCGTGGTCCGCGTGCCGGATCGTGCCGTCTTCCAGCAGCGCCTGCTCGACCGTGGCGTCCACACTGCCATCCATTACCCGATTGCGCCGCACCATCAGAAGGCTTACGCCAAGGAGCTCGACGGCTGGTCCCTTCCGTTGACCGAGGCTATCCATCGTGAGGTGGTCTCACTCCCCATGAGCCCTGTGATGACCGATGCGCAGGTCACGGCGGTCGTAGTGGCGGTCGAAGCCTATTGTGCCTGATGCCTGAGCTAGCTACCTATGCGCTGTTCGCCTATCGGCAGGAAGCCTTCGTGGCTGAAGCCATCCGTGCCGTGGGGAAGCAGACCTATCGCCCCTTGGAGTTGATCGTCACCGACGACGCCTCGCTAGATCGCACGCGCGAGAAGATCGACGAAGCTCTCCGGGATTTTCCGGCCGATATCCCAGTCATCCGCATCAACCATGCAAAGAACCAAGGGATTCCAGGAGTAATCAACGCCGCAGTACGCCAAGCTTCCGGGCGGGTCATCATCTTCGGCGCTGGTGACGACATTTCCGAGCCTGAGCGTGTCGCCTGGACTATGCGGCTCTTCGCCAATCCGCGTGTCGCATTCGCCCACACCGCGGCGAGCGTCATCGACGAAGAGAGTAAACTGGTCGATGGACGGCAAGGGGCGGGCCATGGGGATGCAGAGCTTTCCTTGGTGGGGATGCTGCTGGGCACGGACGCCCCGATCTTAGGCGCCACCTGCGCTTATCGCGTCGATGTGTTCCGCGGTTTCGCGGAGTTGCCTCCACAGATCCTGCGGGAGGATATCATCCTGCCTATCCGCGGGCTGATCCTAGGCGAAGGCCGTTTCCTTGCCAGCAAGCTGGTCCGCTACCGTACCCATGCCGGCAATCTGCACAGCCCTGCGCATGCGCAGTCCTCGGCCGAGATGGTCCAGCGCAACCTGAAGTTCGCCGACGACCGGGCGGTATGCTGCACGCAACTCAGCGCAGACATCGCGAAAGCCCGGGCTGCCGGACGCATCCTGCCAAACGAACTGGACGTCTATCTTCGTCAGGAAACGGCTTATTCCGCCGTCGAGCAGCGTCTGCTCCAGACCAAGTCTTTATTCGCCCGCGCCGGGCAAGTCGCGCTTGCCTGGGCGCGTCGCCGCATCGGCATCGCCAAGGCGGTGAAGCTGTTCACCCTTTTCGTCGCACCGTTCCTGTATGCGCCGGTGCTCAAAGTGCGGGTCCGACTGAGCGAGCGTAAACGTCAGATGCGCCATGGTTAAGACACCCACCGATGGGAGCCAGCTACCTATGAACGACATCGCTTTCTCATGGAATGGCTTGCCGCAATACGCCGCCCGGCTCCTGGCTGCCGTCAGCCAGGAGCGGGGGCAGCCTTTCCCCGTGATCGGTTCACGCCCTGCGGTCCCGGTCGGCGGAATCGAGGAAGCGCTCGGTTGGCCGGCGCATTGGGTCGAGGCTGCCCAGCCTGTTTCATGGAAGAAACTCGGATTACCTGTGCCCAAGGTATTTTTCCAGTCAGGCTGGGCCTATCCTGCCTTCAATGCCCTAGGGGACCAAGTGCGGGTCGCGGGCGGCAAGGTCTGCCTGTTGATGGATAATAATTGGAGAGGCGACCTCCGCCAACTGGTCGGGGCTCCCTGGTTCCGCGCATGCCAGCGGCGCAAGTTCTCGGCCGTGCTCGTCCCCGGGAAATCCGGCAGGCGGTTGGCCCGCTGGTACGGGATGCCGGATGAGAAGATCTTCGAGGGAATGTACGGCGCCGATCCGCGGCTATTCTTCAATGGTCCCCCGTTATCCGAACGCCCTCGGCGCATCATCTTCGTAGGTCAGTACATCGAACGTAAGGGATGCGTACCGCTTGCCCGGGCCTTCGCTTCCGTCGCCCACCTGCTCCCAGGCTGGGAACTCTGTATGTATGGCAGCGGCCCTTTACAGTCAGCCATCCCCGCCCACCCGCAGATCAAGGTCCACGGCTTCGTCCAGCCCGAGCAACTCGGGGCCCTCTACCGTGAGGCCCGAATCTTCGCCTTGCCCAGCCATGCCGAGGCCTGGGGCTTGGTCGTCCACGAAGCCGCGCTTTCCGGATGTCAGCTGCTGCTCTCCGATGCCATCGGTTCCCGCGACGATTTCGCCGGGCCCGATAATGCCGCGCTTTTCCGCGCGGGAGATGTCGCCTCGCTGCAGGCTGCGCTCCTAAGCCTCGCCTCGTTAGACGATGATGCGCTTGTCCGCGCGCAATCCTCCTCAGCCTGCCTTGCACGGTCTCATGGACCGGTGGTATTTGCAACGCGGGTGAGGGAAGTTTCCAACATCATCGCTCACGACAAAGCATCTTTCCATGAGTAGCATCTACACGAACAAAGAATATCTGCAAAAAAATCCGACATGGCACGACGAAGACTCGCCGTGGAAGGCTAGCCAGATCGCACGATTGCTGGCTAGGAATAAGTTGGTGTTGGCGACGGTGGCGGAGATCGGCTGCGGAGCCGGTGGCGTCCTGGCGTCATTGGCGGAGAGCCTTCCGCCTCAAACCCGGCTCCACGGCTTTGATATATCTCCCCAGGCCATTGAAATGGCCCAAAAGCGGCAGCGGCCCGGACTCACCTATAGTTGTGAAGACGCGCTGACTTCTCCGGACACGTTCGACCTGTTTCTCGTGATCGACGTGATCGAGCATGTGCGAGATTATCTGGGTTTCATGGAGAAGTGCCGGCCTAAGGCGCGATATAAGATATTCCACATACCGCTAGATATTCATGTCTCCTCGGTTCTGCGCGCACGTTTTGTCGTGGGCCGCCGCACCGTCGGGCATCTGCATTATTTTTCGGCTGAATCGGCCTTGGATACGGTCAAGGACACCGGGCACAGGGTCATCGATTATATTTATACGGATGGCGGCGTCGCGCTGGCGGACCTCCATCCAAGTCTTCGCCGTACGCTCGCCAACCTGCCTCGCCGCTTGGTCGGGCTATTTTCCCAGAAATTGTCCGCGCGCTGGTTCGGCGGCTACAGCATCCTGATTTTAGCTGAATAATGATCACCCTCGTCACCGGCGCCGCCGGATTCCTCGGTTCCCATCTCTCCGCCCGCCTGCTCGCGGACGGACATGAGGTCGTGGGCCTGGATAATTTCCACTCGGGACAGCAGGCCAACATCGACTGGTTGTCCGCCCATCCGCGCTTCCGCTTCGTGCGCCACGACGTGGTGACGCCGTATGACATCCCCTGCGACCTCGTCTGCAACCTGGCTTGCCCGGCCTCGCCGCCCCATTACCAGGCGGATCCGGTCTATACGTCGAAGATCGCTTTTCTGGGCACGCTCCATGCGCTGGAGAATGCGCAGCGGCACAAGGCCGGCCTGCTGCAGGCCTCGACCTCGGAGATCTACGGCGACCCGCTGGTCCATCCGCAGCCGGAGAGCTACCAAGGGAATGTGAATACGCTGGGCCCCCGCGCGTGCTATGATGAGGGTAAGCGTATCGGTGAGACGCTCTGCGCCGACTTCACCCGCCTCGGCCGTGTCGATGCCCGTCTGGTCCGTATCTTTAATACTTACGGACCGCGGATGCGTGGGGATGACGGCCGCGTGGTGACGAACTTCATCGCGCAGGCGCTCGCCGGCCAGGCGCTCACGATCTATGGCGAGGGCGACCAGACGCGGTCGTTCTGCTACGTGGACGACCTCATCGAGGGCATCGTCCGCGTGTCCGCGCTCCCGTCGAATCCCGGTCCGATCAACCTAGGTAATCCGGTGGAGTTCACGATGCTGGAGCTGGCGGCCGAAGTGCAGCGCTTGACGGGCTCGCAGTTACCATTGGTCCGCCACCCCTTGCCGGTCGATGATCCCAAGCAGCGCCAACCCGATATCACCAAGGCCCGCCGGCTCCTCGGCTGGGAGCCGAAGGTGCCGTTGGCCGCTGGGCTGGCCCGCACCATCGACTATTTTCGCGCCCTCGGACCTCGCTGATTTCCATGCCCCTTTCCCTTCGTAAAATCGCCTGCATCGGCGCCGGCTATGTCGGCGGCCCGACCATGGCCGTCATCGCCGACCGCTGCCCGGACATCGACGTGACGGTGCTTGATCTCAATGCGGAGCGGATCGCCGCGTGGAATTCCGAAGACCTGCCGGTCTATGAGCCCGGACTCGCCGAGGTCGTGTCCCGGGCCCGCGGGCGCAATCTCCGGTTTGTCGGTCAGGCAGAGGGCGCCGCCTACGTCGCCGCGGCCGACGCGGTCTTCATCTCGGTCAATACGCCGACGAAGACGGAAGGGGAGGGCGCCGGCAAGGCGTCGGACCTCCGCTACGTCGAGTCCTGCGCGCGCTTCATCGCTGCGCACGCCACAGGCCACACCATCGTCATCGAAAAGTCGACGATGCCCGTCCGGGCCGCCGATTGCGTCAAATCGATCCTGGCAACCGCCCGCCCGGGCGTGACGTTCGATATCCTTTCCAATCCGGAATTCCTGGCCGAGGGTACGGCCATCCGCGATCTTGAGCAGCCCGACCGGGTGCTCATCGGCGGCGAGCGGCCTGAGTCCATCGCGGCGCTGGCGGAAATCTACCGGCGCTGGGTGCCCGCGGAGCGGATACTCAGCACGGGTCTCTGGTCGGCCGAGCTCTCCAAGCTTGTCGCCAATGCGTTCCTGGCGCAGCGCGTCTCCTCCATCAATTCCATCTCGGCCCTCTGTGAGGTCACCGGCGCGGATGTCGAGGAGGTCGCCGCGGTGGTCGGCGCGGATTCACGCATCGGCCCGAAATTCCTGCGCGCTTCCGTGGGGTTCGGCGGATCCTGTTTCCAGAAGGACCTGCTTTCCCTCATCTACATCAGCGAGAGCTACGGCCTGACCGAAGTGGCCGCCTATTGGCAGCAAGTCGTCGATCTCAATCAATGGCAGAAGCGCCGCTTCGCTGACCTCATCGCCGCTCCGATCGCGGACGGTGCGGGAAGTCTCCGCGGTCGACGAATCGCCATCCTCGGTTTCGCCTTCAAGAAGGACACCAACGACGTGCGCGAGACGCCTGCGATGGACGTGTGCCGCCGGCTGCTCGCCAGAGGAGCCACGTTGGCCGTCCACGACTACAGGGTGACGCCGGAGTCCGTCAGGTCGGAGCTCGGCGCCCAGGGGGTCGAGGTTGCGGCCACCCCTGAGGCCGCGCTGGCTGGGGCCGATGGCGTCGCGGTGCTCACCGAGTGGTCCGCCTACGCGACGCTGGATTGGGCCCGCCTCGCGGGCATGCTCAAGGCCGGCGCCGTCATCCATGACGGGCGCAATATCTTGGACGCCGGGGCGGTCCGTCGCGCAGGCCTGATTCTGCGCAGCATCGGCAGGGGGGCGCAACCCAACGCCTGAGATGAGCGGCTCCTCTGCACGCGCCGTGGTCTGTTTTGCCGGGCCTCGCGATCACTATGAGGGCGCCGCCGCGCTGGCCGAATCCGGTCAGCTCGAGCGTCTGGTGACCGATGCTTATTTCGGCGCACAGGCCTGGCATGATCACGCCCCTAGTCCGGTGGGTGATTATATCCATGCACGTCGGCATCCGCTGATCGAGGCCTCGGCGGTTTCCGTCTCCGCCCGAGCCCTCCTCTGGGAGTCCGCGGGACGCCTCCCTTGTGTCAATCAGCAGGCCTGCCGTAACCGTAAGGATGCCGCTATCGGACTGCATGCTGCCTGCGTCGCGGAAAGCACGGGAGCCCATCTCCTCGCCTACAGCTATTACGCAGGCGCCGCTTTCAAGGCCGGCCGAAATCTCCGGAGCAGGCTCCTTTTCCAGGTACATCCGCCGGTGTTACCCCTGCGTCGTCTCTATCAGGAGGAAATTGAGCGCGAGCCCGCCGCCCGCGCTTCGCTGTCGGCCGAGATGGAGAT
>Ga0194048_10001417_pt1 | contig 11913 bp, 22 predicted proteins | sample JunL225m_MetaG_FD_161685 | JGI IMG/M metagenome (GOLD analysis project Ga0194048, IMG submission 161685) | Anoxic zone freshwater microbial communities from boreal shield lake in IISD Experimental Lakes Area, Ontario, Canada - Jun2016-L222-5m | ecosystem: Environmental > Aquatic > Freshwater >...
TCGCGCTTCACCCGCCGGATCAAGTCCGGCATGCCGAGGTGATCCTCCCAGCAGTCGAGGAGGATCAGGTTGGCGCGCTTCTCGTGTTGGAACACGCCCCACACGGAGCAGGCCGTCGGGTCGGCATTGTTGCGCTTGTCGAGGGTGCGCTCCGTGAAGGCCGTGTCGAGGGACATGATGATCCACTCAAAGGTCGGCAGGGGCGTCTTGCTCGGCCACAGCCTGAACCAGCGCCGGTTGATGATGCCGGTCTCCTCCGGGTCGATCAGCTCGCCGTACAGCTCCTGCCGCCCGAGGCGCGTGCCCTCGTACTGCTCCAGCGCCTTGAAGAATGAGGCCGGCAGGTTGGCGCGGTTGTCGAAGGTGGAGCCGCGCACGACGATGCGGCCGTCCTGCGGCGCCGTGAGCTGGCGCACGATCTCCACCGGCTTGGGCGTCGTCGTCCACATGACGCGCGGCAGGGGCCCGAGGCGCAGGCCGAACTGCGCCATGTCCCACGTCTGCGTGGCGTCCTTGCCCCACGCCGCCAGTTCATCGCAGTTGTGGACGACTAGCCCTTCCGCGATGAACTCATGCGCGTCCTCAACCGTCAGGTCGTAGACCGGCCCGCGCGTTGATAACCTTTCGACGCTGAGGAGTGTTCGCTTCGCGAGCGCAGGAGGTCCGGCAGAACTTGTTGTTGTTTCGGACTGGCTCGAAGTAGTCGCCGCAGTTCTCGCACTTTCGAGGGCTGCGGTCGACTGGCGGTCTCTTGTACGCGCCATTGCACTTTGCTGAGCAGAACCGCTGGTAGGGCCGGTTCGCCCAGTACGGCTCGTCACAGGTCTCGCACTCCCGCTCGCCCCCCTCGAAAGCGTCGCCGCGCCATGCTTCGAGGCAGTGAGGGGAGCAGAAGGACTTGGCAGGCCCCATGCTGCGCGAGGCGAAAGCTGCCCCGCAACGAACGCAGACATGCTCGTGGCTCTTTGCCTTATCCCAAGCGTCCAGCATTCTAACGCGCTTGGCCTCGATCTGCTCTGCTGTATCGAGCTTGCCGAGCATGTGCCGCCGCTGGTGAGCGCCTTTCTGAAGAAGCTCCAGATTGCCCGGATCGTTGTTGGTCGGGTCGTGGTCTTTGTGATGCACGTGCCAGCCCTCGGGTATCGGCCCGAGGTTGTCTTCGTAAACTTGCCGATGGAGGTAGCGCCTCGGCTTGTTTGCGATATAATATCCGTCGGGGCGTTGCCACCACGCAAGGCCCCCATATCTGACAGTGACCACGTCAAATCTCCTATCTTCACTTCGCCTGCGGGGATCCAGCCCCGCGAAGTGAGGATAGGATGGTCCTCCGTGCAAGTCAAACTCGTCTCGCCAAAAACTAAAGTAAGCTGCGGTGCCGGGTTGGCGCTCAAACCGCTCGCCAGCACGCGCCGAGCGCCCGCTCTGGTCATCACCATCTCGCTGGTCTTGACCTCCGCGATCGGCTTTAACGAGCCGTCGGCCATAAGCACGCGGGAGTGCCCGGCGAGGCACCACATGCCGGCATGCTGCGGACCGCGCAGGCGATCGGCCTTCTCGGCCGAGAAGCCACGGATGGCGGCCCCGTTCGTCAGCGTCATGACGATGTCAGTGCGGTTGTAGCTCTGCACGCACTCCGGCGGGACCACGGAGCACAGGCCGCTCTCGCCCTCAAAGCACGTGAAGCGCACGTCGGCCTGCGTCGGGGCGATCACGGCGCGAGGCAGGGAGCGCGGGTCCTCATACGCCTCGCGCCCCAGCCACTCGGCGCCCACTCGCGTCTTGCCGTAGCCCCTTCCGGCCAGCACGCCGTACTCCGTCCAGTCGCCGTCGGGCGGTATCTGCTCCGGCCGGGCCGTCTCGTACCAGCGCGCCTGCCACGCAAGGTAGGCCTCATCGGACGCATCGCGCAGAGCAAGGAGGGCCGTCACAGCACGTCCTGCGCGTCATCCTTGGGGGCGTACTCAAGGAGGGCCTCGGGATCCGCGCGACCGGCCGCCACGGCGCGCATCTGGCGCGCTAGGGCACTGACGTCGGCGTACGCCACCTGCACTGGGCCTCCGTCCGGGCCCCGATGCTCGAGGAGCTGCTTGTCGCCGTAGGCATTGGGCTGCCACTTGGCGAGGAGGCGCAGGCGCATGTCACTGCGCAGGCGGGCCTTGGCGATGGCCTCGCTGTCCGTCGGCACGTCGTCCACGATCTGCAGGATGTCGTCCGCGATGACGTCCGCGCCGACGACGCGAGCGTGGTGATAGGCGCGGGCAAGGTCAGGGTCGGCGTCGATCCAGCGCCGCCAGCTCATGTTCGACAGGTCGAGGGCCTTGCATATGCTCGTCAGCGTCTCGCCAGTCGCTAGGCGATCGAGGATCTCCTCCTCAAGCTGCGGCGTCCGCTTGGCATTGTGCGCTCTCATGTGCTCCGCAATCGCTCCTGTGCAGGCATCTCGGCCCGCCACAGGTAGCACCGCGCGGCGCAATCAGCAAGGGTCGCGGGCGATTTTCCACAACGCAACAGACCACTGCACCGTCAGGCCGTCGGGCGGCCTGCCGCCGCCTGTCACCTCAGATGCTCCCCGCGCTCGATGGCGTCGGCAAAGAACCTAGCGTTCGGCATCTGCCGCCCTCCGCACGTTCGCTGCCCCCGCAGCCAAGCCACAATCGCCGCGCGCTCGTCGGCTTGTATCTCCCTCGCCAGCCGCATGAGAAACAGGTAATTGACATCGTTCGGTGAGGCATCGCCCGTGATCCTCCTGACGCGATCCAGTAGAGCCAAGCGTTCGCTGCTGTTTGTCACCCACCCCTCGCCGTGGCAGACGCGGCATTCGCCCCCCTCGCGCGGCCTCACGAGAGCAACTCCGCCACAAGCTCGTCGTCCGTGAGGAACACGCTGTCGCCCTCATTGATGAGCCCGAGGTGGACGTACTCCGCGTCAATCTCGCGCTCCATCTGGGCAACGGTGTCAGAAATTCTCGCCGTCCTCGGCGTCCCAAATTTTGATCGTGCAGACATAATCGCAGTCCCGCTCAACGGCAGCGATGGTTTCCGGGTCCTGCCCATCCCACACGACCGGCACCGCATCGCTGCCGTTGATGTCGGCGCGGTAGACGCGATAGCCGATATCGGTGGCCGCGAGGTGTCGAACCTCGGTGTAGGTGCGGCCATGCTCACCGATACTGGCGTCGAGCGCCGCGACGTAATCGAGCGCCGCGACGTAATCGAGCGCCGCGACGTAATCGAGCGGCGTGTGGCCATTGTAGTCGGCGCTGTCGCCGAAAATGTAGCCGGTCTCGTTGTCGATGATGATGAAGCGGGGCATCTCGTATCTCCTTGCTGATGTCCCTACATACCACTTCAACCGGGCATTGCAACACCTTATTTGCAATGCCCCAGTGCATCCCAAAACAGGACACCCGGACGACCGGACAGACACCACCCCCCCCTCTCTAAAGGAGGGGGGTGGGGATGTCCGTGTCCACTTACCGTGTCCGAAGCACTCCCCCCTCCGCCAAAACCAGCCCGGCCTCCTGCAAGTTTTCCTTGCCACGCTTGTAGGCCCGGGCGACGCTCTCGGCCTTGATGCCCTCGTTCGATGGGTGCGCCGCGAACACCCTCCGCAGTGTGTCATCCTCGCACCGCCCGCCTTCGTCCTCCAGCAGGCTCAGGATCACGCCAGCCTTGCCGTCCGCCAACTCGGCGATCTTGGCCGCCTTGGCACCATCCCTGACCACCAGCGTGGCCAGCGGCTGCCCGTAGGCGTCCACGTAATCCCCCAGCACCTGCGCCACCAACTCGATCGACAGGGCCTCGCTCTCCAGCCCATCCTTGACCTTCCTGTGATGCAGCGTGGCCCGGTTGGAGGCCCCGCAACGCAGCACCTCGATCTGGCTGTCGACGTCATTCAGCTTGGCCACGCTGCCCATGTAGCTCCCGCCGCTCTTCGTGGCGTGATCGACGACCACGAAGGCCAGCCGCCAGCCGTACTCCTGCGCATCCTCGATCATGTCCCGCAGGCCCTTGATGTACGCCCCCACATTGGCCTTGTCGTCCCCGCCTGACGTCTGCGAGTAGGTGTCGATGATCACGAGCAGGGCCACGGCCTCGTCATACTCCAGACCGTCATCCGGCGTGTACGCCTTGGCCGCTCCGTGGAACAGCACGTCCTCCTCGGCGTCGTACCCGCCCTCCGAAAACACGCCGCCCAGCAGGCCGTGCAAGATCCCCCGCAGGCGCACCTGACCCAGCCGGCTGTCAAGCACTGGGCGCTCAGTGACCACGCACAGGTCTCCGGCCGTGCCTGCGGCCATCTCAGCCCCGGCACGGCGGGCGTGCAGCGACAGGCCGCCCTCGGCGCCGACGTACACCACGAGGCAGCGCTCCGTCTTCCTGCCCAGCCAGTCCGAGCCGCTGGAGGCCGCCACGGCGATGGACATGGCCGCGAACGTCTTGAAACTCATCGACGAGCCGTACAGCCACGTCACGCCCTGATCCGGCACCAGCCCCTGCACGATGTCGTACCGCTCGCGCGCCTCGGCCAGCACCCGCGTGGGGTTGGCCCACACCTTTCCGCTCTTCCACATGCCCTGTCTCCTGTTAATCGGACGGACACCTCCTATAGCGCATGTCCGTCCGACGCAATAGGTGGCCTTGGATGGACAACAGCGAACAGCCAAAACACCATGTCTGTCTCTTTTTCCATGCATTTTGTGTATTGCAATCCCACGATGCACTGGTATGTAGGGACATCAGCAACGCACTACGGAGTGATTCGGACATGACCACCACCACCCGCAAGACCGTCAAGCGCGCAGTGCCCGCCGATCTGATCGCGGCCATCTACGCAGCCGAGGGTTGGGTGCCCGTCGAAGGCGAGCGGCGCGTGGCGCGCTGCAATGCGCTCTACACCCTCTCCAAGGACAATCGCACCGCTCGCTACATCGCCACCCCGAAAGACTGATCCAACCCTCTGCTCCACCCCGGCCTGAGACACCGGGGTGGCCATGAGGACTGGACCACCAACGAGAGGACGAGACAATGCGCCACATCACCACCTCGGAAATGTATAAGGGCCACACGATGGACATCCGCACCCTCGCGGAGAATCGCGTCCGCTTCGTCGCGGTTGACCGCGCCCTCGACGGTAAGGGCTGGGAGGCATTCTCCCACGACCGCGACGGCATCGGCCTGACCATCTCGTCCGGTCACTGGCGCACCCGCCGCGACTTGGTCGAGGCGCTGCACCGCACCTTCGGCCCGACCGTCAAGATCAATCTGGGCTACTGGGTTGACGCCGCCACCGCCGAGGCTGGGGGTCTGGCACCCCGCATCGAGGCCTGACACCACCCCCTGCGGCTGGGCTACGGTCCAGCCGCACAGGACGCGGTCAGCAACGCACTACGGAGTAAGTCACATGGCCAACAAGCACTTCATCATCGACCCTGCGGGCGTCACCCACACGCGCAACAGCACCAGCCGGACGTACAGCCACGCCGTGATCGCCCGCCGGAGCTACGACAGCGCTCTGGCCTCCGCCGAGGCCCGCCGCGATCCCAACTACGACTACTACCGCGCCATCGCCGACGGCACCTCGCGGCACCTCGTCGCCTACTCGTACCGGACGGCCGAGCAGCACGCCGCGCGCCTCAAGGCTGTGGTCGCCACGGCCCTTGCGCACCTCGACGGCGCCGACAGCAGGGAGGCCTACGTGGCCGCCAAGCGCGCCGAGGCCGTCGCCCGCGTGGAGGCCGACGAGGCCGCCGGCGAGTTCGACGGGTGGGCCGTCCTCGGCTGGGCCGGTCGTCCCGACCTCGCCGACAAGCTGGCCGCCAGCAGCCGCAACCGTGGCTGCTGGGCCGACGTGACCGTCGTCGAGGCGCAGCGCAAGTGATCAACGGGCGGGGCTTGAGGGCCCCGCCCGTAACGCCAAACACCGCAGCAAGGAGCACACACCATGACACGCCCGATCTACATCATCGCGGCCGACATCCGCCGCCACTGGAGCCCCGTCAATTACGCCGCCAAGCCGTACCTTGAGGGCATGCGCGCCCTCGATCGCATCAGCGACACGTACGGCGCCGACAGCGGCCGCAGCGTCGTGGCCTACTTCCTCAACAATGCCAGTGGCTGGCGCGGCGACGAGGCCCGGCGCATCAAGGCCGAGCTGCGGGCCATGCTGGCCGCCTAGCCGCATCTTTTTTATGCATTTTGTGTATTGCAATGCCCCACTGCATATGGCAGATACTGTGCATCAGCAACGCACCACGAAGGAGCACACGACATGACCGACATATTTGAGGAGGCCGAGCGGATGGCTCGCGAGGAGGCCGATCGCTACGACCGGCACCTCGCCAAGCCGGAGGTTCAGGCCGCCATCGCCAAGCGCAAGGCCGAGCAGTTCGCGCGCGGTGTACAGCTTGGCTGGTGGGACGCCGATGGCAACCCGATCGAGCAGGCCGACGAGGACGAGGACGAGGACGAGGACGAAGACGACTGACTTCCCCCCTCCCTGCGCGGCTTGGAGCGCCGCGCAGGACGAGGATGAGATCAGCAGCAAGGAGCACCCGCCATGACCACCCAGCTTGACACGTACACGGCCTGCGGCCTTGCCGAGGGCTTCATCGAGGAGCAGGTCATCGAGGCGCATCAGGCGCTGCTGTACTGCGGCGACTTCATGACCTGCGCCGACCCGCGCGGTTACATCCGCAAGTCGAACGTGCTGCTCGACGCCTGCATCGACGCGGGCATGTCGCACGACGAGCCCAGCCATGAGGATTGGGCCGCTGAGTACGTCACCCGCGCGCTGTGCGCCGGTCGCGCCGCCGGGCTCCCCTGCCCACCCCCGCCCGGCGGCGCAAAGAGGATCGAAGACATGAGCGAAGCTAGTTACACGCCCCGACAGCGCAAGATCGTCAAAGCGGCCGAGAAGGTCTGCGACGACGCTCAGCGGCATGTCGATGCGGCCGAGCGCGCCTTGAGAGAGGCGAAGATCGGCCTGCAATCAGCCAAGCGCGAACTCTACCGCATTTTCGAGATGGGGGACATGCTGTGACCTACGCGCACGTCCTCCTCATCGGCCTGTGGGCCGGCACCATCGCCCTCGCCCTGTGGGCCGTCGTCAGCACCATCAAGGATCTAAGCAAATGAGCGTCGCCATCGGGGCCGCCCTTGAGGCCCGCTACGAGCAAGGCAGGAGGGACGAGCGCGCGGCCATCGTGGCATGGCTGCGTGCCCACACCAAGGGCCACGCCGACCCGTGGCAGATGGCCGCCACTGCCATCGAGCGCGGGGCGGCGCAGTGACTGAGCCCGTCCGCCTCACCCTCGCCCGCCGGCTGCAGGCCGCCATTGCCGCCGATGGGCGCGACCTGCGCGTCCTAGCGCACCTCTCCGGCTGCTGCCCGCCGACGCTGACGCGCCTCAGTAAGCCGACGCGGAACACGCCCACGCCCGACGTGAGCACGATCTGGGCCATCGCCGGGGCTCTGGACGTCGACCCGCACTGGCTGCTGGGCAGCGACCGGCACGACCCCCCGCAGGCCCGCTCGGCCGATCGCCCGGCGCGCATCAAGCCCGCCCGCCTGCCGCCCGCCGCGTGGCACACTGTCAGGGAGGAGCGCCGCATCGGCAGCCCATGGCCGCGCGTGGCGGCCCTCCTGCTGGAGCGCCATGGGGCCATCGTGGAGGCCAACACGATCCGCCGCGCGTGGGACCGGTGGCAGTTATAAATAAGGGGGTTGCAAGGCCCCGCTGCACGGTTCATAGAGGGTCATCAGCAACGCCAACAGGAGCACACACCATGACCACCACCACCCGCCGCACGGCCGCCGCCCTCCGCACCGTCCGCGAGATCGACGCTCTCATCGAGGCACTCAAGACCCTCCGGCACTACAAGGCCCTTGAGGCGGACGCCGGCGAGGAGCACGACGACCGCCGCTGGGCGGCCGCAGCCAACTTGGCCGAGGAGGCCCACACTGAGTGCCTGCTGTCGGCCTACGACCTGTTTGAGGTCGAGGCCCTGCACACCGCATGGCGGGAGGCATGACCGACTATTCAGTAAAGGTCACCGTCCGCAACGGTCGCATCCTCCGCCTGATGAGGGCTGCCGGCATCGGGACGCAGACCGAACTTGCCCGCCGCGCAGGGGTCGGCGTTAACTACCTAAACGCGATCATCGCGCTGCGGGAGAGGCCGACCCTGCGTGACGGTCAATACCGGGATGTTGTCGAACGTATCGCGGGCATCCTGAACTGTGACCCCGACGATATGTTCTCCGATGCCCAGCGCGACATGGCGCTGGCGTCCAATTCACACGTCATCGAGATGGACGAGGCGCAGGTCGCCATGCTCGCGGCACCCGACATGGAGGCATCGTCGTGGGCTCGGCTTGAGGTCCAGCGCCTGATCGCAGCCACCGAATTGAGCGAGCGCGAGATTGAAATCGTCGAGGGTATCAACGCCGGGGAGACGCTGGACGATGTCGGGAGCAGGGTCGGCGTCACCCAAGAGCGCGTGCGGCAAATCCATATCAAGTCACTCCGTAAATTGAAGGCGACAGGCGAGATGATGGACCGCGCGGCGGGCGATGCAATCGCGCTTGGCCGCCCCATGAGATTGATCGGTAAACCGACACCAAGGAGAAACTGAAATGAAACACCTTACCGTTACCGCAGCCGCCGCAGTCTGGGCCGCAGCGTCGTCACCCGCCGCCGCCAGCCCTGCGCTGGCTATATGCCACAAGCGCTACGCACTGTGCGCCAGTAGCCCGACCGTGGCCATCCCCGGCGAGACGGTCAAGGTGGGCGGCAAGACGTTCCCGGCTGGCGTGTCTGTCTGCCCAGTCCTCAAGGGCGAAAGCATCGCCGACCTGAGCCTGATGAATGGCTCTTGCGATAGCCCTGACGGCACCGCGAAGACTGTCTGGTCGCTGTTCTCCGGCGTCACCAGCTACCCGCAGCTACCCAACTGGGCCATCCTGCCGTCCGTAAAGCGTACCTTTGTGACCAACGCCAATGCTGGTGGCGGGTTCTCCAACATGTGGTCGTTCCCCTGTGTGGTGCGCCCCCGCAAGGTCAATGGCGTAAGGCTGGCCGACTGCAAGGGGCCGATGAACGAAAGCCCGTGGACCGGAGACGCTGTGCCTTTTGGGTCCGTTGTGGGCACTGCTGCGCCTGTCGGCCTGCCTAACCCGGTAGGAGGAAACTTCCCGTGACCGACCCGGCCCACCAGCACGCCGCCCGAGCGGCCAAGGCCATCGCCAAGCGCGACCGGCTCCAGACCGCCCTGCGCAAGGCCGACGCGGAGCTACAAGCCCACATCACCGCCTACGCACAGGCCGCCCGCGTCTGGGGGTTCACCCCGAGCATGATGCGGCAGGCGTGCGTGGCGCTGGGCCTGCTGTGAGCAACACCCTCCCCTCGCGCCACACGAGGATAGCATGACCGGCTGGCCGCTCGCGATCGGCATATTCGTGGCCGGCGGATGCCTCTCGCTCTACCTCGCGCTGCGGGCGGTCGGGAGCGTTCTGGCCGACATCGACCGGCGCGACGGGGAGGGCGAGTTGCTGCTGACCAAGGACATGGCCATCAGGGATGCGTGCGTAACGACAGGCGATATGTACTGCAGCCAGGACCATGAGTGCGATGTGCCGTGAGCCCCATAAAGATCGAGGCCCTGCTGGAGTGGGTGGCGACGGCCAGCAACGCCGGCCCCATGACCTTCACTGAGCAGCTCGCGGCCGACGCGGCGGCGCATCGCCTGCGGCAGTGGCGGCAGTACCTGCCGGACCTGCTGGACACCGTGGCAGTGCAGCAGCGCGCGCTGCACAGGCTGGCGCCAGACCGACGACGGCGCCCGTCGAAGTAGTCGCACTTTAGCCTTGTGCAATAACTCACTGCATCTATACTCAGCCCACTCAGCAGCAAGGAGAGAGCAGCATGTCGTTCTGGAACCCATGGGCCGAGGTCCGGCAACTGCGCGCCCGCCTTGAGCTGGCCGAGGGGGAGCGCGCGGCGGACGCGCGGGGCGTCCTGCGTCTCATGGCCCGCCATCGCGCGGAACTCAAGGCCACGATCGCCAAGGCGCACTTCCGCAATCCCGCCACTGGCCGACTGGGCCGGCGCGGTCAGACATTCCCACAGGAGCAATCATGACGATTAAATCAGGGCGCATCATTGCGCTGGAGACGGCCATTGACCGCGCGGGGGGCATCATGCGCTTCAGCCGGCAGATCGGCTGCTCGCATCAGGCCGTGTATGCGTGGAAGAAGCGCGGCCACGTCCCGCCCGAGATGGCCCTCTGCATTGAGAACCTGTACTCCGTGCCGCGCGAAGATCTGATGTCGGCCAGCCTCGCGGCAGTCATGGCGGCGCCACCGATCGGCGCCGCTGACGTGCTCTGATGCGGTACGGCAGCGTGTGTAGCGGCATCGAGGCCGCAACCGTCGCGTGGCACCACCTCGGTTGGGAGCCCGCCTTCTTTTCTGAGATCGAGGCCGCCCCGTCTGCCGTATTGGCCCACCACTACCCCGAGGTGCCGCTGCACGGCGACTTCACGACCATAGGTAAAAATGAGTATGGAAAGATCGACCTCCTTGTCGGAGGCACCCCCTGCCAGAGCTTCAGCGTTGCTGGCCTCCGAGGAGGACTGGCTGACGACCGTGGTAACTTGGCCCTTGAGTTTTGCCGACTTGCTCAAAGAGAGCAACCTCGCTGGATTGTCTGGGAAAATGTCCCCGGTGTCTTGTCATCGAGCGGAGGACGGGACTTTGGCTCCATCCTCGGGGCGCTGGAAGACCTCGGGTACGGTCTCGCGTACCGAGTGCTTGACGCTCAGTTCTTCGGAGTTCCACAGCGGCGCCGTCGCGTGTTCGTTGTCGGATATCTTGGAGACTGGCGACGTCCCGCAGCGGTATTATTTGAGCGCCACAGCCTGTCGGGGCATCCTGCGCCGCGCCGCGAAAAGGGGGAAGGAACTTCCGGCCGCGTTGCGGACAGCCCTACAAAGTGCCGCGCAGGATCGCCCGACGAGGCCAGAGGAACCGCCAATCTTATCTCCGCTGCTGTCACGTCCAAATGGGCGAAGGGCAGCGGCGGACCCATTGGCGATGAGTGCCAGAACCTGATCGCCCACGCCCTCCGCGCCGAAGGCTTCGACGCCAGCGAGGACGGGCCGGGCCGGGGCACGCCGCTGATGCCGGTGGCATTTCCGTCCAACATGGGCGGGAACATCGATGTGGGGCATGATGTATCGCCCGCGCTTAGAATCGCGGGCGAGGGCGTCCAGTCTATGGCCGTCGCCTTCTCCATTATGCCCATGAACAGCGGCAAGGACTTCAAGGCGCGCGAGACTGACATAGCACAGCCGATCATGGCTGGCGGGCCTGTCGGCGGCAATCAGGGCGGCGATTATATTGTCCCGTCCGACACGACGCAGATCACCAGCGCCGCCAACTACAGCAACCCGAAGCCGGGCGATGCCTGCCATCCGCTTGCTGCTGGGGCTCATGCGCCTGCGGTGGCGTTTCAGACGCGCATCGCCCGCAATGGTCGCGGATATGGCGAGGACGTTGTTCCCGCGCTCAACGGGGCCGACGCGGGCGCTACGAGCGATATGCGGCCTTGTGTCGCTTCCGCCTCCGCAGTTCGCAGGCTGACGCCCGTCGAGTGCCTCAGACTGCAAGGGTTTCCTGACGACTATTTCGACGGCGTAATGCTGCGCGGAAAGCCCCTTGCCGATGGCCCGCGCTACAAGGCTTTGGGCAATAGCATGGCCGTGCCGGTGATGCGCTGGATAGGCGAGCGGATTGCGCTGGTCGACGACCTGACAGCTCTCCTCTGAGATGGAAAGGGACGAAATGCAGACAGGAAAGGTGCGCCCGATTGCGGCCCGACTGCGCGCGCTGGAGGCGCCCGAGCCCCTCCGGG
>Ga0194048_10001421_pt1 | contig 11903 bp, 13 predicted proteins | sample JunL225m_MetaG_FD_161685 | JGI IMG/M metagenome (GOLD analysis project Ga0194048, IMG submission 161685) | Anoxic zone freshwater microbial communities from boreal shield lake in IISD Experimental Lakes Area, Ontario, Canada - Jun2016-L222-5m | ecosystem: Environmental > Aquatic > Freshwater >...
CCGACAGTGATGGAGCGTTTTAAAGCGCTGGGCTATGTACCCGTTGGCGGAAAGCCAGAAGTGCTGACAAATCGTATTGAGTCAGATTACCGGCGCTTCGGTCAAATTATTCGCGAAAACAATATCAAGGGTGATTAGCACGTTCAGTGCGATTGAGTGTCAGACGAATGTTTAAATAGCGCCACCTGCATTTTTTTGCGACGTTGGCCACCGTGAAAGCCTTTTACTCTGATCATTTCGTTTTGCCGTTGCCGCAGGGACACCGCTTTCCGATGTCCAAGTACCGACTCCTGCGCGATGCGGTGAGTGCTCAAGGCAATATTGAGTTGAACGAAGCTCCGGCGGCGACCGATACCCAGATCTTATTGGCCCATAGCCCGCGGTATCTGCAAGCCGTCATTCGAGGCGAGCTCAGTGCAAAAGAGCAACGCGAGATTGGTTTCCCCTGGAGCCTAGAAATGGTCGAGCGCTCACGGCGCTCAGTCGGGGCTACGCTCGCGGCCTGCGCTGCTGCAAGCGTTGACGGAATTTCAGTGAATCTTGCTGGTGGCACGCACCACGCGTATCGCGAGCGCGGCAGTGGCTTTTGTGTGTTTAATGATGCAGCGATTGCTGCAAAGGTTTTACAGAAAACCAGCAACCCCAAAGCGAAGATTGCAATTATTGATCTGGATGTGCATCAGGGTGACGGAACCGCCGCAATCTTTCAGGGCGACGCCACGATTTTTACGTTATCGCTACACGGTGCGCGCAACTACCCGTTCAATAAGCAACAGAGCTCACTCGATGTGCCGTTACCTGATGGCTGCCAGGATGAGCCATACCTTGAGGCATTGGCTGCAGCGTTGGCGCAGGTCAAAGCACGGTTTGAGCCCCAGTTTGTGCTTTACCTCGCGGGCGCCGACCCCCACGAATCAGATCGGTTAGGTCGTCTGAAAGTGACGAAGGCGGGCATGGCCGCTCGCGATTTAATGGTGATGCAGTATGCGCAGAGTCACCGCTGCCCGCTGGCGATCATGATGGCTGGCGGGTACAGCACCGATGTGAACCAGATCGTCGATATTCATTTGCAAACTGTCCGTCTTGCAGCGGCCCAATGCAACGCTGTTTGACGACTGATTCGGCACTACACTAGGTTGAATAAAAAGTTAACACCTCACAGGAGAAAAAATGAAAATCGCAGTCGTGGGTTCAGGATTGATTGGCCAGGCGTGGGCCATTGTTTTTGCGCGCGGTGGTCATGAGGTCAAAATGTGGGATGGCGATCCCAAGGCCGTGACGTTGGCATTCAGGCTGATTGAAGAACAGGTTGCTGACCTTCAGGCCGCTGGATTGATCACAGACCCGAAAGGCCTGGTGTCACGCATTAGCGCGAGTGCCACGCTTGAAGATGTTTTAAAAGACGTCGACTATGTGCAAGAAAATTTGCCAGAGCGCGTTGAGATGAAAATCGAAATTTTTGCCAAAATGGATAAGCTCGCTTCGCCCACGACCGTGTTGGCAAGCTCGACTTCAAGCATCCCGGCTTCGGCTTTCACAGAAAACTTACCCGGTCGCTCGCGCTGTCTGATTGCACATCCAGTGAACCCTCCGTACTTGATTCCAGTGGTCGAGATTTGCGGGGCACCTTGGACTGATGCCGCTGTCGTGCAAAAAACCTGGGATGTCATGGAAAGCGTCGGTCAAAAACCCGTCAAAATTCATCGCGAACTTCGCGGTTTTATCCTGAATCGCCTGCAAGGTGCTTTGCTGCGCGAGGCGTTCAAGTTAGTTGAGCAGGGTTATGTCGATGCTGAAGGGTTAGACGTCACAATCCGTGAAGGCTTAGGCCTGCGGTGGTCGTTTATGGGACCCTTTGAGACCATCGATTTAAATGCCCCTGATGGCTTGGCAGACTATGCACACCGGTTTGACGAGATGTATCAAGCGATGTCGACCGAGCAGACTTCAACCGACCACTGGTCTGAAGAGATTATTGCCAAACTCGAAGCTGCGCGGCGGGCGATTTTGCCAAAAGACCAGCTGATGGCCCGCCGCTTGTGGCGGGATCGCAGGTTAATGGCCCTGGCAGCGCACAAAAAGGCGGCTGAATAGCTAAAAACTATCAAAAAATTAGATAAATTTAACTTCTCTTGGTCATAAAGCCCGCTTACACTTCTCCCAGAGGTCAGGTGCGGTCGCTTGTTAAAGGCGGTGTTTGCAGCTGATGCTCCAATTTTTCCCTATTTCAAAAGTCAGGAGGCTATATGGCCCAGCTCAAAGGTTCTAAAACAGAACAGTGCTTGAAAGACGCTTTTGCAGGCGAGTCGCAGGCAAACCGTCGTTATTTGTATTTCGCAAACAAGGCTGACGTTGAAGGTCAACCCGACGTTGCAGCGTTGTTTCGCTCAACCGCCGAAGGCGAGACTGGTCATGCACATGGCCACCTCGAGTTTCTAGAAGCCTCAGGCGACCCAGCAACAGGCCTGCCAATCGGTACGAGCCGTAACAACTTGGCTTCGGCCGTTCATGGCGAAACCCATGAGTACACCGATATGTACCCAGGTATGGCCAAAACAGCACGTGCTGAAGGCTTTGACGAAATCGCCGACTGGTTTGAAACACTCGCTAAAGCCGAGCGTTCACACGCCAATCGTTATCAGAAAGCGCTCGACGCACTGGTCGACTAAGTCAGCCTGCTTGTTCAGGTGATGGCGCAAAGAGCTTGCTCTTTCGCCACACGCTGAAGCTAGACCTGTGGCCGGCTCTGCTGGTCACAGTCTTTTTAAGTACCCGTTTCTGGCAATAGATAAGGATTCATCATGTCAAATCGCGAAGGCAATCTCGACGCGCCCACCCGTCACCCCCTAGACTGGACAAACCCAGACTTTTACGACGAAGGTAAGCTGCACACCGAAATGGAACGCGTGTTCGACATGTGCCATGGCTGCCGTCGCTGCTTAAGTTTGTGCGGCTCGTTTCCGACCATGTTTGATCTGATTGACGCGACTGAAGACGGTGAAGTGCATGGCGTTGACAAAAAAGATTATAAAAAGGTCGTAGACCAGTGTTTCTTGTGCGATGTCTGTTACGTCACCAAGTGTCCGTACGTGCCGCCGCATCCTTGGAATTTAGATTTTCCGCATTTGATGCTTCGCGCGAAAGCCGTGAGTTTCAAAAAAGGTGAGACTACGCTGCGCGATGCCGTATTGTCGTCAACCGACAAGCTCGGCATGTTTGCTGGGATTCCAATCGTGACTGAAGCGGTGAATGCCGTGAACAAAACGGGCGTGATGCGTTCGGTCATGGAAAGCACACTGGGCGTCGATAAAAAAGCCTGGATTCCTGAGTATGCGGCGAAAACTTTTCCGCAGGTGGCTAAGCCTTCAGCGGCTTTGCCCGTGGTAAATGGCGAGAAAACGCCAGGTAAGGTCGCGATCTACGCCACGTGCTACGTCAACTACAACGAACCCGGCATCGGTCAAGACTTGATTAAGATCTTGACGCACAATCAGATTCCTTACGAGTTGGTCAATAAAGAAGCCTGCTGTGGCATGCCTAAACTTGAGCTAGGCGATTTGGATGCGGTCGCTGCCAACAAAGACAAGAATATTCCCAAGCTCGCCAAGCTTGCGCGCGAGGGCTATGCAATCTTGACTCCAATCCCTTCGTGCACGCTCATGTTCAAGCAAGAGTTGCCCTTGATGTTTCCACATGAGGCAGACGTGCAGTTGGTAAAAGACGCGATGTGGGATCCGTTTGAATACTTTATTGCACGCAACCGAGATGGCCTGTTGAAAACAGACTTCAAAGAAGATCTTGGCCACGTTAGTTATCACGTCCCTTGTCATTCGCGGGTGCAAAATGTGGGCAAGAAAACGGCTGAAATGCTCAAGCTTGTGCCAGGCACTGAAGTCAATGTGGTTGAACGTTGCTCAGGGCATTCTGGCACTTGGGGTGTGAAAAAAGAGTTTCATGATACGGCCATGAAGATCGGCAAGCCCGTGTTCAAAGCAATGGCAAACAATGAGCCGAACTACATCAGCTCGGATTGCCAATTGGCAGGGCACCATATCGAACAGGGCATGAAAGAAAATGGTTTAGCGAGCGCAGAGATGGCGCACCCCTTAACCTTGATTGCTAAGGCATACGGACTTTAATTAATGACTTTCCAGCATAATGAAGAGAAGAACATCATGACTAAAATCACGCGCGAAAGCCTGATGACGCTCGAGGCGTACCACAAGGCGCGTCCTGAAATGCGCAAACAGGCGATCGAACAGCGGCGCCTTCGAACAGTCGCACTGGGCGAGCACTTAAACATTATTTTTGAAAATGAATTTTTGATGCGTTATCAAATTCAAGAGATGTTGCGCGTTGAAAAGGTATTTGAAGACGAAGGCATTCAAGGTGAGCTTGATGCCTACAACCCATTGGTGCCCGACGGCTCAAACTTTAAAGCCACCATGATGCTCGAATATCCCAACGAGGCAGACCGAAAAATCGCGTTGGCAAAGCTCATCGGCGTTGAGCATAAGATGTTTGTTCAGGTCGAAGGACAGCCTCGCATATACGCGATCGCCAACGAAGACCTTGAGCGCTCGACCTCAGCAAAAACCTCAGCCGTTCATTTTTTAAGATTTGAACTACCTGCAGCGGCCAAAAAATCGCTACTAGCGGGTGCCCAAATGATGGTGGGCTGTGAGCATGTTGAGTATCCAATGCATGTCGAAACGCTGCCTGACGCGGCACTTGCCTCTCTGGTTCAAGACTTAAGCTAACTCACGAGGCTGGGGGCGATTCTTAGGGTATCTGCCCATATAACTAAGCCCCTAGTTTTCGGCGTTGAGGCGTACATTTCGTTATGATGACGAGTTGGCGTATTGGCAATAGAAGGTGTTTGACCTTTTTTGCCATAGACCCCTCGGAGCCAAAATGAAACAGTTGCTTGTTGTGGCCGGTTTGGTTGATCGGCTAACAGACTTCTTTGCCGTGTTTGCAAAATGGGCGGTGCTGCTTTGCGCGGGCATTAGTGCGGGTAATGCTTTTATGCGTTACGCGTTTTCCTATAGTTCGAATGGCTGGCTTGAGATCCAATGGTATCTCTTTGCTGCGTGCGTCATGCTGGGCGCAGCCCAGGTCTTGCGCGTAAATGAACACGTGCGGGTCGACGTGATCTACGGCACGCTTAAAATTCGCAGCCGTGCCTACATCGACTTATTTGGCTTGATCTTCTTTTTGATGCCAGCGATGGTCTTATTCTTTTATTTGTCGTGGCCCTTATTTCTACAGATGCTGGCTTCGGGTGAAGGCTCGCCCAATGCCGGTGGGCTGACACGTTGGCCCGCGATGATGATGCTGCCTTTAGGTTTTGCCTTGATGGTTTTGCAAGGGTTGGCCGAAATCATTAAGCGCGTGGCGTGGCTCAACAACGCCTATGAAATGGATATGCATTACGAGAGGCCTCTGCAATGACGATGCAAGAATTTGCGCCTCTGATGTTTGGAGGCTTGATCCTGATCATGTTGATTGGGTTTCCGGTTGCTTTTTCGCTATCGGCGTTGGGTTTGTTGTGTGGCTTTATTGCTATCCAGATGGGTTGGTTTCCCGCCGCCTTCATGTACAACTTGCCGCTTAATATTTTTGGCATTCTTTCCAATGATTTGCTGCTCGCGATCCCCTTCTTTACGTTGATGGGAGCCGTACTTGAAAAGTGCGGCTTGGCCGAAGATATGCTCGATTCAATGGGCCAGTTATTTGGCCCGATTCGTGGCGGTTTAGGTTATTCGGTGATTATTGTCGGCTTCATTCTGGGCGCGATTACCGGCACGGTCGCTGGGCAAGTGATTGCGATGGCGATGATCTCGTTGCCCGTCATGATGCGTTATGGCTACAACATGCGCTACGCCACTGGGGTGCTGGCAGCCTCGGGCACGATCACGCAATTGGTACCCCCGTCTTTAGTGTTGGTGGTGATGGCGGATCAGTTGGGTCGTTCAGTTGGCGATATGTACAAAGGCGCGTGGGGCCCTTCGATTTTGCAGGTGTTGATTTTTCTGACGTATACCTTTGTGCTGTCCAAGGTTGCGCCGACCCACGTGCCAGGTTTGCCCGTGACTGCCCGAACACTGAACGGGTGGACACTCTGGAAGAAATGTTTGCGCGGAATCATCCCCTCGGCGCTCTTGATCCTGGCTGTGCTTGGCAGCATGGGCGGCCTACCCGGCATGAATTATGCCATTGCAACACCCACAGAAGCTGGTGCAATGGGCGCAATGGGGGCTTTTTTGTTGGCGGCAGTTCATGGCCGTCTCAATTGGGAGATCGTTCGCGATGGGATGACGAGCACCATGCGCATTACAGCGATGGTGGTTTTTATCTTAATCGGTTCGCGTGTGTTTTCCCTGGTATTTCAGGGTGTGGACGGCGCGCTTTGGATTGAACACCTCTTGTCGGGATTGCCTGGAGGGCAGATCGGATTTCTGGTGGTTGTGAACGTCTTCGTATTTTTCTTGGCGTTCTTTTTAGATTTCTTTGAGATCGCGTTCATTATCCTGCCGATGCTCGCCCCAGTGGCCAGCAAACTCGGGATCGACATGATCTGGTTTGGTGTGCTGTTGTGCGTGAATATGCAAACAAGCTTTATGCATCCGCCGTTTGGTTTTGCGCTATTTTATTTGCGTAGCACCGCAGATACCTTGTTCAAGGCTGGATCGTTGCCAGGTAAAGTGCTGTCGCGCGACATTTATCTAGGATCCATTCCCTGGGTGATTCTGCAATTATTGCTGGTGGTGATTGTGATTTTCTTTCCGCAGACGGTGACGGTATTTTTGGATAAGCCTGTGCAAGTGGATCTCAGTACGATACGGATTGAAATCCCTACAAACGATCTGCAACAGTCTGACGCACAAAGCGAACAAGACACGGTCAATGATTTGATGCGTGGCTTAATGAAAGAAAGCAAATAGAAATATGTTGAGCTCGGAAACTGACTCAGCACCAAGCCCCTCAGAGCAGAGCACTGAAATCATTCAGCCCTTGCCGCTTGAGGCAGAGGGGCCCGCCTTTACCGTGTTGATCAAAGTGCTTGCCTCGGTTCTGGTTGGCGCCTTGATTTATTGGGGCGCTCGAGCTGCACGCCTGGTGGTTTGGCAAGAGTTTTCACTTTCTGCGGCGTGCGTCTGGGGCGCTGCGTTGGTGATCATTCTTGTTGTCTATTACTGGATATTGAAAAGCCGAACGTCGATTAAGCAAGGGATGATCGAACAGACCTGGCTTTGGAAAAAACAAGTCCGTATCGCTGATATTCGGCAGGCTAAGTTTATTTATTTCCCTTATTTAAGCTGGCTCATCGCGCCGCGTCTCATTGTGCGTACAGGTCCTGTGATGACCGTTTTTTACGCGGGGCATCCGGCGCTACAGCAGGCTTTTGCTGCGCTGATGTTGGGCAGGTAATATAGTTAAAAATCTTTCAAGATCAATAAGGAATCGCTGTGTTTAGATTAGATGGCAAGGTCGCCTTGGTGACTGGTTGCGGCACGCTTGGTGAGGGCTGGGGTAATGGCAAGGCGATTTCTGTCGCCTTGGCGAGGCAAGGCGCTAGCATCTTTGGATCAGACCTCAATATCGAAGCGGCCCAACAAACAAAAAAAATCATTGAAGATGAGGGTGGTATTGCACACGTGATCACGGCTGATGCGACGCAAGCTGACGAAGTTAAAAAGCTAGTCGACGCTTGTATGGCTCAATACGGACGTATTGATATTTTGATTAACAACGTCGGTCGCTCTGAGCCCGGTGATCCGGTCAGTATGAGCGAGCAAATCTGGGATGACCAGATGGATATCAATGTAAAAGCCGCGTTCCTGGCCTGTAAATATGTGCTGCCCATCATGGAGGCACAAGGCAAGGGCTCGATCGTTAGTATTTCGTCTGTTGCGGGCTTGCGTTATGTTGGCAAACCACAGGTTGGCTACGCCGCGGGCAAGGCCGCGCTCATGCAACTGACCAAAACCACTGGTGTCTTGTACGCCGAACGTGGTGTACGTCTGAACTGCGTGGCCCCTGGCTTAGTATTCACGCCTTTGGTCAAGCGTTTGGCTGACAAATACGCCAAAGGCGATTATGAAGGCTTTGTGGCACATCGCCATAAACAGGTGCCCGCGGGTTATATGGGCGATGCGTGGGATGTCGCCAATACCGTTGTCTTTTTAGCAAGTGACGAAGCGCGCTACATCACTGGCCAAACAATCGTGGTGGATGGCGGTTTGACCTCAACCACTCCTTAATGACTTTTTAAAGATATCGTATGACGCAATCTCAAGGCAGGCTCGCCAACAAAGTCGCAATTATCACGGGTGCCGGTTGTGTCGGCCCGGGCTGGGGTAATGGTCGGGCGATTGCGATGCGCTTTGCGCAAGAAGGTGCGCGCGTGTTCGCAGTGGATAAAGATATGGCTGCGATGACCGACACACTCGCGTTGATCAAAGAGTTTGACGGCGACGTCACGCCTTACACCTGTGATGTGACGGACAGTAAAGCGATTCAAGGATTGGTGGCTGCCTGTCTGAAGCAATACGGCACAGTCGATATCTTGGTCAACAACGTGGGCGGGCCTGTGCGCGGCGGCCCAATCGAGCTGAGCGAAGAAAACTGGGATTCTCAGATCGACATCAATCTTAAGACCGTTTTTTTGATGTGCAAATATGTCATGCCCATCATGGAGGCCAAAGGTGCCGGCTCAGTCGTCAACATTTCGTCGACCTCGGGCATTCGCTTTTCGGGTGCGCCTCAGGTGGGTTACGCCGCAGCAAAAGCCGGTGTCATACAGTTTGGCCGAGTGGTTGCGGTTGAGTATGCCAAAAAAGGCATCCGCGTAAACTCAGTGCTACCAGGCTTGCTGCATACGCCGCTTGTTGAAGCTGTGTTGGCGGGCGCGCAGGCGGGCGGCGATGCCGAGGGCTTGTTAAAGCGCAGGCAGGCACGCATCCCTATGTCATTTATGGGCGATGGCCGAGATACCGCCAACGCAGTATTATTTTTAGCCTCGGATGAGGCGCGTTTCATTACCGGCACCGAGCTCATTGTCGATGGCGGCATGAGCGCGAAGTGCGACTAGAGTAAAAAATCTTACAGACACCGGAGACCAAACATGAAAGCAGCTGTATTAACGAATGAAGGATTTCATATTACCGAGGCACCAAAGCCTACCCCAACCGCCGAGCAGGTCTTGGTGCGGGTGCGCGCTGCGGGTTTAAATCGCGCAGACCTTGGTGTGATCTCGGGCGGTATGCACGGCAGCCAAGGCGGTGCTGGCACCGTACCTGGCCTTGAGTGGGCTGGCGAGGTTGCTGAGATGGGCGCCAACGTTAAGGGCTTCAAAGTCGGTGACCGAGTCATGTGTTCGGGCTCGGGCGGTTACGCTGAATATGCAGTGGCTGACTTTGGGCGTGTCATGCCGATCCCGTCTGATTCGATGAGTTTTGAGCAAGCGACTAGCTTGCCGATCGCCGTAACAACGATGCATAACGCGTTAGTCACTGCAGGCGAATTGCGTAAAGGCGAGACGGTACTGATTCAGGGTGCCTCGTCGGGCGTAGGCTTGATGGCGATGCAGATTGCAAAATTGATGGGTGCCAAGACGGTCATCGGCACATCGTCTAACCCAGAGCGACGCGCGCAGCTTAAACAGTTTGGTGCAGACTTTGCGATCGACAACAGCGATCCTCAGTGGCCCAAGCTTGCCACCGAAGCCAATGGCGGCAAAGGTGTCGATCTGATTATTGATCAATTGTCTGGAAAATTTGGTACCCCTAACATCGAGGCATGTGCGATTCTTGGTCGCATTGTGAACGTTGGTCGTCTGGCCGGGCGCTTTGCCGAGTTCGACTTCGATTTGCACGCACTGAAGCGCATTAAGTACACAGGTGTTACGTTTCGCACCCGAAGCGTTGAAGAGGTGCGCGAGATCACTAGGCTTGCAATGGCAGACTTGGCGGGCCATTTAAAGTCAGGCAAACTTGCCTTGCCAATCGACAGCAGTTATAGCTTTGACAAACTTGCCGATGCCTTTGCGCGTATGCGTGCAAATCAGCATTTCGGCAAAATCGTTGTGACAATGTAACGCGAGAGCATGATGATCCAGACCATCGAGCAGTTGCGAGTCTTATACCCTCCAGCAAAAGAGCGGGCAGTTAAAAAACAACTGCCTGCGCTCGATATGTATTGTGAGCGCTACATTGGGCTCTCACCTTTTGTGGTGATCTCGAGCCTTGGCGTAGATCAAATGCTCGATGCGTCACCTCGTGGCGGTGCGTCAGGATTTGTCAAAATCGTTGATGCACATACCTTACTAATCCCGGACTCGCCTGGCAATAATCGGCTAGACACGCTTGAAAATATTATCCATACAGGGCAGGTCGGCTTATTATTTTTAATACCTGGCATGGACGAGACCTTGCGCGTGAACGGCACCGCCTGTTTATCAGTCGCCCCGGCCGATCTTGAGCAATGCACGACCGAGGTGCGTACACCCAAGTTAGTTATTAAGGTGAGTATTACGCAAGCCTATATGCATTGTGCGAAAGCCTTCATGCGCTCAAAGCTGTGGGATCCTCAAAGTCATATTGATCGCTCAGTGATGCCGAGTATGGGTGAAATGGTAACGGTGCAAGCAGGGATGACTACACCAGCTGAGACACAAGAAGAAATGATGGCGCGTTATCGCGCCGAACTTTGAAAATAAAAAACGTATTGCGGTAAGGGCCCGACATAAATTACTTGGACAGAGGAGTCCCGATGCCAATGACTGATGCCAACGTCTCTATTCAATATGGCTACGCAACAGTGCCGCTTGGTCAAATTCATTATGCGCAAGCAGGTGCTGCGGATGCCCCGCCACTGATTTTGATGCACGCGGCCGGACGCTCTAGCCGCTGTTATCGGCACATGTTGCCCTTGTTGGCTAAAGATTTTCGAGCAATTGCCATTGACTTGCCTGGTTTCGGGCATTCTGCCCGGATGCCTCAGAACCCGACGATTGATGGCCTGGCACAAACGCTTGCCGACTTCATTGAAGCGTTAGCGTTGCAGCGTCCCCACATCGTGGGTCTACATACTGGAAACAAAATTGCCGCCGCGTTGGCGGCGAATTATCCCGAGCAGGTGGGTGATGTCATTTTGCTTGGGCAGACCCACAGTTTGATTTTGGATATGAAAACGCGCAATGGCGCGTTAGCCGCCTATTGCGACAAATACTTTCCAAAATATTCAAATAGCGCCGATGGCTCGCATCTACTGAAAGCCTGGAACATTACACAAGCCGCCGTCGAAGGGTTTTGGTGGCCGCCTGAACTGCTCAATGCCGCCGTGGTGAGCCCGGCGGATCTCGCGCAGGCTGAGGTGCGCGTGATCGACCATATGCAGGGCTGGCAAAGTATTGTGCCGTTGTATCAAGCGATTTTTTCGTTTGACCTGCCTGAAGTGGTTAAACGCATCTCGGCGCGAACCCTTGTTTTAGAACTGCTGACCTCTCAAGAGGCGCATTATGGTCCACAGGGCCAACTTCTGTGTGACTTGATCCCTGGGGCAACACTCGATCAATTGCAAAACGCGGTTGGGCTTTCGATGGAGTACCGTCCTGAGGAGGTTGTAATGGCTATCCGCAGGTTCTTATGTAGGGTATAGTTTTTGAACTTTAAACAGTTTCAAACCGCCCAAGAGCGGTCGAGCTGAAACTACACATCAGCGCCGAGGAGGGCAACGGTGATCAAGATAACAAGCCGCTGTGCACGTACGTTTGTATTTGCAGGGTTGCTCGCGCTCGCAGCGAGCTGTTTCTCGCAAGACTATCCCACCAAGCCTATTCGGCTACTGATTCCTGCTCCGCCCGGCGGCGGCACGGATATTTTGGCGCGCGTGATGGC
>Ga0194048_10001422_pt1 | contig 11896 bp, 10 predicted proteins | sample JunL225m_MetaG_FD_161685 | JGI IMG/M metagenome (GOLD analysis project Ga0194048, IMG submission 161685) | Anoxic zone freshwater microbial communities from boreal shield lake in IISD Experimental Lakes Area, Ontario, Canada - Jun2016-L222-5m | ecosystem: Environmental > Aquatic > Freshwater >...
GAACTGAAGTCCAAGTAAGCCTTCGCCGGCCTCTCCGAAAAGCCCCGCTCAGCGGGGCTTTTTTGTTTCCGTCCGTTCCGCGTCTGCCACCTTCACCACAGCATGACGACCTTCCGCGCATGGCTGGCCGCGACTCGCCCCAAGACCTTGGTGGCGGCCGTCGCGCCCATCGCGCTCGGCGGAGCGGTCGTCGTGGCCTACTCGGGCGCCCCCGGCCTCTGGGCTGATCCGTCGTTCATCTTCCTCCTCCTGAGCTGCCTCGGCTTCGCGCTCTGCGTGCAGGTAGCCTGTAATTTCGCCAACGACCTCGGCGACTCTTTGCGTGGCGCTGACACCTCCGCACGTATCGGCCCGCGTCGCGCCGTCTCCGCTGGCGACATCTCGCCCCTCGCGATGCGTCGCGGAATCTGGATCGCCTGTGCGCTCGCGCTCCTGCTTGGCGCGCCGGTCGCTTCGCTGTCGCCGTGGTTATTACTCGCTGGCTTTCTCGCGATTGCGTGCGCGCTGGCCTACACGCTCGGACCTTTTCCGCTGGCTTACCGCGGCCTTGGCGACGTGTTCGTCGTCGGTTGCTTCGGCGTCCAAGCGACCACGCTGACCGCCTTGGCCGTCTGCACGCCTTTCCCGGGTGAATGCTGCTGCAATACGCCACCCATGCCATGGGCCCCGGCGCTCCTCGCGGGCCTCGGCCTGGGCCTGCTCGCGGACAACATCCTCGTCGCGAACAACGCGCGGGACTACGAGACCGACCTCGCCGTCGGCAAGCGCACGACAGTCGTGCGTTTCGGACGGGGCTTCGCCCGCAATTTGCATGGTTTCAATTCGATCTTCGGGCTGGCTTGTCTGGGCCATGTCTTCGGCTGGGCGCCCATGGTGTTGCTCCCTCTGGCCCTCTGGCAGCATCTGGCCTTCCGTAAGGCCGCCCAGCCGGCTGATTTCCTGCCGTTTCTCGGTCGGGCCGCCGTGCTGATGCTCTTGGCCACGATCCTGTGCGTAACTGCCACTTGCCTCGGGTGGGTGCCGGCTGGCAGCCTGTGGATGCGATGAGCCAACCCAAGTCACTCGCCGAACAGCTCGAAGCCCTCGTCAACGGGGGCTCCCGTCCGTCATGGGACGAATACTTCATGGCGACCGCGGTGCTCGTCAGTTCGCGTTCCAGCTGCGAGCGCCTGCATGTCGGCTGCATCATCGTCTCGACCGGCAAGCACCCGAACCGCCTCGTCGCCGCCGGCTACAACGGCTTCCTGCCGGGCGCACCGCACGACTCGCATGTCCGCGACGGCCATGAGCTCGCGACCGTGCATGCCGAGCAGAACGCCGTGGCCGACGCCGCCAAGCGCGGGGTCTCGCTGCAGGGCACGATCTGCTACGTCACCCATTTCCCGTGCGTGAACTGCGCCAAGATCCTCGCCGCCGCCGGCATCACCGAGGTCCGCTATCGACACGATTACAAGAATGACCCGCTGGTCGCCGAGATGTTTGGCCAGGCCGGCGTGCTGGTCACGCGCCTCGAACGCTGATGGCCCGCGCTCCGCAGACCTTGGCGGGGCGATTGCTGGTCTCGCATCCGCAGCTGCGCGATGACCATTTCCGCGAGACCGTCGTGCTCATGCATACCCATGATACCGCGGAAGGCGCGCTCGGCGTCATCGTGAACCGTCCGCTCGGCCGGGTGCTGGGCCAGATCGAATCGACCGCGGAGCTCAAGCCGTTGGATGATGTACCGCTGTTCGAAGGCGGGCCGGTCGCGACCAATCGATTGGCGTTTGGAGGCTGGTTCTTTCCGGCCCAAGGTGAGCCCGAGGTGCGTTTCGGTCTCGGGCAGGATGAGGCGGCGCAGCTGGCCAAGGACGGTCGCTTCCGGCTTTCGGCCTACATCGGTTATGCCGGCTGGTCGCCTGGCCAATTGGAGAACGAGCTGAAGATGAACGCGTGGGTCGTCTGTCCCTTCGATGCGCTCTGTCTCGATTTCGAGGGCGTTGAGCTATGGAAGAAGTTGCTCGAACGCCATCGCCCGGACCTGCGGCTCGAGGCGGATTCGCCTGAGAATCCTGGGCTGAACTGAACCGAGAGGCGCTGCGCGCCGCGGGGATCGGCTGGCACGGGGGGACTGCTGCGAAACAATTCAGCCACAGGTAGGGACAGCACCACGTGCTGTCCTGACGTCAGCGCGCGGTCGAGAGCAGGATTTCGAGGCTCTGGGTGAGCAGTTCGCCGGGAGTGCGGCCATCGGCGCCGAGCATCTTCCGTTGGATCAGCCGCGTGCGCTGGCCTTGGTCGACCTCCAGGAGACGCCAGCGGCCGGCCGGTAACTGCGGGCTTTGGGCGTCGAGGGCCGTCCAGCGGAGCGGCATGCCTTGCCAGGAGAACTCGACATACCAGCCCGCGGCGCGCGAGGCGTCGCCGCGGACGAGCGCCGGGTAGCGGCTCACGAAGTCAGGCGTCTTGCTTGCGCGGACGCCGACCGTGAGGGCGGTGGGTTGGCTGCGGAGGGCGGCGAGGACGTCGACCTTCGGTTGGCCGAGGACCAGCAGAGGGTCCATGCCGATGAGGTTCTGGCCGTTGTAGAGCCCGTGCAGATTGGAATTCTGCTTATTCTCGGCCTGGGCCGCATGCCAGAGATTGAAGCCCGTCGAGAGGATGAGGCCGACCTCGAAGTGGAGGTGGGAGCGGTCCTTTGTGATCGGGCTGACGCCGGAGGAAGTGTGGCCCATCAAGCCGATCGGCGTGCCTCGTCGAATCGGTTGGGCGGGCTTGAGCGACGGCTCGATTTTCGCGAGGTGGGCGTAGAGCGTGTAGACGGGGATCTCCGCGGCGGCATGGTAGAGCACGATGTAGCGGCCATACGGTCCGTTGACGTTGGGGTTCAGGTAGGCGACCTGGCCGTCCATCGCCGCCAGCACGAGGTCGAGCGGCTCGCCGTCGGCGTTGGTCTTCGCGGGGCGGATGTCGATGCCTTCATGGAAGCGCTTGCCGTCTTCGCGGACCATGCCGAACGAGCCCGACTCCGTCTTACCCGAGACTGTCGGCTGTAGGTAGTCTTGAGGCGAACGGATCGAGGCACGATCCATCGTCGTCGGCCAGACGACATCCGTCGCGCCCAGCGAGAGCGCCGTCAGGCAGGAGAAGAGGAGGGCGAGGCTGCTCCGCAGGCTCACTTGCGTTCAGCTTCCTTGATCTTACGGAGTTTGAGCGCCGAGATGTTCAGGCGCTTGCTGATATCCACGACTGCCTGCGTGTTCGAAAGGCCCTTCTTCTCGACGTGGAACATCAGGTTTCCGTCCACGATCTGCTGGTCGATCGGCATGATGCCGACGGCGGCATCGTTGATGACTAGGACGAAATGGCGGCCGATGGCCTCCTTGGTGTAGTTCATCACGTCGATGGCCGACTTGCGGTCGAGCTGCACGAGGAGGAATTCTTGACGGAGGTCAGGGTCGCCGCTGGTGATCGCCTCGGTGTTGAGGATCTCTTCGGCGGGCACGAGCGGGCGGGTCATCACCGTGATGGCGATCTGGCTCACTGGCAGGCGGACTTCCTGCCTCATCGAGCCGCCCGAGGACGGCGAGGCTTCGATGAAGATCGAAGCGATCTCATCGGGGATATCGGCGTTCTTGCAGCCGGCGAGAAGCAGGGCGCTGAGGGCGACGGCAAGGCGGAAGGGGGTCATAGTAAGGTCAGCCGACGAGCAGGTCGAGCGAAGCGCCGACCTGCAGGATGTGGGCGGGCTGGAGGTCCAGCACCGGGACGAGGTAGGTCTGCTTGCTCGCGGCGTGGATGTAGGTCATCAGGCCTTTGTCGGCGACGCCGACCTGCTTGATGATGCGCTTACGCTCCAGGAGCATGGCGAGGATGTGCTTGAGCACGCCCTTGTCGCCGGAGGGATCCGATTCGTCTTCGTAAAGGGAAAGGAAGAACTCTTCGCGGGAGGCGAGGAGCTGGGCGCGATGGGCCTGTTCTTCTTCGCCGCGTTCCTTGACCTCGCGGGTCCAGCGACCGAGGAGGATGCCGTCCGGCTTGAAGGAGGTCGCGTGGTCGCGGAGCACATCGCAGCGCTCGATGTTGCCGCCGACGGGCTTGTAGACGACGCACGTCACGAGGTCTCCGACGTGGAGTTCCTTGCCGGAAGCGGCGCAGATGCGCGCGATAGGTTTAACCTGCCAGTCCATGGCTATGAAGAGAAGTCGGGCGGGGCGGGGCGGGCAACCCCATTCAAGATGGTTTGCGGCTGACTTATTGGCTATCCAGGGCAGTCTCCCAGGCATGTCCGAAGCCCCTGTCGCCGGCGTCGCCTTGCTCGTGGTCGACGTCCAGCCTACCTTCCTGAAGGCCATGCAGGACGGCGAGGGTTGCCTGCGTCGCTGCCTCCTAGCCGCCTCGGCCGCCAAGCTGCTGGGAGTCCCCGTGCTCTTCACCGAACAGGTCCCCGCCAAGCTGGGCCCGACCCATCCGGACCTGCTGCTGGCCGCCGGCGAGGCGCGGGCGGTCTTCGGGAAGACGGCCTTCTCCGCCTTCGGCGCTCCGGGGCTGGTCGAGGCCTTCGGCAAGCTCCAGGTCAGCCAGTTGCTCATCTGCGGCCTCGAGATCCCGGTCTGCGTTTATCAGACCGCCATGGACGCCCTGCGCGAGGGCATGGGAGTCACGATCCTGTCCGACGCCGTGACCGGTCGTCGCTCCGAAGACGGCCGGGTCTGCCTCGAAGCCTTGCGGGCGGCCGGCGCCCACATCCTGCCGACCGAGACGGTCCTCTATGCGATGGTCGGCGATGCGACCCACCCGCACTTCCGCGCGTTCACCGATCTGGTCAAGCAGGCCGCTTAGACTTGGTCTACCCTCAGGCTCGCCGCGGGAACGGCCGCGGCGTCGACAGGCAAGCCAACATCCGCCCACGCCGCGAAGGCGATCATGCCGGCGTTGTCGCCGCAGTGTTTCGGTTCGGCGACCATTAACGGCAGGCTGCGTTGCTGGGCGACCTGCGCCAAGCGCGTGCGGAGCGTGCGGTTGTTGGCGACGCCACCGGAAAGTCCGACCGACTTATAGGCGGAAAGATCGAGCGCCGCGCCGGCCTTCGAGGCGAGCTGTTCGATGATCGCGTGCTGATACCCCGCGCACAGGTCAGGCATCTCGACGGCGAGCTGGCCGTCTGACATCTTTTCCAGCTGATAGCGCAGGGCCGTCTTCAGGCCCGAAAAACTCATACGCAGGTCCGCCTTCTCCGGGATACCGCGCGGGAAGGGATATTTCTTCAGGTCGCCTTGCAGCGCTTGTTTCTCGATGAGCGCGCCGCCGGGGTAGGGCAGGCCGAGGAGCTTCGCGCCTTTATCGAAGGCTTCGCCGGCGGCGTCGTCGACCGTGCGGGCGACGACCGTGAGGCGCAGGTGTTCGTCGAGTTTCACCAAGAGCGTGTTCCCGCCCGAGACCACGATGGCGAGGTGCGGGAGCAGGGCGGCGCGGGCGGCGGCGAAGCCGGCCGGATCCTTTGCGTGTATGGCGATGAACGGCGAATGCACATGGGCGCGGAGGTGGTTCACACCGACGATCGGCAGGCCGCGCGCGAGAGCGAGCGAACGGGCCAGCGTCACGCCCATCGACAGGCAGGGCAGGAGGCCTGGGCCACGGGTCACGGCGATCGTCGTGGCCTGCTTCAGTTCGGTACGGAAATCCTCCAGTAGGAGGGGCAGGGCGGAGAGGTGCATGCGGCTGGCCAGTTCCGGGACCACGCCGCCGTATTTCACATGTTCCGCCGCCTGCGAGCTGATCAGTTCGCGCACGAGTCCACGGGCCGGGTCGAAGAGCGCCAGGGCCGATTCGTCGCAGGAACTTTCGATCGCGAGGATCATCTGCCAGCAGTCAGGTCAATTCGGAGGTCGGCTCAATCCCGATTCGTCTGGCGGAGCGGAAAAGACCGCATAACGCTTCTCCCGTGGAGCCCGCGGCCCGACATGACGCCATCGTCGCCTTGCTTCGTCGCGAGGCCCGCGACGGCGTGCTCTCGTTCGCCCGGCTGGTCGAGGTGGCGTTGTATGCGCCGGGTCTCGGCTATTATTCGTCGGATCGTGTACGCGTCGGCAAGGCCGCCGGGACCGACTTCACCACCGCCGCGGCCCTCGGGCCCATGTTCGGCCAGCTGATCGCGGGCGCGGCGAAGTCGCTGGTCGGCGAACTCCACACGCATGCCCTCGTGGAAGTCGGCGCGGAGCCCGGCCAGGCGCATTACGCTGGCGTCGCGGGGCAGTTTGCTGAACTGCGCACCTTTCGTTTCGGAGCTAAGCCTGACTTCCCGGCCCGGTGCGTGCTCGTCGCGAACGAGCTCCTCGACGCGCAGCCCTTTCATCGTTTCGTCCGCCAGCGCGGCGTGTGGCGTGAGCTCGGCGTCAGGGTCGACGGCGCCGAACTCACCGTCGAACCGTTGGGCGACTACTCCACGCCGCTCGCCGCGGAATTCGCGCGCTCGCTGCCGGATGCCGACGAGGGTTGGATCATCGACGCGCCGTTGGCCGCCGAGGAACTGCTGCGGAAACTTTTCGCCGGTGGTTGGTCGGGCGCGGTCATCCTCCTCGATTACGGCAAGACCATCGCCCAGTGTCTCGAGTCTTCGCCGGCCGGAACGGCACGCGCGTATCGCAGCCACCAGCTTTCAGGAGCCATCATGGAGAACCTTGGTTCACAGGACCTCACGTGCCACGTCCTGTGGGACCGCATCGAGCCGGTTCTGCTCGCGGCCGGATTCAAGGGTGTCGGCTTGAATCGCCAGGAAGCCTTTTTCGTCAAGTACGCGGCCGGCGAGATGGAGCGAATCGCGCTCTCAGGCGACCATGAGGCTACGGGCCGTCTCCGGGCCTTGACGCACCCCGCTCATTTCGGGGCGAAGTTCCAGGTCCTGCACGGGGTCAGGGGTTAATCGCAGGTTTTTGGAAGGGACGCTCGACCTCGGTGGAACAACCCCTTTTCTGGGCTGTACCCCTATTTCTGCCATGAAGTCATCCCTGTTTGCTTCGTTCACCCTTTGCCTTGGCGCCGCCGTCCTCGAGGCGGACACCAAGGTCATCCAGGCCTTCGAAGGCGACGGCTTCGACAGCTGGCAGACCACCGGCACCGGCTTCGGCCTGGCGCCGATCGCCGGCAAGGTCGACGGCGTCAACGGAGAGTTCCGCAACTACGGCGGTAACGCGCTCGTCTGCTCGGGCCACCGCGGCGACGCCGCTACCGGTACGCTGACTTCGCCCGAGCTCAAACTCACGCATCCGTACATCGGGTTCCTTGTCGCGGGCGGTAATCACCCCGGCAAGACCGCCGTCCAGCTTGTCATCGCGGGAAAGGTCGTCCGCGAGTCGACGGGCGCCAATGACCTGACCCTGCGCGAGACCGTCTGGGATGTCGCCGAGTTCAAGGGCAAGACCGCCGTGATCCGCATCGTCGACAACGACGTGGGACCTTGGGGGATCATCGCTGCCGACCACTTCATCTTCTCGACCGATGCCAAGCCGAACTTTGTGAAGGGTGGCCGCCCGAAGCCGAAGGCCGATACTAGCCTCGTACGCGTCGCCGGCGAAGGCAGCGCCGCCCTTGTCCCGGGCGCGAGCTTCAAGGTCACCGCCGACCATAAGGTCACCGGCGTCACTTCGCCCACCGCGATCTCCTTCGGCAACGACGGTAGCGTCTACGTGGCGGAGACCCATCGCTTCCGTTTCGGCGTCGAGGACGATCGTAACAACCTCTTCTGGTACCACGACGACCTTGCCTCCAAGACCGTCGCCGACCGCCTGGCCATGCACGAGAAGTGGAAGGCCAAGAAGCCGATTGAATGGATGACGGCCAAGTCCGAAATCATCCGCTACGTGGGCGGCGAGCAGGCCGACGGCACTTTCACGACCCAGAAGGTCTTCGGCGACAAGTTCAACGACGTCCTCGACGGCACCGGCGCCGGCGTGATGGCGTGGGACGATAACGTCTACTTCGCCTGCATCCCGAAGCTCTGGATGCTGCAGGACGCCAAGAACGACGGCGTCGCCGCCCAGCGCAAGATCATCGAAGAAGGCTTCGGTGTGCGCGTCTCTCTTTCCGGCCATGATATGAACGGCTTCGCCATCGGCCCGGACGGCCGCGTCTGGGGTACCATCGGCGACCGCGGCTTCAACCTCACCACCAAGGAAGGTAAGAAATACGACTCGCATAACCGTGGCGCCGTCTTCCGTTTTGAGCCCGATGGTACGAACTTCGAAGTGGTTCACTTCGGCCTGCGCAATCCCAAGGAAATCGCCTTCGACGAATTCGGCAACGGCTTCTCCGTGGATAACAATTCCGACCAAGGCGACGCTGCCCGCGTCGTCTACGTCGTCGAAGGCGCCGACTCCGGCTGGGAAATGGAGCACCAGGCAATGCACACCTTCCACCGCGAGATCGGCCTCGAGCAGCGTCCGCTTTCCCGCTGGATGACCGAGAAGGTCTGGGAGTTGCAGAACCCCACCCAGCCGGCCTTCATCATTCCGCCGGCCGCTTACATCTCTTCCGGTCCTTCCGGCCTGACCTATCACCCTGGCGCAGGCTTCCTGGAATCCGAAGCCCAGCACTTCCACATCTGCGACTACCGCGGTTCCGCCGGCGCGTCCGGCATCTGGTCCTTCAAGATGGAGCCGGCGGGAGCCGGTATGAAGATGACCGAGTCGCACCAGCTCCTCTGGGGCGTGGCCGCGACCGACATCGAATACGACTGGAAAGGTCGCCTTGTCGTCTCCGACTTCATCACCGGCTGGGAGTCCCATGACGCCGGCCGTCTCGTGACCCTTGAAGCCAACAAGATGATGAAGCCCGAAGTCGCTTCGACCGTGGCCGACCTCATCAAGGGCGGCTTCACGAAGCAGTCGTCCGCCGAACTCGCCAAACTGCTCTCCCATGGCGACCAGCGCGTCCGCCTTCGCGCGCAGATCGAGCTGACCCGTCGTCCGGACGCAGCGGACCGTTTCGAAGCCGCCACCAAGTCGGCTAACCGCCTTGAGCGCCTGCACGGCGTCTGGGGTCTCGGCATCCTCGCCCGTCGCGGCGCCGCCATCGCCCCCGGCGAAGCCTTCAGCGGCAAGCACACGCCCGTCGCTTCGCTCGCCGATCGTACCGCCGCCGCGCAGCGCCTCGTGCCGTTGCTGGCTGACGCCGACGCCGAAGTCCGCGCCCAAGCTGTGCGCGCCCTCGAGGAAGCCCCGCTCAAGGGCAACGACCTGCCGCTTGGTAAGCTGATTCTCGACCCGTCGCTCCGTGTGCGGTCCTTCGCCGCCATCGCGGCCGCCCGTCTCGGCGCCGACAAGGCTCTCCCCGAGGTCCTCGCGATGCTCAAGGAAAACGCCGACGCCGACCCTGTGCTTCGCCACGCTGGTTCCTTCGCCATCGATCACCTGTGCAAGACCGCCGAAGCCTTCGACGCCGTCGCCAAGGATGACAACGCTTCCGTCCGCCTCGCCGCTGTCATCACCCTGCGTCGCCGCAACGACGCTTCCGCTGCCCGCTTCGTGAAGGATAAGTCGACGATCGTGGCCGACGAGGCCATCCGCGCCGTGCATGACCTCGGCTTCGAGGCCGGACGTCCCGCTGTCGCCGCGCTCATCGACGACCTCGGCTCCCGCGAATGGTCCGTCTTCATGCTGCGTCGCCTGACGCACAGCGCCTTCCGCCTCGGCGGTGAAGCGAACGCCGCCCGCGTGGTGGCCATCGCCGCCAATGAGAAGCTGCCGGCTGAAGCCCGCGCCGAGGCCCTGCGCCTCCTCGCCCAGTGGGCGAATCCTTATCCCGTGGATCAGTCGACCGGCCATTGGGCTCCGATCACCCCGCGCGATGCCAAGGAACTCCGCACCAGCCTGAGCGCCGCGCTGCCGACACTGCTCAAGGGCGAGTCGGACATCCTGCGTGCGTCGCTCGAACTCGTGGAGCAGTATAAGCTCGAGGTCGCCTCGCTCTCCAACGAGCTCCTCTCCGGCCTGGTTGCCAACGCCAAGCTCAGCGGCTCAGCCCGTGCCAAGGCCCTTGAGCTCTGGCTCGAGCGCAAGCCGGCCGACCTCACCGAGGTCGCGGGCAAGTATGCCAAGGACAAGCAAGACGAAGTCGCCATGGTCGCCATCGGCGCGCTCGCCCATCTGAATCCGGCCCAGGGCCTCATCGAACTCTCCAAGTCTGCTGCGAACGGCTCTGCCGCTCGTCGTCAGGGCGCTTGGAAAGCCCTCGCCAAACTTCCGGCCGCTGGGGTCGACGCGCTCTTTGTCGAGAACCTCAAGGCGCTCGAGAAGGCCAAGGGCGTCTCGCCCGCCGCGATCGAGCTGCTGGAGGCCGCCGCGCTCCGCTCCGAGCCTTCCGTGAAGGAGGCCCTGGCATCCGCCCAGAAATCGCTGGCGGCTGGTTCCGACAAACTCGCCAAGTGGATGCCCGCCCTTGAAGGCGGTGACGCCAAGAACGGCTTCGCGCTCTTCCAGGCCTTGCCCGCTGGCCAGTGTCTGCGCTGCCACCGGGCTTCGGATGATTCCCATGCCGCCGGTGGCGAAGCCGGTCCGAATCTCGCCGGCGTGGCCAAGCGCGGTGACCGCCGTTATCTCCTCGAGTCCGTCGTGAACTCCAACGCCGTCATCGTCGCCGGATACGGCACCGTGAACATCGACCTCGCTAATGGTGGTGCGCTGGTCGGCACGCTCATCAAAGACGACAAGGACAACGTCGACGTCGATGTCGCCGGCAACCGCTGGCGCGTCGCCCGCAAGGACATCAAGTCCATGTCTACGCCCGTCTCCGGGATGCCCGCTCTGGATGCTGTCCTCACGTTGAACGAAGTGCGCGACCTCGTCGCGTGGCTCGCGACCCTGGAGAAGGCTCCCAAGAAGGCTAAGGTCGCCGATCCTAAGCTGCTGGACATCTCGACCATCAAGCCCGTCGTCGCCGCGCCCGTCGCGAATGTCGACCCCGCTGTCATGGCGGCCGGCAAGCAGGGCTTCATGCTTTGCATGGCCTGCCACGGCCCGAACGCCGAAGGCACCGTCATCGCACCTCCGCTAGCCAAGTCCAATTGGGTCAACGGCCCGGCCGAGAACCTCATCCGCATCCAGCTGCGCGGCCTCAACGGTCCGCTCACCGTGTCCGGCAAGGCTTACACGCTTCCCGTGCCGATGCCGCCGCAGGCGCAGCAGACCGACGAGCAGATCGCCGCCGTCCTGACCTATGTCCGCAACAGCTTTGGTAACTCCGCTCCGGCTGTGACGCCGGCGCAGGTCAAGGCACAGCGCGGTGAAGTCGGCAAGCCCATGCTGACCGAAGCCGACCTCGTCCCGGCGAAGTAATTAAACGAGATTCAATAAAGGCCCGGTCTTCGCGAGAGGACCGGGCTTTTTGTTTGGAGGGTAGGGCGGCGGTTGGCGGCAAGCAGAGGCAATAATTCAAAGGGAGACCGGAAACCGGATAGGATGCTGCGGACATACGATCCCCAGTTAATCATCCGGTCTCCAGTTCCCCTTTGAGCGTATCTCGACGTGTTTGCTAGGGCGGTCGCCGAAGGGCGGCCGAAGGGTAGGGGCGTGGCTTCGCCGCGCCCTCCGAGGAGGAGTGCACGATGAATCGTGCCCCTACCTGCGTTCGCCCTGCGGCGAACGAGGACAGCACGTGGTGCTGTCCCTACCTTTTAAGGTGCCCCAACAAAAAGCCCCGGCGGATGCCGGGGCTTTGGTCGGGAGATGACGGTCGCCTTAGGCGATCGTGACTTCCTTGGTGAGGTAGACGTCCTGAATGGTGTGCAGGAGCTTTGCGCCTTCTTCGATCGGACGCTGGAAGGCCTTACGACCCGAGATGAGACCCTGGCCACCGGCGCGCTTGTTGATGACGGCGGTCTTGACGGCTTCGGCGAAGTCGTTGTTGCCCGAGGGGCCACCGG
>Ga0194048_10001428_pt1 | contig 11872 bp, 12 predicted proteins | sample JunL225m_MetaG_FD_161685 | JGI IMG/M metagenome (GOLD analysis project Ga0194048, IMG submission 161685) | Anoxic zone freshwater microbial communities from boreal shield lake in IISD Experimental Lakes Area, Ontario, Canada - Jun2016-L222-5m | ecosystem: Environmental > Aquatic > Freshwater >...
TGATTAAGGGGACTTTAATAGATAATAGTCGCTATTGTCAAATAGTAGAGTGTCGCACGTCATACTTGGGTCGGTATTTGGCCCGTTTGCAACAAAAGTTCCAAAGATCTCTCCGCCATTGACCTGGCTAAGGCTTCAGTTCTCGGCTCGGTCGGATCGGCAACTACGAAGAGGCTGCATGCCACAACAAAAGGAAACCAGGCTCCGACCCCGAGTTGGGATTTCAAATCCAAATACAACTCTGATGCAGAAATGCCCCCATCAGTTCGGGCGACTTCATCGCAATATCTGAGCAGCAAATCGTCTTGCCACGACATACGGTCACCCAGTGTTAAGCATTGAACAAGAAAATACGATAAATCCCATACTCGCCCACCCGTACATGCTCCTTGCCAATCAACGAGTACTACCTCTGAACGATCTAAAGAAAAAAGCAAATTATCGGCTCGAGCATCACCATGTAAAAATACCTGCGGAAATTCTTTTGCGAGTTCGTGCGCATCGGAAAGGCCAACAACCAGCTCGGCAGTGGTCCAAAGGTATCTACCTTCAAATAGCGCTCGGAGTTTTGGCCATCCTCGTTCTATAAACATCATTTGATTTGTTAGACGTCGTTTTTCCGTGAATGGCAAGATTGAGCGTCCCGCGTCTCCAAGATCTTCAGTTGAGATGTGTAAACGAGCAAGTTCTATCATCATCATCATTGCTTCATGCATAGAAATTCCGGCAATTTGATCGACGGTGTGATCAAAAATTACGTTCTCCAAGAGCAATAAAAATTCTGCCGTTTCATCGTCGTACCATGCCCCGAAACATTCAGGAATTCGCGATTTAGTTATTGAGGCAACGTCACGATAAAACGATATTTCCCGCAGAAAAATTCCAGCATTTAAAGCTGCTTTACGCGATTCTGTGCGATCAGAAGCAAATTTTGCGATCAAATTCTGCGGAGCTTCGCCAGTTACCGAATAAGTAATACGAAACACATCACCCAACATCCCGCGATCCGCACCAATACGTTCTGCAGTCAAATGGGTAATAGGAATACCTAATTGAGTTGCCAACCAGGACGGTGTGATAGCGGAAATATTGCGTGGAAAACTCACCTCGCTATGCTGATTATTCTTACTTGCCGTCATGTCGGCGAACAATAGCCGACCCAGACTAATAGCTAACTATTTAAAGTTTTCGAAATAGCGACTCGGGGTTGGCCCGCGTTGCCCTTGGTACTTTGAACCAGATGCGCCTTTGCCGTATGGCTTGTCGGCGGGCGTGGTCATCATCATGAAACTCACTTGGCCAATTTTCATGCCGGGGTACAACGTGATGGGCAAGTTGGCCACGTTCGACAACTCAAGTGTGATGTGGCCATCGAAACCAGCGTCGATGAAACCAGCAGTGGAGTGAATGAGGAGACCGAGGCGGCCCAGGCTTGACTTGCCTTCCACGCGGGCCACCATGTCGTCGGGAACACCAACGCGCTCGAGTGTGCTGCCCAATGCAAACTCACCTGGGTGCAACATGAAGGCATCGCCATCGGCGATTTCCACGAGTTCGGTTAACGACGTCATATCTTTTTTGACATCAATCACACTTGCAGTGTGATTACGAAACACACGAAATAAGTTGCTCACCTTCACGTCGATGGAAGACGGCTGAAGGCACGTCTCATCGAGTGGGTCAATAACTATGCGGCCAGCAGCGAGTTGCTCACGAATGGAGCGGTCAGACAAGATCACGCCTCCACCATAGTCAAGATTCTTCGTCGCACTCAAAGAGGTGGCTGGTAATCTGAGACCGTTATCTGCGGGTGTAGTTCAGAGGCAGAACATCAGCTTCCCAAGCTGAGAACGCGGGTTCGATTCCCGTCACCCGCTCTCTTAAATCAACTGGGCAAGTTCATACGCCTGGCGCGTGGCAAAGGTCCAACGCCGAGGGGCATAGGCATCTCCCAAAATGTGCAGATCTGCATGCTTGCCCTTCAAGGCGTTATACAGCGCATTTTCTGAATGGCTTCCCGTTGCCAAAACAACCGTGTCAATTTTCTTCAGCACTTCCTCGCGGCCGCTGTATGAATGAGCAACTCGCACCCAGTTTTTTCCAATTTCAACTGCCCGCGTACTCATGCGAACCTCGACACCGGCTAGGTCGACCAAGGCCATCATTGAGCCAATGGAATACGCGCCAACAAGTGGTGACGGAGTCACCGCCGGAAAAATAACCGTCACGTGATGACCGTGTCCGGCAATGTGTTCAGCAACAGTGAGGGGTGATGGGCGATCATCTTCGGCAATAACAAGCACGTGCTTGCCTGGCTTCTGATTGCCCTCAATGACATCGGCAACAGTGAGTACATGGGGCAAGGTGTCGCCAGGAATTCCGGGGCGGCGCACTTTTGCTCCCGTTGCAATAGCCACGGTGTCGGCACCAAAGGCGAGCACTGCATCAACATCGGCCGACTTGTTCATTTCAATTTTTACGCCTGCCTCAGCGAGACGCCACTCTTGAAAAGTGATCCATTTGCCGTAGTTCGCATTCATCCGCACTTTCGACGACAGTGCTACTTGTCCGCCAAGCACGCCAGCTTTTTCCCACAGCGTTACATCGTGGCCACGTTCGGCGGCTAAACCCGCAAGCTCCATTCCTGCTGGCCCTGCGCCAATGACCAACACTTTTTTGCGCTTCTTTGTGATCTGCATTCCGCCTTCAGATTCGCGACCTGCAATGGGGTTGCTTGCGCACCCAAAACCAAGACCTTCCACCGTTGTTCGGTGAATGCAATCGTTGAGCCCAACGCATGGGCGAATGGATTGCACGCGCTGCAATTTCACTTTGTTCACCAAATTGGGGTCGGCAATGTTTGCACGCACCATGCCCACCATGTCGGCTTGCCCAGCCGCAATAATTTCTGCGGCACGTTGTGGTGAAGTGACGCGACCAACATAAACAACTGGCAAGTGTGTTGCTGTTTTTGCGTCGCCACACATTGCGGCCCAATGACCTTCGGGGAATGTACCGAGTTGAATGTATGAAGGAACACCCCAGTTATTACCAACATCAAGACTGAAGTAATCGACTGTTCCGTCTTCAGTAAATTTACGCATGAGGTACTTGCAATACTCCACGTCGTAGCCACCATCAATAAGTTCATCCATGCACAACCGCAAGCCAACGGTGATAGGGCGCTTTACATTGTCACGAATAGCATTCACAATGTCGCGGAGAAATGCACGACGCCCTTCGTCGCTGCCACCATATTCATCGGTGCGCTTGTTTGTCTTTGGCGACAAGAAGAATTGAATGATGTCGTCGTGGTTCGCATGAAGTTCAATGGCATCGCAACCCGCATCGGCGGCAATGGCGGCCGATTCGCCGTATTCTTTAATAAGCCACTTAATTTCATCAATGTCCATTGCGTGTGGAATGCGAAAGTCGGCATAGCCACTGGGTTCTTGCGAAGGTGAAATAGGTTTCCCACCTTGCAACACCATTTGCACCGTTCCGTAACCACCCGCATCATGAATGGCATCTTGCATTGCCTTCATTCGCTCAGGGAAAATGGCATTGCGGAAAACGCCGGGGCCGTGTGCACCTACACCCGACGGTTCAAAACCAGGTATGAGTGGATTAGCCACAAACACGGGACCGCCGCCCACCCATTCATTTCCACCCGTAATACGCGTGGTGTAGTACTGAACGAACTTTTGAAAGTTCTCAATAGGACCCATGAAATTACTTGCACCAGCAGAGTGCGGTGGCACCATGAGGCGGTGCGTAAGTTTCATCGTGCCCACAGTGATGGGTTGGAAAAGTACCTCGAACTGCGACATGACTACCCCTTCATGAAAACGCGATGAGTTTTTTCGGCGCGGTATGTGCCGATTTCCGGGACATACCGCGCCGAGAACACTTTGTTAGTAGGGCATGGTGCCGCCATCAACCGGGAACGATGTTCCGGTGATGCCAGCAGCAACGTCGCGTGCCAAGAGCACAGCGACTTCTGCAACTTCTTCAACTTTGTTCGGGCGCTTAATGGCTGACTCTTTGCAAAAGAGAGCAATCATGTTTTCGTAAGTGCCAAGACCCATTGCAATGGCGCTATCTGGGCCGGTCTCGCGCACGATGTCGGTTTCGATGATGCCAGGAAGAATTGCGTTGACGGTGATGTTCAACGTGCCCACTTCATGAGCAGCGGACTTCATGAGACCAAGTACGGCGTGCTTGGTTGCTGCATAACCCGGAATACCAGGCTTGCCCAACTTGCCTTCTACTGAAGATGTAACGATGATGCGGCCAGCTTCACGAGGAATCATGTGCTGCAATGCCTTACGCATTCCCCAGAACACGCTGTGCAAGTTCCAAGTGACTTCAAGCATCCACTCTTCGTCGGTCATTTGTGCAACAGGAGCTGTATTTTCTACGCCACCTGAGTTGAGCACCATGATGTCGAGCTTGCCGAATTTTTCAATTGCGAAATCGACAATGCCTTCACAGTCTTTTTGATTGCGAGCATCGCCGGCGAAAAACGCAACGTTTGCACCGCCACCCATTTCTTTCATTGCTACTGCACCTTTTTCGGCAGAGCGTCCGTTAATAACTACCTGTGCGCCTTCGCGCAAATATGCCTCGGCAATGGCGCGGCCAATGCTGCGCGTGCTACCTGTGATTGCTGCAACTTTTCCGTCAAGCTTTCCCATGATGTCTGGTCCCCTTCGTTCGATTCGTTCGTGTGATGTAATTCGTGGTCTTAGTACGCAGCGGTTCCGCCGTCGACGGAAATCATTGAGCCAGTAATACCGGCGCCTGCTTCGGAAGCAAGAAGTGATGCAACAGCAGCAACTTCATCGCATGAGTTCAAACGCTTGATGGCTGCTTCAGAAGCAAACCAATCGAGGAGGTCTTGGTAGGTCATTCCCATTGCCACTGCGGCGCCTGGGCCTTCATCACGCATGGTGTCGGTTTCAATTGCACCTGGGCAGATGCAGTTGATAGTGACGCCGGTGGTGCCAATTTCTTGGGCACATGACTTGGTGAGACCGTTGATGGCGTGCTTGGCGGTGACGTAAATAGATACGCCAGGCTTGCCATGCTTGCCTTCGAGTGACGAGATGTTGATGATGCGACCCCAACCACGTGGGAGCATGTCGCGCAATGCCATCTGGGTGCACCAGAAAGTTGACCAGAGGTTCCACTTGAGAGCATTGTCTAAAGCTTCATCGGTGAGGTCGACGACCTGTGCGTTGTCGGTTGAACCGCCAGCGTTGTTCACCATGATGTCGATTTTTCCGTATTTTGCGATGGCGGCATCGATAATTGCCTGACAGCCCTCGCGGCTTTTCACGTCGCCTTGGACGAAAAAGACACGATCTCCGCCATTCATCTCGCGAATAGCTTCTGCACCCTTATCGGCACTGCGACCATTAATGACCACGCTTGCCCCGTCGGCAAGGTACGCCTCGGCAATGGCTCGGCCAATACCGCGGGTACCCCCTGTGATGACCGCAACTCTTCCCTGAAGTTCCATAGTTATCCACCCGTTCCTCTCGCCACTGTGGCGACTGTCTGCGTAGAGTAGTCGGGAAATAGTCCGGGGTAAAACGCCGGGCACTCAGATCTTCAAAATTCCAATCAATTGACCATCACCAACGAGAGAAAAAGGACGGGAAAGCGTGTCGAAAGCAGGCTTGGCAGCGTTAGAAATCGCAGTACAGGAAGTAAAGACAGTCATCTCCAGCCTCACCGAGGAAGAGTGGTCACGCCCCAGTGGCTGCAAGGGTTGGTCGGTACGCGACCTTGTGGCTCATATGAGCTCGAACTACAAAGAAACAGTTGACCCATCGCCAGCGCCAGCAGAGCCCATCAACTTGCCTGCCGAGCGGATGATGGACATGTTGGTCGATATGCGTGATGGCTGGACCAACCAGCAGATTCTCGATGAATACCTGGCCTTTGCCGATCAGGCCGTTGCCGTCTTGGCCTCGATGCAAGAAGAACCATTGGCCTCAACAGTCATTCCCCTTGCCGACCTTGGTTCATACCCCATGAACCAATTGGCCGATGCCTATGCCTTCGACCATTACTGCCACTTGCGCATCGACCTTCTTGCACCCGATGGCCCCATTGAGCGCAAGATGCCGAACGCCGATGCTGTGCGACTTGCCCCTGCCATTGGCTGGATGATTACCGGAATGCCACAGATGCAAGCCGACCTCGGCCGCACACTGAGCGCACCCATCACTCTCACACTCACTGGCCCTGGCGGCGGTGTGTGGACCATTGCACCAGCAGGTGCCGAAATCACCGTGACACCAGGAAAAACTCCTGGCACCGTTGCCGATGTGAGCAGCAATGGTCACTCATTCATCAACTGGGGCACACAACGCTCCGACTGGCGCGAACATTGCAAAGTCACTGGCGACGAGCCAGTAGCTGCTCAGTTCCTCGACGCGCTGAACATTATTTAGTCAGTGGCGGGTCTGAGCCTCACACTTGTGTGCGACTCGGGCCCGCAGCTGAATCTTTAAACATCGACTCTGCGTCGAAACCAATACGCCCATCGGGAATGAGTTGAATGACAACTCGCGCTGGTGAGTCGAGGTGCTCGGCAAATGCTTTTTGGCGCTCCACGCTTTCGGGGCGCACACGCGCAGCAAGCACTTTGTAGAACCACTGCTTTGTTGGCTCATCTTCGTGCAAGACGATGTTGCCCTTGTAGGTGAGAGCTTGGCTAATGCCAATATCGGTTCCGCGGCTAGTAATGGCAATGCATCCACGCGGGCGTTTGCGATACGCCTTAATACGTTTGCGTTGTTCTGTAGCAGTAAGCCAAAAACTTCCGTCGTGGAAAAAATAGTTCATGTACACACCAACAGGGTCACCTGTTGATGTGGTCCACATGAGACAACACTCGGTTTGTTTTTCTACAAGAACTTGTTCGCGTTCAGGAGAAAGTTCGAAGACGCTGACGTCATCGTAGTTTCCAGCCATTAAGCAGTTTTCTTTTTCTTCTTCACACGAGCAACTGCTTGCTGGCTAGCGAGTGAAACAGCGATGATGAGCGTGGTTCCTTGGAAGAGTGGCTCTACCCAGAATGAACCTGAACCCACAACAAGTTGCAAGCCCTTGATGCCAAGTGCAAGTGCGTACAAAGCCAACAGCGTGCCCCATACGTTTGGGCGACGTGACAACTGCGATGCACCAAAGAACACTGCAGCAATTGCAGGGAACAAGTAGCCAGGGCCCGTTGCCGTGGAGAAGAAGCCAATTTTCATCGACAAGAGGACGCCAGTAATACCTGCAATGGTTGCCGAGGTAATGAGCGATCCCCACACCATGCGGTCGGTGCGCACACCGGCAAGGCGAGCAGCTTCAATATTGCCGCCTGTTGCAAAGAGGTAACGACCTGCTGGAGTTTGTTCAAGAACGAACCACAAAATGGCGGCAATGATGATGAGATACACGAAGAGAACGGGAATACCGAACACTTCGAAGCTACCGAACTTCAAATACGACTTGGAATACACAGAAGTGATTTGACGGTTGTCAGAAATTTTTAACAAGACAGCAGAAACAATTTGCCCCAAACCAAGTGTGGCAATAAACGAGTTCACTTTCAGTTTCACCACGATGAAACCAGACAACACACCAAACAACATGCACACCAACACTCCGCACAATGCAGCTAGACCAGCAGGCATGTTGAACGTACGGTGGAAATCGTCAGACAACCATGTGGTGATGCACAACGACAACGAGGTCATGGCACCAATGGACAAGTCGAAAGAGTTTGTTGCGAGTGGCACCAAAAATGCCAAGGCCAACATTCCGATAGCAACGTTCTCACCCAAGATGAGTTTGAAGCTTGCAATACTTAAAAAAGTGTCGGGCTTCCAGATGCCAAAGATGACAACGAAAACTCCGGCGAGATACAAAGCACTGAGTCGGTCAATGCCTAAACGAGTAAGCATTGATTTCTGTGGTGCACTTGCGGTTGATTCTGTAGTTGACACAGGTATTCCTTTCACAAACGAATAAAAATAAAACGGGTTACGAGGCAGTTGCCATGCTGGAACCAGCAAGCAACAATTGATCAATTTTTTCTGCAGACAAGCCAGATGATCGGGTGAGTGTGTTGGCAATTTGCCCGCGGTACATCACCACAACACGGTCGCATACGCGAGCAAGTTCTGCGGTGTCGGTAGAGCACACCACAATGGCTGTTCCGTCGGCTGCTGCTTGGTCGACAAAAGCATGAATTTCTTCTTTCGCGCCAATGTCTACACCTTGGGTTGGTTCATCGAGCAACAACACTTTTGGATTCAACCGAAAGCTGCGGGCCATCATTACTTTTTGCTGGTTTCCACCAGACAATGTGGCAACAGGAACTTCAGTACCAGCAGTAACAACAGAAAGTTTCTTGACCCATTCAGCTGCTTCTGCTTTTTCATCTTTATGACTGAGACGCAAGCCATGTGCATTGCGCTCTACATTGCTGATGGTGATGTTTGCGCGCACGCTCATGAGCGCAAGAATGCCGTTGCGCAAACGGTCGACAGGAACAAACGACAAGCCCTTGGTGAGCGACTCACGTGGGTCGCCGCCTTTGAGTTCTTCACCATCGATGAGAACACTTCCCTGTCGCGTTAACGCGCCTGCCAAAGTGCCCACCATGGTGTCACGCCCCGAGCCGGTGAGCCCAACGATGCCAAGCACTTCGCCTGGCTGAACAGAAAACGACACACCGTTAATGCCGGCTCCTACAAGACCTTGCACTTGTAAGCGCGGCGCGAGCGAAGCATCGACCGTACGGTTTGCTGCAACGGAAGTGACTTCACGACCCACAATCATTTCAATGAGTGAATCCATGTTGAGATCTTTGGTGGCCTTGGTGCCCACTACTTTGCCGTCGCGCAATACCGTGACACGATCGGTGATGTCGAACACCTCTTCTAAGTGGTGGGAAACGAACACAACGCTGATGCCGCGCTTGGTAAGGCGGCGAACGGCCTCGAACAACGTGTCGACGTCGGCTCCGGGCAATGATGCCGTTGGCTCATCGAGCACCAAAATGGAAATACCTTCTTTAGAGTCTTGCAAAGCACGAGCAATGGCCACGCCGGTACGGGCAGCTGCACCCAAGGTGGCAACCGGGGCACGTACATTGATGTCGAAACCCAAGTCGAGGAGAGCCTGCTTGGCCCGCTTGGTTTCAGCAGCCCAGTTGATGCGATTGCCAAAGCCTGTGTCGTATCCAAACCCGAGGGCAAGGTTTTCCACAGTGCTGACGGCCTCCACGAGGCCAAGGTCTTGGTGTACAAAGCGAATTCCGGCTTCATGGGCAGCGACTGCGCTTCCCATGGCGAAGTCGTGACCGCGCATGGTGACCACGAAATTGGCGTCTGGCTGGTGGAAACCGGCCAAAATCTTAATGAGAGTGCTCTTACCTGAGCCGTTTTGGCCAACGAGGGCGTGAACTTCGCCCTCTTCAATATCGAGTGCCACATCATTCAGGGCCACTTGGCCTGGAAAAGTCTTCGAAAGTGAATGAATATGGAGTGTTGTAGCCACTGTAGTTGTCTCTCCCCCATCATGTGACGTGCGTCTCAGAGCGTACATCATCTGCGTATGTGATCAATTGCTGATTTCTGAAGGAAGTTCTACTAAAGATCTCTTGGTTTATCCAATTTCCCTCAGTAAGGTTCAACAGTCGTTCTCAGACTATCTGAAACGGCACCTTCCAATACACCACTAAAAGGGGAATACATTGCGTAAATCAACCGTTCGGGTTGCTGCTGCTGTGTTTGCTTTGGGTCTTTTCGCTGCCGCTTGCGGTAGTGACTCAGATTCTTCAGCTACAGAAGACACAGTTGCAACAGAAGACACCATGGCCACATCCGACACTGCAGCACCTGCAGTTGACGAAGTTGCTGCAGCTAAAGAAGCAGCTGCAAAGGCTGTCACCATTCCAGAAAATATCGCGTTGACTGTTGCTGCTTCAGCAACACCTCCAACCGGTAAAAAAGTTGCTTGGATTTCTTGTGAACTCCCAAGCTGCCCAGAAGTAGGCGAAGACTGGCCAGCAATTGCCAAGCTCCTCGGCTGGGAACTTAAGGTCATCAACGTCAAGAGCTTTGAACCAGCTCCTGGTATTCAGCAGGCACTCGACTGGGGCGCAAACTACATCGCTATCTCGGGTTCACCAATTGCTCTTTACCAAGCACAGTTCGATGCAGGTATTGCAAAAGGCGTGAAGTTCACCTCGGCATACACCACCGACAAGCCACAGGGCGTTGACGGCGGTATCCAAGGTCTTCTCACCACTGTTGGTGATGCTTCCTATGTAGAAATGGCAATGAAGTCATTTGCTCCTTGGATCATCGCAGACAGCAATGCAGCTGCAAACGTAGTAATGGTCAACATTCGCGACTTCCCAGTTCTCGTATCTGAAGAAGAAGCAATGAAGGCTGGCCTTGCTGCTGGTTGTGCAAAGTGCACCTTCGACGTGATTCCAGTCACCATTGAAGACCTTGGCGCTGGCAAAGTTCCACAGGCTGTGGCTTCATACCTCCAAGAGCACAAAGATGTGAACTACGTTCACTTCGCTTTCGGTGGCTTGCCAACAGGTGTAAGTGCTGCATTGAAGACCGCTGGCATCACAAACGTGAAGCTTGTTGGTGGAGACTTCTCAGCACCAAACTTGCAAGAAGTAGTTGACGGTACACACTCTGCATGGACCTCAAACCCTAAGGCTGAGGCTTCATGGGTGATGGCTCACGCAATGGTGCTCGACTCATTAGGTGATACATACACCGAAGAGCGCACTGGTGCTGAACTTCAGACATTCATTGTTGATACACCAGAAGCTGCTAAGGCAATTCTTGACGGTGGCGGCCTCCAGAACTGGAAGGGTCCAAAGACCCAGGCCGATCAGTTCAAGGCTCTCTGGAACATTAAGTAAGAACTACTTTCTCTCACGAGAAAGAAAAGGGCGGGTGCTTCGGCACCCGCCCTTTTACTATTTCTCAGTACCTTTTCCGACATAGAATAGATATGTGACAAAGATGCGTTCAGCAAATAGCAGCATGCGGCGCGTTGTCTCAAAGTCGACCGTCCAGACTCAGAGTGATGACCTCGATTACTGGCGTACCATTCCTATTGCACAACGAGTTGCCGTGGTTGAAGTACTAAGACAACGCATGTTTGGGGAAAACAATGGAACTCGACAAGGACTTCAACGAGTTTGTCGAATTATTCATCGCGCATGACGTCCAATTTCTGATCATTGGTGGCTACGCGCTTGCAGCACACGGTTTACCGAGAGCAACAGGAGACCTAGACGCTTGGGTGTGGGCAACTGAAACTAATGCGACCAAAATCATTACAGCGCTCAATGCATTCGGTTTTGCGGATGTCGGTATCAGTGTCGGTGACTTTTCACGGGAAGATTCAGTCATTCAGTTGGGCTTTCCGCCGTATCGAATAGACATTCTCACGTCCATTGATGGTGTGGAATTTACTGAAGCATGGGCCAGACGTGTGATGGTTCGCATCAACAATATGGATGTGCCATTCATCAGCCGCAGTGATCTGATTATTAATAAAACAGCTGTTGGGCGGCCACAAGATATTGCAGACGTTCAGCGCCTTACAGAATGATGTTTTAGCTCAGCAAGCTAGCGAGAGCCCATGCGGCGGCAATGCCACCAATGACAGCCATGGTCACGGTACGCGCAATAGGTGCACGCGGAAGATCTTCTTCGCTCTTTGGGCGTGGTGGCGGTTTCACAATGGCAAGCACGTTGCCGGCGCAGAGTGCGCCGCCCAATGCAAGAACGAGATACGCCAAAAGATCGTCACCCAGAAACATGTGTCA
>Ga0194048_10001429_pt1 | contig 11872 bp, 13 predicted proteins | sample JunL225m_MetaG_FD_161685 | JGI IMG/M metagenome (GOLD analysis project Ga0194048, IMG submission 161685) | Anoxic zone freshwater microbial communities from boreal shield lake in IISD Experimental Lakes Area, Ontario, Canada - Jun2016-L222-5m | ecosystem: Environmental > Aquatic > Freshwater >...
AATCAGGACCGTGCGCGACTTGTAGAGCGCCTTGGCGATCTCGGAGGATTGCGGTTCCGGGGCCTTGGACTTGTCTTCGTCTTTTTCGTCATTTTCTTCGTCGGCGCGGCGCAAGGGCAAGTCTCCGGATTCGGGGGTTGGCTTAGTCTAGCGATCATATAGGTACGGGCAACCCGCTTATAAAGCCTGAACAATTGCCCGCATTGTGGGGCCTATTTCGGCGTTTGTGACCAGATCGGCAAAAGGGTCCTGCGGGGTTTCGTCCCGGTTCAGGATCGCCAGCCCGGCCCCGTTGCGTTTGGCCAGCAGCGGGAAGCTGGCGGCCGGATAGACCGTCAGGGAGGAACCCAGCACCAGCATCAGGTCGCAGGCCAGGGTCGCCGCCTCGGCGCGGGTCATCTCGTCCTGCGGCATGGGCTGGCCGAAGGAGATGGTGGCGGTCTTCACGATGCCGCCGCAAGCGGCGCAATCGGGCGCATCTCCATTGGCGTCGAAATGGGCGCGGATATCGGCAATCTCCACCCGCAGGCCGCAGTCCAGGCACTTGGCGTAGCGGGTGCTGCCATGCAGTTCGATCACACGATCATCCGGCACACCGCCGGTCTGGTGCAGGGCATCGATATTCTGGGTGATGACATGGCTGACCTTGCCGATGGCCACCAGTTCGGCCACGGCGCGATGGCCGTCATTGGGCAAGGTCGCATTCCAGGTGTCTTCCATTTCGAAGCGCCGCTGCCAGGAGATGCGCCGAGCCTTGGGATCGGAAATGTAATCCTGGAATTCCACCGGCATCATCTTGGTCCAGATGCCGCCCGGCGAACGAAAATCCGGAATGCCGGATTCGGTGGACATGCCGGCGCCGGTGAAGACCACCGTGCGCCGGCTTTGGCGCAGCAGACCGGCCAGCGCCGCAACGTCATCCATCAAGGGAGCAATCCATCAGTGAGGAGCCGGCGGCCTCCCGGCCATGGACGGCATCTTGCCGCTGAACGGCTTGACCGAACCGCAATCGGCGATCACCCAATCACCCTTGTAGCTGCTGCTCATATTGTTGGGCTGGCCATGCATGCTGCCGGTGAAACTGTAGGTGCCTTCATAATGGGTGTCGCCGCGCCAGCTGATCTGGGAACGGCCTGTGCCCTCCATCATGCCGTGGCAGACAATCTCGGTGTTCGCCGAGCTGGAGGTCTGGCTGAGGACATGGGGCGTGCACTTCACGCCTTCACGGTCCATGTTCGGCGGCTTGTCCATGGCCTCCTGCTCCGCCGTCATGCACATCTGGCTGGTCATGGGCTGGCCCGGCATGGGCATGTTCATGCCCCGCTTCTTCATCATCTCCATCATTTCTGGCGGCATCTTGGGCATCGAGGCCATCTGCATGGTGGTAGTGATGTTCCAAAGGCCTGGCTTGCCGTGTGGCGCCGCCAAGGCGGCAGCAGGCATGAGGATGGTTGCAGCAATGAGGGTCGAAGCGAGCTTGCGCGTCATGTGATTTCCCTTTTGAGGTCTCCGTTATACCGCAAATTTGACAGGCCGGGTCAGTCTGTCAATTATTTTGGGCCACATAGGGGCGCACACCCCGGCAATCATCGCCCGCCCAGTCGGCGCTAAAGGTGGAACTCATGCGGGCCGGATCGGCGCGATACTTGCCCTTAAACTCCGTTCTGCCCTCAAAATGGGTGTTGTCGCGCCAGGTGACCTGGCCGCGGGTGACGCCTTCCAGGGGACCGTGGCAGATGCTTTCGGTGACCATCACGCCGCGGCGCATGCTGACGGTGCGAAAGCTGCAGTCGAGGTCGCGGCTGTTGAGATGCAGCGGCTGGCGGCCATCGACCTCATAAGGGGTCATGCAGATGTGATGAATGAAAAGCTGGCCATTGACCGGGGGCTTAAGGCCCTGCTGCCGTGCCAACGCGGCAATGGCCGGCGGCACCTTGTCCATGCCGAACTGCCAGATGGTGGTCACGGTCCACAGGCCTTGCTTGCCCGCGGCCTGGGCCTGGAACGGCAACAACAGCAGAAAAGCTACAAGCAGGATGCGGCGCATGGGACTCGTTTCGGAAAATCGCGCAAAATCTTGCATGCCGGGCCGGGCTTGCAAAGCCGTCCGCAGGGCCTCAAGTTTTCGTCATGACAAGACCCAAGGCCCTCATCACCGGCGCCTCCACCGGCATCGGAAAAGTCTATGCCCAACGATTGGCCAAACGCGGCTATGACCTGGTGCTGGTGGCGCGCGACAAGACGCGATTGGACGCCCTGGCGGAGCAACTGCGTCAGGACGGCGCGGCGTCCGAAGTACTTGTCGCAGATCTGACACAAAGCCGCGATGTCGCGCGCATCGAGAAAAAGCTGGAGACCGATGCGGCGATCAGTTGTCTTATCAACAATGCTGGCATCGCCACGGTGGAGCGGCACCTGGACACCAGCCTGGACACAATCGAAAAGCTGATTGCCCTCAATATCACCGCCGCGACACGGCTGGTACTGGCGGCGGGCCGCGCTTTTGTCGCCGCCAAGCGCGGCACCATCGTGAACATGTGCAGCATCACCTCGGTCAATCCCGAACGTTTCAATGGCGTCTATAGCGGGTCGAAGGCGTATCTGTTGGCCCTATCCCAGGCGCTGACCAAGGACCTGAACGACAATGGCGTCACCATCCAGGCCGTTCTGCCCGGCGCCACCCGCACCGAAATCTGGGAACGCGCCGGCGCCGATGTCGACAAGCTGCCGCCCGAGCGGGTGATGGAGGTGGACGAGATGGTGGATGCCGCCCTTAAGGGATTGGACATGGGCGAGCGGATCACCATCCCCTCCCTGCCCGATGCGCAGGATCTGGCGGATGCGGAAGCGGCAAGGCTGAAGATGTCGCCAAACCTGTCTCATAAGCATGCGGCGGCGCGTTATCGCCAGACGCCTAGCTAGAATTCACCGTGCAGGCGCAGGCCCAGCACCGAAATTTTGCCGCGATCCCGGCTGTAGGCAGGATTAACGATCAACTGGTAATCCGCACTGACGCTGAACCAGTCAGCGGCGGAGCAGGCCATTAGCACCACGCGGTTGTAATTATCATCCTCCGGCGTGTCGGTGATCTGCTAGCGCTCCAGCGCGTTCAGCCGTATCGCTTTCTGAAGAGCGACGCTGTTCAGGGATTTTGCCATACAGAATTTTTCCAATCGACGAATTTCAGCCCATTAATGCTGGATGAAATGGAACACGTCGCGGCCAAGTCCTTGAGTTTTCTAGAACACAGACCAACTGGTCAGCGCCGACAGCCGTTCCAGCGCCATGGAGCCAACCAGAGAGTTACCTTGCGCATTAAGCCCCGGCGACCACACGCAGATCGACGCCTTGCGCGGCGCGATGGCCAGGATGCCGCCGCCAACCCCGCTCTTACCCGGCAGGCCCACGCGGCAAGCAAAATCACCCGAGGCGTCGTAATGGCCACAGGTCATCATGATCGCGTTGATGCGCTTGGCGCGGAACGGCGTAGTGACGCGGGCATGGCTCAAGGGGTCCTGGCCAGCATTGGCTAGGAACAGTCCGGCGCGGGCAAGCTGGCGCGCATTCATGCGGATCGCACACTGGTTGAAATAGACCTTCAGCACATGTTCTGCCTTGCTGCGCAAATTTTCGTTGGCGCGCAGAAAATTGGCCAGCGCGGCGTTGCGAAATCCGGTCTCGGCTTCGGACTCCGCCACCTCATCGTCGATCACGATGGCGGGATCGTGGGCCAGCTTGCGCATGAAGCCAAGGATCCCCGCGATCGTTCCATCGATATCGCCGCCATCAAGCAAGGCATCGGTGATCACCACAGCGCCAGCATTGATCAGAGGATTGCGCGGAATGCCCTTCTCGGCCTCCAACTGAACGATAGAGTTGAAGCGCGAGCCCGACGGTTCGCGCCCCACCCGCTCCCACAGATTGGCGCCCAGCTTGTTCAGCGCCAAGGTCAGGGTGAAAATCTTAGAAATACTCTGGATGGAAAAAGGTAGGTGTACCCCGCCTGCGCCAGCAGTGCGCCCGTCACACGTGGCGACGGCAATGGCGAAGTTCTTAGGGTCCACCCGCGCCAGCGCGGGAATGTAGTCGGCGACCTTGCCCCGCCCTAGTTGAGACTCCATGTCGCGGTGCACGTTGGCGACAATGTCCTCAAGACTATTTGCACTTTCCATCACAGCATCCCCCGGCTGACGCCAATTTTCCTTATTCTGGACCTTGCACTGTCCCGCCCGGCCTGTCCAAACTCTCCCCTGCCGAGTTGGTCTCGGCCAATAATTAAGGGGCGTTTATGACCTATTGCCTGGGTATCGTTCTGCCGGCTGGCTTGGTGCTGGCTTCTGATTCACGGTCTAATGCCGGGGTGGATCAGGTGGCGCGGGTCCGCAAGTTTGAGCTGATCAGCCAGCCGGGCACACGCGTTATCGCCATCCTCTCGGCGGGAAACTTGGCAACTACCCAATCGGTTAATTCACAGCTGCGCGAGGCGCTGGGCACAGGCTATGCCCATGACCTGCATGCCGCCCCCACCATGTACGAAGTGGCACGTATCGTGGGTGACAAGTTGCGCGAAGTGATCGCGCGCGACGGCCCTTCGGTGACCCCTTACGGCGATCCCACCGGCAGCTTCCTGGTGGGCGGCCAGATCCAGGGGGAGACGCCGCGGCTGTTCCAGATCTATTCGGCCGGCAATTTCATTGAAGCTTCCTTGCGGTCGCGCTTCCTGCAGATTGGCGAGACCAAGTACGGCAAGCCGATCCTGGACCGCGCCCTGGCGCCGGATTGTTCTCTGGACCAGGCCGCCAAGCTAGCGCTGCTGTCCTTCGACGCCACCTTGCGCTCCAACCTATCCTGCGGCCCGCCCATCGACATCATGCGCTATGAGACCAACAGCTTTTCCACCGGCAACATGACGATGCTGAAGGAAGACGATGCGTACTGGGCGAGCCTGCGCAAAGGCTATACTGATGGATTGTCGAGCCTGGTGAATATGCTGCCGCCGCCGCCAAGGTGGGGCGATTAAGGCCTTAGGCCTTCGCCCGCGCCACGCCGTCAACGATCAACTTCTTGGCTTCAGTCGCATCGCCCCAGCGAATGATCTTGACCCATTTGCCAGGCTCCAGATCCTTGTAGTGGGCGAAGAAATGCTCGATCTGCTTGATGGTTATGTCCGGCAGATCACTGTAATTTGTCACGCCATCGAAGCGCTGTGTGATGTGCGAGGACGGCACCGCCACGATCTTCTCGTCCATGCCGGCATTGTCTTCCATCAGCAGCACGCCAACAGGCCGCACGCTCATCACCGCGCCGGGAGCAATGGCGCGGGTGTTGGCGATCAGAACATCGACCGGATCGCCGTCGCCAGAAAGCGTGTGGGGGATAAAGCCGTAATTGCCCGGATAGCGCATGGCGGTATAGAGGAAACGGTCCACCACCAGCGCGCCTGAGGCCTTGTCGAGCTCATACTTTATGGGTTCGCCGCCGATCGGCACTTCGATGATGACATTGACGTCATCGGGGGCATTTTTTCCCACCGGAATCTGGTCGACACGCATACCTGAAAATCCTTGGCTTCACTGCTGGGGGTGGTAAGTTCGTTGCTGCAGTGCGTCAAGGCAGCGGAGCGGACCAAACGCCGCAATCCTCTTAACCCTGCACATTTTCGCCATATTTGAGGCGGGACAGCCCCGTCCTTGCAGGAGTTTCCATGCAGACCAAAGCCTTTGCCGCCCAGTCGGCCACCACGCCCTTCGCCCCCCACACCATCGAGCGCCGCGAGCCCGGCCCCAAGGATGTGGCGATCGAAATCCTGTTCTGCGGCGTGTGCCACAGCGACCTGCACACCGCGCGCGGCGAATGGCCGGGAACCCAGTACCCTTGCGTGCCCGGGCACGAGATCATCGGCAAGGTGACTTCGGTCGGAAAAGAGGTCAACCGCTTTAAGGCGGGCCAGATCGTCGGTGTCGGTTGCATGGTGGACAGCTGCCGCACCTGTTCTCAATGCAATGATGGGCTGGAGCAATATTGCGACGGGCCGGTAGGCTTCACCGGCACCTATAACGGCCCCGTAGGCGGCGGACCCAACACCCTGGGCGGCTACAGCGCCGCCATCACGGTGGACGAGCATTTCGTACTGGCCATCAACCACGCCGAGAAAGATTTGGCCGCGGTGGCTCCGCTGCTGTGCGCCGGCATCACAACATGGTCGCCCCTCAAGCATTGGGGCGCCGGTCCCGGCAAGAAGGTCGGCATCGTGGGCATCGGCGGCCTTGGTCACATGGGCGTGAAGCTGAGCCATGCCCTGGGCGCCCATACAGTGGCTTTCACCACCTCGCCCGACAAGGTTGCCGACGCCAAAGCCCTGGGCGCCGATGAAGTGGTGGTGTCGAAAGACGAAGCCCAGATGAAGAAGCACCTGAACAGCTTCGACATGATCCTCAACACCGTGGCGGCGGCGCACAATCTGGATGCCTTTACGTCCCTGTTGAAGCGTGACGGCACCATGGCGCTGGTGGGCGCGCCGGCCACCCCGCACCCCTCGCCCGCCGTGTTCAACCTAGTGTTAAAGCGACGGGCCATCGCCGGCTCGCTGATCGGCGGCATACCAGAGACCCAGGAGATGCTGGATTTCTGCGCCAAGAACGGCATCACCTCGGACATCGAGATGATCAAGATGCAGGACATCGAGACGGCCTATGCCCGCATGCTCAAGAGCGATGTGAAGTATCGCTTCGTGATTGACATGGCATCTCTTAAGAACGGCTGATACTACGAGTTCACGGGTTCGACATCCGCGAACACATAGCCCTCCCGCTCGACAACCTAGTCAACCGAAACTTCAATCGGATTTCGGTACATGGGGCCAGCCGAAACCACGGTGTGAAATTCCCCGTTTTCGCCGCAGGGAAAGATTTCGCTCGGAAGGTCCTGCCGGAACGCTGAGGCCAAGCGGCGTCCAGCGTAGCTGCGATCAAGCTTGCCCGGATCGATACAGGTCAGATGCGCCACCATGTCGGCTGCGATCATCTCATTCGCCAGTGCCAAGTTCGAAAAATACCAGAAAGTGCAACCTTTTCAGCCACCATAATAATTCCGCAATAAGCCACTATTGCTTTGGTTACCGAATTATTGAGCCCACCAACAGTTTTGAGATGCATTTTTTTGCACTCTGTTCAGACCCGGCCTCTATGGTTCCTGTCTTTCAAGGCAACCATTTTCCGCAATGGACAATTATTCCAAATACGATTGCAGGCTGTCCCAGCGTCAAGCTGTCGACAGGCACGGACAGGTTTTCATTCGCGGAGAGGATACCGGCACGCCATGCCGATTGATCAACATCGCTGCCAGCGGGGCACGGATAGAAATAGCCAAGAAGTTTCTCCCCTACACATCTTTGGTGCTTTATGCAGAAGGGTTCGGGCGCTTTGACTGCATAACCGTTCCGGGTGATGGAAATCTCACGGGTGTCATGTTCATTATGGACCAAGACGTCATGAGGGCGCACTTACAGAAGCTGTCTGAAATCCTGGCCAGCGGCGATATCCCGCCCACTCGGCTTCGCAGACATCTGCGGACGGCAGCTGGAGGCAGTGGTCACTTCAAGGACGGAAATGGTCGCCACACAGAATGTGAACTGGTGGACATCAGTCAGCAGGGAGCGTCACTGAAAACACAAACCCGACCGTCCGTTGGCGACGTCATCGGTTTCGGCAACACCCTGGGACGGGTTGTAAGACACCATGCCGATGGCATTGGCATATTCTTTCTAACTCCCTATCGCGAAAGCGAGCAGGGGTCCTGAGCGGCAAGATGAATTTTAGAGTCTGAATTGGCTACCATCAAAACAATATTGTTCTGTGCCGCAATCCTGGCCGGCGTTGGCTGGTACCGTTATGCCAATGCCGCGCCTTTGGCAGGGCCAGTGATCCAGCAGGCACGATAGCGCCAAAGGATGGTCCCACCGCTCAACGCCATGTCAACGCCATCTGACAGGACCGGGGTGACAAGCGTGACGATTGCCACTGCCTTCGCCGCCGTGGCTGGGCGGCTTGCTATTATTTGTCATTCGTCGCCGGCGAATGACGAATAATGGTAAGCCCTCCAATACACCAACCTTCCACTGGGGCGAACCGCACCGACCCGCCGGGCTAACCCCGCCAGAGACATTCCAAGACTCGCCCAGCGCCATCCGCCCTGCCCGACCATCCCCAGATTCAGCCAGCCCCAATGCCCGACAGGGGAGACCGTAGTGTCTGTGGCGAGCTACCACCGATAAGCGACATTACCAGTAGCCTCGAGGACGGTCGTCCCAGCGCCGATCTGACTGTCGAGGCGAACGCCATAGGAGAGACCCGTGGCTTTCTGCGCCTGAAGGTTCAGGCCGATGACAGCCGTGTCGGTGGCGGGCTTGATGCCGTTAAGCAGGAAGCTGGAGCCGCTAAGAGACTGGAAAGAGACGGTGCTGACCGGGCTGTAGCCCAACTGATGGGACCAGCCGATGGTTCCCTGCGCTGATAGCGTCGAGCCGTCATCTAGCTGGAAGCTACGATCAAGGTGCGTACCAGCTTCGGTGCGCCCCAGAGTATTGTTCTGGGTCAGGTAAGACACCGCAAAGCTGGAGGTCCCAGACTGCAAGCCTTCAGCATAGGCCGGTGTGACGATGTTCTGGAGCGATCCAGCCAGATACGGCGTCAGGCCGTACTGGTCCTCGACAGTAAGGTGGTAGCCGCCTTCGACACGTCCACCGAACTCATGGGCCTTGACCTTGCCGGACAGGGCATCGGTACCCGATACCGTGATGGTGCGCCTAGTTGTGACGTCAAGGTTGCCATAGCCCAGCGAAGCCGAGATGTAGCCATGATCCGTAATGGTCTTGGTGCCATAGACGCCCAGCATGAAGTCATGACTGATCCCGGTACCGTTGCCGGACGAGAAGGACTGCTGGCCGATGGCAATACTGCCTCCAAAAGCACCTGTGCCGTCTGCTGCGCTCTTCTGACCGCCCACTGCAAACCCAACATTGCTACCAGATAGGCTGGCTGCGCCGGTTGTGACGTTGGCGGATATGCCGGTATGGCCGCCATAAACTGTGCCCCAGACGCGTGAGGTTGCGCCCTGATCAGCAGCGCCCTGTGCCATCATAGTCTTCAGGAAGGGCGCAAAACTCTGGGTCACAGACGTGGCCAAGTTGGCTCCAACTTGGCCTTCTGCCTGTGTCAGCGAAGAGGCAAGAGTAGCGCCAGTCTGGCTGTAAAGCGCCAGCATGCCTGTGTTGGGTGTACCGCCACCGATAACCGCTGCGTCTATACCTTTTGCCGTATTGGTCAGGTTCGACGGTGAGGCAGTGGGAAGAACCGGCGTTAGATATTTAGATGCGATGTTCAAGTAAACGTAATTGCTCGTATAGCTCAGATTGTCGGTTAGGTAGACCGGAAGAGCAGCCCCAGCATTGGTGAGTGACGTAAAGGTGCCTGTCACCAAGCCCGGCGGGTCAACAATCGTGAAGCTCTGGCCGGCCAATCGCTTCATGCCTGGATGACCGCCACCCGAAAGCGCACATAGGCCTATCCGCGTGTCCGCGCGTTTTGATCCGGGCCGCGATCGACTTCAGTGCCTGGATTAAATGCCCTCGTTCCACTAATTTCCCTCAGAAAGGAAAATTCTTGATGCTCGATCTGTATTACTGGACCACACCAAACGGACACAAGATTACGATTTTTCTTGAGGAGACCGGCGTTGCTTATCGGGTCATTCCCGTGAACATCAGTAACGGCGACCAGTTTAAACCTGAGTTCCTAACGGTCGCACCGAATAACCGCATCCCTGCCATAGTTGATAATGAACCTAGTGATGGCAAAGGGCCGCTGAGTATTTTCGAGTCTGGCGCCATACTGCAATACCTTGCGGAGAAGACTGGTCGGTTCTTACCGACCGACCTTCGTGCGCGAACGGAAGTGATGCAGTGGCTTTTCTGGCAGATGGGTGGACTCGGCCCGATGGCCGGACAAAACCACCATTTTGTGCAATACGCACCTGAACAGGTTCCTTATGCCACGGCCCGTTATGTCAACGAGACCAACCGTCTCTATGGCGTGCTAAACAAGCGACTTGCTGATCGCGAATTTGTTGCCGGTGATTATTCAATCGCGGACATGGCGTCATATCCCTGGATTGTTCCGCATGAGCGTCAGAAGCAGAACCTAGACGATTTTCCAAACCTCAAGCGTTGGTTTTTTGCCCTCAAGGCGCGACCAGCGGTGCAGCGCGCATATGATCTAGCCCTCTCGATCAACAAGGCACCGATTGTTTCCGATCTGTCGCGCGACCTGCTTTTTAACCAACGTGCGGGAGCACTAGCATGAGCAACACAATGCGCCTCTATGATCTTGCTGGCGCCAATGAGCTGGCACGCTTCAGTCCCTATTGCTGGCGCGTTCGTCTCGCACTCGCCCACAAACAGTTGCCAGTGGAGACGGTCGCGTGGCGCTTCACAGATAAAGCCGCCATTGCATTCTCCGGTCAGGGGAAAGTTCCAGTTTTGGTCGATGGCGATCATTGCGTTGTGGACAGCTGGGTGATCGCCGAATATCTAGAGGATAACTACCCTGACCGTCCGTCGCTGTTTGGTAGTGCCGTAGGGCGCTCACTGGCGCGATTTGTCAATCAATGGGCTAGCGAGGCCCTTCACCCGGCAATAGCCCGCGCCATTATTTCCGATCTTGCGAAAATACTGCACCCACAGGATATGAATTATTTTCGGACGACGCGCGAGGCGGCGTTCGGAACCACTTTCGAGAACCTCGCCACCGCGCAAGTGGCTAACATCGAAGCCCTGCAACGGGTGCTGCAGCCGCTGAACAGCACCTTGGGACAACAAGCCTTTCTTGCCGGTGACACACCTAGCTATGCTGACCATGTCGCCTTCAGCGCCTTCCAATGGGCGCGGGTGTCGAGTCCGATTTCACTGATCCCTTCTAATAGTTCGATAGCTACTTGGCGTGAGAGAATGCTTGACGCTTACGATGGTTTAGCTCGTGCAACCCCAGCTGCCTGAACTTCGCTAGGAACCAAATACTTGAAAAATGAATACGACCAGCCCCCGCCCTAATCAGCCTTTTGGGGCATCACCACAATTTAACAAGCCTCAGCGGCTTGGGCATCCAGAGTGTGAGGTCCGTTGAACGCGGAAACGATGAACCACATGGCGCCAGAACCTCGGCCCACAGAGTTCCCTACATTTCCGAAAGTTGGTCGATTACCCAGCCTGCGATCAGCACCACCGGATCAGGCCGCAAGACCGGCATCCGGCTCATGGTCGAGAACGGTGTGACCAATTCTCAGGGCATGGCGATCAGCGGCCACGCCACTGACACGATGTTCCGGCACTACGCCAATCGGGTCGATGATGAGCGACGCGATCAAGGCGGCGGGACTGCCAACCGGGCGTCAGGGCTGTGTTTTGCATGGGCTACGCAAGACGACGACAAAGACCCTAGTGGAAAGCGGCGCGACAAATTCCGAAGCGATGGCAATAACGGGCTATGTGACCGATGCCATGCTGCGGCTTTACGCCCGAGACGCCCGCCAAAAGGGCCTAGGTGAAGGGGCGATGGCTAAGTGGAAAGCGAACAAACGGGAACCCAAAAAAGAGGTTTGATTCCCCAAACCTCCCTAACAGCCTCCCTAACAGAACCGTTTTGTTCTTTTTTGTTCTAAAAAATTCTTCTAAGTCTTTGATTTTGTTGGTGCGCCCTAGGGGAGTCGAACCCCTCTTGCAGGAATGAAAATCCTGAGTCCTAACCGATAGACGAAGGGCGCCGCCGGAGGCCGGGGGTTTACCGGCCCAAAAGCGCCTTTGCAAGCCAAAATCAGGCAG
>Ga0194048_10001431_pt1 | contig 11863 bp, 10 predicted proteins | sample JunL225m_MetaG_FD_161685 | JGI IMG/M metagenome (GOLD analysis project Ga0194048, IMG submission 161685) | Anoxic zone freshwater microbial communities from boreal shield lake in IISD Experimental Lakes Area, Ontario, Canada - Jun2016-L222-5m | ecosystem: Environmental > Aquatic > Freshwater >...
GGCTACACCCGTGAGTACCACGTAGAGCGCATGCATCGTGACGCAAAGATTCACACCATCTTTGAGGGCACCTCAGAGATTCAGCAGCTAGTGATTGCCCGTGCAATCTCCGGCCTGCGCATCGAATAAAACCCCTGCTAGATAAGGGTTTCAGGGTAGGCCCCAATTTGGGGTGGATATTCGAGACCGAAAAAGGCACAAAACGATGTACCCGAAAGTCGCTCGGCCTGAATGCCGTGAGAGACCTCTATGGCACAATGAAGTTCGTATGAAGGACAAGATTCATGAGTTACTTCGCCAGGTAGAGGCGGGCAGCATTGGTACCGCAACGCCATGGCAGGGTGCCGACGTTGTGATTTTGAATTTCTTGATAGGTCGCGCCTCGTGATCGATGGGTGCCGTTCAATGTCTCGGTCATGCTCGCTCCTTCAACTGGCCACGAACGCTGGATAAATGCTCGTGGCGATATCTCAAGATTGGAAGCAAAAACCGGAAGTCAGTAGGGACCAAAGTCCCAGTGTGCCCGCCAAGTTACCCTCGGTAAATAACTGGGGCTGTCGTTGTGATTCTGCACCAGAATCACGGTTGCGGGACGAGAGTGCGCCACAAAATGGTGTTGTTGGTGTTCAGGTTTGAACCCCAAATCAACTCGGCGTTGGCGTCCCACGTGATCTCGTTGTAACCATCTTTTACTCCGACTTCATCGGCGGTGTAGACAGTTGCTGTTGGCCATGTTGCGTCGTCAAAACTTGGCGAAGTCCATCCCGAGGGTTCTTCGAGATTTTCAAACTGACACTCGGTATTTGGATCTGCAGACTTTTCACACTCACTATTGAGCGGAGCAGTCTGTATGACGAAACCCCGCCAATCGCCGTTTGTCGTTGCGATGATTGCGCCTGTAGCAGTGTCGGTGAATTGCGCAACAAAACCGCCATCACCCATTTGTTGATTCGGTTCGCCGATGTATTCAAGACCGCTGTCGGTCTCTTTGTAATCCTTAGTGATCATGGCGATCGTGAGCGGGTACGTCGCAGTGAACGTTATTGTCTCGGCGTTGAATGATCGCTCGGTGGTAATTGGCACCGAGTCTTCGCCGACGAGTTGGCCATTCACATAGAGCGAAAACCAGTTATCGGCCCACACTTCGGCGGTGAAGGTCGATGACTGTGTGGAAGTAGCGACCGTGCTAGTCGGTTCTATGTCGAGAGTTGACAATGTCGTTGCAGTTGATTTTGGCGATGATTGTGTAGATGAACCACACGCTGCAATTGCAAGAATTGCAAACATCAAAACCGTTGAACGAAACAGTTTCATGATTTCCTCGAATATTTCTCGGTAGTAACGAGACCATCTATGTCGGTAAAAGTGAACTCAACGGTTGTATCGGTGACAATGTAAGCAACTTCGCCTGTTTTGCTATCAATTGTGTAACCAAGTTTGTACGAACCGGTAGTGATTGTTTCAAAACTGGTAATTGTTGCGCCAACCATTGGTTCTAGAGAGTCACGGAACGGACGGGTCGTCGGTTGAGGGTCGATCTGATCTTCAACCACATTCACAACTCCGCGTAAACCTCCGTTGATATACGGGTAGGTGCGAGTGCCGTGATAGTGATACGACCCGTCGGGCATTTCGTGTCCATTGAACTCATCAAGTTGTCCAACCGATGAGCCGTCTGGTTCGGTCTCGCCATAAATTGCGTAACCGTCAAGTGCGTATGCGATTGGGCTAGCTGCTCCAACAACTTCTTGCAAGTGCAACGGAGCAATGTGGTAGTGGTAATCGTCCGCACGGCCGGCATGTCCACCCCACTCGTCAAGTTCGCCAAAGAGATATGCATCATCACCACGATTGTTCAATGCATTAAAAATTGGCACACCATTGATAGCCAGAGCAATCGCACCGCGGTAGAGCTGAGTCTTTGCTGATATCGGAGTTTCGGCAACTACAGGAGTCACGGGAATTTGCCATGCGTTAGTTCCGATATACGACTGTGCTGTTGGCACTTGTTGTTGCCAACTTGTGATGCCGACCATCATGTTGTGTGTCGGTAGACCATTACTTTCAACCAGCCATAAATTTCCGTTATTGACGACTTTGACTGAATCGGCAAAATACTCGAATCCTGGAAGTGAGCCAATGGCTACTGTTGTAGTTGTCGGCGCATCAATCAATGAACTGGTGCTTGACCCTCCGTTTGACTTGCTGCATGCAGCAAGCAATGCAGCACCGATACCGATTCCTCCCAGTCGAAGTGCTGATCGACGAGTAACCATTGAAGATGGCAAATAGATATGGCTATGTTCGTGATGGGAATGATTTCCACACATCGTGAGTTAGCTCCTTGAATAGGTGACGGTCAGTGTGTCACTCGCGAGAGTGATGCCTTCGATCGCGTCCAATAGCGCAGCACGATCAACATTGGACGGATCAGATAATTCAGGTTCGCCCGACAGTGCGTAGACCGTGATGTTGTAGGCCTTCGCTCCTGGTCCTTTCGAACATGGAGGCGTATAGGCCAATTCTCCATTGACGCTGTTTGTGCCAACGATCGCGTCACCATTAGAACCGGCAGGCAATTCGTTGGTACTTGCGTCGATATTCCACAAAGTCCAATACCAGTGCCAATCTCCGGGTCCGGGTTGATGATCCATGAGGACTGCAAAACTCTCTGTTCCTGAGGGAGCGTTACTCCATGAGATGGGTGGCGAAGTCGAAGAGCCGTCGCAGGTGTAGTTGATAGGTAGCAATGCGCCGTCTTCCATGGCCGAACTTGAAACTGTGAACTCACTCGCAGGCGTTGTTGAAGGAGTCATCGAGATTGTTGTCGTTGTTGTCGTTGCAGAACCTGAACAAGACGAACCGACAAAGAAAAGGATCAGTAGGGCAGAGAACTTAATAAGTTTCACTCAACCACCAAGAACTGTCCCATGAGTCCACCGTCTTCATGATTGGCCATATGGCAGTGATACATGAATGAATGTTCAGAACTAGCAAAGTCGTCAAACTTCGCAACAAATTCAACTTTTTCATTCTGCATAAAATAAAAGGTGTCTTTCCAACCCTTTTCATGTTCGGGAACTTCACCAGTGCTTCGCGAGACAAGTGCGAATTGAACATCGTGGATATGAAATGAGTGTGAGAAAGTGCGCCCATTTTGAATCGCCCATTTTTCAATGGTGTTGAGTTTCACAGTTTGATTGATTGTGTCCATGTTGTAAGCGGAGTTATCAAATGTGAAAGGGGTGCCTGGTCCTTCGTCAGTGATGTTTATCGTTCGACTCGAGGTTGCATCGTTGGCAGTCCATAGTGTCAGGTTTGACAGCGATGAGGGGATGTCGGTGATCGCATCACTGGTTGCCTCAATGACATTGATTGCTAGCACATCAAAGGTCGTGTTGTTCAGAGTGCTTCCGAAAGTGTCACCACTTCCAGCTGGTTCGGCTCCGGCAAAGCCGAACGGTAGACCACCATTAAATGCCTGCAAAATCAAGGTGCTTCCAACTTCATCTTTGGAAAGATCAAGGATAATTTCGTATCGCTCGCCTGGATACACGATGAGTTTTTCAACTTGAACCGGAGTGCCCAGTAATCCGCCGTCGGTGCCGATGACATAGAAAGAACGTCCGTCGTTCAGTCCTAAGTTGTACCCGCGTTCAATTTCGCCGTTCAAAATTCGAAAGCGAACGAGTTGGGCTGGGAGTTCAACATTTGCGTTCAACGTTCCGTTCGTGAGCATTTCATCGCCGTAAGGAGTGACTTCTGTTTTAACGAATTCATTTGTGTCCGAAAATGTTCGGCTGGTCAACATGAGTGGGATGTCATCGACGCCGTAGGTTCGTGGGAGAGCAAGAGCAGATTCTTCGTCATCTTGCACAATGATGAATCCCCCAAGACCATGGTTCATTTGATCCCACGTCGATTCGTGCATGTGTGGGTGATACCAATAAGTGGCCGCATTGTTTTTAACTTCAAATGAAGGCGACCAAGTTTTGCCAACTCCAATGACTTGATGGGGTCCGCCGTCCATTTCGGGCGGTATATGAAAGCCATGCCAGTGAGTTGTTGTCTCTTCATCGAGATTGTTGGTGACATTCAGAGAGACGATGTCTCCTTTTTTCATAATGAGCGTCGGTCCCCAGAAATCGGTGTCGTTGTAGGCATACGTGGGAGTTACGGCGCCATCATGAAACTGTTTTGTTTTTATATTTGCGACAAGGTTAAAAGTGGTTCCCTCCAATATGGGCGGAATCCACAGGTTTCCTCCATTGGATGGTGTTGAGGTGTCGTTGGATGCAGTGCTAGGAGTCGATGGAGAAGAGTCCGCCTGGTCTTTGGATGAACAAGCGGTCAGAGCGATGGCCGCTCCGGCGATGAGGAATTGGCGACGATTAAGGAGGGGGAGGTTCAAGAGCCTGATGGTATTTACCTAAGGTAAGAAACTGTTATGAGCCGTGTGAACAGCTGATTAAACATCCCCGTATCCGCCAGTTATTTTCAGTCCCATTCGGAAAAGTGACGAGAATAAGAAATGGCCGCGGACGAATCCGCGGCCATTTCATTAAGTGTTCTTGCTGGGCGGCTATGGAATAAGAACTACAACGACTCGGCGATTCTTCGCCTGTGATTCTTCTGTTTGTCCGCTACCTACGGGGTCGCCCGCACCCACACCAGCAATGGCAAATGGGCCACCAGCCTTTATGGCTCGCAAAGTAGCAACCGTTGCTAGAGCACGACTCCGTGAAAGCGCAATGTTCTCTGGGGTGTTTCCATTGCGTGTGCCTGAATGGCCAACCACTAACACTGAACCTGCAGCAGTGATTTTCTTCTTCAAGTTCTCGAGAGTCGCGCGACCTTTTTCTGTCACAGTGGAAGATCCATTTTCGAAATAAATGGGAGCCAGGATCACAATTTCATTGCCGACATTAAGCTCGCTCACATCAGATGCAACCACAGTTGTTCGTAGTGATCTGAGTACTTGACGGGTCTTTGTATTCACTACATCTGCAATACAACGCCCTGTGTCGATGAATACAAGTTCATCATCATTGGGCAGACAGACCGCAGGTGTACGAGTAGTGATATCTGACGTCTTGTTCTGCGTCCGAGAAAGCACGGTAATTGCAGATGATGAAGCAACACTCTCCGGTGGGCGTGAATAAATCTTCGTGTCTGTGACTGTGACGCCAGGAACAGATTCTGTTTGCGGGGGCACAGTTGTGGTGGTAGCTGGTGTGGTAGTGGTAGTAGTTGTAGCTGGTGCAGTTGTCGTTGTAGCTGGTGCAGTTGTAGTGGTAGTTGGCGCAACAAGTGCACCAGAAGTCATCACGCGTGAACCCGATCCATTCGACGCGACTGCCACATAGAGACCATTTCCGTAGGTCACCGATGACCACCCACTCGCATCTGCAGCACTATGACCTGCCCAAGTAATACCGTCGGTGCTGGTCATCACGCGGTTGCTGCCGCTATTTGCCACCGCTACAAATTTGCCGCCTCCGTACACCACTGCATTCCAGCCAACAGCAACTGCCGCCGTACGCGGCGTCCACGTAGTGCCGTCGCTACTTGTCATCACATAGTCGAAACTTGATCCTCCACCTCCAAAACTCGTGGCGGTAGCTACGAAAAGATTGTTTCCGTACGCAATGCTGCTCCAGTTACCGTTGTGAATCGCTTGTGCGTACGTCCAGGTCACTCCGTCAGGACTGGTCATCACTCTGTCGTTGAATCCGGTATCAGAGATGGCGACAAATTTATTATTTCCCCATGTAACAGATTTCCACTGTTGAATTCCACCTGTCGGAACAGATCGATTCGTCCAAGTGATGCCATCGGTACTCGTCATCACGCGGTTTGTGGCTCCCATTCCCACCGCGACAAACGTGTTGTTTCCGTAGGTAATGCCAGTCCAGCTGTCGGTGCTCGAACCGCGAGGGGTCCAGGTGATGCCGTCGGGACTTGTCATGACGCGGTCAGTACCGAATCCTGCAACTGCAACGAAGAGTCCGTTTCCATATGCCACGGAAGTCCAGGTGCTTGCGGGCACACTGCGTGCTGTCCAAGTGATGCCATCGGTACTTGTCATTACACGGTTCGTTCCACTAGTGCTGACTGCAACAAAGGTGCCATTTCCGAACGTCACGCTGCTCCAAAAGTTTGCTTCAGTGGCGCTCCGTGCGGTCCATGTGGTTCCGTCGGCCCGAACTTGCTGCGACATGATCGCGACCGAACAAATTAACGCCAGGGCGAGCCCCAGGTTTTTCAAGATTTTTGACGATTTCATACCGAAATAGTAATCGTAACTTTATTACAAAATCAATCTTTGACGACACAAGAAAGAAACCGCAGGCGCAGGCGGAAACCCGTTCTGGTTAACGTTTTCCGGTGCGCTGATACAAACGCGTGGCAATGGGCGCGAAAATAACAATTAAGAGGATTGCCCACCCGAGCGAGTACAGCATTGCGTTCTGCAACGGCCATGCTGATGGCTCGGGAGTTCCGACGGGCAGGTTTCCGAATCGAATGCGAACAGCGTGTGTCAATGTCGACACGGGGTTCCATTCAGCGATTGTTTTCAGCACTCCTGGCAAACTGTCGGAAGGAACAAAAGTGTTCGCAATAAAGGTAAGCGGGAAGAGCACGACGAAGGTGGCGTTGTTCACCACTTCCGGCGTCGGAACGAGGAGTCCGAGACACGCCATCACCCACGAAAATGAATACGAAAAGAAGAGCAGCAACGCATAGGCAACCACTGCGTCGAGAATTGAACCTCGTATACGCCAGCCCACTGCGAATCCGGCTAACGACATGATGATGATGGATAGTGAGTTGTAGACCACGTCACTCGCTGTGCGGCCAGCGACAACGGCGGAACGTGACATTGGAAGTGACCTGAATCTATTGATCAGACCTTTTTGAACGTCTTCGGCTAACCCCGACGCAGTGAACGTGGAACCGAAAACTACCGTTTGAGCGAAGATGCCGGCAATGAGGAACTCACGATAGTTGCCTCCGGGAATGTCAATTGAGCCGCCGAATACGTAAGCAAAAAGCAAAACGAACATGAGTGGCTGAACGATGACAAAGACCATTACCTCGGGTACTCGTCGGATGCGAATCATGTTTCGTCGGGCAATTGTGGTGGCATCACGAATCATTTTGATCATGACTGCTCCTCTTGTGTCTTGCGCCCGGTGAGTTCCATGAAAACGTCGTCGAGTGTTGGTCGTCGTAGTGCGATGTCTGCGATCGCTACGTTCTGTGTTGAGAGTTCCGCCATCACCGATCCAAGAGCTTCAACACCTTTAGCAACAGGAATGGAAATGAGCACATCTTGCTCGTCAATACGAACTGCTCCGATTGCGAAAGGTCGCAAGATTGCTTCAACGCGAGGAAGATCTCCAATCAGCGCAAGATGAATATCGAGGTGTTCACCCCCGGTACGCCGTTTCAATTCTTGTGAGGTGCCGCGCGCGATGGCGCGCCCATGGTCAATCACCACAATTTCATGCGCTAATTGATCTGCTTCCTCAAGGTACTGCGTTGTGAGAATCACAGTGGTGCCAGCTTCAACACGTTCACGTATTACATCCCACAATTCGCCGCGACTTCTTGGGTCGAGACCTGTTGTTGGCTCATCGAGGAAAAGAACTGGAGGGTCGGCTAACAACGCACCAGCCAAGTCGATGCGTCGTCGCATGCCACCGGAGAAAGTTTTGAGTGGCCGATTGGCAGCTTCGGTGAGTCGGAATCGTTCAATGAGTTCGTTCGCTTTTTGTCGGGCGGCTCGGCGACGCATCCCATAGAGGCATCCAATCATTTCGAGGTTCTCTGTCGCAGTGAGATGTTCATCAACTGCGGCGTATTGACCAGACAAACCAATTAACGACCGCACGCGTTGAGGTTCCGTTAATACATTGGCGCCGGCCACTCGAGCCGTTCCAGCATCGGGAGCGGTGAGAGTAGTGAGAATGGAAACTGCAGTGGTTTTACCCGCACCATTTGGACCCAAAAGACCAAGAACTGAGCCAGTGGGAACAGAGAGATCGAGACCGTCGAGCGCTACAACATCCCCGTAGCGTTTGGTGAGCCCACTCGCTTCAACGGCGAACTCCTCCGTAGGGGTGTTTCTCGCTGCATCGCTCACGATGCAAGCCTATTGCGACTGTGTGAGCAAACTCTGCCTTGCGTCTTTCGTAATTCGCCCTAAAGTGGATGCATGCCTCAGTCAGACTCAATTCGGCAGCGCATTTTGGAGTTAGCTGTTTTTGCAATTGATGAGGGTGGAGAAGCAGCGGTGCGGGTGAATGACCTTGCCGCCGAGGCAGGCGTTACTGTTCCTACGTTGTATCGACATTTTGGTAGTCGCGATGGTCTGGTGGAAGCAGCGCAAACATACCGTTTCCGCAAAACTCAGTTTATCGACGGCTCGGTGTTTGCTGCCTCGCTTGCAAAGTGCAAAAGTCAAGACGAATTGCGAAAAGCTTTACGTAGAGAACTTTTGACGCACTTCGATGTAGATCGCTGGGAGTTGCGCCAGGTGCGCCTCAATGCATTGGGAGCTGGTTATGCCCGCCCAGAGTTGGCTGCGTCATTAGCTCTTGCTCAAAAGCAGGGCGCCATGGGAATTGCCGATATGTTGTTGCCGTTTCAGAAAAAGGGTTGGATCCGGAAAGACATCGACTTACTAGCAACCGTGTACTGGTTTATGGGTCAAATTCTGGGCCGTGTACTCATTGAAATGGGCGATAACCCAGTGTCGCAAAAGAAGTGGAATGACGTATCACTTGAGGGCATTATGGCCGTGATTTTCGGGGATACGCCGAAAAAATAGTACCTTTGCGAATCTGAAGTAGTAAAACTACTTTTATGAGTAGTATTACTACTCATATGGCGAACTTAATCAAACGCATCGCTCCGATACCAATGGTGATATGTATTGCTGTTGCAACGTGCACTGTGTGGATTGCAAACAACGTTGCACACGCCATTGGTACTGGCGCTGAAATTGTGCAAGACACTAACCCGACGCAAGACAACGGCTTCACCGCAACCAATTTTCAGATGTACAACGGAGTGGGATATTTCCCTGCGTCGAATGCGATATATGGCCAAGAATTGTGGCGTACAGATGGAACAGAGTCTGGTACGTACATAGTGAAAGATATCTACACCGGTTCAGGGGGAAGCTCCCTCAGTATGAACCTCTTTGGTGGAGCGGTTTCAGGTGGTTTTTTCTTTATGGCAACCACTTCAGCAGAAGGAGCAGAACTGTGGTTTTCTGACGGCACGGCTTCTGGTACGGCGCTAGTAAAAGATATTAATCCAGGAACCAGTGGAAGTAACCCTGGAATGGCCACTACGAGTTGTCCCACTTGTGGACTTGTTGTCTTGAATGACGTTGCATACTTCGCCGCCACTAATGGGACAACTGGTGTGGAGTTGTGGCGGTCTGATGGAACATCGGCTGGCACCTACATAGTGAAAGATATCGCTACTGGTTCAACTTCTTCTACGCCTCGCGGCCTTGCACTCTTCGGCAATGCTTTCTTGTTCACTGCCACAGATGCAACAAATGGAACAGAACTATGGAGATCTGACGGAACTTCAATCGGAACAACGCTTGTCAAAAATATTAGGGCGAGTACTGCAAGTGGGATGAGCACCGCAAGTCCCGTTGTGGTAAGCGGAGGGGTCGCATATTTTGGTGCAGATGATGGCACAAACGGTAGAGAGTTATGGCGTTCTGATGGTACGGATTTGGGTACATACCTCGTGAAAGACATTCAGCCAGGAAGTACGGCAGGCTCTGTAACCAATATTACGCCGTACAACGGTGGTGTTGTATTCAATGCGCAAGACCCCACAGCAGGTTTTGAACCCTTCTTCTCTGATGGCACTACTTCAGGAACCGCTCTGATTAAAGATGTCAACCCCACTGTGAGTTCTAGTGCGTTTAGTACAGGCTTCTCATTTCAGCCAGCGGGGTCGAAGTTGTTCTTCACTGCAAAAACAGCATTGAACGGCGATGAGCTATGGGTCACCGACGCAACCAGTAATGGCACGTACATGGTGGCCGACATCGCTGCTGGAACGACCAGCGGAATCACTAGCCAGTACGTAGCGGTGAATAGTGGCAAGTTGTACTTTGCTGCAAACGATCTCGTCAATGGCCCGGAACTTTGGGTGAGTGACGGTACATCTGGGGGAACTTCCATGGTGAAAGATGTTTTCAACGGAACTGCGTCTGCGGGTGCGTTGTATCCGTTTTCTACCCCTTGGGGAATTGTGTTTGGTGGTTTCCAAACTGCCACTGGCCGTGAGTTGTGGCGCAGCGACGGCACTTCGGCTGGCACGTATCTTGTGAAAGACATTGCACCATCTACTGGCTCGGGTTACAACATACAGGGAACCATTTTTTGGGGATGTCTAGGTACAAAGCACCTGTTTCACGGTCAGAGCAAGATCTGGACAACAGATGGAACAAGCGCCGGCACTGTCGGAGCCGGCACGTCTGTTCCGAATCCGAGTGACATAACTGACGCAGGCACGCAAACATTCTTCGTTGCGAGCACCACCGCCACCGGCAACGAGCTCTGGCGTACAGACGGTACTGATGCGGGCACGTACATAGTGAAAGACATCAACCCAGGTGCCGGCGAAGGTGTGCCCACTGATACAATATCTTCCAAAATTCTTGTGAATGGAGTTCTGTACTTTCCGGCAACAGATGGTGGAAGTGCGTATGGATCAGAGCTTTGGCGATCAGACGGCACTGCTGCTGGCACGTACATGGTGAAAGACATCGTGTTGGGTACTACTGGAAGCTCGCCACGAATGTTGGCAAGTATGAACGGGAGACTTCTGTTCGCGGTTTCCACTTCGACCGCTGGCTGGGAATTGTGGACGTCAGACGGAACTTCTGCTGGCACAACGATGGTGAGAGATATCAATCCAGGTACAAGCACAGGCGTTGCTAGTTTGACCCCGTCATCTGTTGCAGTGCTCAACAACAATCTTTACTTTATCGGCAACAATGGCTCAACAGGAAATGAGCTATGGGTAAGCGATGGGACTTCCGCTGGCACGAACTTAGTGTCAGACATCACCACAGGTTCTGCCAGCACCACTTTTGGATCGTTTTCAACTACGGGAACGCGTGTGTGGTTCACAGCTACAACCACTGCAGCTGGCCAGGAATTGTGGTCAAGTGACGGCACCGCTGCAGGAACAGCAATGGTGACAGACATCAACCCGGGGGCGACGGGATCGAGCGTAAGGTTCCTTGGGAGTCTCGGCAATAACTTGATGTTCACTGCAACTGATGGTGTGAACGGTCAAGAGTTATGGACATCTGATGGAACTTCCGCGGGAACTTTCATGATTGCTGATATCAATCCAGGATCCGCTAACGGCGTTACAACTTCATTTTCAGGAGCGACGTTAGGAGGTGTTTTTTACTTTCCTGCGAATAATGGAACAAATGGAACAGAACTGTGGAGAACTGATCTGACGTCTGCAGGAACACAAATGGTGACCGATTTATGGCCGAGTAGCTTCAACGGTTACTTCACAGGTTTAACAACGTGTGGAAGTTCGCAACTCTATTTTATTGGCAACGACGGCACTACTGGGTACGAGCCATATGTCTCTGCTGGAGTCGTTGCACCTTCCACTCCGACGACGACAACAACTTCTCCTTCGACGACAGTTGCGCCAACAACAACTACGACGACGACTGTTGCGCCGACGACAACAACTTCTCCTTCGACGACTGTTGCGCCGACAACTACGACGACGACGGTTGCGCCGACGACAACAACTTCTCCTTCGACGACAGTTGCGCCGACAACTACGACGA
>Ga0194048_10001433_pt1 | contig 11859 bp, 12 predicted proteins | sample JunL225m_MetaG_FD_161685 | JGI IMG/M metagenome (GOLD analysis project Ga0194048, IMG submission 161685) | Anoxic zone freshwater microbial communities from boreal shield lake in IISD Experimental Lakes Area, Ontario, Canada - Jun2016-L222-5m | ecosystem: Environmental > Aquatic > Freshwater >...
ATCATCAATGCTGCGAAGGTTGCTCTAACCGGATCTAAGTTGCAGAAGAAGAACGCTTACCGTCACTCTGGTTACCCAGGTGGTTTGACTGCAACTACTTATGCTGAACTTCTAGAGAAGTCACCTGAGAAGGCTGTTGAGAAAGCAATCCGCGGAATGCTTCCTAAGAACACTCTTGGTCGTGACCAGCTAGCAAAACTTAAGGTTTACCGTGGTGCAGAGCACCCACACGTAGCACAGGCTCCAAAGCCATTCACAATCGGTCAGGTAGCGCAGTAAGCGCTTAGAGGAAAAGAAAACTAATGCCAACTAAGAAAGTCGCTGAAGCTGTCGAAGCTGTTGAAGCTGCGCCATCATCTTTCACTACCGAAACTCCTGCTGCTAAGGAAACTAAGGCTCCTGCGAAAGCACGTGGCCCACTAACTGTTCCAGGTGCAGGTCTAGGTCGTCGTAAGGAAGCTGTTGCGCGTGTTCGCATCAAGCCAGGTACCGGTGTTATCAAGATCAACGGTCGCGATCTTGCAGAATATTTCCCAAACAAGTTGCACCAGCAACTAGTTACAGACCCTTTCAAGGTTCTAGGTCTTCAGGATTCTTACGATGTAACTGCACGTATTAACGGTGGTGGAGTTGCTGGTCAAGCCGGTGCTCTTCGTCTTGGTATTGCACGTTCACTAAATGAGATTGACCGCGACAACAACCGCCCAGCTTTGAAGAAGGCAGGCTTCCTATCTCGTGACGCACGTGTCATTGAGAGCAAGAAGGCTGGTCTTAAGAAGGCTCGTAAGGCTTCACAGTTCTCTAAGCGTTAAGTCGCTTCGAGCAACTGCTCGTTTAGTCTTAGACCATGGCCCGCCTATTTGGTACCGATGGTGTTCGTGGAGTTGCCAATCGCGACCTCACAGTTGATCTAGCACTTAATTTAGCTAAAGCCGCTGCACTCGTTTTAGGTGAAGCTGCTCGCAATGAAGGCAGACGACCTATCGCTGTTATTGGTCGTGACCCAAGAATCTCAGGTGAATATTTAGCTGCAGCTGTTTCTGCTGGCCTTGCTGCTTCCGGTGTTGATGTTTATGACGCAGGAGTTATCCCAACACCTGCAACTGCTTTTCTAACTGCTGATTTCAGTGCTGACTTTGGTGTCATGATTTCGGCTTCTCACAATCCAGCTCCAGATAACGGCATTAAGTTCTTTGCTGCCGGTGGTCACAAACTTGCTGATGAACTTGAAGACAAAATCGAAGCAGCCATGAATTCAACAGCACTAAGCCCTATCGGTGCTGGGGTTGGTCGGGTGCAAAGATTTGCTGATGCTGAAGATAGATACATCGTTCACCTTTTAGGTGCTATTCCTAATCCACTGGATGGACTCAAGATTGTTATCGACTGTGCTCATGGTGCAGCTTCTGCTATTTCACCTCAGGTGTTTGCAGATTCAGGTGCAAAAGTAATTGTTATCGGTAATAATCCTGATGGACTAAACATCAATGCAGGTTTTGGGTCAACACACATGAGTGCTCTGCAGTCAGCAGTATTAGAACACGGTGCACATATGGGCTTCGCTCATGATGGTGATGCTGATAGATGCTTGGCAGTTGATCATGAAGGTCAACTAGTTGATGGTGATCAACTGATGGCCATTCTGGCTCTGTCTTTGAAAGCTAGGGGAGAACTAGCTCGTAATACTTTGGTAGCAACTGTGATGAGTAATCTAGGTCTTCGCATTGCGATGCGTGAAGCTGATATTGAAATGATTGAAACTAAGGTAGGCGACAGATACGTTCTTGAGCAGATCCGTGAAGGTGGATACACCTTAGGTGGTGAGCAATCAGGTCACATAATCTTTAGTCGCTTTGCCACCACAGGTGATGGCATCTTGACGGGTTTGATGATTGCAGCAGAGGTAAAACGCACCGGTAAGACTTTGCAAGAACTAGCCGCCCAAATGAAGACTTACCCTCAGGTGCTCATCAACGTCAAAGGCGTTGACCGTACCAGAGTCGATTCAGATCAGGGACTAAAAGACATTGTTGCTGAAGCTGAAACAGATTTAGGTGCAACTGGACGAGTATTACTAAGAGCATCAGGAACTGAAGCTCTAGTTCGAGTAATGGTTGAAGCTGCCGATGAAGGAACAGCTCACTCTTGGGCTGACCGTATTGCACGAGTGGTTGAGAAGAACCTAGCTATTTAGCGTTCCCTTGGAGTTTCCTGAGTTCTGGGGAAAAGCGCTAATTTGTTTACTTTTTCCAACTATTCTGAAATCAAAGCCCCTTATAAGGAGAAGTCATGAAAAAACTAACCGTTGCGCTTGCTGCTGCAGCCCTACTTTTAGCACCCGTTGTTGCCGCTACAGCATCCCCTAAGCACGGTCCTGAAAAAGGTAAGTGTTCCGTTTCTGATGTTCAAAACCAGAACGTTCTTGACGCCGAAGCGAAAGCTGCTAAGAAGGCTGCTGAAGATGCGAAGCGCGCAGCTGAAAAACTTGGAGATAAGAAGAAAAAGGCTGAATCTGATCTGAAGAAGGCGCGAGAAGGCAAAGCAAAGAAAGTTAAGACTCTTGCTGAACTGAATGCGCAACTAACTAAGGTGAACGACAAGATTGCTGCCCTAACCACAAAGATTGCAACTTTGGCTGATAAGGCTCTTGCTAAGGCCCAAAGAGAATTAGCTGAAGCTCAAAGAGACCTAACCAAGCTAACTGCAGCAATTGAGAAGGCTACTGCTGATGCAGCTGTCGCTGCAGCTGCTGTTGAGACTGTTACCACTACTGTTACCGATGTTGTCTCAGATGTTGAGGACGCGGCTGAAGCTGCTAAGGAAGCTGCTGATAGAGCAGCCCACAAGGCTGCCGAACTTGCAGTTGAAAAGAATAAGTGCAAGAGATAGTTTTCTAAATAAGAAGACCTCAGGAAACTGAGGTCTTCTTCTTTAACCTAAATCTTTCTTAGGAGAACTCTCTCAACTCTGTGTTTCTCACCTTTTTGTAATACCAGGGTTGCTCTTGATTTGGTGGAGATGATGTTTTCTATCAGGTTAGGTAAGTTAATGGTTCGCCAGATCTCTTTAGCTCTATCTAAAGCAGCATCTATTTCCATCTCTGCGTATTTATGGAAATAGGATTCAGGGTTTCTAAAAGCAGATTCTCTCAGTTGCTTGAATCTAGCTAAATACCAGGACTCAATTTCATCTGTTGGTGCATCAACATAGATCTTGAAATCAAAGTAATCGCTTAGCGCTACCTCTTGACCCAAAGACGGTGGTTGCAACACATTCAAACCTTCGACGATAACAACATCAGGGGATTCAACTACCACTTCTTCACCTGGGACTATGTCGTAGGTGAGGTGAGAGTAAAGCGGAGCGGTAACTCGCTCTTTGCCTGATTTGATATCAGCTACAAACTTTAGAAGAGCTAGACGGTCGTAGGACTCTGGGAAACCTTTACGTTGCATCAGTCCGCGTTCTTCGAGAACAGCGTTTGGATAAAGAAAACCATCAGTGGTTACCAGCGCAACAGATGGAGTAGATGGCCATCTGCTTAGCAGTTCTTTGAGCAATCTTGAGACTGTTGATTTACCAACAGCAACTGAACCGGCAACTCCAATAATGAAAGGGGTTCTCTTATTAGTTCTTTCAAGAAAGGAACCAGAAATCTTATGCAGGTTTTGAGCTTGGCTCACATAGAGATTTAGTAACTGGCTAAGCGGTAGATAAATCTCAGCTACCTCAGCTAAATCCAGAAAGTCACCTAAACCACGGATCTTTTCGATTTCTGCCTGAGTTAGCGGTGCTTCAGTGCTTTTAGCAAGTTCTGCCCAGTCGGATCTTGAAATATCAACAAATGGGGAAACTGCTTGCTCATCTATAGGGTTTGACCCTGCCGGAACTGCAGTCACACTGCCATTCTGCCTTAAACTAGAGGTATGTGTGGAATCGTCGGCTACGTAGGGCCTAAATCAACTGTCGACGTCCTCCTTGGTGGGCTAAAGCGATTGGAATACCGCGGCTATGACAGCGCCGGTGTTTCTGTAATCAACCAGCAGGGAGCTCTTGAAACACGCAAGCGTGCTGGCAAGCTAGCCATCTTGGTTGATGACATTGCAAAGGCCCCGCTAGGTGAAGCCCACATCGGCATCGGACACACCCGTTGGGCAACCCACGGTGCTCCAACCGATGGCAATGCCCATCCCCACCTTGGTGGCACCACGCAGAAACTTAGCCTGATCCACAACGGCATCATCGAGAACTTTGCAGAACTAAAATCTGAGCTCTTAGAAGCAGGAGCTGTCTTCGCTAGTGAAACTGACACCGAGGTGGCAGCCCATTTGGTGGCAGCTGAGTATGACAAATCAGGCGACCTGATTGAATCTTTTAGAACTGTGGTTAGAAGACTGCATGGAGCTTTCACCATTCTGGTTATGCATGAAGATGAACCAGGAGTTGTCTTAGCCGCTAGAAGAAATGCTCCTCTAGTTATTGGTTTAGGGGACGGTGAAAACTTCCTAGGTAGCGACGTTGCTGCTTTTGTTGAACACACCAAGCGAGCGATTGCTGTTGGTCAAGACGAGATTGTTATTTTACGTAAAGACTCTGTTGAGATTGAGAACTTTGCTGGGCAGAGCGTTACTCGCGAAGAATTTGTTATTGACTGGGATGCCAGCGCTGCCAGCAAAGGTGGTTGGTCATCATTTATGGCTAAAGAGATTGCTGATCAGCCACAAGCTGTTGGCGATACTTTGATGGCAAGACTAGGTAGCGATGGAGCTGTTCACCTCGAAGAGCTAGCACCAATTACTGCTCTAATTCCAAACATCGATCGCATCATCATGGTTGCTTGTGGAACTGCTGCCTATGCAGCTGAAGTTGGTAAGTATGCAATTGAGAGCTGGGCGAGAATCCCAGTAAGCGTTGAACTCTCTCATGAGTTCAGATACCGTAATCCAATTTTGACTAAGAACACTTTGGTTGTTGCAGTTAGCCAATCAGGTGAGACCATGGATACCCTGATGGCAACTCGCTATGCCAAAGAAGCAGGAGCACAGGTTCTTTCTATTTGTAATACTCAGGGAGCAACTCTGGCTCGTGAAGCAGATGCTGTTCTTTATACACATGCTGGCCCTGAAGTTGCTGTTGCTTCAACTAAAGCTTTCACAGCTCAGATCACCAGCATGTATTTACTGGCCCTTCATCTTGCAACTGTTCGTGGTACTCATGCACCAGATGAATTACAGGAAATCGGCAGAGAACTTCTCAAGCTTCCAGCTCAGATTGCTGAAGTGTTAGCTTCATCAGAACCGATTAGAGCTCTAGGTAAGAACTACAAAGACGCTAAAACTGTTTTGTTCTTAGGTCGCAATGTTGGGTTCCCTATTGCGCTTGAAGGAGCATTGAAACTCAAAGAGTTGGCATACATTCACTCCGAGGGTTTTGCAGCAGGGGAGCTAAAGCATGGTCCGATTGCCCTTATTGAAGAAGGTCAACCGGTTATCGTAATTGTTCCAAGCCCTGCGGATCCTGACTCATTACATGCAAAGGTAGTAAGCAACATCCAAGAGGTTCGCGCTCGTGGAGCAAAGGTTATTGCTATTGCTGAAGAGGGCGACAGCGAGGTTAGTAAGTATGCCGTTGAAGTTATCTATGTTCCTAAGGTTCATCAGATGCTCGCACCGATTCTTACCGTTATTCCTTTGCAAATCTTTGCGATGGAACTCTCTGCTGCTAAAGGCCTAGATGTTGACCAGCCACGTAATTTGGCCAAGTCGGTAACAGTCGAGTAATCATGATTATTGGTGTCGGAGTTGACCTGGTCGATCTGACCCGTTTTGAAAACAAACTAGTTGCCACCCCTGCACTTATTGAACGTATCTTTACTGAATCAGAACGAAGTGCTAAAGCAGAATCTTTAGCCGGTTACTGGGCAGCTAAAGAAGCACTAATCAAAGCACTAGGTAACCCTGCTGGTTTGAATTGGCATGATGTCAGCGTTACTAAAGATCAGCTAGGAAAACCTTCTTTGCAAGTAACAGGTGCGACATTAGAACGAGCTACTGAATTGGGTATTGCTACTTGGCATTTATCTATTTCTCATGATGGCGGTATGGCTATTGCATTTGTGATTGCAGAAAGTGGTAACTAATGCGCAAACTAACTATTGATTTGAATGCAGTTGCAGAGAACCTCACTGCGATGCGCAAGATTGTTAACAATGCATCAGTAAAAACCATGGGTGTTGTCAAAGCGAATGCTTATGGTCATGGCATGGTTCAGGTGGCTAGGAAACTAGAAGCCGAAGGCATTGATTATCTAGGTGTAGCGGACCTTGCTGAAGCACAGGAACTGCGCTCAGCTGGAATCACCTCGCGCATCTTGGCTTGGATTCACGACCCTGCAGATGACTTTGTTTCAGCTGTAAAACACAACATCGACCTTGCAGTTTCATCAAGAGATCAACTATTGCGTATTGAAAAAGCGGCTACAGCAGTTGGCAAGAGCGCTCAAATACACATAAAGGTTGACACCGGTCTTGGTCGTAACGGTGTCACCATTGATGAACTCGATGATTTACTAATAGCAACCAAAGCAGCAGTTGCTTCTGGTTCTGTTGCAACCGTAGGAATCTTTAGTCACCTGTCTTCAACTGGCGTCAAAGAGGATCTCGTTCAGATTGAAAGATTTGAACTTGCTCTAAAGCAAGCAGCTGATCTTGGTCTTTCCTTTGAACTTAGGCATCTAACCGCTAGCGATGGCACTCTTAGCTATCCGCAGGCTCACTACGACATGGTCAGGTTGGGCTGTGCTCTGTATGGGTTATCACCATTTAGTGATAACCGAGCTAAAGAGTTTGGTCTAAAGCCAGTCATGTGTGCTGAAGGGACAGTTGTTCAAACTAAACGGGTAGCTGCAGGAGAAGGTGTTTCTTACGGTTATCTCTATAGAACAGCGAGAGAAACCACCCTTGCTCTTATTCCTATCGGCTATGCCGAAGGTATTCCTCGCAATGCCACTGGCAAAGCCGAAGTTTGTATCAACGGTAAAAGGTATCCGATTCTCTCTCGTATCGCCATGGATCAGTTTGTAGTTGATGTTGGTGATGCTTCGGTGACCCCTGGAGATCGTGTTGTTATCTTTGGTGACTGTGGTCCAACTGCTGATGATTTGGCAACTGCAGCTGAGACTATCAACTATGAAATTGTGACCCGTATTGGCGGCAGATTTGTTCGCGAGTTTATTGGCGCGGTTGAGGCGTAAACCAATTGGCTGAAGCTACTTTGCTCTATGAGTCTGTTATCGCGACCAGCGATGAAATGGACGAACTTGGTAAACGATTCGCTAATGTTCTTGAAGCAGGCGATCTAGTAATTCTGATGGGTCCTTTAGGTGCTGGTAAAACTACTTTCACCAGAGGTGTTGGCAGTTCTTTAGGTGTTGAGGGAAACGTTTCTAGCCCAACCTTTGTTATTGCAAGAACGCATAAGCGAACTGATTCAACAGAAGCTCCACTGGTTCATGTTGATGCTTACCGTTTGGGCTCTCCTCAAGAGCTAGATGACCTTGATATTCCTTTTGAGAAATCGATTGTTTTGGTTGAGTGGGGTAAGGGACTTACTGAAGGTATCTCTGAGAACTGGATCGAAATTGAATTTGAAAGAGACCACTCAGGTCAAACTGAAGATAGAAATGTGAAGATAGTTGGCTTTGGTGAGCGTTGGAAGGAAGTGTCTTTCTAATGCATGCAACATCAACCAGGATTTCTGAATACTCTTTAGCCATTGATACCTCAGCTGGCACCAGCGTTGCTGTTCTTAGCATGGGCACAGTATTAGCCGAACTCAACTACCCAGAACCAATGACCCATTCTGAACGCATCGGTGCAGCTATTGAAAAAGTATTAGAAGATGCTGGGGTGAGACCTAATCAGATATCCAAGGTTGTTGCGGGGGTTGGTCCTGGTCCATTCACGGGACTCAGAGTTGGCTTAGCGGCAGCTCAGTTCTTTGCTCTTGGTGCTAAAGCAGATCTTGTTGCTGTTTGTTCATTAGATGCCATTGCCTTGGATTACTTTCAAGAAAATCCTGGCTCTAAAGCGCTACTGGTTTCAATTGATGCCAGAAGGAAAGAAGTGTTCTGGGCTTCCTACCAAGGAGTTACTAACGGGATTCCAGTTCGAGTGCTAGGTCCTAGCGTTAATAAACCAGAGGACTTGAACGAGTTCATCAACCTTGAAGAGCATGCGGTAACTGAGCTTGTAGTCAGAGCAGCTTCCCTAGGTCAAATAGCTTTTGATCAGTCTCTGACAGAGCTTGGGCCTAATAGAGATCTTTCACCTATCTATCTTCGTGAACCTGATGCGGTGCCGACTAAACCTAAGAAGGTCAGTGGCTAATGAGTGCATTGATCAGAGAAGCAACAGTTCAAGACCTTGATGCCATCATGCTCATCGAGCAGGAATGCTTTATCAACGATGCTTGGTCTGAAGAGATGATGAGGGATGAACTCAAAGCTCCGCACACTTTTTACATCGTTGCTGTTTTAGATAATGTGGTTGTTGGCTATGGCGGTTTGAGTAAGTTAGCTGGCAGTGATCAGGCAGATATTCAAACCATAGCCACCAGTCCTTCAAAACGTGGCTTAGGTATTGGCAAGCAGCTCATGTTTGCATTAACGGCACAGGCTCATTCCCTTGGTGCTAAAGAGATATTTCTTGAAGTTAGAGCAGACAACTCGGTAGCGCAGAAGCTTTATAAAGTATTTGGTTTTAGACAGATTGGTGTTCGTAAGAAGTATTACCAACCAGATGGTGTTGATGCCTTTGTAATGAAAACAGAGTCTTTAGTTCCGCCTAAAACTGAACCAGTGGTTCTAGGGATAGAAACATCTTGTGATGAGACTGGAATCGGAATCGTTAGAGGTAACACTCTGTTAGCTAACGTAATCTCATCCAGTATGGAGCAGCATGCAATCTTTGGTGGTGTTGTTCCTGAAGTTGCTGCTCGTGCTCACCTTGAAGCTCTAACTCCAGTGCTAGATGAAGCTTTAGATAAAGCAGGTCTTTCACTTGATGACATCGATGCCATTGCCGTGACCAATGGACCAGGACTAGCTGGTGCTCTCATGGTCGGGGTTGGTGCTGCTAAAGCATTAGCGGTGGCAACAGGCAAGCCTATCTATGCCGTGAATCACTTGGTGGGCCACGTTGGTGCAGATATCTTGGATCAGGGCAAGATCGAACTACCAACCATTGCACTGCTGGTTAGCGGTGGACACACATCCCTCCTTTTAGTTAGAGATTTACTAGACGATGTTGTTTTACTTGGTGAAACCATTGATGATGCTGCTGGCGAAGCATTCGATAAGGTGGCTAGGGTTCTAGGGCTTAGATATCCAGGCGGACCTGAAATAGATCGAGTTGCTAAAGACGGTAACCCGCAGGCTATTAGATTCCCAAGAGGACTAACACTTCCGAAGGATATGACAGAGCATCGCTACGACTTTAGTTTCTCAGGGCTAAAGACAGCAGTTGCCAGACATGTTGAATTAGCAGAATTCAATAACCAAGAGGTACCGGTAGCTGATGTTGCAGCCAGCTTCAGAGAAGCTGTTGTTGATGTTCTAATCACAAAAGCTATAGCTGCTTGTAAAGATCATGATGTTCCGAGACTGTTATTAGGTGGCGGTGTTATTGCTAACTCAAGACTTCGAGAAGTAGCGAGCCTGAAATGTGCTGAAGCAGGAATAGCACTTCGTATTCCAGCACTATCTCTCTGCACCGACAACGGCGCAATGATTGCAGCTCTCGGTGCTCAGCTAGTAATGGCAGGACGGAAACCAAGTTCACTTGATTTCTCTGCTGAATCAACACTTCCTGTTACTCGAGTGCAGTCCTAAACTTCCAGTTCAAATACACCTGGAACTCAGGTGCCTTTCAGTTTGATTTGCTCTAATTTTGTTGTGCCCGAAATTCGGGAACTCATAAGGAGTAAAAAATTATGGCTGAAGCCAGTAACAAATTCGATTACACCAAGCTCAATACTTTGGCTGTTGTGGCACTTGCCAGTGCCGTGACATTATTTGGTGCCCCTGCTGCAGTTATCTCAGGCCACATCTCACTGGCTCAACTAAAGGACAGTAATGAGAAGGGTCGCTGGATGGCGATCACCGGTCTAGTTGTTGGTTACTTCGGCATAGCCGTTGGCCTAGTGGCAACCGTTGTAAACATAGTTCTTAGAGTTCGTCATGGCGCAGGATTCATGGATGATCATCAGATGCGCATGAATCCACCTATCAGGGTTTGCGACCAAGGTCCGATGCATGGTGGATTCAATGACTGCGTCAATCCATACCCAATTGATCCAATGCCAGACTCAACAGTTACTCCGATGCCTGGCACAAACTAGTCATAGCGGTTTATGAAAAACCCCTCACCTCAAGCTGACCGGTGAGGGGTTTTCTCATTTAAGCTATGGGTTCAACTACTAGGACTCTATGAGTATCAGCAACACGGGTGACTATAAGTGTTAGCGAGTTAGGACCTTTAGGGGCTAACTCTCTTCTTAGTTGTTCAGGAGTGATGTCAGCTCCACGCTTTTTGATTTCAAGTATTCCTACGTTTCGTTCTTTCAGGTAACTCTTTAGCTTCTTTCGATCGAAGACGAGATTGTCTAGAACCTTGTATGACTTTAGCCACGGGGAACTTACTTGCTTATCGCCGGTTAGATAGGCAATCTCATTGGCGAAGATATGGAGGTCTAGTTCTAAAGCAAGTTCACCGATTAGGTGAGAGCGTATAAGAGCAGCATCAGGTTCATAAACAAATGCACCTAGCTCACCAATAGGAGCATCTGTCCTTGCATGGTTAGGGCTTGATATTTCGAAGGTGCCATTGGGGGTGAGTAGTAAGGCTGCTCTGGCAACATTTGCTCTTGCTACTTTGCCAAAGTAAAGAGTCATTTCAACTAGGTCACCGTTATCAGAAACCCAAACGGCTTCGGCATCCTGGGGGATGTCTTTGTGATCTAAACCAGGACCTAGTTTTACTATCGTTGGTTTTTGTTTTGTTACTTCTAACACAAAATCAAAAGATGGACTTAATTCAGTCAAGTCATATTTACGTTTAGTGAATTCTTTCTTGAGGCCATCTAGGTCTCGTCTTGCAGGGTCTATGAAAGCACCTTCAAAGTTTGCTAAATCTAGTTTTGTGACATCGGCTTGTTCAACAGTTACCGCTTCAAAACTAGCCAGGTTGTATGAAGCGATAGCTGCTGTTACTTCATCGAGTTCAAAAGCTGAGACTTTTAGATCAAGTGATGCCATGGCAAGAGACTCTGCACCTATGCCGCAACCTAAATCAGCAATGTTGCTGATTCCTGCATCTCTAAATCGGCCGGCATGGATGGCTGCCACTTTTAGTCTTGAGGCTTGCTCCAGGCCTGCTTCGGTGTAATACATCCGGTTTGCAAATTCACCGAATTTAGACTGAGCTCGGCGTCTGAGTTTGGCTTGGCTGAGGACAGTTGCAACTAAATCTGCTGAGTGGCCTTTGGAGCGAAGTTTAGCAACTAGTTTCAAGACATCGGCTTTGCTATCTAAATCGCCAACTTCCGCCAACAGGGCTTGCCCTTCTGGGCTAATAAGGCTTAGAAAGCTGGAACGGTCCATTTATCAACGCTAACAGCGAAGCGTTAGCACTCTGGTTGCAGGAGTGCTAATCAAGGCTATAAACTTGACCTAGCGCTAGAGCGCTTTCCCTAAATTTCACTAAAAGAAGAGGTTCAACGTGTCGGTTTCAATTAAGCCGCTTGAAGATCGAATTGTTGTTCTGCCAGTAGAGGCAGAGCAAGTTACCGCTTCGGGTCTGGT
>Ga0194048_10001436_pt1 | contig 11847 bp, 12 predicted proteins | sample JunL225m_MetaG_FD_161685 | JGI IMG/M metagenome (GOLD analysis project Ga0194048, IMG submission 161685) | Anoxic zone freshwater microbial communities from boreal shield lake in IISD Experimental Lakes Area, Ontario, Canada - Jun2016-L222-5m | ecosystem: Environmental > Aquatic > Freshwater >...
CATCCACCGTGCTCGGCATCGCCCTCGGCATTCCGGTCGGGTTGGGGGCGGCGCGCAATGTGTCGCCCAAACCGATCTATCTGGTCTGCCGCACGGCGATCGCCGCGTCGCGCACGTTGCAAGAACTGATCGTTGCTATCTTCTTCGTGAAAATGTTCGGCTTCGGCCCTTTTGCCGGTATGCTGACCCTGACCTTCGCCAGCATCGGTTTTATCGCAAAACTGATCGCCGAACGGATCGAGGCCGTGGATACAGCTCCGCTCGATGCCATTCGTTCCACCGGGGCGTCGTGGTTGCAATGGGTCAATTATGCCATCCAACCGCAGGTCATGCCGCGTTTGGTGGGCTTGTCGTTGTATCGCCTGGATATCAATTTCCGTGAATCCGCCGTGCTCGGCATCGTCGGCGCCGGGGGGATCGGCGCCACCTTGAATACCGCGCTGGGCCGCTACGAATATGACACCGCCGCCGCAATCTTGCTGTCGATTATCCTGGTCGTGCTGATGGCGGAATACACCGGCGGCATGATCCGGGACAGATTGAAATGACGCCGGTCTGGCGCCGCCGCACCAGCCGCAACCAATGGCTGATTTGGTTCGGCTGGCTGCTCGGCGTGCTGGCTTTCGCGCAAAGTTGGCATTCGATCGGCGAGTCGACCGAATGGGACTTCGTCTGGGACGCCCCCACCCAGGCTGCCGATATGTTGGGTCGCATGTGGCCGCCGCGTTGGTCGTACATACCCGCGATTCTGAAACCGCTGTGGGATACGGTGAACATCGCCAGCCTCGGCACGCTGCTGGCGATTCTCCTGGCAACCCCGGTCGCCTTTTTGGCCGCGCGCAACACCAGCCCGCATACAACGATCCTGCGTCCGTGCGCGCTGGGAATTATCGCCGTGTCGCGGTCGATCAACACGCTGATTTGGGCGCTCCTGCTGGTCACAATCGTCGGTCCCGGCGTATTGGCGGGGATCTTGTCGGTGGCGCTGCACTCCATCGGGTTCTTCGGCAAGCTGCTGTACGAAGCCATCGAAGAAATCGACGCCACCCAGACCGAGGCTATCGTCGCCACCGGCGCGAGCCGCGCCCAGGTGCTGGCCTATGGCGTGGTGCCGCAGGTGTTGCCGACATTTGTCGGGGTGTCCGTCTATCGCTGGGATATCAACATTCGCGAGTCCGCCGTGCTCGGCATTGTCGGCGCCGGGGGGATTGGGCTGCAATTGAACGCCTCTGTCAGCCAATTGGCTTGGCCGCAGGCAACAGTAATCTTGATCGCGATCCTAGCAGCGGTGATCGTGTCGGAGTTTGTTTCGGCGAAAGTCCGAGCCGCAATCGTTTAGAATCGGACAAGTGCGCTCCCGTCGGGGACGGGTGTCGCCAGCCAAGTGCGTATATACAGGCTCGCCAAGCTCTTTTTGCGCCGCGCCGCAGGATATCGACGCGAAACTTGCGCGAGCGGCGATTTACAGGCGGGGCGAATGCCGGATGGCGCCGCCGCGGTGAAGATGCTCGGCAATCCAGCGCGCGGCGGCGTTCCATTCGGCGCGGATGCACTGGGCGATCTCGCCGACGATCAGGCGATTGCCCTCGATCGTCAGTTCCATGGCCTCGGCGCATTCGTCCCAGTAGCTGCGTTCGTGCATGACCGCGATCTCCCGATGGTGCAATGCAGCATGCGGGAGATCGGGACGATCTGCAAGAAATTTCAGCAGATAAAAAACAGCCTATTATTTGGGCGTTCAGTGCAGCCCCTCGCAGAAAGTCTGGATGCGACGCAGGCCTTCGATCAGCTCGCCGTCCTCGGTCGCGGTGCTGATCCGCAGATAAGGGCTCATGTGATAGGCAGCACCATGCACGGTGGCGACGTAGTGTTCTTCCAGCAGCGCCAGACACACATCCTCATCGTTTTTTAACAGGCGCCCGCCGGACGTGGTTTTGCCCAGGCAACCCGCGACATTCGGAAACACATAGAACGCGCCCTCGGGCGAATGGCAGGAAATTCCCTTGGCGTCGTTCAGCATCTGCACCGCGACGTCGCGGCGCCGCTGGTAGGCGACGCTTTGTTCGCGGGCGCCATCTTGCGGCCCGTTCAACGCCGCGACGGCGGCCGCCATACCGACGGTGGAGATACCGGCCGTTGCCTGCCCTTGCATGTTGACCATGGCCTTGATCAGCGCTTTCGGCCCACCCGCGAAGCCGATCCGCCAGCCGGTCATCGCGTAGGTTTTGGAAATCCCGGACACCGTCAGCGTCCGATCCTTCAAATCCGGCGCGACTTGGGCGATCGTCGCATGTTCGACGCCGCTGAAAATCAAATGCTCGTACATGTCGTCGCAGAGGATCCACACATGCGGGTGCTTACGCATGACGGCGGCGATGGCGCGCATGTCGTCGGCGGTGCAGACCGCGCCGGTCGGGTTGTTCGGGCTATTCAGCACCAGCCATTTGGTTTTTGGCGTAATGGCGGCGTCGATATCCTCGGCGCGCGGACGAAATCCGTTGTTCTGCGGGCAATTGACGAAGACGGGCGTGCCTTCGCAGAGCTGCGTCATCTGGGCGTAGGCGATCCACGAGGGCACTGGAATCACAACTTCGTCGCCCGGATCGATCGTCGCCATGATGGCGTTGAACAGCACCTGCTTGCCGCCATTGCCGACGCAGATTTCATCCAGCGCGTAGTCGATACCTGAGTCGCGCTTGAACTTGTCTTGAATGGCTTTCTTGATCGCAGGCGTCCCGTCCTGCGGCGGGTATTTCGTGTCGCCTTTCAGCGCCGCTTGGTGCGCGGCTTCGATTGCGTGCGGCGGGGAGTCGAAGTTCGGTTCCCCGGTCGTCAGCGTGACAACGTTCTTGCCCTCGGCGCGCAATTGCCGAGCCTTGATGGTCATGGCGACGGATGCAGCGACTTCGACGCGGCCGAGACGTTGGGAGAAACCGGGCATTCATGCAGTCCCTAATGGAAAATGGATGAATGGGAGGAATGTCATGGTCCTGTCAACAAGACCATGGCTGGGCGACCGGATTTTCCCATGCCGGCGCCGGCCCGCGAGCGAGGTGCCCGCGACCGGTGAGACGGCCGAAATGGGGTCGATTCCCAAGGGTGTTAGCTAGGGACAATGGCGGGCGGCGCGAGTCCTTCCGGCGGCGTTTCGCCGATCGGGCAGCCGAGCGCCAAGCGCAGGGTCGATGGGCGCAGATCCCGCCAGTCGATGTGCCAAGTGTCCGGGCGTCTGTCGCGTTCGCGCTGAAAAGCATCTTCCCGCCGCGCGCGCACGCGGTACAGTTGGGTGAGGCTGCCGCCGTAGCGCCGCAGGGTCTTTTCCACCCTGGTCCAGAAGTCGCCGTCGCAGAGACCGGGAGCGATGCCGAGGTCCATGCAGATATAGGCGATGGTGCGTCCGACCGGGCGGCGGCGCACTTCGGCTGCGTATTCTTCGGGCGAGGGCAGGCGGGACGCGCCGGGATTGTCGACGCCGAGCAGTGCGGGGTCGGGACAGCTTGGGCCCCGGCGTGCGGGGCGTGGGCTGGATGCCGGTCTGGCCGGACGGCGGTGGTGGGGTTGCAATGCGACGCAAGGCGGCCATGCGAAGCGCAGATTGTGCCCCCTGGCGGCGCGGGCGAGCAGATAGTCGCGCAGCGCGAGCGCGCGGAGGAGGCCGCGTTGCATGCGGTTCAAGGTAAGCGTATCGTTAACCCCACATTGTTTCGCGCCCTGGCCCATGATCCACTGACGCCATGACGACGGGTTGTATATCGGCTGGATCACGCGTTTTTTTGGTTGCCGGGCTCCGGCGGCCTGGATGGCCGCTACCCGGTGCTGTTCGTCGCGCTTTTCGCCGCCGCCCAGTTCCAGGGCAACAGGGTTTCGAGCTCATTCCGCTTCGTCCGGCCCGACACGATGCGTTCCAGTACGCCGGTCAGCCACGCTTCCGGATCGACCCCGTTCAGCTTCGCGGTCTGGATCAGCGTTGCGATGACCGCCCAGTGCCGTCCGCCGTTGTCGGATCCGGCGAACAAGGCGTTTTTCCGGCCCAGGGCGACAGGCCGCATCGCGCGTTCGACGGTGTTGGTGTCCAGTTCGGCTCGGCCGTCATCGAGGAACACCGTCAGCCCGGCCCAATGGTTCAGGGCGTAACGGATAGCCTGCGCCGGCGCGGATCGCCCGGAGAGCCGTCCCAGTTGCTCATTGAACCAGGTATGCATGGCCTCGACCAGAGGGCGGGACTGTTGCTGGCGCACCCGCTGGCGTTCTTCGGCCGGGGCGCCACGCAGATCGGCTTCGATCGCGTAAAGCGCGGCGATCCGGCGCAGTGCTTCTTCGGCGAGGGGGGATTTCGCCGTGGCGTGAATATCGTGGAATTTGCGCCGCGTGTGCGCCCAGCAGAAGGCAAGCTTCACCGCGCTGTCCGCGCCGGCGAGGCGGACGAACCCGGCGTAACCGTCGGTTTGCAGCAGACCGCGGAAGCCTTTCAGGTGCTCCATCGGATGTTCGGCCTTCCGGTTCTCGCTGTAAACATACGCTGCGGCCGGATGCCCGGGTCCGTTCCACGGACGGTTGTCCACGGCGTAACACCACAAACGTCCCGTTTTGGTTCGGCCTTCACCGGGATCCAGCACCGGCAGCGTCGTATCGTCTGCGAACACTCTCGGCGACGACAGGATGGTGCTCAGCATCAGTTCGTGCAGCGGCGCCAGCCACCAGCAGGCGCGCCCCACCCAGTTGGCGAGGGTCGAACGATCGAGTGTCACACCGGATCGGGCGAAGATCTGGGTCTGGCGGTACAGCGGTAGATGGTCGCTGTATTTGTTGACCAGAACATGGGCCAGCAGCGCCTCAGTCGCCATGCCGCCGTCGATGGGGCGTTCGGGGGCCAGCGCCTGGACCACGGCTTCCTCGCACCCCCGGCAGCCATACCTCGGCCGGCGGATGACGCGGACGCGCAGCCGGGCCGGGACATAATCCAGCATCTCGGCGCGGTCTTCGCCGATGACGTGCAAGGGCTCGCCGCAGCAGGGGCAGGTCTTGTCCGCGATATCGACGATCGTTTCGATCCGGGGCAGGTGGTCCGGCAGGGCACCGCGATTGCGTTTCGGCGGGACCGGAGTGGGCGGGGTATCGGGGGTTTGCTTCTCCAGCGCCGCCGCCACGGCCTCCAGTTTGGCTGACTGTTCGGCCAGGGATTGTTCCAGTTCCTCGGATTCCTGTCGCAGCGCTTCTTCGCTCAGCTGTTCCGACCGGCGGCCGAAGCGGTGACGTTCCAGACCCGCGATCCGTTGCGTCAGTCGCGCGATCTCGGCGATCGCCTCGCTCAGAAGCTGTTTCAGGATCGCCGGATCGTCCGGCAAGGGCGCGGGGACGGTGAACATGCGGATCGCATGAATCTCCGCACCGAATCGGACCAAATGAATTTTTCGTTATCTTGGCGTTATCACCCCGCGATCTTCGGGTGATGCGCGCGTTTCGGCATCCGCCAGTCGATGCCTTCCAGCAGCATGGACAGTTGCGCGGGCGTCAGAAAGACGCGCCCGGTCTGTGTCACCGGCCAGACGAAGTGGCCGCGTTCCAGGCGCTTGCTGAACAGGCAAACGCCCTGGCCGTCATACCAAAGCAGCTTGACCAAGCCGCCGCGTTTGCCACGAAAGGCAAACACCGCGCCGCCGAAGGGATCTTCCTTCAGCACCTCCTGGGCCAGTAGCGCCAGACCGTCCATGCCTTTACGCATGTCGGTATGGCCGCAGGCCAGCCACACGCGCGAACCGGGCGGCGGTCCAATCATCGATCCCGCAACACACGCAGCACGCGGCGTAACGCGCGTTCGTCCACCATCTGGCCCACACGAATGTTCGTGCCGTCCGGCAGAGCGATCTCGATCGCACCGGCGGCTGGTGCGGACGGATCCGCCACGGAAGCCCGCAGCAGGTCGACCCGCGCGAAGCTCACGGCCACCGAAGGTCCATCGCCGCGCAGACGACGGCGCCAGGTATACAACTGGCCGGTGCCGATGCCGTGCTTGCGCGCGATCGCGAGAACCGAGACACCGGGACGCAGACTTTCCAGAACGATCGCACGCTTCTGATCCATCGACCAGCGGCGGCGGCGTTCAACTCCGGTGATCACCTCAATCCGTTGTCTCGGAGCGCTCATACGAGCGGTCGTATGAGTGCTCGCATCCAGCGACATCGTCATGCCGTCAGCCGGCGCCGCATCCATGTTCGTTGTCATGGCATAAGAAGATCATGGGACCTGGCCGGGATACAATGTGGGGGCGCCGCAACGCTTACCGCCTGCGATCTGATATGCGATTATTTGCGCATGGTCGGCATGAACGCCGACGATCCCAATCAGATCGAAGACGTGATGGCGCGTGAGTTGAAAAAGACGCTAAACGAGGAAATGCACCCTTCGCACGCGTTGCAGTCCATGGCCGACGGGCTACCGGCGCTCGGCATTGTCGCCGCAGTGTTGGGCGTGATCAAAACGATGTCGCATATAGATCAACCGCCGGCTGTGTTGGGCGCGATGATCGGTGGTGCGCTGGTCGGCACCTTCCTGGGCATTCTACTCGCTTACGGAATGTTCGCACCTTTCGCCAGCCGTTTGAAAGGCGTGGTTGAAGAGGAGGCGAAGTTTACGGAGGTCATTCGAGCGGTCATTGTAACGCATTTGCATGGAAACGCGCCACAGGTAAGCATTGAATCCGGTCGGAAAATGGTGCCCAACGAACATATGCCGACCTTTGCCGAGATGGAGGAGGCTATTCAGCAGGTGCAGATGTAATACATGCTTGTCATTGTTTTAAAAATGCACAGGACTGCATTTCGACATCTTCTGCGATCTTGAAGAACTTGCTTATGACGCGATGGCTTCGGCGTTTCGGGCGAACCGGCGATTGATATGGCTGCGCGGCTTCAGCATCGTGCGTTCGTTGGCCAGCGATACGGCAATCGCACGGTTGCCAGATCGCACAGCCGCCTCGGCGATGGTCCAGTCGAACACGTCGCGCTGGGCATGGCTGCCGCCGACTTGCCAGAGGGCGAAGCGCACCGGCAGGAAATGTTCGATGGCAGCTAGATACTTGCCACGATGGAACGCGATCAGACCTTCGGCGAAAGGCACGCCAGCTTCGCGGTAAATCGGGGCGCCCTCTTCGGTGCCAGCGGCGGTTTCGCGCATCGCGATCAACCGCTTTTCAGCCATGGATTCCTGGCCGGATCGGAGCTCCGCCATAATGGCGTGCAGATCGGCGAAGGCGAGGCAGTGCCCGTCGGCATGACCGTTCCACCGTTTGTGGAGTGCCACCCAACGATCCGCGACATCGACACCCAGCGTATCCAGCCGCCACAAAAGCGCCGAGGCATGCGTTAGGCTGATCGCCAACGCCTTCTCCGCCGCCAGGAAAGGCCCATCGTAAATCGCCAATGCGGCAACGTACTGGCCGAGGTCGAGGTGATACAATGCCTTGTGCCACCAGATATGGTCGCGATTGGGGTGCGCGGCAGTCGACCATAGTGGCTCCCGCGCGGTCATCCAGCCGACCCCGTCTTCCGGCCGTCCGGTCATTTCCATGACATGGCTGACTGTGTGGTGGACGAAGTAGCTGTTCGGGATGGTTTCCGAAGCGGAGCGTGCGAGGTCCTCCGCCCAGGCGTAATGGGCGTTTTCTTCGAGCCCGAAGGCATGGAAAGTCTGCATCGGTGCAAAGCCCGGCATGTCTTTCGACCACAGCGGCATCGCTCGGCCCACCCGGTCGCGCATCCAGCGGGAACGTCCCAGTGCGAGGTCGGACAGCAGCGCGATCTGGTGGGCGAGTGTGTCGAAGGGAAACCGCATCAGATGCCGGTCGAGCAGACCGACGGCTGCGTAGCGTGCACCCTCGACCGCCTTGGTCAGCGCGGCGGCGTGACCTTGTTCGCGCTCGTTCATCGCCAAAGTCGTGGCGGTGTCCAGTTCGGCGGCTGCTTTGGGGACGATGGTGGGATCGCGCGACTGCGACAGCAGCCAAGCTTTCGCCAGACGGGGCATGACGAAAGCGGGAGCAACTGCGATGGCCGCATTCAACCCGCCCATGGGGTCGCCATAGGCTTGATTGTACGCTGCGACGGCCATGTTGTAATGCTGAAGCGCCTCGGCCGTCGCACCGGATAAGGCGTGACCTTGGTCGTCTTTCAGCATGTTGGCCTCCCTACTCGGATGCGGTGCGCCGTGCGGCAGCTTCCTCGGCCGAGGCTACCCCACCATGCGCGGCCGACCAAGCGACTGGATTTTCCAGAAAGCGGCGGACTTCGGACATCGCCGATTCGGAAAAATACGGCTTGTCCTTGCAGGCTTCCAGCACGTCCCACCAAGTGCAGAGGCTGTGCAACGAGATATCCATCTCGGCCAAAGTCTCGAACGCGCCGGGGAAAACGCCGTAGAAAAATACCACGAAGGTGTGGTTGCAGATGGCGCCGGCGTCGCGCAGCGCATTAGCGAATTTGATCTTGCTGCCGCCGTCGGTGGTTAGATCTTCGACCAGCAAGGTTCGCTTGCCGACCGGCACATCGCCCTCGATCAGCGCGTTGGCGCCGAAGCCTTTGGGCTTCTTGCGAACATAGGCCATTGGCAGGTTCATGCGGTCGGAGATGAAAGCCGCGTAGGGGATGCCCGCAGTCTCGCCACCGGCAACGACTTCGATATTCTCGAAGCCGACGTGGCGGTCGATTTTCTCCACAGCCAGATCGCAGATTTTGGCGCGGGCGCGGGGAAAATAGATGATGCGGCGGCAATCGATGTAGACGGGCGATTTCCAGCCGGCGGTGAACGTATAGGGTTCCTCAGGGCGGAAATTAACGGCTTTGATCTCCAGCAGGATGCGTGCGGCGGTCAACGCGGCGTCGCGATCCCACTCTGTCGTGGGCGATGCGGCTCGGGCGGGCTTGGCCATATGGGGTGAGTCCTCTATCCAATGGGGCATTGATAACGGACGACTGGCCCAGGAACCACCCCATATGACCCGCAAACATAAGATCGCCGTGCTTCCCGGCGACGGCATCGGTAAGGAAACCGTCCCTGAATCTCTGAAGGTGCTGGACGCGGCCGCGCGCAAGTACGGCTTCGATCTCGAACTGACGCACTACGACTGGTCCTGCGAAACCTTCAAGGAGACCGGCGAGTTCATGCCCAAGGACGGCATGGAACAACTGCAGAAATCCGATTCGATCCTGCTGGGTGCGGTCGGTTGGCCGGGCGTGCCCGATCATGTTTCGCTATGGGGGCTGCTGATCCCGATCCGTCGCGGCTTCGACCAATATGCGAACGTGCGTCCCTGCAAGCTGATGCCGGGCGTCTATACCCCGCTGGCCAACCGCACCGAGAAAGACATCGACTTCTACGTTGTGCGCGAAAACACCGAAGGCGAGTATTCGTCCGTCGGCGGCCGTATGTTCGAGGGCACGGATCGCGAATTTGTGTCCCAGCAGAGCATTCTCACCCGGCACGGTACCGATCGGATTCTGAAATATGCCTTCGAACTCGCGATGACCCGCGACAAGAAGCATGTTACCAGCGCCACCAAGTCGAATGGCATCATTCACACCATGCCGTACTGGGACGAGCGTTTTGCCGAAATGGCGAAGAACTATCCGTCCATCCGCACCGATCAGTACCATATCGACATCCTGTGCGCCCATTTCGTGCAGCATCCCGATTGGTTCGATGTCGTTGTTGGGTCTAACTTGTTCGGCGACATCCTGTCCGATCTCGGACCGGCTTTGGCAGGCTCTATCGGTATTGCTGCAAGTGCCAATATCAACCCCGAGCGAATTTATCCGTCCATGTTCGAACCGGTACACGGATCGGCTCCGGACATCGCTGGGCGGTTTATTGCCAACCCGATCGGCCAGGTGTGGTCGGCGGCACTGATGCTGAACCATCTCGGCGAGAACGAGGCCGGTAACGCCATTGTCGCCGCAATCGAGACGTTGCTGCGCGAAGACGGTCCGAAGACTCGCGACATGGGCGGTCAGGCCGGTACGCAGGACGTCGGTACCGCCATCGCGGAAGTCGTTGCTAGGGGCTAAACGGCGCGTTGACTTCGCCGAAGATCGCAACCTAACCTGTTTTCCGGTAATCCCGCCCATTCAGATGGCGGGCCGGAAGACAGGGAAGGCTAGCTCGTGGCGAACATCATCCAAGCGGCTTCGCGCCGCGATATTCTGAAAATTTCCGCAGCAGCGGGTGTCGGCGGTCTTCTGGGCGCAGCGCGCGCGAATGCGGCGCCGAAGCAGATGACTATGATGCACGAAAGCTCGTTCATCCCGGCCTACGATGCGTATTTCAAAAACACCATCGCCCCGGCTTACGAGAAGGCCACCGGTATTAAGATTATCTACGAAACCGTCAGCGTCGGCAGCATCCAGACTCGCGATACCACGGTGGCGGAAACCGGCGTTGGGCCGGAAATGGCGCAAATGGCCTTCAACTGGCCGTTCCTGTTCGACGAAAAGCTGGTCGACTTAACCGACATCGCCAAGACAATCGGCGAAAAGGGCGGCGGCTGGCATGCCAACGCGGCCGAGGCCGTGGTCGTGAATGGCAAATGGAAAGCAATCCCGTTCGGTAATATCGGCCAACTCATGAACTACCGTATGGATTGGTTCGCCGAAGCAGGTATCAAAACCTTCCCGGAAACCTGGGCAGAATTGCTGGAGGCCGGCATCAAACTGAAAAAGGCCGGGCATCCGTTCGGATTCGAGCTTGGTCATGGCTTTGGCGACAATCACGGCTGGCTCTACCCGCTGCTGTGGTCGTTCGGAGCGATGGAAGTTGCTAAAGATGGCAAGACGGTTGCCATCGACTCTGCGGAAACTGCGAAAGCCGTCGATTTCTGTCGGGAATTTTTCCAGAAAACGATGCTCGAGGATTGCCTTGGCTGGACCGATGTATCGAACAATAAGGCGTACCTTTCGGAGCAGATTTCCTGCACCAATAACGCCGAGAGCATCCTTTATATCGCCAAGCGCGATTTCCCTGAGATCGGCAAGGTCACCGGGCAGGCGCAGAACCCGAAAGGTCCGACCGGCGAGCGTTTCCATATGCTTAATCCCTGGACCCACGGCATCTTTACTCACACGCCGGATGTGAAGGCTGCCAAGGATTTCATGGTGTGGCTGATGGACCCGAAGCAGGTCACCGGCTGGTACGACGTTGCCGTGAGCTATTATGGGCCGTTTCTGCATAACTTCGACGATGCGCCATTTTGGCACACCGAACCGCGCAATCTGCCGTATCGGGATTCGATGGCGAATTCCCACCTTCCTGGCTGGCCTGCGCCGATCAGCCGGCCGCAGTCGGAAAGTGTGGCCAAATATGTGGTCGTCGATATGTTCGCCAAGGCGTGCGCCGGTAAATCTACGAAAGATGTGATCGCCGACGCGTCCGCTCAGCTCAAGCAGATTTTCAAGTCGGCCTGACGTGTCGGCAAGCTACGTCGAATATCGCCGAGCCTCCCCGTTTCGTCGCTGGACGGAGCGGGAGGGGGTTTTCAGTTGGTTAATGATCGGTCCGCCAACGCTGTTCCTGCTGGCCTTGGTCGGTTACCCCTTCGCCTACGGCATCTGGTTGAGCTTACAGGACCGCCCGGTTGCTCGGGCCGGCCAGTTCGTTGGGTTGGCGAATTTTGTCGCCGACTTTCACGACCCGGTGTTCTGGCAGGTCGCAATCAACACGTTCGTTTACACGTTCTTCGCCACGATCCTGAAAATGGTCGGCGGTTTGGCGCTGGCGCTGACGATGAACCAGGATTTTCGTTTCAAGAACACAATCCGAGCCTTGATGTTGCTACCGTTCATTGTGCCAACGGTATTGTCG
>Ga0194048_10001437_pt1 | contig 11845 bp, 10 predicted proteins | sample JunL225m_MetaG_FD_161685 | JGI IMG/M metagenome (GOLD analysis project Ga0194048, IMG submission 161685) | Anoxic zone freshwater microbial communities from boreal shield lake in IISD Experimental Lakes Area, Ontario, Canada - Jun2016-L222-5m | ecosystem: Environmental > Aquatic > Freshwater >...
GAATCGGGCGTCCACATACCATCGGCACCCCCCAAAAAAAGCTCCCAAGCCTTCGCGTCACGGGAGTTCACGTTGAATGGACCGACGATAAATAACCCGCGAGCAGCGTCCGCGGACCCTGCGACGAAATCGCCCCCCACTGGCACCAAGAAAGGGTTGTGCGAAACGATACCTGACTCCGGCACATCCAACGGAGCGCCGAAGAAAGTTCGGTCGAGTCGAGTCATCCAAACTGTCGAGCCAGGAGACTCAAGGTGACGCAATGAGCCGACCGAGACGTTCGGAACGTTTGGGATATCGCGCAATCTTACCGAGGCGAACGTGCCGGCTTCCGAAGCGTCATGACGATTGGCCCGAAGATCCCAGAGCGGCCCGGCCAAGGGTGACGCATCATAATCCACGACGTCCAACGCTGCCTGCACGGGGTGGTTGACGACCCATTCAGCGGCATCGGATGGATTCAAAAAATCCCAAGCTGATTTCGATAATCCACCCCTCGCCGCCGCCGACCAGAGTTCACTCGCCTCACGCGGACGAAGACGCACGCGCAGGCAGGCCCGACGTTCCTCGATGGTATAGCCTGAGCTATCCTCGCGGGAATAATCCTCGCCCGTGGTGCGGATGAGGAAATCGGGGAAGACGATGTTTTCCAGGGCGATGACCGGTTTGGCCGGATAGTCAGCGATAGCGACATCGCGCGACGGCTCGCCCGCATACGGCCGTAGACGAATACCGACCTTTCCCCGGAAACGTACCGCGATCTCAATGCGATCCGATGGCAGGAAGACGGTCGGATCAGGACGCTTCCATCCAGGGCCATGATACGCCCGCTCCATCTTCCAGGTCATCCTGGTCAGGATCCGCGCCAGGCCTTGCGGCTGCGTCGTGGGCGCCGGGTTGACCAGAGCATAAACCTCTCCGGGCAACAGACCGCGACCGCTCATGCCGTTGGTCGCCGGATCCGTCACCTCAGCCCAGAACCACAATCCTCTCTCCCGCAGCCCCTGTCGTATGATTCCGAAATCCTCCTGCGGGCAGTCATCCAGATCGGCGACAAACGAACTTTGCGTGTCAAGGTTCGTGACTGTTACCTCTGGCGAGCCAACGAACTCCACGAGAAACATTTTTCCCTGCGGACCACTCAACACTGGTACGGTCAGGCGATTCCAAAAAACGGCAGATCCATGGAAGCGTAGACGATGGCGGCCATCGCTCCTAGAGTTGAAGAAACCCATACTCAGCCGAAGGTCGGTCAACACTGGCAACGTATCGAGTGACCTCGGCTCCTCGATGATGCGGGCAAGCGGGACGCCCTTCGCCGGAGATTGTCCGAACGCAGCGCTCCGTAGTAATGATACCAAAGGCTGACCCAGCTCGTCGCTGAGCACGGACTCGACTGCCAGATTCTTCTTCCAACCTCCGCGCACGGGATCCGTCAGCAGCCCGCGCACCTGCCAGGAGGCGCCAGGGCCTTGCCGCGGTTCGAAAAAGTCAGGCCCGCCTCCCGCTAAAGCGACGATATGGCCTGACGCGACCATCCCGGCCAAGGCATACGGGAGTTTGGCGCGACCGGCGGAACTCTTAGCCCAGACGGAAGCCCGTAAAGCCGCGACCGAACGCGCCGCCACATCATGACGGAAGGATAGGTCAGAAACCTCCCAACGTAAACGGATGGAACTTTCTTCAGTTTCCCGTGTCAGGTTCGTTTGCACCGACTTGCTTACGGCTATCAGCTGCCCTAGCGACGAATCAAAGTCATGGCCCACATCGGGACCCAGCGCTACCTGTAATTCCGCAAGACCAAGTCTGGCCGCGTTTTCAGAGGCGATTCGTAGCGCGCGCCCTCGTCGGACTGTCTCCTGCTGCCTGTGTTCGATCGCGAGGAGCGAGGCCAACGAAAAAGCCAGCGCGACCAGCCCCGCCAACACCATCAGCGCCGCCAGTAATACTAATCCGTTTCTCTTATTCATAGATGAGGAATAAGCCCCATCGTCTTTCCATTGATAATAAAAGGGCAAAACAGGATATATCTCAGGTATCGCTTCCATGAAGACATCATTGCGTAAAATCCGCGTCAGCCGTCCCGCCGCCCACCCCGCCTTCCCGCTGACGAAGAAACCGTCGATATTTTCGGCACCTGAAGCCAAGAAGCGCGTACTCGTGATCGAGGATCAGTCGGCGGTCTGCGACCTGGTCGCGGAGATGGTGCACGCCCACCCGCGCTGCGATTTGGCCGGCAAGGGCTCCGACGGCGAGAGCGCCGTTGAGTTGGCGCTGCAGCTGCGACCCGACATCCTGGTACTCGACGTCATCATGCCGGGCGTCGGTGGCATCGAAGTCCTCCGCCGCCTCGGTGGCAGCCTGCCTTCGATGAAGGTGCTGATCTTCTCGGGCAAGCAGGAGCCTCACATCGTCCGCGCCTTGATGCAGGCCGGCATCCATGGCTTCGTGAACAAGAACGGCCCGCTCTCCGAACTGCGCAAAGCCCTCGAGGCCGTCTCCCTGGGCAACACTTGGTTCAATGAGGACTTCAGCCGTACGGTCCGCCAAGCCCTCGCCTCCCCCGCCCACTTGGGCGAGGGGATGATCGACCAGCTGACCCCGCGCGAACGGGAGATCGCCGTGCTCATCGCCCAGAGCCACAGCAGCAAGGAAGTCGCCGGCCGCCTGAATATCAGCATCAAGACCGCCGAGAATCATCGGGCCAACCTGATGCGCAAGCTGGGCGTCCGCGACGTGGCCGGGCTCGTCCGCTTCGTGGTCCGCCAAGGGCTGGTCGACCCCGCGGCAGAATAAGGCGACCTTAAACGCAGTTTACTTGGCGCGCTTATTGGCAGCCGCCGACACAGATCCCTTCAAAGGTTTCTCAGCGTCCGGCTTGGCCGAATCCTTGGGGGTCAGGAAATAGTCCATGATCCTCGGGTCGCGCGCGCACCTCATCCTGACGATCTCGACCGGACTATCCGCACCGAGGTCTTGGAGTTTCTTGATGACCTGCAACCCGTGCGACTCCGGGCGGTACAGCGCCACGATGGCGTTATTCATGCCCCGATGCTTCAGGAAGATGATCAGCACCAACTCCTCGCCCTGCTCGGCGAACTTGGTCAGGACGACGCTCTGCAGCTCACCCTGCCGCTGGAGGACAGTGCCGAAGATCCAAAAGTCGGTGGGGACTGTCGTGCCGGGGTCGTTCTTGTAGCCGTTGATGATCAGGCTGCCGTCCGTCGGGAGTTCGCCTTCGCCGTGATGCACTAGGAGATTGAAGGCGGTCGTCTCGAGGAAGAAGAACTTGGGCCGGTTCGGAATCGTCGGCATGGAGGTCTTGACCGTCGGCGCGGCCGCCTGCGGGAATGCTGAGGGAAGACCGACGAGCACCAGAAGCGAAAGAGCGAGCAAATATTGGCTTTTCATAGTCCTAAGAGTCTAAGGGCGTCCCCCATCCAACAAGCGGGAAAGCCTGAGAACTACATCCCAACACTCCTTAGGGGTTAATACCTATTCGAGGGGCGTCCCTCGTATTTATCTAAAATATGAATTATCCTGTCGCAGGAGTCGCCGAGGACGACAGCATGTAATTCGTTCCCATGAAGACAACTTCCCGGAAGGCGAAATCGGTCGTGGTCGTGGAAGACCAGACCGCCATCTGCGAACTGATCATCGAGATGCTCGAGGCCCGCGGGATCTATCGCGTACTCGGCTCGACGGCCGATGGCAACGAAGGCCTCGCCCTAGCCAAACAGCTCAAGCCGGACATCCTGATTCTCGATATCCTCCTGCCGGGCATCAGCGGACTGGAAGTCCTCCGCCAGCTCCACGGAACCCAACCCGACCTGAAGGTTCTGGTCTTCTCCGCGAAGTCCGAGAAGCAGCTCGCCCGCGGGCTCCTCAAGGTTGGCGTCCGCGGCTATGTGCCGAAGAGCGCCCGTCTCTCCGAACTCCGCCAGGCGGTCGACGCCGTCGCCGCCGGCGATACCTGGTTCAGCGACTCCTTCCAGAAAGCGATGGCCGACGCCCTCACGGCCCCCGAGAGCGACGTCGACGCCAAGGGCACGACGCTCACGGAACGCGAAAAGGAAATCGCCATCCTGCTGGCGAAGAGCTTCTCCAGCAAAGAAGTGGCGGTGAAACTTGATATCAGCGCGAAGACGGTCGAGAACCACCGCACGAACCTGATGCGCAAGCTCGGCGTCCACGACGTCGCCGGCGTGATCCGCTTCGTCGTCCGCCAAGGCTTTTACGACCCTTCGGAGGGTTGAGCCCCACTCAATAGTGATAACGGGCCTGCAGGACGTAGATCGCGCCCTTCTCGACGCGGTAGACCAAGCGGTGCTCGAGCGTGATCCGCCGGGACCACCAGCCGGTTAGATCACCCTTTAATGGCTCGGGTTTGCCGATGCCTTTGAAGGGCGTCTTGGCGATGTCGGCGAGCAGGCGCTCGATCCTTTCATAGGTGCGCGGTTCCTCCTGCTGCCAATACGACCGGTCTTCGAGCGCCCCTGCAGACCAGCGGACCTCAGCCACGGGGAGTCTTCTTGAATTTACCGGACTTGAATTCAGCTAGGCCCTTGCGGAGGCGATCGGCGTTACGCGGCGAGGACAGGAGGTGGAAGGTCTCGGCCATCGCGGCGTATTCAGCGGCGTCGACGAGCACGACGGACGCGGTGCCATTGCGCGTGATGGCCACGGGCTCACGATCGGCGTTGGCCGCCTCCATGAGGCTGGCGAGCTGATTACGGGCATCGGTGTAGGAGACGGTCTTCATGGGATCAGTCTGCCGTCTGTACAGAATTCTGTCAAGAAGGTCAGGCGAGGTCTTATCGGGTAAAATTAAACGCATGCCCCATCCTACCCCTTCACCCGTGCAGAAGGAAATGAGGGCAAATCATCATGTCGCAGCGGAGTCTTCTCCCCGGCTTGCATCCTTGCCCGTTACGCCTACCAGTGAGGACTTCCTTTCCATGACCACCACCGCCCAGGCCTACGGCGCCGCCTCCCCTTCCTCGAAACTCGCCCCGCTGCAGATCGCGCGTCGCGCACCGGGCCCGACCGATGTGCAGATGGAGATCCTTTACTGCGGCGTCTGCCACTCCGACGTCCATACGGCCCGTGGCGAATGGCCGGGAACGAATTACGCCTGCGTCCCGGGCCACGAAATCGTCGGCCGCGTGACGGCCGTCGGCGCCAAGGTCACGAAGCTTAAGGTCGGCGACATCGGCGCCACGGGCTGTCTGGTCGATTCCTGCCGCACCTGCCCGAGCTGCCAGAAGGGCCTCGAGCAGTTCTGCCTCACGGGCGCGACCTTCACCTATAACAGCCCCGACAAGCACCTCGGCGGCCACACCTTGGGCGGCTACTCATCTGGCATCGTCGTCGACGAAGCCTTCACCCTGCGCGTCCCAAAGGGCATGGATCTCGCGGCCACCGCTCCTCTCCTCTGCGCCGGCATCACAACCTATTCCCCGCTCCGCCACTGGAAGGTAGGCCCGGGCCAGAAGGTCGGCATCGTCGGCCTCGGTGGCCTCGGCCACATGGGCGTGAAGCTCGCCCGTGCCTTCGGTGCCCACGTCGTGCTCTTCACGACCTCCCCGTCCAAGGTCGCTGACGGCCTTCGCCTCGGCGCCCATGAGGTCGTGGTCTCGACCGATGCCGCCGCGATGGCTAAGCACGCCTCCTCGCTCGACTTCATCCTGGACTGCGTCTCCGCCCAGCACGAACTCAACGCCTACCTCTCGCTCCTGCGCCTCGACGGCACCCTCTGCCTCGTGGGCGTACCCGAGCAGCCGCTCGCGGTCCACGCCTTCAGCGTGATCATGCCCCGTCGTAATTTCAGTGGCTCCTGCATCGGCGGTATCGCCGAGACCCAGGAGATGCTCGAGTTCTGCGCCAAGCACGGCATCGTCTCGGACATCGAGCTCATCCCGATTCAGAAGATCAACGAAGCCTGGGACCGCATGATCAAGCAAGACGTGCGTTACCGCTTCGTGATCGACATGGCCTCGCTGAAGCAGGCCTGAGCGAATTACTTCGCTTCGCCCTTGGGTGCAGCCGATGCAGCATCCGCGGGCGTCCTCGCCAACATCTGGTAAAGCGGGCTGGACGCTGGAATAGTGAGCTCTTGGCGGATATTGCGGAAGAATTCCTGGAGACGATTGGTCTTGGCGAGCAGGATTGGATCCGTCGCCAGTCGGCCGTAAAAGACCTGGTCGGCAACCATCATGCGCGCGTACATCGTCGCGCGGTCGTCGGTGGCGATGTTCATGCCGTAAGGTTCGGCGAAACCCTTCCGTCCTTTGTTGTCCTTGGTGTGAGTGGGCTGCCCTTCGGCGCTGACCGAGTTCGGACCGATCCGATATTTGAACCCCGGCTCGTTCAGCGCGTCCCAAGTGGCCCCAAACAGCGGGCTACCGGAGCGCGTGAACTGGCGTTCCATCGCATGAAAGACCTCGTGGTGCGTGGTGCGGCTGAAAAAGGCGCGGGAAGCCACGTCCTCTGGCTTGAAGGAGTTCAACCCGTAGGCGACCGCCGGCTTAGGAATCCAACTGAAGCTCTGGCCAGCGAGTTTGACGTCGCGGTAAGTGAACTCGTCCAAGATGTAGATATTGCCGAAACCTAGGCGGGAGACGATCGCATCCGGATACATGTCTAACTCCTCGCGCAGCATGTGCACGAAGGCCTTGAATTGGATGATCTTCTTGTCGGTGAAATACGAATAGACCAAGCGCACCTTGGCCGGCATCGGCGGCGCGGGTGAACCCGGCGCCCAGAGCACGGTGATACCCCACTTCTGCTCGATTTGTCGAAGGTCGGCCTGAATCTCGGGGTCCTTCTTAATCTGGTCGACGCTCTTTAGGTCGGTGAGGTCGTTCGTGCAGACGATTCGCTGGGACTCGGGGATGATGGCGAGCTGATCGAAGAATGCCTGGTCGAAGCCTTTATCCTGCGAGGCCAGGAAATCCTTCATGACGGCGAGTTTCTTTGCGATTGTTGGGTCGGCCTTGGCTTCAGCAAGCAGATCAAGATGTTCGAACGGATCCCAGAAAAGGCCAAACAAGGCGGCACGTGAGTCGGCACCAGCCAAGCGCTTGCCAATGGGCGTGATGGACGCGGTGGACGCCTTAGGCAGTTTCTTCCACGCATCGAACGAGATCGAATCGGCCGGAGTCTTATGATCCTGGAGCAGGAAGCCGATCAGGGACTGATGGATATGGCGTGCCTTGAAAAACTCCTGCACCGCGGTGGGCTTGACAGGGACAGTCAGGGCAATCGCATCGGCGGCCTTGAATTCAAATGAAGACGCCGAGAGTGGCGTGACGCCCGCAGCGGGACGCTTGGACAGGAAAGACTCAGCCAGCACGAGCTTACGCGGTCCATGATGCTTCAGGAAGCCAGCTGGATAGCGCTTAAGCTCTTCCTCCACCCATCCCAGCACCTTCACCGTGCCGGAGAGATTCGCTGCCGCGATCGGCGTGACATCGTAAGACGCCGATAAAGCCTTGTCGTCCGCCTGAGCCGATTGGATCTCGATATCATACTGGGCCTTGAACCGGCCCTTCAGGTCAGCGAGCTGCTGGCCAACGGGGATCGGTTCCGCTGCGGTCAAAACCCCGAGGCCGAAGCAACAAAACGTCAGGGCATGGCGAAGCGAGCGTCTCATGGGGGTAGGCCGAATCTACGGTACCGCTCAGAGGGGGCTACCTTTATTATGTATGAAGCACCCAAATAAAAAGGCCGCCCGGATGGGCGGCCCTTTTCAAATCTGACGCTAAGGCTTACTTGAGCAGTTCCTTAACCTTGGCTTCCATCGCGTCGGACCAAATCTGGTAACCCTCAGCGTTCGGATGGAGGAGGTCGGGCATGATGCTCTTGGGCAGGGTGCCGTCGGCTGCGAGGAACTTGGCGCCAACATCGAGGAAGAAGACCTTCTTGTCGTCAGCGAAGCCCTTCACGATGGCGTTGGTGGCCTCGTTCTGCTGGCGGAACTTGTCGTCCTTGTTCGCGCCGCGCGGGAAGATGGCGAGGATCAGGATCTTGGCGTCGGGGCACTTCTTCTGGAGGCTGGCAACGATGGCCTTGATGCCCTCGGCGGTCTGCTCGGCGGTGCACGCGTAGACGGCGCCGTTGAGCTCCTTCTGGGCGCGACCTTGGTGACCGGTGTTGTTGGTGCCGATCATCAGGACGATTTCCTTCGGCTTCAGGCCGTCGAAATTACCGTGCTCGAGACGCCAGAGGACGTGCTCGGTGCGGTCGCCGCCGATGCCGAAGTTGGCGGCCTTGAGCGGAGCCCAGGTCTTTTCCCAGACGGCCTTACCCTTACCGTCCCAACCGTGGGTGATCGAGTCGCCGAGGAAGACGAGCTGGGCTTCGCCCTTCTTCGAGATCTCGTTGAAGGATTCATGGCGCTTCTCCGTGCCAGGGTGGAGCACCGGCTGGATGGCGTAGTTGGTCGCGGCCGAAACGGCGACGAGGGACGCCACGAGGGCGACGAGGGACGTGATAGGGGTCTTCATGGGGGTAGGCGCACTCTGCCCTTCCCTTGTCGGCTGGCAAGCCGTCAGGGTTTAGCCCTAGGCTCAACGAGAATCCCCTTCACTTCTAACGGACCTCATCCAGCCTCCCGACATGAGCCAACCGCTTAAGTTCGTCATCGCCGGCCTGCTTCTCCTTTCCGCCGTGCTCGCCTACGTGCTGACCCGGCCGCAGAGCCAGCCGACCTGGGACGGCACCGCCCTACTGGCGCGCGCCGAGCATGCGCTCGAAGGCTTGCCGGCCAAGGAAGCGGCCGAAATTCGCGCCCTGCTCATCTCCACCGGTCCCGGCCGCTACGACGACCGCGCCAGCGCGTGGTTCAAGACTTCTCTCAAGGAGGACCTCAAGCCCGTAACGGATTATGCCCTCGCCAGCCTACGCGCCATGGCGGAGGGAGGCGACCCGGAGGCGATGTACTTCCTCTATTTCTTGCTCACCCAACGGATCGCGACCGGGGTCGAAGGCTTCCAGTGGTTGGACAAAGCGGCCAAGAGAGGCTACCCGCACGCGGTCTTCGATGTGACTAAGCGGCAACTGAAAGGCCAGCCGGAGAAACTTCGAGCCGCGATGGAAGTTTTTGCGACGCAGGATAACGACGCCGGCTTCCAGGCGTTACACTGGTTCGCCTATGGCTATGAGAAAGGAGAGGACGGACTCCCCCAAGACGCCACCAAGGCGACCGACTACCGTAATCGCGCCAAGGCCTTGGGCGACAAGCTGCGGGCGGCCGCCACGGCGAAGTGAAGGTTCACTTCACCTCGGGTAAAGCGTAGTAGGCGACCTCGGCGAAGAAGAACTCTGCCATGTTCAGCTTGGCGTAATCGTAATGACTGACAGCTTTGAGGACCGCGGCCTGACCAGGCTGATCGCCCGCCAAAGCCACGATGGCGGCGCCGGCCAGAGCATTCTTCATCCAGGTGGATTCATAATACTTACGCGTACCGGCCTTCTTCTTGTCGATGATCTCAGATAACCGCCGAGCGTCTTCCTGGGTTTTCTGTGGAAACCAAGTGGCATAGACTTCTCGCCAACGGGCATGACCATAGACCTTTTGGTCGGCGTTGTCGAACTGGGCGTACGTCTCTAGCGCTGGCAGCGCAAACTGCGCGTTTACGGCGAGGCCTTGGCGGTAGACAGCCCTGATCGCAGGGTCGGTCTCGACGGCGGCAAGGCGCGCGAGGCCGGTTTGGGTGCCGACATAGATCCAGAGCTGACCCTTCTCGATATGCGGGATGAAGGACAGGTCGCGCGGACAACCGAGGGCGCAGATTTCCTGACGCGTCTCGGCCGACTGGGCGGGCTTTTCAGCCAACGCCTTACGGTAACGCTCCAGCCAGACGGCATCACCGGTCATCTCGTAAGTCGCATACAACATATGCAGGTAGCGCACCGCATCACGGAAGTGCTCCCCTTTGAAGCCACCGCGGAAATCGCCCTTGAACGCGCCATCGCACGGGACCTTCCAGCCGTAACCCTCCAGCGACTCGGCGACCTCGCGAACCTTGGCGACGAGCACCTTCCGCTCGTCCGTCGTCGGGATATCGCTCTGCAAGTACGCATGCATACCGAGGAACCATGGGTGCATCTGGTCATCAGAGCTCAAAGGATAATGACACTTGCCGTCGGAGCCGACGCCTCGGGCGACGAAGCCGGGGACATCCGACACGGAGGCGCACTTGAGCAGCCCTTGTGAAAGCTTGCGGGCCTGCTCTTTGTCGACGGCCGTACCGGAACGACGGGCCCGCTCGACCATGGCATTGAGATACATGCCGGTGAACATCGGCCCGTTCTCGATCGGACTCCACCAACCGATGGCGTTGGGCTTACCAAGGCGACAATCCTCCGGGTTCGGAAGCTCGCCCACGTAATCACGGACGATACCATGCTCGTCGACGAAACGCTTCCAGGTCTCGGCATGGGCCTTCTCGATGGCCTGGGCCGGCTCAGCCTTGACTACGAGTTCCTTCACCACGGCATCGTAGGCCGGCTTGGGCTTGCCCTGCCGATCGAAGAGCAGCGGGTGGTTCACGCGCTTCCACGGAAAATCGTTCAACCAGCTCTGTCCGTCGTGCAGGTTCCAGAACGACACGCGGTCGATGACGTCGTCATACTTCCGGAAGAGCCGGAACAGCTGGGCGTATTGCTCGGCCTGGCGGGCGAGGATCTCGGGCGGGCAGCCATCGACGTAGGGATTGATCTTCGCCATCTCCGCGCGGTGCTTGTTGCCGTCGGCCCACCAGCGGCCGCGCGGGATGACGTCGATGTCGAGTTCGCTGACCACGACCTTCATACCGATACCACGCAGGGCGATCAGGGTCTTCTCCAGCGCCTCATAGGGAACGCGATCAATCTCGTAGTGCCCTTGGAGACCGACGGCATGGACCGGCGAATTGCGCGCTTTGAGCCTGGCCAGCAGCGCGAGCATCTTCTCCCGCTTACCATCCAACTCGTTATTATAGTCGTTATAGATGAGTTGCGCCGATGGGTCAGCCGCATGGGCGTATTCGAAAGCGAGCGCGATGAAGTCCTCACCCGCGGCCCGCGTCCAACCGGACTCACGTAGCTCGGCCTTGCCGTCGTTAAGAGCCTCATTGACCACATCCCAAGCGGCGATCTTGCCCTTATAACGGCCGACGACCGTCTCGATGTATGACTTCATGCGCGCCAGCAGGACTTCCTTCGAGGCCGGCGCGCCGCCGTCCTGATAGAACCAAGCCGGCGTACGGTCATCCTTGGCCCAGACCAGGCAATGGCCGACGACCTTAAGGTCCTTCGAGTTCGCGAAAGCCACGAACTTGTCGGCCTGATTGAAATTCCAGGCCTGCTCCGTCCGGCGGAGCGCATCCGGCTTCATGCAATTCTCCGGCGTCACATGGCTGAACTGCGTCGTCAGCAACGGCCAGTCCGCCGGGCGATCCGCAATCCGATCAGCCAGGCCGACGCCAGATTTCCAAGGCGAAACCTGACGGAGCGTCTGGGCCGACCCAATGACGGTGAACACCCAAAAGGCGAAAGGCAGCAGCAATGCTCTGGGCATAGGCACAGTTAGGCCACGCAGATGCGGAAAGTAAACCCCGCACCCAACACCCTAGCCATGCCTGCCGTTGACCCGTATTTTAAACCCCATTCGCACCAAGTCACAACAGATGTCGATTCAGGGCCCACGGGCATTGACATAAGAAATCTCGAAAACACCCTTAGGCAGAGAAACCTGACCGCACCCCACGGCAGAATCCGCCAGACGCATCCTGTCGGCACATGCAAGCGGCAGCGAAAGGCTTACCCGACCCCTTTATGGAACCCCCCAAAACATCCGGCC
>Ga0194048_10001439_pt1 | contig 11839 bp, 11 predicted proteins | sample JunL225m_MetaG_FD_161685 | JGI IMG/M metagenome (GOLD analysis project Ga0194048, IMG submission 161685) | Anoxic zone freshwater microbial communities from boreal shield lake in IISD Experimental Lakes Area, Ontario, Canada - Jun2016-L222-5m | ecosystem: Environmental > Aquatic > Freshwater >...
GTCCTGCTCCTTGCAGTTGCGAAGGCCACGATAATCCTCGCTGCCTGCGCGCTCAAGCCGCCAAAATCGGGGGCGACAGGCTCGCGCAATCGTCTATTGTCCGGACAACCAATGACCCCGGGGAGTTTCGACATGAAGGTTTTTGCAGGCGCCGGCTTTTTGATGCTGGCGGCCACCGCCGCCTGGGCCCAGGCTGACAGGCTGGCGATCCAGTCCGAGCCGGCCAGGAACGGCACCCCCGCCTGGCATCTGGGCCCGTCCTTTCCCGATCCCACCGGCTTCACCCTGGTGGATGCCGATGGCACCGTGCATGTGATCCCGCGCGAGGAACGCGCCGCCCTGATGGGCGGGCGCCCGCGCGTGCCCGGCGGCGCCGGCGGCGCCCAGTGCAGCCATTCGCCCATGTGCGGCCGCAAGAACGGTTTCAAACGTGGCGAGCTGGCCCGCGTCGAATATGACCAGACCATGGGCTACAAATTTTCCTATCCCTATTTCGTCCCCAAGGGCATTGGCGGCATCCCGTCCGTGGCGCTGGATTCCAAGGGCAATCTCTGGGTCTTCAAGCGCTCGCCCGCCGGTGTGACCCAGCTGATGAAGTTCGGTCCCGACCACAAGCTGATTCTGGAAGTGCCCGAAAGCGAGATCGGCCACCAGGACAAGGCCCATGGCATGGCGGTCGACAAGGAAGACAATGTCTGGATCACCGACAATGGCCAGGCCACGGTGATGAAACTGTCGCCGCAGGGCAAGCTGCTGATGACCATCGGCACCAAGGGCAAGCCCGGCGACTGGGTTGAGGAAAGGGGCCAGCGCCTGCTCTGGCAGCCGGTGATGGTGGCATTTGCCCCGAACGGCGACGTCTATATCGGTGGCGGCCATGCCAATGAGAGCCCCAATGACGTGGACGGTCCTGAACCGTGGAACGTCGAAGGCGTGGCTCGGGTGGTGCACCTGACCAAGGATGGCAAGTTCGTCGGCCAGTGGTTCGGAAATGAAGTGGGCCAGGGCAAGTTTGATTCCACCCACGGTTTCGCCATCGATCCCACCAATGGCGATGTGTGGATCGGCGACCGCGAACAGTATCGCATCGTCGTCTATACGGCGGACGGCCGCTTCGTGAAGACCTTGCAGATGAAGAACCTGGTATGTGCCATCAACTTCGACCACAAGGGCAATCCCTGGATGGCGTCGGGCCAGGACGGCCAGTTTCAGAAGATGACCCGCGATGGCAAGATCGTGGGCGCGATTGGCAACGGCATGGGTGTGGGCTTTGGCCAGTTCACCGAAGCCAGCTACTGGGTGTTCGATCCCAAGGACAATCTGATCGCCGGCGACACCAGCGTGGGTCGCGTGACGGTGATGTCGAAGTAAATCTGTTTTCGAAAATGAAGGCGGCGCTCCTGAAAAGGAGCGCCGTTTTTATTTGACGGCCACGTCGCGCGCGGATGTCGCCAGCAGCTTGGACAATTCCTGTTGAATTGCCAGGGATGAGGCATGGCCTTCATGGCCTTCGCCCGGTACGAAGCTCACCAGCAGAGTCTGGCCTGAAATGGTGATGGTCGGCTTGCCACCTTCGGCCACCTTCACGCTGTTGATGCGCTTGGCCAGGATGCGATGGCCGGCAGGATTGGCGGCCAGGAAGCGCTCGATCCCCATGGCGGCATTGGTCAGGGCGTCGAAGGCGCGGCCGCGGGTTTCCGCGTCGGCCGACAGCACGGCGGGGTCTGCCGAAAACTTGATCGCGATATTCTGGACATAGGTGAGGTGGCTGGCTTCGTCGCCAAAGGCGTTCTGCAGCTCGCCGGCCGAGACCGACAAGGTGTCGGGCGCCGGCGCCACGCCCTGGTAGGTGGCGGGCACACCCTGCGGCGCATCTTGAGTATAAAGCGTCATGCCGCCCCACACCGAAACACGGATCGCCGTCGTGCCGGTGTCATATTTGAGCAGTTTTGCGCCCAGCGAGCCGCGATCCATGTTCAGGACGAAATTTTCCGCCCGCCCGGAAAAGCGCAGCAGGTATTTGCCCGCCCCATAGGGCGCCAGGGTGAAGTTGCCATCGCCAGCGCTGTACAGGCCCGGTTGCAGCGGACCCACGCGCTCGGCGGCCAGGCGCGAAGCCATGCCCGGCGGCGTGCCGGGTGGGGCGTCGGGCTGCGCCCAAGCGGGTGCCAAGGCGAGCGAAGTGCTTGCCAAAAGCAGGGTCAGGATTGCGACTTTGGTTCTCACGCGACTCTCACAGCGGTTGTTTCCGCCATTGGCTGGCTTTCGTTACCAACCCCCTTCATTGCCTAAGATAATGCCATTCCATTGGGGCAAATTTAAGCCCTTGGGGGTGGGGGTGAGGCATGGTCGCGCCTTCCTTTCGGGCCAAATTATGACTAAACGGGAAGCCATTAATCACAATGGATGGGGGCTTTCCGTGACGCAGAGCTTGGACAGTTTCAAGTGCCGCAAGATCTTGAAGGTCGGAAGCAAAAGCTATGTCTATTTCAGCCTGACCGCGGCCGAGAAGAACGGCCTCAAGGGCATCTCCAGGCTGCCCTATTCGATGCGGGTGCTGCTGGAAAACCTCCTGCGCTACGAAGACGGCCAGACCGTCACCAAGGACGACATCAAGGCGGTGGTGGACTGGGGCAAGAAGCGCACGTCCGACCGCGAAATTGCCTTCCGCCCCGCGCGCGTCCTGATGCAGGACCTGACCGGCGTGCCGGCGGTGGTCGATCTGGCCGCCATGCGCGACGCTATGAAGACCCTGGGCGGCAATCCCGAAAAGATCAATCCGCTGGCGGAAGTCGATCTGGTCATCGACCACAGCGTTATGATCGACAATTTCGGCCAGAAGGATTCCTTCAAGAAGAACGTCGCGGTCGAATATGAACGCAACCAGGAGCGCTACCAGTTCCTGCGCTGGGGCCAGCAGGCCTTTGCGAATTTCCGCGTGGTGCCGCCGGGCACCGGCATCTGCCACCAGGTGAACCTGGAATACCTTGCCGAGACGATCTGGGTGCGCAAGGGAAAGGACGCCAAGAAGAAAAACATCGAATACGCCTTCCCCGACACGGTGGTGGGCACCGACAGCCATACCACCATGATCAACGGCCTGGCCGTGCTGGGCTGGGGCGTGGGCGGCATCGAGGCGGAAGCCGCCATGCTGGGCCAGCCCATCTCCATGCTGATCCCCGAAGTCGTGGGCTTCAAGCTGACCGGCAAGCTGAACACCGGCGTCACCGCCACTGACCTGGTGCTGACCGTCACCCAGATGCTGCGCAAGAAGGGCGTGGTGGGCAAATTTGTCGAATTCTACGGCCCGGGCCTGGACGAACTGACCCTGGAAGACCGCGCTACTTTGGCCAACATGGCGCCGGAATATGGCGCCACCTGCGGTTTCTTCCCGATCGATTCCGAAACCATCGCCTTTCTCAAGAACACTGCGCGCAAGCCGGCGCGCGTGGCGCTGGTGGAAAAATATGCCAAGGCCCAAGGCCTGTGGCGCACCGCCAAGAGCCCCGATCCGGTCTTCACCGACACGCTGTCGCTGGACATGGATACGGTCGAGCCCTGCATGGCCGGCCCGATGCGTCCCCAGGACCGCGTCGCGCTGGGTGGCATCTCGGGCAATTTCGCCGAGCATCTGATCAAGACCTGGAAGAAGGAAGGCACCGCCAACAAACGCGCCAAGCTGGAAGGCAGCGAAGTCTCCATCGGCCACGGCGATGTCGTGATCGCCGCCATCACCTCCTGCACCAACACCTCCAATCCCAATGTGATGATGGGTGCGGGCCTGTTGGCGCACAATGCGGTCAAGCGCGGCCTTAAAGTGCGCCCCTGGGTGAAGACATCACTGGCGCCGGGAAGCCAGGTCGTCACCGACTATCTGGCCAAGGCCGGCGTGGACAAGGCGCTGGACAAGCTGGGCTTCACGCTGGCCGGCTATGGCTGCACCACCTGTATCGGCAATTCGGGCCCGCTGCCCGAGCCGGTGGCCAAGGCGGTGACCGAAGCCGATCTTGTCGCGGCCGCCGTCATTTCCGGCAACCGCAACTTTGAAGGCCGCGTGCATCCGCAAGTGCGCGCCAATTACCTCGCCTCGCCCATGCTGGTGGTGGCCTATGCGCTGGCCGGTTCGGTCAACATGGACCTGACCAAGGAGCCGGTGGGCTATGACAAAAACAACGAGCCGGTCTATCTGAAGGACATCTGGCCCAGCCCCAAAGAAATCCGCGCCGCCATCGCCAAGGCGGTCAAGCCCGCGGCCTTCAAGAAGCGTTACGGCAACGTGTTCAACGGCGATGCCCACTGGCGCAAGGTCAAGCTGGTCAAGGGCCAGACCTATCAGTGGGACATGAGCTCCACCTATGTGAAGAACCCGCCCTTCTTCGAAGGCATGACCATCAAGCCCAAGCTGGTGGAGGAAATCACCGGCGCCCGCGTGCTGGCCCTGTTCGGGGACAGCATCACTACCGACCACATTTCGCCTGCCGGCAACATCAAGGCGTCGGCGCCGGGCGGATTGTACTTGTCGGAACGCCAGATATCGCAGAAGGATTTCAACTCCTATGGCTCGCGCCGCGGCAATTTCGAGCTGATGGAGCGGGGCACCTTCGCCAATATCCGCATCCGCAATGAAATGATGGGCGGGGCCGAAGGCGGCAACACCATCTATTACGCCAAGCCCGACGCGCCGGGCGAAACCATGTCCATCTTCGACGCCGCCCAGGCCTACAAGAAGGACGGCCACGGAACGATCGTCATTGGCGGCAAGGAATATGGCACCGGTTCGTCCCGCGACTGGGCGGCCAAGGGCCCGAAGCTGCAGGGCGTGCGCGCCGTGATCACCGAAAGCTTTGAGCGCATCCATCGTTCCAACCTGATCGGCATGGGCGTGGCACCCTTCTGCTTCGAGGCGGGCAAGACGCGCAAGGATTACGGGTTGACCGGCCGCGAGGTGGTGGACATTCCCGGCCTGTCGGGCGACCTCAAGCCGCGCCAGCAGATGACCGCCATTGTGCACCGTCCGGACGGCGCCAGCTTCAAGCTGCCGCTGCACCTGATGATCATGACGGCGGACGAGGTGGCGTACTTCAAGAATGGCGGCATCCTGCCCTACGTCTTGCGGAATCTCCTCGTCGCCTGATTTGAACGCGATTGAAAAGCCATCCGCGCGCTATCCTGCGCCGGATGGCTTTTGATTCTCTGGGTATCCTCGCGGCACTGACGTTGTTCTGTGCCTGTGTCAGCGCCTGGCTGCTGGCGGCGACGCTGCGTCCCGCCGCGCGCCTTTATCTGCGTTTTGCATCCATGCTGTTCGCCGCGCTGGGCGTCACCCGCCTTGTGGGACTTGCCGATGCCGCAGGGCTGTTTCTATTGCCGCTGGGCGGGGCCTCGCTGATGGTGGCAGCGCTGGCCTTGTTCGCGCGGCCGCCGCCGGTCTTTGCCATTGCGGGTGCGCTGGTGATCGCGCTGGCGGGCGGGCTTGCCGGTCTGGTATCCGGCGTCTGGATGCTGGCGCTGGCGCCGGTGGTTTTCGCCGGCCTTGCCATAATCGCCGCATCGCTGAACGGGATCGCCGCCATTCCCATCCTGGCGGGCGTGTCGCTGCTGGCGGCAGGGCTCGCATTTCTCGAACAGGGCGCGCAGGCGGGAATGTTTCTGTTCTGCGCGGCCGCTCTTGTGGGCCTTGCAAAGCCGTCAGCTCTTGCGGTCCAGAAGCAGCGCCATGCGGGGTCTCGCGACGCTTCCATACGCGGTTTCCACTGACGCGGTTTCGCGCCGTTCGGGAAAGGCCTGGCCCATCACCTGGGTGACGAAAGTCGGCAGCAATCGCGGCGCGTCCCAAAACGGGTCGTGGCCACGCGTTTCGTCCTGGCACACAAGTTCCACCTGCAACCGCGGCACGGATTTCTCGCGGCTGCCGGCCAGGTCTTTCGGCCTGCTGCCCAACCCGCTGGAGTTACTGGATTTTTTGACCCGGCGCGCATCGCCGCCGAAGGCTTTTTGGCCTCCGCGCACGGCAATCTCAAAGGGTCCGGTCACACGCATACCGGTCTACAAGGCAAGCCTTGTTCCGTCGCGCCAAGCCCTTGAGGTTTCCGCTTTTTTAAGTCCGCGCCGGACATACTGACCCGTCAAAAGGCCGGAGAAACCGGGCTCGGGGATGGTGGTTGTGTTGAACACCGCATTGCAGAAGCGAGAGGAGATCATCCAGCTGTCCCAGCTGGATGACGAACTGCGTCTGCGTCTTGCTGCCCAGGCCGCCGCCTGTGCCGCCTTCGACTGGGATGTCGCGGACGGCACCATCCGCTGGGACGGTGCCACCGAGATTCTGCCCCTGCATCTGGATGCCGCAAACGCCGCCAGCTTCTTCGAGGGCATCATTCCCGAAAGCCGCCGCGACATGCAGGCGCTGCTGAGTTCGCGCGATCAGGGCGCCAATTCCTTCCTGATCGATGTGGAGATCGCCACCGCGCTCGGCGCCATTACGCTGACCATGACCGGGACCCGCTTTGCCGCCATCGACGGCAGCACCGCGCGGCTGACCGGCATGGTGCGCGACACCACCGAACGTTCGCGCGAAGTGCGCCGCCTGTCATATCTCGCCACCCGCGACGAACTGACCGGTCATCTCAACCGCAACGCCCTGCGCGAGGAGCTGTCGGGCACCATTGAATCGGCCAAGGCGGAAAGCCGCAACTGCGCCTTCCTGGTGGCCTCGGTCGACCGCCTGGCCATGATCAATGACAGTTTCGGCTTCGATGCCGGCGACGAAGTGATCATGGGCACCGGCGACCGCCTGGCCCGCACCCTGCGCGGCAGCGACATCATCGGCCGCACCGCCGGCAACAAGTTCGGCGTCATCCTGAAAAATTGCCGCGAAAATGAAATCGCCGTGGTGGCGGCGCGCCTGCGTGCGTCCGTGCGGGGCAGCGGCATCGAAACCCGCGCCGGCATGGCCCAGGTGACCTGCAGCGTTGGCGCCGTGTGGTTGCCCCATGCCGCTTCCAACAGCCAGGAAGCCATGCTGCGCGCCGAACAGGCGTTGGACAAGGCGCGCGCCAGCGGCCGCGACGGCTTTGCCGTTTATGAACCCTCAGCCCAGCGCGAGACCGCGCGCCTGCGGCTGATGCAGATCTCCGACGAGGTGATGCAGGCCCTGAAGGACAACCGCCTGAAACTGGCCTACCAGCCCATCGTGGCGGCGCGTTCGCGCAAGGTTTCGCATTACGAATGCCTGCTGCGCCTGGTGCGCCCCGATGGCTCGGTCCAGACGGCCGGCCTGTTCGTGCCGGCCTGCGAGCAGATGGGCATCGTGCACCTGGTGGACCGTTTCGCGCTGGAAGCTACGGTGCGCGAACTCAAGGCCCATCCCGCCATCACCCTGGCGGTGAATGTCTCGGGCACTGCCGCCTCCGATCCGGCCTGGCTGCAGAGCTTTGTGGAGTATGTGCGTGAGCAGCAGGATGTGGCGCCGCGCCTGATCGTGGAACTGACCGAAACCGCTGCTTTGCATCACTTCGAGGAGAATGCGCGCTTTGTCTCGCAGCTGCGCGAGATGGGCGTACGCGTGGCGATCGACGATTTTGGCGCCGGCTATACCTCATTCCGCAACCTGCAGATGCTGCACGTCGATACCGTCAAGATCGACGGCTCCTATGTGAAAGATCTCAGCCAGTTGCCGGAAAACCAGGTCTTTGTGCGCACCCTGGTCGGGCTGGCGCGCAACTTCGACATCAAGACAGTGGCCGAATGGGTGGGCTCGGACGACGATGCCGCGCTCTTGCAGAATTTCGGCGTCGATTACTTCCAGGGGTTCCATTTTGGAGAACCGGTTCTCGATCCCGTTTGGGCTCGATAGCCGCTTTGTGTATTTCCCCCATCCGTCACAGCTCATGTCCGTTCTGCGGACACCTCGCTGTGACACCTTCCCCCGCTCGTCGTTTCGCTCGCGGGGGAAGAAAGCTGTCGGATGCGGAAGGTCGCTGCGCGATGTGCGCGGCTCGCGCTAAGCGCTACTTGTCTTTCGCCCAGGCCGTGACCTTGGCATTGCCGTCATTCTCGACAATCACCGTGAAGCGCTGGCGCGGCGCGTCGAAATCCACCAGGTAGCGGCTCTTGATGCGCTGGGTGCGGCCCAGGGTGACGGCGCCGCACTTGCCGGCGCAATATTTGGTCAGTCTTTCCGACGCGATGGATTGGGCTTCGCGCGTGCTCAGGGGGGCGAAGCAGCCCGCCAGCGGAATGCAGGTCAGAAGGATGATGGCGCCCCCGAAGGGACGCTTCACTTGCGTGAGCTCAGCTCGGCCAGCTGGCGGCGCATCGCTTCCATCTCTTCCTTGAGATCGGCGACTTCATCGGTCTGGGGGGCGGGCTGCTTGGCGCCCTTGGACGCTTCGCCCTTGACCGCGCCGAACGGCACGAACATGGCCATGGCATCCTCGAACATCTTCATGTTCTGGCGCGTCAGGTTCTCGACCATCTGGTTGCCGCCGCCAAGCGCCTCGGCGATGCGGTCGCGCATGGCGCCCTGGTTCTTGGTGAAGCCGTCCATGCTCATGTCCAGATAGCCGGGCACGAAGGTCTGCAAGCTGTCGCCATAGAAGCGGATCAGCTGGCGCAGGAACTTGATGGGCAGCAGCGACTGGCCCTTGGCTTCTTCTTCGAAAATGATTTGGGTCAGGACGCTGCGGGTGATGTCTTCACCGGTGCGCGCATCCTGGACTTCGAACTCGGTGCCTTCCTTGACCATCGCGGCCAGGTGATCGAGCGTCACATAGGAGGATGTCTGGGTGTTGTAGAGCCGCCTGTTGGCGTACTTCTTGATAACCACCGGACCTTCGGACTTTGCTTTATCGTCTGCCACTGCGTTCCCCGACTTCTATACGCCTCCCCGAAGGCGTGCTTTTGGACAGGACACCATCCTGCGCGTGCGCTGTCCAGCGCCATTTAGCATCCGCAACACCGGACAGGCTGTCACTTCTCTTGTAAGCTCATGATAACGCACGTTATTTTTATCACGGTTTACCACTGCCCGCGTTCGCGGCATTTTGCGCGCGGCAATAACGAAAAGTCCGTTTGCGGAAGGAACCCCCATGGAAGACGTCGTCATCGTATCGGCAGCCCGGACCCCCGTGGGTGCCTTCAGCGGCGCCTTCGCCACGGTTCCCGCCCATAAGCTGGGTGAGGTCGCGATCAAGGCGGCCCTGGAACGCGCCAAGGTGACGGGCGAGGAAGTTTCCGAAGTCATCCTGGGCCAGGTGCTGACCGCTGCCCAAGGCCAGAACCCGGCCCGGCAGGCCTCCATCGCCGCCGGCATTCCGATCGGCGCGCCCGCCTGGAGCATCAACATGGTGTGCGGCTCGGGCCTGCGGACCGTGGCGCTGGGCGCCCAGGCCATTTCGCAGGGCGACAGCAAGATCGTGGTGGCCGGCGGCCAGGAATCCATGAGCCTGTCCACCCATGCCGCTTATTTGCGCGCCGGTCAGAAAATGGGCGACCTGCAATTCATCGACACCATGATCCGCGATGGTCTGTGGGATGCCTTCAATGGCTATCACATGGGCATTACGGCAGAGAATGTTGCCAAGGAGTGGCATATCACCCGCGAGGAGCAGGACAAGTTCGCCGTCGCGTCGCAGAACAAGGCGGAAGCCGCGCGCAAGGCCGGCAAGTTCAAGGACGAGATCGCCGCCGTCACCGTCAAGGGCCGCAAGGGCGACACGGTGGTCGATACCGACGAATATATCCGCGATGGCGCGACCGTCGAAGCCATGGCGGGCCTGCGCCCGGCCTTCGACAAGGCCGGCACTGTCACCGCCGGCAATGCATCCGGCCTCAATGACGGCGCTGCCGCCCTGGTGCTGATGAGCGCCAAGGACGCGGCCGCCCGTGGCCTGACGCCGCTGGCGCGCATCGCCAGCTGGGCCCAGGCGGGTGTGGATCCCAAGGTAATGGGCTCTGGTCCCATCCCCGCTTCGCGCCTGGCGCTGCAGAAGGCCGGCTGGAAGGCCGCCGACCTGGACCTTGTGGAAGCCAATGAGGCGTTTGCCGCCCAGGCCTGCGCCGTCAACAAGGACATGGGCTGGGACCCGGCCAGGGTGAACGTCAATGGCGGTGCCATCGCCATCGGCCATCCCATCGGGGCGTCGGGTGCTCGTATCCTGACCACTCTGTTGTTCGAGATGGGCAAGCGCGACGCCAAGAAGGGTCTAGCGACCCTTTGCATCGGCGGCGGCATGGGCATTGCCCTGACGGTCGAGCGTTAAGGCCGCACTGCAACATCGTTCTTTGGTTGAAACGCCCGCAAAAGCGGGCCTAACTGTTTTTCCGACAAGGAAAAGCAAAAGGACAAACACATGGCACGGGTAGCGGTGGTGACGGGCGGAACGCGCGGCATTGGCGAGGCGATTTCGCTGGCGCTGAAGAATGCCGGGTACAAGGTGGCGGCGAACTATGCGGGCAATGACGAGCGCGCCAAGGCCTTCACCGATCGCACCGGAATCGCTGCCTACAAGTGGGACGTCTCCTCGTTCGATGATTGCGTCGCGGGCATCAAGAAAGTGGAAGCCGAGCTCGGCCCGGTGGACGTGATCGTCAACAATGCGGGCATCACCCGCGACGCCACCATGAAGAAGATGAGCCGTTCGGCCTGGGACGAAGTGATCGATACCAACCTGGGCGGCTGCTACAACATGTGCAAGGCCGCCTGGGATGGCATGCTGGCGCGCGGCTTTGGCCGCATCGTCAATATCGGCTCCATCAACGGCCAGGCCGGCCAGTATGGCCAGGTGAACTATGCCGCCGCAAAGTCTGGCATCCACGGCTTCACCAAGGCGCTGGGCCAGGAAGGCGCCGCCAAGGGCATCACCGTCAACGCCATCGCGCCCGGTTACATCGACACCGACATGGTGGCCGCGGTGCCGGCCGAAGTGCTGGCCAAGATCGTGGCCCGCATTCCCGTCGGCCGCCTGGGCAAGGCCGATGAAATCGCGCGCGGCGTGCTGTTCCTGGTCGCGGACGAAGGCGGTTTTATCACCGGATCGACGATGTCGATTAACGGCGGCCAGCACATGTACTGAGAGGAGCGGCGCGCAAAGCGCGTGCGCAGGTCCGGTGGACCTGCGAAAGCGACGAGCGCCGCGAGCCCTAGCGAGCGGCAGCCCGACCCGCTAGTTTCCGCCCCATGATTTCGTCCCTCACCGCCGAAAGGCTTGCTTGCGCGCGCGGCGACCGCAAGCTGTTCGAGAACCTGTCCTTCCGCGTGCGCGCGGGACAGGCGCTGGCCGTAGAAGGCGCCAACGGGTCGGGCAAGACGTCGCTGTTGCGCCTGATCGCCGGATTTCTCCCGCCCGCGGCGGGCCGCCTCATCGTGCAGGATGCGTCCGGCGACAGCGACGATGCCGAGGAGCGCGGCAAGAAGATCGGCTGGCTGGGCCATCATGATGGCCTCAAGCCGCAACTGACCGTGCAGGAACAACTGACCTTCTGGGCGGCGCTTTATCGCGGCACCGTGAACACGGGCGCGCTGGCCCAGGTCGGGCTGGCGCGGCAGGCCGATCTGCCCTGCCGTTATCTCAGCGCCGGCCAGAAGCGTCGCCTGGCGCTGGCGCGGCTGCTGATGAGCAATCGTCCGCTGTGGCTGCTGGATGAACCTTTCGCCGCACTGGACACGGCCGGACAGGCGCTGATGGCCCAGTTGATGGCCCTGCATTGCGGGCAGGGCGGCATCATCATCGCCGCCACCCATGATCCCCTGGGCCTGGGCAACGAAAGCCTGAAGCTGTGAGCCCCTTCCTCACCCTTCTGGCGCGCGACATAAGGCTGGCGTCCCGCAGCGGCGGCAGCG
>Ga0194048_10001440_pt1 | contig 11839 bp, 14 predicted proteins | sample JunL225m_MetaG_FD_161685 | JGI IMG/M metagenome (GOLD analysis project Ga0194048, IMG submission 161685) | Anoxic zone freshwater microbial communities from boreal shield lake in IISD Experimental Lakes Area, Ontario, Canada - Jun2016-L222-5m | ecosystem: Environmental > Aquatic > Freshwater >...
TCCCACTCAATTTTTTTAACAAGGTACGCCAACCCATTGGCCAAACTTTTTTGGCTGCGTGTTGCGCGTGTTGTAAGAGCGGTGCACTGTGATCCTGACCGATGTATCGAGCAGAGGGATAGCGGGCGTGCAGCAAGCCGATTTGTTGACCGGCGCCGCAACCTGCATCAAGAAGTTGCTCGGGCTTTAAACGCACCAGTCTTAAGCGTTCGTTCATGCGTCGAGCGATTTCGCCATATAAAAACTGCGCGGCAGACAAATCCCCGCGGCGGTTGAATTGCAACGCGACATGGTCGGAGTTGAGTGCCAGCGTATTCGGGGTAGACATTGTGATCTTAAGTGATACAAAAAATAGGGGCTGAACGTCAGAATGGTGGCTTGAGCGACAGCACAAAGGTATCAAAATGTACTCTATTCGTGCCAAAGTTTTACGAAAGTTACCCTCAGCGTGCCCCTTGTGTGGTTTGAGCGCCCGAGGCGGCGACTTATGTAGGGGCTGCAGTCAAGATTTTGTGGGGTGCGTACGCCGTCAGCCGCGTTGTGACGTTTGCTTAGACCCGTTGCAGGCTTCGATTGAGTATCCGCGCCGTCAGCCTGAGGTGCACTGCGCACGTTGCCGCGAGGTCGCACCCCCTCATGCCTGTCTCGTTGCGGCAATCGATTATGCCTACCCGGGTGATCTGTTGATCCAGCGTTTTAAAGAGGGTGGGCGTTTGGCTTACGCAGGCTTGTTCGCGCGTTTGATCTGGGATGCCTGGAAAGCGCGCGAGCCCGCCAGCCTGCACGCGCCGAGTCTTGGGGCGCTCGTGCCGATCCCGGCGAGTCAGCAAGCCCTTGGCCGTCGCGGCTTTAATCCGGCAGGTGAGCTCGCTTGCGAACTCGCGCGCCTGAGCGGCTGCTCGTTGAAGCGCGAGTGGTTGAGTCGAACGCGTGAATCCACGCATCAAAAAACACTTGATTTAGCGGCGCGCCATCAGAGTGTTCAAGGGCTCTATGTGTGCAAGCATGTGCTGCCCGGCATTTGGGTAGGCTTGGTCGATGATGTGGTCACAACGGGCAGCACGGTTCGCACGGCGGCGCTGGCCTTGCGTCACGCGGGGGCAGCTGGGGTGGTGGCACTTGCGGCCGCCCATACGCCGCGCGCGTGGCAAAATGGCGCCTATGATTGATGTCATCCTCGTTCAGCCTGAAATCCCTCCCAACACCGGCAATGTGATCCGGTTATGTGCAAATACCGGCGCGCGTTTGCATTTGGTCCGCCCGCTTGGCTTTGAAATTAACGATAAGCGACTCAAGCGGGCGGGGCTTGATTATCACGAGTGGCAACCGGTACAAGTGCACGACTCACTCGAGCTTGCGATTGCGGCAACGGGTGCGCCTCGCGAGCGTGTGTTCGCGATCACAACTAAAGCCACGCAGTTAGTGGCACAGGTTGCCTTGCAGGCCAATGATGTCTTTGTGTTTGGCTGTGAAACGGCCGGACTTTCGCCGCAGCAACGTGCGTTATTTAATCCGCAGCAGACTTTACGTCTACCGATGTTGCCTGCGCAGCGCAGCCTGAATCTTTCAAATGCGGTCGCAATTGTAGTGTTTGAGGCGTGGCGTCAACAAGGCTATGTTGGGGGCATGTAGCGTGCGATGCGCTTGCGCAAAGAATCTAGCCTAAGACGTTTTAGTCGAGGGATAGGTTTAAGCGTTTGATAACCTGATCCCAGCGGGTTTTTTCGGTTTGCATTAGGGCGCGTAACGTTTGTGCATCAGACCCGATCACCGAAAAATACTGCGCAGAGAATTTTTCTTTGATGCTTGGCGTCGTGAGGATTTGGGTTAAGGCCTGTTGTAGCGTAAGCAAAGTGGCGGCGTTTGTGCCCGCAGGCGCAAGCAGTGCATGCCAAGAGATGGCCTCGAAATTGTCAAACCCTTGTGCGGCCAACGGCACCACGCCCGGTAGGGCCGCAAAGGGCAGTACGCTCGTCACCCCAAGTACAGTGAGTTTTTTTTCTTTGACTTGCGGCATGGCGATTGCAGGGACCATAAACGCGACCTGAATGTCCCGCGCAAGCATGGCTGTGGTGATCTGCGGAAAGCTTGCATAGGGGACGTGCAGCACATCGAGCCCTGTTTGCTGTTTAAAGAGTTCCATCGCCAAGTGCGAGGCGCTGCCCGCACCGACCGAGCCGTAGTTCAAGGCGCCCGGTTGAGCCTTTGCTTGCTGCACAAAGGCCGCCGTGGTGGTTGCTTGAACATTTGCGTTTACGACGAGTACGTTTGGGCTGGTGGCCACCAGGGTGATTGGCGCCAGATCTGAAACCGGATCGTAACCGAGCGTATTTTTGTAAAGTGCGGGTGCGGTGGTTAAAGGACCATTAATCGTATAGAGCAAGGTATAGCCATCATGAGGTGCGCGCGTGGCGAAGCGGGTTCCTAAATTACCCCCGGCACCTGGTTTGTTTTCGACGATGATGTTTTGTTGAAGTGCCTGGCTCAGGGGCTCAGCCACGATGCGGGCGAGTAGATCGGGCGAAGAACCCGCTGGAAACGGCACGATTAAATGAATGGGGCGATCGGTGGGCCATGCTGCTGAGGCGTTAGGCGCGACTAAGACCCCAGTAACCATAAAACAAAGTGTCACGGTGCGCACTAAGCTCGCGCAAAGTGCAGACCATAAATTTTTTAACGAGATGGGTGTGTGGCGAACGCAGCGCATGAAGATCGTCAAAACAAAAAAATGAATTTATTCAGTGGTTGCTACGCGAGACAAAAGACGCGTCACGGCTTCTAGCGGCTTGACGCCTTCAAACAAAACGTTGCAGACCGCTTCGGTAATGGGCATCTCGATACCCAGAGCTTGTGCGCGTTGTCGCACTGCTCTTGCGCAGCGTGCACCTTCAGCGGTGAGGCCTGAGGCGAGCAGCGTGTCGAGTGCTTGCCCTCTGCCAATGGCGAGCCCCACTTGCCGATTGCGCGAGAGGTCGCCGGTAGCTGTCAGGACGAGATCACCTAAGCCCGTGAGTCCGGCAAAGGTGGCAGCTTGTGCTCCAAGGGCCTCACCAAAGCGCGTCATTTCTGCGAGGCCGCGCGTGATCAGTGCTGCACGGGCATTCGCACCCATGCCCAAGCCGTCTCCGACCCCGCACGCGATAGCCATGATGTTTTTCAGCGCACCGCCGACCTCAACGCCCAGAACATCACTGCTGGTGTAGACGCGAATATTGCCGCCATGTAGTGCGTCAATCGCCGCCTGACGTAAGGCAGGGGCTTGGCTTGCAATGGTGAGTGCGACTGGCAGTCCGCGCGCAACTTCGAGTGCAAACGAAGGCCCCGACAACACCGCAGTTGGAAACTGATCCAAGGCTTTGAGCCCAGCGTGTGCGATTTCGCTAGGCAAGAGCGCGCTGTCGGCCTCAAGCCCTTTGCAGGTGTAGATGATTCCGGCAAGATGCGGTTTTTTTTCGGTAAGTTGCGCGGCGACTTGCTCGCATAAAGCCCGCAGACCCGCAAGCGGCACACCCAGAATCAGTAAACCTGGCGCGACACCTTGTTGCGCATGTTCAAGCGCCTGTAGCAAACTTGCGGTGCAGGTGAGCGCGTCTGGCAGTTGGATGCCTGGAAGATAGCGCGGGCTTGCGTGTTGCGTGTTGATCGTGTGCACAAGTTTGGCGTCGCGCGCCCAAAGCAAAGTGGGCGCGTGCGCATGAGCTGCGCATGCGAGAGCCGTCCCCCAGGCGCCGGCGCCTAAAACCGATACATGCTGTTTCAAGGGCGACACCGTAGGCGCGGATGACAGCATGTGGAGGCTCAAATTATTGACGCGTCACGCCGGGCGGTAGGATGAGGCCCGAGTCGCGGCCACCCGCAGCCGGAGTCGAAGCTTCTTGAGCGGCCTGCGCCATGCGCTGTTCAAACAGTGCCTGAAAATTGACTTCGGCCAAATGCAGGGGTGGCAGTGAAGTGCGCGTAATGGCATCTGCAATATTTGCACGCAGATAGGGATACAACATCGTTGGGCACACGATGCCCATTAAGGGATCAAGTTGCTCGGCAGGCACGTTGGAGATTTCAAAAATACCACCCTGCGTGGCTTCAACCAGATACAACACCTTTTCGCCAATCCGAGTCGTCACGGTGACTGTGATGGTGGATTCATAGACGGTATCCGCGAGCGCTTGCCCACCGACGTTGATGGCGACCTCAACCTTCGGGCCTTCTTGCTCAAGAAAAATATTCGGTGCGTTGGGCATCTCAAGCGACAAATCTTTGAGGTAGACCCGTTGCATGTTGAAGACGGGTGCATTTGGATTTTGGGCTTGATCAGCTTGGGCGTTTTGGTCAGACATAAATGTTTCTCGGTAAGAGGGTGATAGGTGCCACGAAAGGCGTTTAGATCAACTGTTGAGTAGAGGTAAGAGCTTGCCTTCTCGGTCAAGCGCAGACAAGTCATCAAAGCCGCCAACGTGAGTGTCACCGATATAAATTTGCGGGACGGTACGTCGGCCGGTACGTTCCATCATCAGGGCGCGCTGCTCGGTATCGACATCGATCCGAATTTTTTCGATTTCAGTGACGCCACGTTGCGTCAAGAGCATTTCGGCACGTGAGCAATATGGGCAGTAGCCGGTGGTGTACATCACAACTTTAGACATGGTTAAGCTCCGGTTTTATTGGCGGTAACGGGTAGTCCGGCGGTCATCCAAGCTTTCAAACCCCCTTCGAGGGTGACCACTTCGGTAAAGCCTTGCGCGCGCAAACGCGTTGCCGCACCGATGGCGGTACGTCCCAAATCGCAGATGACGATTATGGGTTTATTTTTTGGCAAACTCGCGGCTTTTTTGTCTATGTCGCTGATCGGCAGGCTACGGGCTTGAGGCACATGGCCCGCGTTATAGGCTTCGGCTGGGCGTACATCGACTAGCACAGCGTGCTGGTGGTTCATCATTTGCACGGCCTGCGTGCTTGATATGGCGGCGCCTGCGCGACTACGCAGAATCATGGGCCACGAGAGTGCGAGGCCCGAGCCAAGGGCCACGGCGAGCAAAAGAAGGTTGTTTTGACTGAAGAAAAAATCCACGGTGTGTCCAAATGAGTACGGTTAACCCCTAATTTAATGGGGCGGGTGAGCGTGACGCGTCAGACAATTATAAAATGGTGTCCTCCTTCACACTTTAACCTGTGTCAGCCATGTATAAATTAGTCTTAATGCGTCACGGCGAAAGCCAATGGAACCTTGAAAACCGGTTTACCGGCTGGACCGACGTTGATTTAACCGCAGCCGGGCGCGAGCAGGCACGAAAAGCGGGCGAATTACTGAAAGAAAAGGGTTATGGCTTTGATTTAGCCTATACCTCGGTGCTCACGCGCGCGATACGCACGCTCTGGCTCGCCCTTGATGCCATGGGTACGATGTATGTACCGGTGCACAACAGCTGGCGTCTCAATGAACGGCACTACGGTGATCTTCAAGGTTTGAATAAGGCCGAGATGGCCGCACAATATGGCGACGAGCAGGTGCTGATTTGGCGCCGGGCCTATGCGATTGCCCCCAATCCGATCGCTTTAGATGATCAACGCCACCCCCGGTTCGATCCGCGCTATGGCAAGCTCACCCCAGAGCAGCTGCCTGCGACTGAGTGCTTGAAAGACACCGTGGCGCGCGTTTTGCCTTTCTGGAGCGAAAGTATTGCCCCGTCCATTCGCGCTGGGCGAAGGGTGTTGGTGGCCGCCCATGGCAATAGTTTGCGTGCGCTGATCAAGCATCTTGACGGTGTGTCTGATGATGAGATCGTGCATTTGAATATTCCAACGGGTCAGCCGCTGGTGTACGAGCTCGACAAAGACTTAAAGCCAATAAGTCATTACTACCTTGGGGATCCGGCCGAAATCGAGGCGGCGATGGCGGCGGTCGCGGCGCAAGGCAAGGCCAAAAAGGATTAATTTCATGCGCCTGCGCGCTTGGTGGCTGTGTGCGGCTCTTAGCGGCCTGCTGGTGTGCGGCAGCGCGCCTGCCGCCACCGAAGAGCTTGCCGGCAGGCAAATGCAGGTCGAGCGCGAACGCACCGAATTACGGGCTCGGATCCAGCTCTTGCAAAAAGAGCTGGATGAACGCGAGGCGAAGCGCCAAGAAGCGGCTGATGCGCTGCAGGTTTCTGAAACCGCAATTTCAGTCAGTACGCGGCGCCTCGCAGAGCTTGGGACTCAGTTGCGACAGGCGCAATCTGATCTAGAAGATCTCCAAAGTCAGTTAAAACGCCAGCAGACCCTGCTCACAACTCGGCGTGACGAACTCTCTGACCAGTTGCGCAAACAGTATTCAAGTGGGCTGTCACCCTGGGCCGCACTTTTGTCGGGCGATGATCCGCAGCAGTTAGGCCGTAATCTGACTTACCTCGACTATGTTTCGCGCGCCCGTTCGGCCAAGGTGGCTGAGCTTAAAAAAGAAATTGAACGGCTGGCAGAGCTCGAGGCGAAGACCGAACTGCGTAGGCAAGATGTCGTGCGCTTGGTACAAGAAACCACCGAACAAAAAGAGCTTTTAGAGGCGCAAAAGAAAGAGCGCGCGACGGTACTCGCGCGTATTGAAGGCCAACTGCAGGCTCAGCGTGTTGAGGCTGCCACCTTGGGCCGAGATGACAAACGCTTGTCAGGCTTGATTGATGATCTGAATGGCCAACTGCAGGCCGCAAAAGAGGCCGCAGAAAGCGCTCGAAAAGCCGAATTCGCGCGCCAGGCTGAACAGGCCCGTCAAGAGCAAGCGCGACGCCAGGCACGAGAGGCGCAAGAGGCACAAGAACGGCAACAGGCCCAAGCCGCAGCACAGGCACGTGCTTCAGAAAACACCACAACGCAGGGTCCGGTCGGCGAAGGTCTAAAGCCTGGTTTGCGGTGGCCCGTCAAAGGGGCGGTGATGGCCCGGTTTGGCACCGATCGCCCTGAGGGCGGTGTGTGGCGAGGCATTTTGCTACGCGCCAATGAGGGGGCAGCAGTGCAGGCGGTTGGTTCTGGAACGGTGGTCTACGCGAATTGGTTACGGGGTTTCGGCAACCTGGTCATTATTGACCATGGACAGCAATTTTTCAGTGTTTATGCTTATAACCAAAGTTTGCTTAAGCAGATCGGCGACGAGGTGAAAACCGGAGATACCGTTGCCTTGGTTGGAAGTACCGGTGGGCAGCTGGATTCGGCCCTATACTTCGAGATACGGCATCGTGGGGCTGCGGTCGATCCAGTCCAATTTTTGGCGCGGTAGTACACGCGACGCAGTCGCAAGCTTGTCGCTTCAATCGCTTTTAACTCAGGAACGTGCATGGGCACTCGCAAAATACGTGGTTTTGGTTTGGTATCTGTCGGCATTGTGGCCGGTATCTTGCTCAGCATGGGGATCACTGCCTTGGCGCAGCGCGGTTCGCCTTTGCCGCTCGATGAGCTCCGACAGTTCTCGAATGTTTTGTCTGCCATTAAAAATAATTACGTCGAACCCGTTGCCGATAAAAAACTGATTGATGGTGCCATCTCCGGCATGCTGTCCGATCTTGACCCGCATTCGGCTTACCTGGATGCCGATGCTTTTAAAGAAATGCAGACAGCAACGCAGGGAGAGTTCGGCGGTCTAGGTATTGAGGTGGGTACCGAGGAGGGCATGATCAAAGTGATCTCGCCAATCGAAGATACACCCGCTGCGCGCGCAGGCATTCGTACAGGCGATTTGATTTCAAAGATCAATGACACCTCAACCAAGGGGTTGACACTGACCGACGCGGTCAAGATGATGCGCGGTCCGGTCAAAACACCGATCTCGTTGACGATTATTCGTCAAGGCCAGGCACAACCGCTGGTCATTAATATTATTCGCGACACGATTCGTGTTCGCAGTGTGCGCAGCAAGCTACTCGATAACAACATCGGCTACGTACGTATTGCGCAGTTTCAAGAAAAAACGGGTTCCGATCTTGTCCGCCATCTGAAAGATCTCAGCGTGAAAGGCGCACCCCGGGCGCTGATCCTTGACCTACGCAACGACCCAGGTGGTTTGCTCAATAGCGCGATCGGTGTGTCAGCGGCTTTCTTAGAGCCAAATGTACTGGTGGTCTCAACGGATGGCCGTGCGCCTGATGCCAAGCATAAGTACCTTGCGACTGCCTCAGACTATGCGCGTGGCGAATCTGATTACTTGTCGGGTCTGCCGGCATGGGTAAAAACGGTGCCGATGGTGGTTTTGGTGAACGTGGGCTCTGCTTCTGCCTCAGAAATCGTGGCTGGTGCGTTGCAGGATCACAATCGCGCAACCATCATGGGGAACCGCACATTTGGCAAAGGGTCGGTGCAGGTTATTTTGCCAATCTCTGAAAATACGGCAATCAAGCTGACGACCTCTCGCTACTACACCCCGAAAGGTCGTTCAATACAAGCGACGGGGATCATGCCCGATGAGGTCGTTGCTGACACAGCAGAAGGTGATTTGTTTAGAGTGCCGCGTGAAGCTGACTTGCAACGCCACCTCAGCAATCGTCAAACGGACGCAGAAGTGAAAGGCACCGTGAACGAACCGCCGTTGGCCGACACGACCAAAATGTTTACCTTCGGTGCCGCCGACGATTTTCAGTTGCAACAAGCTATTAATTTCTTGGATGGAAAGCCTGTTCAAAAAGCGGTGGCGCGTCCAAAAACAGCGAGCGCAACTGAAACGAGCGGGAGCGGTACGACGAGCAAATGAACGACGCACAACTGCTTCGCTATGCCAGACATATTTTGCTGGATGAGTTTGGCATCGAAGGGCAAGAAAAGCTTCTGGCAGGCAGGGCGCTTGTGGTTGGAGCGGGCGGCTTAGGGTCGCCTGCCGCAATGTATCTTGCCTCAGCCGGTGTGGGGACGATTATTTTGGCCGATCACGATACGGTCGAGATCAGTAATTTACAACGGCAGATTTTGCATAACTCTAGCCGGCTTGGACGTTTAAAAGCCGAATCAGGGCGCGAGACAATGCTCGCCTTGAATCCAGACATTGTTGTTGAAATACGAACTGCGCGCATGGATGCCGACTCGCTAGATTCACAGATCGCGAACGTCGATGTTGTTTTAGATTGCACCGATAATTTTGCGACGCGTCATGCGATTAATCGGGCATGCGTCAAACATAACAAGCCTTTGGTGTCGGGCGCGGCCATTCGCTTTGAGGGTCAAATCAGCGTGTTTGATCCGCGTGATGCGAAGGCTCCTTGCTATCACTGTTTGTTTCCCGAAGCCGAAGATGTTGAAGCCGTCACCTGTGCCTCGACAGGGGTGTTCGCGCCGTTGGTGGGGATCATCGGCAGCATGCAGGCGGCCGAAGCGATTAAGGTTTTAGCGCAGGTTGGGCAATCGTTGAAGGGCCAACTCTTGATTCTTGATGCGTTCGAGATGGATTGGCACCGCGTGCGCGTACAACGTGACCCGGGGTGCCCAGTGTGTGCTGGGCGTTCAGCGAGCCACTAACCCAAAATCAGTCGTAATTGCGCGTCGATATGCGTTGTGGGCGCAGTTTGCCATCGATTCTGCGCGAAGCGTAGCCAGCTACCCAAGACGCAATGGGTCAAGAGCGCAGCCATTGGGGTGATTTCAGTCGTGGGATCGAGCGTGCCGCCGGTTAAGGCGGTGCGCAGTGATTGCTTGAAGGTCGTTTCAATGCGATCCGTAATTTGGCTAACGCGCGCTTGAAGTCTTTCATCTTCGGTGACTAAGGCGTCTCCGCTTAGCACGCGTGTCATTCCACGATTTCGTTCGGCAAAGGTTACTAACATCACCGCAATTTTGCGCGCTTGTTCGACGCCATTTGCTTCGCTGGCTACGATTTGATTGACCAAACTAAACACCGTGCTTTCGATGAATTCAAATAAGCCCTCGAACATTTGGGCTTTACTCGCAAAGTGCCGATAAAGTGCAGCCTCTGAGCATTGCAGGCGAGCTGCTAAGGCCGCCGTAGTGATACGCGCTGCACGTGGTTGCTCGAGCATCTCTGCCAGCATTTGCAGGATTTGATGTTTGCGTTCGCCCGGTTTGGCTGACATGGTCATCTCGCCCAACATGAAGGATTAAAAAAGCGGGGCGCTATTTACGCGCCTCGCAGTGGCCGCTTCTGCAACAATAAGTGTCCAACGCAGTTTACCCTCAAGTCAACGAAATCGGGGCGTCCGCTTTTTCCCCGCCCAAAAGGTGAGCCTGGGTGAAACACATGGACCGTGCGCAAACCCGCTTTACGGGCACTACGCAGGTTTTCAACGGTGTCTTCGACGAGTACAGCGCGTCTGGGGTGAATGCCCTCGTGCGCCAGAATATGTCGCATCAGGGCCACCGAGGGTTTTGGGCGAAAGTGGCCATGAAACTGCATTTGCTCGATGCCCCAAAGGCGATCAAAGCAGCGCAGAATCCCAAGATGCTTGAGGACAGCGCGCGCATAGTGCAGGGGGGCGTTCGTCACCAGGATCTTGCAACCAGGTAACCGATTAAGCTTATCTCGCAGGCCGCGCTCGGCCTTAACCAAAGGAGCGACCTCAAAAGCGTGACTGCGCTGTAAAAAGGCGTGCGGGTCAATGTTGTGATGTTTGACCAGGCCAAGCAGCGTCGCCCCATAACGCCTCCAGTAGCGGGCGCGTAATTCGCTCGCTGCAGCCTCGTCCAGGTCTAGGCTTTCCATCACGGCAGCCGTCATACCTAAATTGATCTCGCGAAAAATTTTGTGCGAGGTATCGTGCAAGGTGTTGTCGAGGTCAAACAGCCAAACGGGCGTCTGTCGTGCTTGCGCCGTCTGGCCCGAAAGGGACTGCCCCGCCGTGAGGGGGCGGTGCACGCCCGCCCGGCGCGCGCGCACCGGGGGATGTTGAGGAAACCGCAGACGAGGCACTTGCTGCTTATTCTGAAGAGATCATGGTGCCGACACCGCGGTCGGTCAGGATTTCAAGTAATAAACAGTGCGGAACGCGACCATCTACGACATGAACAGATTTGACGCCGTTGCGTGCCGCATCAAGGGCCGATGAAATTTTGGGCAGCATGCCACCCGAGATCGTGCCGTCAGCAAATAAAGCATCGATCGTCTTGGCGGATAACGACCGCATGAGCTTGCCATCTTTGTCAAGCACCCCCGGTGTATTGGTCATCATCAGAAGCTTTTCGGCGCCTAAGACCTCGGCCATTTTTCCGGCAACGATATCTGCATTGATGTTGTAAGCCAAGCCATCTTCGCCGTAGCCGATGGGTGAAATCACCGGAATAAATTGATCGTCTTGCAAGGCCTTGACGACCGCAGGCTCAACACGCTCGATATCCCCGACAAAGCCGATATCGAGCGGATTGGCAGGATCGTCTTTGTTAGGCATTAGTTTCTTTTTAGCCTGGATTAAACAGCCGTCTTTGCCTGTTAAGCCAACGGCTTTACCGCCTGCCTCGTTGATCATGAGCACGATGTCTTGTTGCACTTGGCCACCCAACACCCACTCAACAACCTCCATTGTGTCGGCATCGGTGACGCGCATGCCTTGTATGAACGTGCCCTTTTTACCGATGCGGCGCAGCGCCTCATCGATTTGCGGCCCACCGCCGTGCACGACGATCGGGTTCAGGCCAATGAGCTTGAGCAAGACAACATCGTGGGCAAAGCTGCGTTGCAAGACCTCTTCGGTCATGGCGTTGCCACCATATTTGATGACAATGGTTTTGCCGTGAAAGCGTTTAATGTAGGGCAGGCTTTCCGACAAAACTTTTGCAACGATTTCGGGAGGCAGTTGGGCAGAGGGGGGCTGACTAGTCATGGGGCAATCGCAACAGTAAAAGCGTGTTGAGGGGGAATCGGTTGATCTTTGAATAATTGTAG
>Ga0194048_10001443_pt1 | contig 11827 bp, 10 predicted proteins | sample JunL225m_MetaG_FD_161685 | JGI IMG/M metagenome (GOLD analysis project Ga0194048, IMG submission 161685) | Anoxic zone freshwater microbial communities from boreal shield lake in IISD Experimental Lakes Area, Ontario, Canada - Jun2016-L222-5m | ecosystem: Environmental > Aquatic > Freshwater >...
CCCAGGCTGCTTCTCTTTTTAGCGACGTGCGCCTCTACGACTGGTGGGCCTCAAACATGGTTGATGGTCACTTCCCTATCAACGACCCGATGTGGCAATACCCCCCGCTAGCTGCATTGGTTTTTTTCATCGCTTTTTGTATTTCAGCAAACATGGTGGGATTTGTTTCGCTAGCGCTTGCTGTTGACGCCGGAATGTACTTGGCCCTTCGTCGAGTAGCCCGTAAGTCACCGAACCCCAGATCCTCGGCTGAGCTAATCTGGGCCGCAGCGCCCATGGCGATTGGACCGATCCTGCTCGGGCGTTTTGATGTCTTCCCAACGTGTGCAGCGGTGTGTGCGGTCTTAGCAATGCGTACACCAATGAAAAGCGGCGTGTATCTGGCACTTGGAACGCTACTCAAAGCATGGCCGATTCTTGGTCTTATTGGAGTGCCACGACGTTTACATGCCAGGGTTGGTGCTGCATACGCTATTGCTCTGGGCTGTGGCCTGGGTCTTTTGCACATGTGGTGGCCCGGAAGCTTGGGCTTTCTTGTGGGCCAACGTGATCGCGGGCTGCAAATTGAGTCCGTTGGAGCATTGCCATACATGTGGAAAAATGCCGGACCAGGGCATGTTCACGTTAAATTTCGCTATGGCGCTATCGAGGTCATGTCTCAACACACTGCATTGATTAGTGTCGTGCTCACCAGTGTTGGCGTGCTCACCATTGGTTTACTCATTGTGTGGCGAATGCAGGGTCGACTTGAATCAATACCATTGCCAGATGTTTTCTTATTAGTTGTACTACTCTCCATGGTGACAAGTCGAGTACTTTCACCGCAGTACAACATTTGGGTGTTGGGACTTTTAGCTACGTGCGCATTCTTGCCAGCTCCCGAATTTCCTATTATTGCAGCACTTTTATTCGCCAGTTCATTCTTAGGCCAACTGCTTTACCCATGGCTCTATGTGAGTTTTCAAAGTGGTGACGCATTTGCAACCTTGATTCAAACGTTTCGCGTTATCACTCTCATTGCTGCAACCGCGATTTTATGGCGCAGCGTCCATCGACGTTCACTTCCACGCAGAAGCAGCGTCTAGTCCTTCGTCAACAGAGACTGTAACGTGCGCGAACTGTGTTCCCACGTCCATTGTGCAACCACCCAATCGCGACCTGCTTGACCTTGTCGCTCCCGGAGTTGTTCATCCTTAAGTAGTGCAATGACCTGATGACTAATGTCTGTTGTATTACGACCATCGACGATGCATCCGGTTGCACCGTCGATAACCGCATCTGGCGCGCCACCTGAGTTTCCTGCAATAACTGGCAGACCTGTTGCTGATGCTTCCAGAAAAACTATGCCTAGGCCTTCAACATCCCAACCCGCATTTCTGGTTCGGCACGGCATGGCGAAAATTGTTCCAACGGCATACCACAATGGCAATTGCTCGATTGAAACTTTTCCCGTGAAGTAAATGTTCTCGCGTGCTGTACTGGATTTCGCCTGCTTGCGAAGCGCTTGTTCGTAGGCACCACTGCCAACTATCACAAGCGCAGCATCTGGGATCGCACGCAGAATTTCGGGCATAGCATCGATCAATGCATCTTGACCTTTGCGCTTCATTAATCGCGAGACACACACGATGACTGGGCGGTCTGCTAAATGTAGCTGGTCGCGAAGTACCTGAGCTGCGTCTCGGTTGCGCGGGTGAAATACCTCAGTATCAACACCTGGCGTGAGTTGGCGCATACTCGCCTGGGCCCGAGAACTGAGTGCGGGCGAAATTTTGCTATGCGTGTAGTGACCCAAGTACGTGACGTGATCGACTGCATCTCCAATTCGTCGCAGAAGTTGACGCGTGACAGGAGTCATGGCCCACCCTGCTTCATGGCCATGAGTGATCGCGACAATGTCGTTGATGCCAAGTGCGCGCACCGCCGGAGCAAGTAGCCCAAGAGGTGCAGCCGCGCCGAATACAACCTTCGAGACGTTGTGTGAAGCAATAATCTCGCGAGCAAGTTCCAACGTGTACTTACTTGGTTTCAGTACAGATGTTTTGGCGCGCACTACGGGATAACACAATGTGGAATCAAATTCAGTGTCTCCCTCAAAGTGGGAAGCAAGGACGACAACTTTTCCCAACGGGAATCGTTGGGCCATTTCAAAGACAAACGTTTGAATGCCTCCAGCACGTGGCGGAAAGTCGTTCGTGATAATCAGTGTGGTCACGGCTTACTCGATTGCACAGTGCGAGCAATTGCAATACGTTGCGGCGACGTGGGATGTGTTGAAAAGAACCAGAACATAAAGCGATTTGGTTCAAGAGCTGAATAGTTACTCATCGCAATTCGTTTTTGCATGTCGATGAAACTTAAGTATGGATTAGCCACACTTGAGTTAAGTAGCGCAGTGACATCGGCTCGACTCTCAACGCGCCGAGTAACAAAGTTGGAAGCCGGAGCAGCCAAAAGGCCACACACAGTGGCTAAACCAACAATGAACGCCACTTCACGACCAACTGCCTTACCTGAACCCAAAAATGAAACTAAGGCAAGGGCGCCCGCAGCAGTAAACAGTGCAGAAATCAACGTTGCATAAAGCACATCGTTGTACCGAGCGTGTGCAAGTTCATGACTTGCTACAACCACAATTTCATCTTGTGGCATGTCCTTGAGCACTGTGTCATAGACAACTACGCGTCTGGTCGGGCCAAACCCTGAAACATAGGCGTTGAGAGCAGATGTTCTGCGACTGGCATCGGCCACCAGGACATCGGCAATGGGCACATTCATGCGCTGTGACTCATCGAGGATCGCAGTACGCAAGGGACCATCTGGTAACGAGTGAAACGAATTAAAGAGCGGTTCAACAACCACTGGCAGCAAAAATGAAAACAGAATTACCAAGCCTGCGGCACAAGCTGGAACAATCGCTAACTGTCGTGACGTAGTCAAGGTGCTTGCCTGTACGCACAGTGCAACTAAAACCAAAGTGACGATAGTCGAGAGCGCGAATGATTTTGCTAGGTCAATGAGCCAGCCCCGCATTGACTGAGTGCTCAAGCCCGCTTCGACTAAGTAATTTCGAATCACCCAGTCAACAGGAACCGTGCTCAAGCGCATGAGAACAAGTGTGACCAAACCCGTGAACCACCATAAAAGATTTGCTGGAGTAAGGGAACTGATTACATTCTGAGAACGAATGATGACAAATGCCAACAGCGGAACTATTACTGACAGCGTAAGCCGCAGTAGCTGCCATGGCCACAAGGATTTATGAAGTCTGACTTCGCGAGCAATTTGATCTGGAGTGAAGTCACGCGACGTATCTGGTCGCACAACTGAGATGACCCGATTGATGTGGTGCGCTGCATCTGTATATATGTTCCAAGGGGTATAGAACGCAGTAACAATCAGCCCAACCACTGTCAGTGTTGTGAGAACAACTGTGATTCGGGCCATAGCTCAATCTTGCCTTAACCGGTCGCTGTTCCCGCAGTCTCACCCGGTGACAGGTGCTGATGCGACGAAACCAGCCGAAGCGGAGGAACTAAGCCCGATCCGGCAAGTACGTCAAACACGCCCCTATTGGATGCAATGTCCACATCTACTGGTCCTAACAGCATGGTGACAACGCAATCCGAACAGGCAATGTCTTTCATCTGGCAACTATTGCAATCAATCAACATAAAGCGACTCCTCAGTTACTCATGACACTAGAACCCACCTCCGACATCACTATCAACACTGTTCGGCCCACATACCCAGAAATGTCTGGGTTCGCTTGTAATCTCACGGGTATGACGGCCCTGACTTTGGACGATGCCTTTGCTGAGCATGCAAGTGCGCAATTGGCTGATGTCACCTTTGTGGTAGTCGATCTTGAAACCACAGGCGGTCGCACCAGCGATTCTGGAATTACCGAGATTGGCGCAGTCAAAGTGCGAGGCGGTCAAGTCCTTGGCGAATTTCAAACCTTCGTCAATCCTGGTATGCCGATACCTGCATTCATTTCAGTGTTAACAGGCATTACCGAACATCACGTTGCGAACGCACCAACAACGGCATCTGCGCTAGTCGCGTTTCTAGAATTTGCCGGCTTTGCTGGAGCAAGCGAGGACCTTCCCGTTCTCGTGGCACACAATGCGCCGTTTGATGTTGGGTTTCTCAAAGACGCCTGTGCTCGCAATGCGGTGGTATGGCCAGCACCACTGATTGTCGACACAGTGACCTTAGCTCGACGCATACTTACTGGCAGCGAGGTTCACAATCGCAAGCTAGCCACATTGGCAGAGTACTTTCACTCTCCCACTAGTCCAACCCACCGCGCACTCGATGATGCTCGAGCGACAGTCCACGTGCTGCATGGACTCATTGAGCGAGTGGGAAACCTCGCCGTATCTGACTTGGCAGGCTTGATGTCATTTTCTGGCCAAGCAACAGAAAAGCGCCGTCGCAAGCGGCACCTCGCCGACGGTATTCCCGACTCACCCGGTGTGTACGTGTTTTACGACCATGCAAATCGACCGCTGTATGTCGGAACGTCACGAAATATGCGCAAGCGTGTAATGAGTTACTTCACTGCAGCCGAGACTCGAAAGCGCATGACGGCCATGGTTGAAATTGCGCAACGGGTGCAAGCAATTGTGTGTGCCACAGCCTTAGAGGCAGCGATCCGAGAACTTCGAATGATCAATGAACACCGGCCGCGATTTAATCAGCGCAGTCGCAATCCAGAGCGAACAGCGTGGATTGCACTGACAAACGAGCGGTTCCCGAGATTTTCAATTGTTCGCCAAAGTCATCCTGCACATGATGACCGAGTCACTATCGGTCCTTTTAGGTCAGCTGATGCCGCGCAGCATGCTATCGATGCAATGCACGAAGGATTACTGATACGTCAGTGCAAAGATCGAATCTCTGCCAAGACATCGCAGACGCCGTGCGCATTATTTGAAATGAAACGGTGTATCGCTCCATGTCGCGACGGGTCAGACACATCGGCATATGAGGAAATCGTTGCCCACGCAACAGAAGTAATGTTGTCGAATCCATCGGTGGTCATTAACGCGCTCACTATGCGAATGAATGCATGTTCCGACGACCAACGATTTGAGGATGCGGCGCTGATCCGAGATCGTGCGGCAGCGCTCAAAGCGGGAGTAAACACTGCTGCCCGACTTCGCTCACTGTGCGCAATACCTGAATTCGTTGCGGCAGCGAGCACCGTGGATGGTGGCTGGGACATTCACGTCATTCGTCACGGCGCTCTCGCTGCAAGTGCGCATGCTCGACCTGGGATCAGCCCCAGACCAACAATGCAAGCGGCGCGCACTATGGGACAAAATTATCAATCCGATGTGACGTTAGTTTCTGAAACTCAACTCGTACTCAGGTGGCTTACCCAACCTGGTGTTCGGCTAATACATATGACGCCAGGATTCAACTGGGCTACGCCTATTGCGGTGTCGCCAACGTTGCAGTAGCAGCCACGAGTGCACCCAAGGCATCGGCCGCAAGCCCTGTGTCAATCGAACGATACGCATCCGGCAGGGCAACCCGAAGTCGAGCCGAGAATGTCACTTCAGGATTTCCATACGTGTGATTGGCTCTGGTCGAATCGAAGGCCACAAGCGCAGCCGCCGCATTAACCGCAACAACATCTCGAATCGCCGCAAATTTTCCGTCTGACTTCCCACCGAATAGTTCGCGTACCACATCCGCATTAAATTGCGCTTCTGCTCCGCGCAGATCATCAGCAGTGGCCGGTACTAAATCAAAAACCGATGGGTCAAAGATTTCATGTCTTACTTCGTCAGTGGTGACATCCCAAATTTGTGTTGTACCTTGAGTCGCAATTTCATCAATACCGTTGTCTGCGCGAACCACAATCGATTTGAAGCCGCGCTCGTGTTGCACATGCGCCAGTAACGGTGCCATTTGTAAGTCGGCGCAGCCAAGAAGTGAAGCCGGAGGTTGTCCAGGATTACACAGCGGTCCAAGCACGTTGAACACCGTGAGAATTCCTAGCTCTTTGCGCACCGGACCGGCATGTCGAAAACCTGGATGATGCGATGGGGCAAAACAAAATGCGATGCCAGCTTCTTCAACACACGCAGCAACAGCATCTGTTGGAATGTTCAGCGAGACCCCAAGTGCCTCAAGCACATCGGCAGTGCCGGACCGAGATGAAATGGCTCGATTCCCATGTTTCAAAACTGGAATTCCTAAACCTGCAACGGTTAATGCGGCCATTGTCGAGACATTGACGGTGTGAGCACCGTCTCCCCCGGTTCCCACGATGTCAACCGCATCGCGATCAAGTGTCACGCGCTGCGCATTAGCCAAAATCGCTTCAACCATTCCAGCAATTTCTTCAACTGTTTCGTTTTTGACGCGAAGTCCCATGACAAAGGCTGCAATGTGGGCTGGCGTTGCTTGACCCGACATGATTTCATTCATGGCCCATTTGGCCTGATCATCATTGAGGTCAGTTTGTACCGCAATCAAACCCAGAATCTGTTTCCAGGTGTACTCACTCATGGTTGTTAGCGAGCCACTGTGGTGTGAACATCAAGAAGCGACACCGCAGCAGAGACTAAAGCCCGCGGATCAATCGGGTGAGCCACGACGGCATCCGCCCCAGACCAGGTGGCAAGCCAACGATCCTGAGGTCGCCCGACAATGAGCAAAACTGGCGCACAGTTAAAAATTTCATCTTTCAGTGCCCGACACACACCCATGCCGCCAGCAGGTACCGCTTCGCCATCCAAAATAATCAAGTCAAATGGCGCAGCATCCACCGCGGCAATCACAGCAGGCTCAGTCGCCGCTTCAAAAATTGCCACGTCACTGATGTACTCGGCAGGTCGACGTCCCAATGCATTGCGTACGCTCATGCGAACCGTCACGTCATCGCTATAGACCAGAACCTTGAGGACCTGCAGGGACTTTTCCACGTCACTAGCGTATCTGAAGCCATGTGGTGACAGATGACTGGCAGCCTGCTCAATGACCTGATGAAGTAGGTCACATTGCCGCCACGAAAGTGCCTACCCATAAGCCTGATCGCCCTCTTAGCGACTAAACTCAGGGTTTGTGACGACCACTTCTGCAGTACGCATTCCCACTCACGCCGAGCGCCCAAACATGGTCTCGATTGGCACCATTGTCTGGCTTTCCAGCGAGCTCATGTTCTTTGCCGCGTTGTTCGCAATGTATTTCACGCTGCGCTCTGTCAATCCAGGAGTCTGGGCAGACAGCGTAGAGAAATTGAACATTCCATTTGCCGCGGTGAACACAACTGTTCTTGTGCTGTCTTCAGTGACGTGCCAAATGGGTGTGTTTGCGGCTGAGCGTGGAGATGTCAAGGGTCTGCGCAAATGGTTCATCATCACCTTCTTGATGGGTGCGTTCTTCGTTGGCGGACAGTTAACGGAATACACCGCACTTATTCGCGAAGGTCTCACAATGCCAACAAGTTCTTATGGCACTGCGTTCTACCTGACGACTGGTTTCCACGGTCTGCACGTGACTGGTGGACTTATTGCATTTCTTTTTGTGTTGGGCCGCACCTATGCGGGTAAACACTTCACTCACAACAAGGCAACAACGGCAATTGTGGTCTCTTACTACTGGCACTTCGTCGACGTGGTTTGGATTGCACTTTTCGCAACGATCTATCTCATTAAGTAACCAACTTTCTAGTACAAGTACTCAGCATCGAGAACGGACAGATATCACGTGGCACTAAGTCGTAGACATCCAGCAGCGATCTTTGCTGTCTTAGCAGTTGCACTGGGAACAACCGGTGCTGCATACGCTGCCGTCAGTGCAAGTACTGCGCCGAAGTCCGTCGTGAAGTCTGCCACTCAAGTGGAACAAGGAAAGTCACTCTTCCTTGAAGGGTGCTCGTCGTGTCATGGCCTTGCTGCCCAGGGTTCATCAGATGGTCCTTCTTTGATAGGTGTGGGGTCAGCTGCCGTTGATTTCCAAGTTGGCTCTGGTCGCATGCCGCTAGCTGGTCCAGGAATTCAATCTGAACCGGGTCCAGTTCATTACAGTGACAACGAGATTGCTGCACTTGCCGCATACGTTGCAAGTATTGGGCCGGGTCCAGCAATTCCTACCCAAGACATGATTAGTACCAGCGGCGCCGACCTCGCGCTCGGTGGCGAACTGTTCCGCACGAACTGCTCGCAGTGTCACAGCGTCTCGGGTAAAGGTGGTGCGTTGTCACAAGGTGGCTGGGCTCCTAGCTTGATGAAAGCTGACCCGAAAGAAATCTATGAAGCTATGGTCACAGGTCCCGAGAGCATGCCGATTTTTAGTGACAAAACTGTGACAGTTCAAGATAAGCAAGCCATCATTCGTTACCTTCAAGAACTGCAAAAGCAGGACAGCCCTGGTGGCGCAGCGCTGGGCCGTTTAGGGCCAGTTACTGAAGGACTATTCCTCTTTATTGTTGGGCTGGGCGCCCTCATTGTTGTTGCAGTGTGGATCGGAGCGAAAGCAAAGTGAACGAAATTCAACATGGTTCGCACGATCCGATTGGCGCAGTCAACGGCCATGACGTCATCACAGGCAAACCCATTGTTCCACTAGGACATCACGAACTTCGTCGCGCAGACATCGACCCCAAGGCCGCAATTCGAGCTGAGCGTCAAGTTGCAGCGATGTTTGGGCTTTCATCCGTGCTGATCGTGACGTCAATCATTGCTTTTATTGTCGTGCCCAACGATGTGTTGGTTATCTTGCCTTTGATTGGCCCTGTTAATGCCAATCACATCTCAGTAGGTTTTTCACTGGGCCTAGGAATTTTCCTGATTGGTACCGGAGCAATCCATTGGGCTAAAAAATTGATGCCTGATGTTGAAATCACCGAAGAACGTCATGCTTTTGCTTCCTCTGCCGAAGATAAGGCAGCCTTTGGAGAAGCGATCCGTGAGGGCAAGTCCGCTTCGGGCATCGGTGAACGCAAAATTATCCGTCGTAGCTTGCTCGGGTCGCTTGCGCTGTTCCCACTTCCACTCATTGTGTTCCTGCGCGATCTTGGTCCCATGCCAAAGACCCGGCTTCGCGAAACGATTTGGGATAAGAACATCGAAATTCTTACCGATGCTACCTACCGCCCTATTCGTCCCGAAGACATTCCTATCGGTGGCTTAGTCAACGCAGTACCTGCGAACCTGCTCAAAATTGAAGAAGAAGACGGAAACCTCAACGAGCGCGGGAAAGCATCCATCATTTTGGTACGCATGGCGCCGGCCGATATCGTGTCACAACAGGGGCAGGGTTGGGATTACCAAGGAATTTTGGCCTACTCAAAGATTTGCACACACGTGGGTTGCCCAATCTCGTTGTATCAACAACGCACGCACCATCTGCTGTGCCCATGCCACCAATCAACCTTTGACCTCGCCGACTCGGGCAATGTGGTCTTCGGTCCGGCAGCACGACGCATGCCGCAGTTGCCGATTACCGTAAATGAGCAAGGATATCTAGTAGCCGCAAGTGGATTCAAAGAACCAATCGGCCCGAGTTTCTGGGAGCGTGGATGAGCACGAATAAAGCAATCGACACAGTTGCAGGCGGTAAAGCCAGCGTTGTAGGAAACTACCTCGATGACCGCCTACATGGTGCAAGTGGGGTCAAGAAACTCCTTAATAAAGTGTTCCCCGATCACTGGTCATTCATGCTCGGTGAAATTGCTCTCTACTCGTTCATCATCTTGTTGTTGTCAGGCACCTACTTAACGTTGTGGTTCAAGCCGTCGATGACCGAAGTGGTGTACAACGGCTCTTACATGCCTCTCAAGGGTGTCAAGATGTCCGAGGCTTACGCCTCCACGCTAGATATTTCCTTTGATGTGCGCGCTGGCATGCTGATGCGCCAGATTCATCACTGGGCTGCACTGTTTTTCGTAGCTGCAGTTTCCGTCCACTTGCTTCGCGTGTTTTTCACAGGCGCATTCCGTAAACCTCGTGAAATCAACTGGGTCATCGGAACCTTGCTTCTGGTGCTGGCAATTCTTGAAGGCTTTGCCGGTTACTCACTTCCTGACGATCTGTTGTCAGGAACTGGACTTCGTATTGCGCAAGGAATTGTGCAAGCCATCCCACTGGTCGGAACGTACGTCGCGATGTTCCTTTTTGGCGGAGAGTTCCCGGGCAATGAATTCATTCCTCGGCTGTACTCAATCCACATTTTGTTAGTTCCAGGAATTCTGCTTGCCCTCGTGACCGTTCACTTGATCATCGTGTTTTACCAAAAGCACACGCAGTTTCCAGGTGCGGGCCGTACCGAAAGCAACGTGGTTGGATACCGCCTTTACCCGATCTACATGGCTAAAGCAGGTGGCTTCTTCTTCATCGTTTTCGGTGTCACCACCCTGATTGCAGCACTGGTCACAATCAACCCAATCTGGCTGTACGGTCCATACACTCCGTCTCAGGTCACAGCAGGTTCACAGCCTGACTGGTACATCGGCTGGCTCGACGGTGCTGTGCGATTGACTCCAAACTGGGAAACAAATCTGCTTGGACACACTATTTCGTGGAACCTATTGATTCCAGCGTTGATCATTCCCGGGATTATGTTTACTGCCCTGGGCGTGTATCCATGGATTGAAGCATGGGTTACAGGAGATAAGCGGGAACATCACCTGCTAGACCGACCACGCAATGCACCAACTCGCACTGGACTTGGTGCGATGGCGATTTCGTTCTACTTGATGCTCTGGATTTCTGGCGGTAATGACATTATTGCCACAGCATTCCATTTGTCGATTAACCAAATCACATGGTCGTTGCGCGTTCTAGTGTTTGTGATACCACCGCTTGCATTTGTCATCACAAAACGTGCCTGCCTTGGATTGCAACGTCGTGATCGGGACAAGCTACTCCACGGCTACGAAACCGGTCGGGTACTGCGTCTTCCTCATGGTGAATACATCGAGATTCACGAACCGGTTTCCGACAACGAACGTGCGGTGCTTCTTGGCAAGAGCGATGTGCCACCACTGCAGTTGTCAGCAGCAAGCGACCACAATGGCGTAGCTAATCCAAAGGCTAAGTCGGGTGCGCGTCGAGCACGGCTGTCGAACTGGTTCTACGGGGACAACATTCCAGTTCCATCAGAAGCTGAACTTGAAGAAGCTGCTCATCACCTTGAGCATGCTGCACCTGGTGAAATTGCCAGCCACTAAATCAAATAAGTAAAAGCAGCCTCACTCGTGTGGGGCTGCTTTTTTATGTGTGGCGTAAATCTATTGAGTGCACATCACACTTTGCGTGTGAGCGTAAATCGTCGTTCAGCAGCCAGCGCCTGGGCCCAATAATCGTCGTACTCAACGAGTTCGCCAACAGCGCTAGTGAGTACTTCGTCGGCCAATTCAGGATTACGGGCCATCGCAGGGCCGTGCATGTAGGTTCCGTAGATGTTGCCGTCATGAGCACCTTCGGGTCTTGTACAGCTGGCCGCCTCGAGTCCATTTCCAATTCCGCTGATAACAGATCCCAAAGGCGACACATCGCGGCCTAGTCGCGTCAGGCCTTGATGATTCTCAAATCCAGTCATGACAACGGACCCGCGTTGAATGACTAATTCACCAACACTGCGGGGCGATGAGTCATAAATTGTTTCGGCATCAAGGATTCCCAGGCCAGAAATCTTTGCCCCATCGGCGCCAGGTAATGTGCTGCCAATAATTTGAAATCCAGCACAGACCGCAAATACGGTTGCGCCGTGTGATATTGCTTTATTAAGTCCCTGATCCTTGGCTAGCATCTCCAGGGCTGCTGTCTGCGGACCATCTTCGCCCCCACCGAGCAAGTATATGTTC
>Ga0194048_10001444_pt1 | contig 11824 bp, 6 predicted proteins | sample JunL225m_MetaG_FD_161685 | JGI IMG/M metagenome (GOLD analysis project Ga0194048, IMG submission 161685) | Anoxic zone freshwater microbial communities from boreal shield lake in IISD Experimental Lakes Area, Ontario, Canada - Jun2016-L222-5m | ecosystem: Environmental > Aquatic > Freshwater >...
GGTTGCGAGTAGGTGTGTGGGTCACGCCATGCAGCCGAACCAGTCTCAGACGTAAAATCGTAAGCCACGTTCGGGTGGATGTAGGCGGTGTAGAAGCCATTGAAGTTAGGGACGTTCTGTGAACGGAGGCGAGCCTTCGCTGCACGAATGTCTGATGCCTTCAACAACTGTGTGCTGTTGATCGTCGCACGACTGGTAGCAGTACCAGCGTAAGCGACGTTCGTACCGGCCTTGAGAACGTCACGGGCCACTTCGTCAATGCTGACACCAGCGTTATAACCAACGACGTTGGCAACGATTGGGTCAATCTCGACGTATGACTCGCCACGCAGAGCGGCAGTCGTCAGGACAGCGTTACCGTACTCAGCAAGAGTAACCGTGACGTGGGACTCCGAGATAGCCGAAGGCGTAACGTCAGTGGACTCGTTCAATGCTGAAGAAGCAATCGCAAGGTCGCTGATAATCGGGAACGTAACTGAGGTACCAGGCATTGATTGGTTGGTCGGCTTGATGTCGGCCACCTGGTCAAAGTACAGTTCTGGACGCAGAGCAAATCGGGCGAGCCGATCATACGCTGCTTGGGCTAAAGCAAGGTTTCCGGTATTAGTGGAACCCGTTGCTGGGTTTGGGCTATAAGCCATTGTTGATATTCCTTTGGGTTAGTTCCCCAGGATCAACGTGTACCGGTTGGAAACAGGCCAGTGGTTTCACTAAACCTGTTGATGACTTCCATGGCTTCTGCTTCGTTTGAAGTACCTTCCATCGCCGCTTGGAACTCCTGCTCCGCCGTTGGGCCGGAAACATTCTGTCCTGTTGCACCTGCGATATTCCGGTGCTTCTCTAGTTCTGCCTGGACTTCGTTGGTTTCAGATGGTTGTTCCGTTGCGCCCGTGGTGATCCCGTACTCAGAAGCAGCCTGTCGGATGGCCTCTGCGTCGTTGTCGCCTTTGTAAGCGTCACGCAATAACTTGCCTAAACCTTCTTCTGGAATACCTGCCTTGGTGAACGCTAGTTCACGCTTCAAGTCTGCAAGTTCGGCTTTCGCCTGTTCTGCTTCCTTGGCCCTTTCCTTCGACTTCCGAAGTTCTGCTCGGATGTTTGGGTCTAGGTGGTCGGTTTCCTCGTCCTGATAAAACTCATCAGATTCAGCCATTTCAGTCTCTCCGTTCCCGTACACATCTTCACCGGAGGTGGTGAACACGGATAATTATTGGGTTATGTTGGCATCTACACAACAAGGTTGCCAGCCCTTATCGGGTAGCGGCCTTAGCTCACGGTGTCCACCGGCCAAAGCTCCACTAGCCAATAGTGTATCAGATATTACCTGCCCGTGCCTGAAACAAAAAACAACCCCGCCGAAAGAACTTGGGAGATCTCAAGCGAGGTTGTTTTTGGCTGTTTTTATATGTCAGTCAACAAGGTATCAGATATTACTTGCCTGTGCCTGCGGTTGAGGTTCTTCCAACCCCAACTCCGCCACCAGCATCTTGAACGTAGCCACCGCCACCGGATAGACCTGCGGTTCGAGCCTGTTCCGCTAATTTGATTGTTGCCGCTACTTGGCCTTGGTCGGTGTGGAACATATCTCCAAGTTGAGCAAAGGAGTTGACTGCAAGTTGGTCAGAAGATGCCGTGGCTTGCCCTCGTTGGCCCGCCATTGTCTGCTCAAGGGGCTGTAACATCGCTGCCTTAGCAAACCCTGCCGTAAACTCCTGAGGGCTTGTAGTGGACGCTGGCATGGAACTAGCAAGCATTTCAGACATAGCCTTAGTCTCACCCTTAAATCCCGTTTGGAGGGCTGCTCCACCCGCTTGTGCTGCTTGGATTTGCTGTTTGTAGTTATTGTTGTTGGGGTCAAGGACATAGCCCAGAAGGTTTCCGGTGTCTACTCCATAGTATTCATTAAGCATTTGTTTGGTCTGAGCCGATGCGTGTTGAATAACGTCCAGGCCCTTGTTGACTCGATCATTGAGGTTTGCCCCGTACATTCCATTACCAATAAGCGTTCCCACCTGTTGCTGGCTAAGCCAGTTTGGAGGCATATCTACGCCATTAAGAATTTGTCGGATGTTATCTTCAAGTTGCATATAGGTGTTTTCTGTGGCACCTGGCTGGTTTTGCTTGAGTTTTTCAAGTCCTGAGAATCGGTTTTTGTATTCAGCCGTGTTTCGGATGTTTTGAATAATGGCAGTATTGATATTGTTGTCGCTTGAAAATACTTGATCGTGAACCCAGGGAGTCAAGGCTTCAAGTCCCCATACGGAAAGGTTTTGTTGAAGCGAAGCAAAAGAGTTTTCGTGAAGGGCGTTGATTCTGTCGGCTCTCGCCTGGGCTGCCGCATCTCTTGCTGCTGCTGCTGCGGCTCCCGCCCCACCGTCACTTCCACCGTTGATGATACCAAGTGCTGTTCCTGGCGCATAAAGTTGATTTAATCTTACTTTTACGTTTCCTGCGTTTGCGTAAGCTGCTTTAATTGCTTGTGAAAGAGATACAGGATCAGCATTTCCGGTTCCACCCAAAAAATGCCATACAGTATTCATCGGGCCTTGACCGCCCTTAGTAATCAAATTTGTTGTAATTGTTTCTACATTTTTTCCAGCATAACCTTCTTTTGGTCCAGTTAGTCCAGGTATATCTCCAAAACCATAATCATTACTTACAATGAGTACCATTACATGCCCGCCTGTCCAAGATTACCGAACTCTTGATGTAGGTCTTTGACAAAATTGTTTATGTGGTCATTGGCTGCTTGGGTCTTGTGGAACCCATGCCCTAAGTGGCTCATCAGAAACTTTCTCCATTCGTCTAACTGCATTGGTACGGGTCGTCCAGTCTTGGGGTCTGTCCCACCTTGTAGGGCTTGATTCCACTTGGGATCTGACCAGTTGGGTTCATCCATCATCTCGCCAAGGGTTTGCTGTGCTACTTGGATGTAGGGGTCAAGCAGGACTCTTGTTGGAAGTCCCATTTGAATCTGTGGGGCAAAGGTCGGGTAAAGGCCAGAGGCGACTTGCTCGGCGTAGGCTTTGAATCCTTCTTCATCTTTGGCTTTAGCCCATTCGCCCATAGCTTCGTCTGAAAGGGGGATGACATAATCATCAGCAATTTTCTCGATCTTGCCTTCTTCTCCGGTGTGCTTAAGTTTCTGGCCTGGAAAGGTTGGGGTTCCATCTTCGGGTGGTGGGGCCATTCCCTCATTACCTTCGTCGGGTGCGCCACCTTCGGGGGTTTCAGCATCAGGGGTTTCGGCACCAGGAGGGGTCATAGGGGTATCTGCTACCGACGGTGGAGTGGCACCAGGAGTCTCCATGACTGGGGCTGCTTCCGGCATTGGAGCAGCACTTTCTGGCATTGGGGGTGTTGCTTCGGGTGGTGGTGTCATGGTGTCAGTCATATTTTTATCCTAAGTTATAGAATACAGCGTCAATGCCAGGTCCGGCTTTAGGGTGTTTTTTTCTAAAATCATCCATCCGTTGTTCCCACGCATCTCTTACTTCTTGAAAAGTATATGATTTATTTTGTGCTTCAATTATTGCCGGTTTCAAATCTTGTTCTACTTGACGAATCAATTCTTTGTATAAAGCCGTAACTGGTAAATTTTTGTATTGAGGTTGTTGCACCATTTCTTTTATTTGTGCATAGGCTTGATCTTTAGTGCTAAGAGCTGCTTCTGATTTATAGTTGTCACGCCATACTTTGTTAAAAGTGCCACCGTACGAATCCATTTTTTGCTTTTTCCAGGCATACGCCCCAGAAGATTCTTTGTATAATTCATAATAGGGTTTTATATGCCCATAGTAGTAAGCATTACCCGTTGCGACAAGGAACGATTTATAGAAATCGTCAGGTGTTAATCGTTCTCGGATACCGCTTGCCATCATCGCCATATTGGTTGGTTCAGAAAATGTGGGGTCTTTGCTAAGGTCGGGGCCAAACGCCCATGCAGCCAATGGGTATCGGTTGATTGCGTCGGCGTTGCTCCGCATAAAGTCACCCGCTTCTTGATTGATCGGAATACGCGCACCCGATACGCTTTTAGATTTAGAAATGGTTTCAAGGGTGGCATATGGGTGGTCACGCTGATAGGCCGAGATTGCAGCAGCAAAATTACCTTTATATTTTTTGTCAGCAATATAGTTTTTGAATTGATCCCTAAGTTTTTGTTCTGCTGCTCCAGTTGAAATTGCAACCGGTGAAATCAACCCAAAGGCTAATTTGGCACCCCAAATTAATCCTGCTTTGTTATTAGCATCATCAAGAAATTTTTGTTGTTGCCAGCTATCTGCCGCAGCCCCAAAAGTTTTAGAGTTCCATTCAGCAAATGCTTTAGATCGTAAAAATTTATCGTCCGTAGCATCGTTGCTGTATTTGATTTTAGATAGGCGATTCCATTCCGTGCGAGACATTTCCGTAACCGTGTAAGTAAAGGCTTCAAGTTTGGCGTTGTTGTAGGAGTTGAGCGTAAAGTCCGATCCATTATCAGAAGATGCAAAACCCCTAACACCTACAGCAAGGTTTCTAATAATGCTGTTGGGAATCACGGCTTGATAAAGGTTTTGTCCCCAGGTTTGTTGTGAGGCAATCGGGCCAAGAGTCGTCTCTATTGCTGTACCCGTTACTTTATTTTCTTTTAGGGCTGGAATCAGAGCGGTAAGTGCTTCAAGCGGTACAGATACAACTGGTCCCATGTGTGGCCCAAACATTTCTCGGATAGTTTCTATTGGGTTGAGTGCGCCTGATGAGTCAAGTTGTTGCGTAAACGGGTCCATTGTTTGCAGGGAGGAAGTAGAACCCATAAACGGGACACCCCATAGGCTCAAGCCAGGAATAACCATAGTAGCCATGCCGTTTTTATCTTTGTATTCTTGTGCTACCTGTTGGACCCCGTACATGGTCGCTGCGTACTGCATAAAAGCCCCAGGGTTATCAGCAAAGAGTCGGCCCATACGTCGCCATGCTTGGTTCTGAGCAAAGTAGAACGGTGCGGCTATTCTCATCATTTCTTCAAACTTGGTTTTGTCGTCAGGGTTGTGGATGTAGCGAACCATATTTTGCGTTGCGTTTGTTTCAGCAATTACGTCAGCTTGGTCAGCGTTAATAATTCCTTCTTTGACTCGGCTTTCAAGAAGTTTGCGTTCTGCCATAAACTCTGCGATGTAAGCAGGCTGGCGACTCAGGTAGTTCACCATTGGACCTAAGACTTTGCCGTGTCCGTATGCTGATAATCGGTTGATAAGTTGCGACCCACCCAATGCCTGCGGAAGTCGAGAGGTAACTTTGAGTGGCATGGCGGTTTGATCTAAATTTCCATCTTTATCTAAAATAGAATACTTTTCCCTAAAAGTATTTATGTCAGGAACAAGGTTTCCGTCAGCGATATCTTGCAGTAATGGTTTATTGACTGCGTAACCGACGACGGATGGTTTTGAATCAAGAGCGGTTTCTTCTGCTGTTTTTACAGCATGTTGTTCTCTGGACGCTACGGCTTCAAGATTGCTTACCAATTTGGAAGCCCATGAATTGTAGGGATCATTGGGGTTGTCATTAAGAGCCACGTTTTCTTTACGGGCCATAACGCCACGGACATTTTCTGGCATCGCTTCAATTAATTTTCGTGCTTCGTTAACAGCCGCAAGTCTTAGTTCTTGGCCCTTCATACCTTTGGCTACAAGGTCTAAATATTTTCCTGCAAGTGGTCGCCCGAGGTATGTGCTTCCCATCATTGTAGAAGCCATGTATTGCCAACCTTCAAAGTATCCGTTAGCAAGAAGATTGGCTTGACCCCAAACTGGTTTGCCTTTATAAAACACTTGTTTGGTTTTCATTTGCCCAGTTTTTTTGTTGTATTTGAATGGTGCTTCTTTGACCACATTTCCTTCGGCATCTAAAACTTCTTTTTTGAGGAATTTTCTTTTACCTACTTTTTCAAATGCTGACATATCAACCAGTGAAAGAGCGATGTTGTGGCGTGAATCAACGGCAGGTCCAAGGTAGCCACCGTGTCGGTACATAAGGTATGCGGCGTTCTTGATAAAATCTTCTTTACCAAAGGCTGTAATGATTGCTTGGTCAAGTCCAACGGCTACACCTCTTGCTATCATGGCAAGGTTTTGTGCTGCCGTCATAGGAATTTTGTAACCCTTGTCGGCAAGGTGTTTTTGAATATCAGTAGTAAATAATCTTTCGGGTGGATTCAATGCTGAAGAACCAATTTTGTTTATTTCTTGATTAGCCGTAATATTTAATGCGTTGTTGCCGTTTGCTCGATACTGTAAACTACCCCAATCCCAATTTGCTTCACTGTAACGGTGTTTTATAAAATTATTAAAAATTGCTTTGCTTTGAGCCGTTCCTACAGTTTTATTAAGTGCCGACCAAAATAAATTTAATAGCCTGTGGCCTATTTCCATTACTGGGTTGCGGTATTTCATTTCACCATTAGTCATATCTCTCATGGTTTCCGCAAACCATTCATCAGTATTTGTTAGTCTGTATCCATCAGTACCTTTATAACTCATGGGTAGTTCATTCCATAATTTTTCGTCAAAATGTGCTGTGTTGTTTTCCAAGGATGTTGGTGACTTGTCAAGAAATTTTCGCCAAAATCGCAATTCTGCATAATAAGGATTTTCTTGTGGCGAAAAACGATCACCATGATATGCGGGATCATTTATATCTTTTGGAAAACCTTCTAATTTTTTTTGAGCGAATTCAACAAGATTATTTTTGTCAAGAAATTTTCTTCTAGCTGCAAATAATTCTTTTTCAATTCCGTCAATAGCATCTTTTGAAACAAATTGTGAAAGGTGGTGCCAAAGTTCGTGAATAGTTGTTTGGTCAATTCCATTTGTAAAAGCCCGACCCCAAATTTTAATAGTTCCATCTACAAAATTAAATTGTCCTGCTTTTTCTAAATCTTTAGCTCTAAAAACATTTGAAACACGAACTCCGCCTTCGGGTCCAACATCAAAAAGATGAACGCCAATCATTCTTACAAACGCTTCAATATTTGCAACTAAATCTCTTTCAACTTGAGCTTTGTACCAATCAGGTTGATTTCGTTTTATATCTGCAATAATACGATCAACTACGCCGTTAATAGCTCCCCTGGCTCGATCTTGTTCAGGTTTTGTTCTATTGGCAATATTATTATCTACTCTTTTTTCAAGTTCATCAGCATTTTTTATAGCATTATCGTGAGCAATTCCATTAACTGTTTCCATGCCGGGTGCGCCACCATCGTAAATTAAATGTTCTGATGTTGTGCCACCTTTAGGAAAAGGTATATTGGTTGGTACGGTTAATGTCGTTGGTTTTTCAGTACCGGCTGGGGATTTAAGCCAATCAACATATGCTTGTTTTTGATTGACCTGTTGTTGATAACCACGTTCTTTAATTTTGTCGCCTGCTTTTTTAGCAGCATCAACAATAGATTGGTCATTGGCTATATCTTCTTCAAGATTTTTCAAATGAACGTCAGCAAATTCTTGCGCTCTACCAAACATTTTAGTGTTGGTTTTTATCATGCCTGCTGTTTGTCGTCCGGCCAACATATTCCCTGGACCAAGACGGAAAGTGTTAAGTGCTAGTTCTGAAAGCGAAACTCGCAAAGCCCAGCCAGGGGTAAGAAGGGCCAATGGTTTGAAAAAGCGTTCATTGACCCATGCGTCAATATTTTCAGCTCCAAACGTCCCGTCTATAAGTTTGTTACCAATAAAATCATCAAACGATTGCGATGTTTTTTTACTCACTCCCGTATCACCGCTAAGTGTGTTAAAAAATTTACGCAGTTCTTTATCAAAACTACGGTAGTCGGGAAGTACAATTTCTCCCATTTGGTTTTCGTACAAAGCCCCCTCACGAACACCATCTTTCATTCCCATTGTTGAGCTGGGATTAACCGTTGTACTTTCACGAGCGTAAATTCCATCTCTACCAGGTGCGGAGTTAACAAGTTCGTCAACTCGATCTGAAATGCTAGTTCTTAACGTATGATAAGCAGATTCAAAACCTTTTGTATTTAGGTGTGATTCAAGCATGGCAATACTTTCGGGAGAAAGTTTGCCTGTTTCCATTTCTTGTTGAATTGCATCTCGATACTGTTTGGGAAGATTGCTAAGGATTCGACGGTCAATTCGTTGGTAAAAGTTTTCTTTGAGTGCTTGCTTGATGGTGTTGTCAATAGCAACAGGGTCGCCACTTCTTGCAACTTCTCCTATTAAATAACTAATGTGACTTGATTTCATACCGGTTTGTTGAAGAAGCGCACCTAGTTTATTACCAAAGTTTTTATCTGCAAGGTTCAATGTGAGTTTGGTTATGCTTCGTACACTGTCGTCATAAGACATTGGGGACTGTCCAAGGTTTCTACTAAAGAAAGAAGAAACATTTCCATCAGACAATTTTGCCCTTTTGAGCATCCCATAAAGTCCGGTGGTTGGCATTTGAATTGATTTATAAGATTCAGCTTCAGCAAGTCCACTAATTTCGTTTACAACATCCCGAGAAGTTGCTCCTGGTTTGCTTGCTACTTTTGCTAGGTAAGGTGCAATTCCTTCAAGTTCACGATGTAACCGAACAATTTCTCCTGTAAGTTTTGTAACCGGATCAATTCTTTTGGCTACTTCTTCTTCCGACAAAGGAGTTTGCCCCATTTTTACTATATTGTCAATAGTTCGCTTAACCCCACCATTAGTTCTGTATGCGTTTTCTGCACCTTCACGATCAATTACGGTAACCGAGTGACCGCTTACCAGTTTTCCCAATACGCTTCCGTTGCTTAATGCGGCAGCACGACCCGTAGTAAATGGTGCTTCTTGAATATAGATCACTCCATCAGCAACGGTAGAAATAACGCTGTTTTCACCAAAACCAAGTTGTTTGCTCAACGCTCGACCAAAAGTGCTGAGGTCGCCAGTAGCAACACGGCTTTTCATCCAAATGTCGTGTTCGGGTGAACCAGGAACGTACCAGGCTTGCATCCCAAGTTGTCCACCAATGTTGGCTGGGGATGAAGTTGCTTCACCCAAGCCTTTCATAATTCCACCTACGGGTTTAGTAATAATGCTTGCTCCATGCCGAATAATCTTTGAAGCAGTAATTCCTCTCGCCCTTGCTAGTTCATCTACAACTCTTGGGCCTGCTGTTTTGGCTGCGGCTTCTTCTGCTGCTTTGGCTGCGGCTTCTTCTGCTGCTTTAGTTGCGGCAACCGCAATAGTTTGATTGTCTGCTGTTGTTCCTGCTTCTAATGCCGTTCGTGCTGCCATTGAGCCAACTACATCAGTTGGAACAGAACCAATAGTTGCACCTGCTATATCTGTAACTCCACTTACGCCAAGGCCAATTTCAGGGTTACCTATTAGCGAACCAACGCCAGCAGCAATAATTGCTGGACTAAGTACATCAAGAACTCCTTGAACTCCATCTTTTTGATAAGCCAATTCTGCGGCTCGATACATATGTTGAAGGTTGTCAAACGCTGCTGTTGTTGCTGCGCTAGCCATGTGTGCTGTGGTATCTGCTATTGGTTTACCAGCGGCTTTCAAAGTCGGCCCAATTAAACCGTTTTCCGCCCTTCCTTGGTTTTGTATTTCTTGTTGTCTTTTAACAGCACCAGGGTCATGAAAAATGTTGGCTTGAATATTGGTTCCTAAATCTGAAACTGATTTTTCTGCTGCACTAGCAACATTAGAAATATAACCACCGCCAGCACTACCTACATCAGTATAAGTTTTTCCATTAAAAAATCCATCAACTGCATCGTGAAGTTTAGAACCAATCCCATGTGAAAAATTACGAATTGTATCATTAAAATTTAATGTTGAACCAGTATCTCCTGTTAGTGGTTGTAAAGCATTAGATTCAGACCCTCTTAAAGTATTTATTACAGTAGGAGATTTTATACCAAAACCTTCAGATAATGCAATTTTAATTTTATCAGATCCTAAATAACCCTCAGCTAATGAAACCGGAGTACTTAAAGGTCCTAAATAATTTGGTGTACCAAAATATGCGCCTAAACCATTTGCTACTTTAGATGCTTCATTTTTAAAACCTAAAGCATCATGGTAAATATGACTTATTCCTTGATTGCTTAGGTTACGGGATGCTGCGGCACCAAACGCACCACGGCCATGTTGTTCTGCGTGTCCAATGGCGTTGCCTATGTCGGCAAGACCCGTTGCTGAAAGATTGCGTTGGCCCCATTTTACTGTTTGTACTGTTGCACCTTTGGCGGCTCGACCTGCATCGCCAGTCCAGTTGGATACGTTACGGAAGAAATCAATACCAGGGCTAGGCTTGGGTGTTTTTTCATTAGGCGAAGAACCAGTATTAAGTGGGCTATTCGGTGCAAAAGTGTCAGACATCTTGACCTGCCGGAATGTGATGTACTGAAGCTTCAAGCATTTGCTTTGCCATTTCTGCGTACTTTGGGTCTGATGCGGCGTGTTCTTTGATTGTGTCTACTATTACTTTTAGCAATTTAAGTGCAGCAAGTTGTTGAGCATTTTCCGATACGTTGCCAGGACTGTTGGCGGCATGGTAGGCCAAGTCGGGATGAACTTTGAGAACGGGTGCGGCTTTTAATACTGCATCAAGTTTCATAGCAGTTTGTTTATGTGCTGCACCAATAAGAGGATCAAGCATTACATCCCCAATGTTTTAGCAAAACCAGCAAGTTCTTGTACTGCTCTAGTGGCGTAAGGAGAAGCAGCAGCATTATCTAAAGCTTGATTAATATTCATCATGCCCTGTTGTCCCGTATTGCCTTTAGAAGTCATAGCAAGAGTTTCTGCCAATGGTGGGTGAGGTACTTCATCCCAAAGACCTAAGTTGCCTGCGCCCCCGTGGGGGATGGGTGTTGACGCTGTTGGTGCTGCGGTGGGCATTTGCATCGCTGGGGTTGCCGTTCCAGCCATAGGGATAGCTCGTTGAGCATCTTCAAGCATTTTGCGTTGACCGTAAGGTTCGCCAGGGGCAACGGTAATAGGCTGAGGCCCACGGTTGTTTAGGTCTGATCGGTTTGAATAAGCAGTTTGGTCAACACCCTCGACCTTTCCGCCTCTACCTTTTCTTGGCATCAAAACTCCTTATGTATCGCTTATACAGGATGGCTCGATCTAATCTGGAAATAGCGCAAGGGTGGCAGAGTGTAGGAACTACATCACCTGAGATAATCGGATCAATACATACTGCGTAATCTTCACGGCATTTCCAACATTCGTTGTTCATGTTCATGCTGGTGGCATAGAAGTTTGGTGGAGGGAACCTAACAAATCTTGAAGATTGCTTAGGCCTGCGGGTGGTTGTCCGATTGGCGCACCTGCTTGAGCCATCGCAGCCTCATCAGGCGGAGGGGTCGGAGCCATGCCTGGTTGATCTTGCGGCTGAGCTTCTGGGTTTCCTGGGGGTCCGGCCATTCCTGGTAAACCTGGTGGCACCTGTACTCCGCCCATATTGCCAGCCATTCCTGTTTGCTTATTTTGCTTGTCTGCTTGTTCTTTTTGCATTTCCTCATGCACAGATGCTACTGCATTTTCAATCGTGGTGCGTCCATCTGCGATCTTCATGGCGATGCGAGAAATGGTATTGGGATCAAGTTGTCCTTGGACTGCTTGTTGTTCCAATCCGGTAAGAAGGGCTTTGCGGATTCCTTCAATGTGGATGCGAGCAGTTTCAAGCTCAGGGTCACGGATTAGTGGGTCCATCTCCATCGCTGATTGGATTGAAAGTTCTCCAATACCAACCTTTTGCCCAATCATTACAGCCATTTGGTTAGCGTCAGAACCAGGCATTGGGTAGGAAATACGGCAAAGGTCTGTCT
>Ga0194048_10001445_pt1 | contig 11823 bp, 10 predicted proteins | sample JunL225m_MetaG_FD_161685 | JGI IMG/M metagenome (GOLD analysis project Ga0194048, IMG submission 161685) | Anoxic zone freshwater microbial communities from boreal shield lake in IISD Experimental Lakes Area, Ontario, Canada - Jun2016-L222-5m | ecosystem: Environmental > Aquatic > Freshwater >...
ACACCACCGTTAGTACTACTTTAAAAGGACCGACCTTCTGAACCAATATTGACGACAGGAAATCATCTGACGCCACTGCCAAAGCGCCTTCAACTTGCGAATGGACAAAGTTAAGGTGCGGTATATCGCGGTAGTTCCAATCAGCATCGGCAGGAAGGTAGGAGCCGCGAAGTATCTTTGTTGAAAAACTAAAGACAATTCCTTGAGTTGACAATTGCTCAATTAGTTTCATCCGGCTCGTAATCATCATTGTCTGTATATTTCTTGGTTAGATTTATCAAATTACCTGGCATCTACTCAAATAGTATTACTCAATCCAGTCTGAGGGTATTACAATATTGAATCCCCACCATAAATCCTTGACATTCTGATGATAATCTTTCGTTTAAAGCAATATTTGCCTTCTTAGAAAATACAAATAGCATGTGCTTAAAGATTTTGGAGTATCCAATTATGAATAGCATAGACAAAATGGAATCTGGTCTTAATCATGTTTAAGAGTTATTCAGTTAAGTTGCCGATTAGACATGGGGCTTTTAATCTTTACGTCACGGGTATCTTCGTAGCAATAATTTCAATTATTTTCTTTGTTTCTTCTTATGTAGATAATGAAATTAATGACACAAATTTTATGGTTACTCCACTTAGTGGTCTCGAACAAAAAGTAGACGATACTGGAGTCAAAGTTTTCAACCTGACATCAAAGACGGCCATAATTAGGAGCACTGGCATAGGTTCATATCTAATTTCACTAAAAGCACCTTCATGTGCCTCCAGCAACTTCTCAATTCTGTCTAGATTCCCAGTACTGAGCAAAAATAATCTTGTCAAGCAAACAGAAAATTCCTGGGCATTAGATTCACAGGAGTCCGATGATGACACCTACCTAGTAATTCAAACAACTGGAATACCTTGTGCGGGCCCAAATCCAATCCTCATGACAATGGAACTATCCGTTTCGAACAAGTAAACGTGTGACCACTGAAGGTGTCAACTCATTCTCGTTGTACTCAACAACTATTCTGTATTCACCGCGTATGATCGCTTCTTGAAGAAATGTTTGAATTCTTCCAGAAGCACTTAAACGACCTGCCCTCCACGTTGCCTCGTTAGCAGTAATCGTATCTTGAGTCTCAAAGAGCCAGAGAATAACCTTTGGTGGATTAGCCCTAATCTGTTCCTCGTCTTTCTCAGCAATACTTTCGGGGCATACGTCCCACCAGAGGACAGTGCAATGAAGTGGATAGCTGGCAGTTCCAAAAAGTGTAGCCATCCCAGCGTTTCTTAAACCATAGAGAACAGGGGTCTCTTTAAGTTCCAACTTCTTGATTTCTCTCGAAAGTAACTCGAGTTTCATTGCACTATGGTTCTCGATCCTAAATAAACCCAACTGACTAATGCCCGGTTTCGTGCGTGGTGCAGAAAGAGGGCTGGATACTACCCCCGACCACTCATAAGGCTTCTCTCTCTGCACCGGTACTAAACAGATCAACCAAATAGCTATGAACCCGGTCATAATCTGCCGACTTATATGTGGTCGCCATAGTTCAATCAGTGAATGAACAAGTACCAATCCAATAGGGATAGTCAATATCCATGTCTCTATGGTTGGCCCGCCCGCAAATGAGTTCATTATCTGTACTGATATTTCAACCGTGGCGACAAAGACTAAATCTGTGGAGCCAAGCTTACCAAGCGGAGAAAAACGCTTTTCGGGTCGAACTATTAAAAAAACAAGAAACGGTAACACAAGTCCCAAATGGCCAAAGATTATTAGTGAGTTAGAAATATACAATCCGCTGTCTCTAAACCAAGTGTAGAAATCCACTCCTAAAACAGGTCCTGAAACAGATCTTCTTGAAATCTGGCTGCCCACGACTACAGCTATTACGGGAAGTGCGCTGATGACAAAAAGACCCAGACCATGTTCCGGTGCTCCAGAGTCAAATTTTGTTTTGAATATCTTCCAATACACAAAGACAAAAATCAGAAGCGTGGCTTGGAAGAGATAAACCAAGGCCTGTCCATTACTAAATGCACCTCGGCCGAAGATTACATCTGCCGAAGTATTTAACAAGAAAAGTATTGCAACCACGGCACCAGATGTAATTAGAACTGAATCTTCCCTCTTTTGATATAGGAAAATCACTATCAACAGAATCAAAATTAAGAAAAAATTGTTGTTCAGTCCTGTCAGACTATGCAAAAAAATAGGTACAAAAGTAAAACTAGTTGAATCCTTTCCTCCTCCAGATAAGAGTGCACTCCACATCTCATTGAAATTATCGTTTAAAAGGTTCCAAACGGTGATGCCAATCCAAGGTATGGCAAGGCCTAAAATTAACGAGGAGCGATTACGCGCTGTGCTACTTCTAATTCCGTGTCGTAGTAGACCTATTAGAACAGTCGCAACCGCAATAACAACACACAACCAGGCGGTCTGCTTAATGGTAGAAGCAGCACCTAAACAGAGACCACTGATTAGGTATAGAAAAAGCTTGTTTCTCCTGTACGCGTGAATAAGAAATAGTACTGAACAAGCCAGAAACATAAACATTGTCTCGTAGTATCCGGCAATGATGTTTCCAGGCTGCACTTGATAAACAGACAGTGAAAGTGCAGAGACTACAAAAGCTATTAGCCAAGATGAGTAAGAAACTGCAATGAGATATATTGCTAAAGAAAAAATAAGCCAATAAACAAGATGTACCAAATCTTGCGCCGTAAATACATTATGAAAGATACGCGGAATAATCCCCTCGAATAGGACACTCCCCGGTGGAAAAGGAACAAAATAATCCTTATACATAGTGCGATTCGATAATTGATCAGCCCAAGCGAGATACCAACCAGACGTGGGTGGTATCTCCTTAAAAAGCATCTGACCCACTAACAACAATTGCACGACAATGGTTAAGATGCCTCCCGCAACCACTTTGAACAATCTATTTGAGTTTATGTTGGTCGTTTTCAGTGAATTCCAAGATCTAACGTCGTCCATCTTTTAGTGTGTCTCTTCCCTAATCAGACGATCGACGATCTGTTGCAAGTTATACTTCGGCTTCCATTGGAAGTCATCAAATAGTGGCCTAATGTCTGCGACAAACACTTTCTGATCCGAAGGGCGCTCATCGCCAAAAAGAAAACTGGGTATAAAGCCTCGCGTTTTTAGATTGGCAAAGAGTTCCAATAAGGAAAGTGCCCGCTCGTGTCCTCCACCAACGTTGTACACACGCGACGGCAATTCATTACTTTTCATAACTAAAATTATGAGATCTACTAGATCTTCGACGTCCAATAAGTCACGAACTTGCAATCCTCGACCGTTCAAATTGATCTGTCGATTAGCTAACGTCTCCTTTACAAGAAAGGAAGCCCATCCCTGGTCTGCCTTCGGATGCTGATACCTTCCACAAATCGCACTTTGGCGAAAAACAACGGTGTCGAGATTATAAATGCGGTTGTAGTCAATCACGTACTGATCTGCGGCACCTTTTGAGCACCCGTAGCCACCATGAAAATCAAGCTTTAAACTTGTTGGCATCCCGAATTGAAAGTCACGAGCAACATACTTTAATTCTGTTTCTTCAATAATTTGGTCGGCTAGGTCTCCATACACCTTGTTTGTACTAGAAAAAAGCAACCGAGATTCTGGGTGGAATTTTCGTACGGCCTCCAATATGTAAACTGTTCCAGCAGCATTAGAGAAAAAATCATCGATGGGTTTCTCTATAGATTGCATCAAAGAAACCTGTCCTGCCAAATGGACAATGTAATTCAAATCAGAAACTGACTGAAATACCCGGTCTACACTCACCTGATCGGATATAGAAATGCACTCAAGATTGCAGGCCGAATGGCCCTTGAGCAAGTCCCAGTTGTCGCTGCTACCTTCTCGAGACAAATCATCTACAACGATTACTTCTTGTCCGTCAGATAAGAGTTTCAGAACTAAATTAGTTCCTATAAATCCCGCACCACCTGTTACTAACCATTTTGCCATGACAATACCTTACACTTGTCCCTAGTTTCACAAGTTTTATTGCGTTGTCTTGCAGTAGTTATATTGCTCCACTAATGATTCTTCTACAGATGAGGTTTTTAGCAATGAGACATACTTTGTAGGCGTTTTGCTGAAAAACTCGGGTTGCACCAGCAAGGTTCGTTCGTCGAAAGAACACAATTGGCAATTCCCTAGACTTACCGGGTGATCTAATTTTAGTTTTTTAGGATCACTGTTGGAATATTTCATAATGCAATTAGCTATTTCATAGTTTGAAAATAGCTGCGCCTCATACTTTGGGTATTCATCACCACCTGAAGTCCAAACATACGTAATACGTTCTATAAGTAGAGCAGCATCCACAACAGGCATAAAATTTCGTTTTCGGCATGGTTGTAGGACAATTTGCTCTCTATTCATGATGAATGAATGTACAAGATCTGATGTGAATCTGCCACGAGGCTCTCTTGGCCCAATGATTTTCGGTAATTCCAAAATTGCTGTTCTTCTCTTAGTACTTGCTCCCTTAAGCAAGTTTTTCAACAAATCTTTTCCGGCATAATAAGAATCATTGTTTAACGAATCGGCATTTGTGCCTATTTGAAGAAGTCCAATTGTTGATTTTTGTTCAAGTACCATATTTAGATTCTCGAAAAACAACCCAATCTGTTGTTCGTCTATTTTAGTTCTGCTCGAAGGGCTTACATCGGTCGCCGCCAAATTCACCACGTAGTTAACGTCAAAGCGTTCAACCAGCGAATTCAACTTTTGATACTCATTCTTACGACCAAGGTCTATTTCGAATAAATCCTCTTCAGAAGTTAGAACGCGACTGGTTCCGATTACATGCGAGTCCGTTGTCTTCATTTGTTGAAAGAGTTGATGCCCGATAAAACCTCGTGCCCCGATAATCAAAATCGTCATATCTATTTCTTTATCAATTGAGTGCGGATCTTGCGTTTGAGGATGAAAAGTGAAAGAAGATAACTGCCAATGAATTGGCCTAACTTCCTTTTAGATTCTCCGTGTTTCCGTGTGGTGAAATGATCAGGTATCTCAATAATGGATGGGGATCTACCAAGCCGTATTGAAGCATGTATCAGCAACTCTTCAACTGCTTCAAAGTTTTTTGATACAAGTTCTACGTCTCTCAATAGGTCAGAGCGAAACGCCTTGAAATTTGTGGAGATATCTTTTGCGTCCAAGTCCAGAAAAATTCTGAAGACAAAATTCAGTACCTTGCTCATGAGTTTTAAAATCAAAGAGTTATCTGAGTAGCCACCATCTACATATCTCGAAGAGATCACTATATCGATTTGACTTTGCTCGACCAATATATTGATTAACTTTACGATCTGTTCAGGTTGATGTGACTGATCACCATCCATTATTACAACAAAATCATGGTTCGCTATTTTGTTGATACCTGTCTGCAGTGCAGAAGCGAAACTCTCATCCTCCGCACCTCTTGGAGAGACTTCTATATTTACAAAACTTTGTAGATAATCACATGCCTCACTGTTAGTAACGGAGTGTTCGGAAACTATTAGCCATCTAGATTGCGCGTCTAAATGAGAAAGTTGTTCTGTCACTCTTGGGCGAAGTTCCAGCAAATTGTCCCATTCATTGAATGCAGGCGTGAGAATGAGTACATTCGGTCGTGAATTCAAGGTCGACTCCTAATAATCTTGTCGCTTGAAGGAATCCAGAACGTTATTTACGACAGTAAGTGCAATGTATATTGTCATACTTAGTGTTACGAGAATTGGTATCTGGTTGTATGCCGTGGTCGAGCTTATGGTATCCGCTATCCTCCACTGAGACGGCCAAGCTAAAGGAACCGTGGCAAACGCCAGTAGTATCGCGAGAACCGGTAATACATTTCCTAATTTCGTGCGATCCCTATTGACAGATTCGGGTGTCGTAAACAAAAGTGCACAAAGTGGCACTATCAATACCATGTAATACACATAAACAATTGAATTCATAAGGATCATTACTAGACCCAACTTTATTAAGTCGTCTAGTAAGATTTCTCTTTTTTTGTTTATATAAGGCAATGACAAACCGAACAAGAAAAATAGTCCCAGCAAGAAACTGAAGATTGGGAAATTAACACCTAAGACTCCCAAAACTCTATTAAATGAATAGTTAGTGGGATAATTCATGGCCGGCGGAAGCGAATTGGCCCACTTTAGCGTCTCTCTGATCCAATCTCCGAAAATCTGTAGTGACTGTGTTCCGAAAATAAAATATGGAGCCACTAATAGCAGGAACGTTCTGAAGGCAAATCTGATAAATACTCTTATCTCGGATTGCCATAAAAACGCAATAGCAAAGACTGCTATCTGTGGTTTTACAAGTGTCGCAATTGTGAGGAATATAGCAGCAGTTCTTGAGTTACCGCCTTGGAATTTGATTAGGAATAGATATAAAAATGGAACTGCAAATCCAATTACATTTCCCCTATCCAGACAACTGATAGTTCCTACACCTATTCCTGCGACAGAGTACATGGCAGCCAACGCAGGTTCTCCCCTTTGTTTGTACGACATATGAAATGCTGGGAACATTATCGCGATGAATAAGGTGACAAGGTAGACAAAAAGGCCAATTCGATAACCACTCATTAACTCAATCAGTAGAAAAGGAAGGCGAAATATCCTTGTAACAAGGGGATAGACAACTTCAGCACCTTGCGGCAATTGAAAAAAACTAGAAAAATGAATTGCTGAATAATCACCGAAGCAATGTATTCCGAGCCCTTGTGTGACTGTTTCACAGTTATTGTCCTGACCAAAGTAAACCAATAAAGCAGGAAAATTACCGTCAAAATAAGAGGCGTATATCCAGGCAAATGCTACCGACAGGAGCCCCGCCCCAGAGAACACCTTCAGAAAAATAGTATTTGAACGGTCGCTTTGAAATTGATGCATGTGTTCTCCATATTACATTTTTAAGAACCTTGCCAAGACTTATACTTATGTAACTGCTCTGATCGTCAATTGAGTACGGTGTATTGTGAGGTTATGAATAACCTTTTGATCCTTGGTGGCTCAGGATTTGTTGGGAAATCGATGCAAATGGGTTTGTCCGGTTTGAGTTTTGAAAATTTGGTCTCCGCATCTAGTGGATTGCATTACGGTCCTGCCAGGCATACTGAGAGCTCCACAATTCGTCATGACTCATGGGACATTCGCACTACCTGTGACTTTCCTACCGTATTTGACACAATCGTTCATGCCGCCACCCCTGCTTCTGCGCAGCTGAATACGGATGAACCTAATGAGATGTTTAAGTTGATCGTTCAAGGTATGGAAAACGTGATTGAGTTTGCTTCAAGGCATCAGAAACCCCCAACTGTTCTTTTCACGTCCTCTGGTGCTGTTTATGGTGATATCCCGGAGTCCATCAGCAATGTCCCAGAGGATTGGAATGGCGCAGTGGCTTCTTATCAACCTTCCTCTGCATATGCGGAGGGGAAGCGAGCAGCAGAATTTCTCTTGAGTGTCGCCACATCTAGGGGTATTTGCAAAGGACTTCTGGCTCGTATGTTCGCATTTTCCGGTGTCAATCTCCCTATGGATCGGCATTTTGCAATAGGCAATTTTGTTCGAGATGCAGTTTCAACCCGTACCGTCAGGGTAAGAAGCGATGGATCATCTATACGTAGTTACATGGATCAACAAGACATGGCACATTGGCTATTTCGTATTCTTGAAGTTGGACAAACTGAAGTGATCTACCATGTAGGTTCCGAACGAGCTATTTCAATTCGAGACCTGGCGCACCTCATAGCAATGAGAACTGAGGCAATCCTTCAACAGAAAGTTGCTGTTGAAGTTCAGGGTTTGAAATCCCCTCTTGATGGCGTGTCCCAATACGTTCCTTCGACCCTCGCGACCAGGCAAGCACTTGGTGTCAACGAGACTATTTCTCTTGAAGAATCAATCGATGCCATGATTCATAAAGCAATCAAAGAATATCTATAGTGAAGTTGCGATTTGTAGTAAGCCACCCAACGATGCATCTTCGCCTTCGTATTCCCTAATTGTAGATAGTGTAAATCGCTTCCTAATTTGAGTATCAAGCGGCTTGAACCGGGAAACTAGACCTCCTGATAGGACTATTGACTCTGGTTCTGCTGATCCACTTAGTAATAGCGCATATTCTGAGTATATATCTGTCATTTGTTTTGAAGCAGATGAAAAGAGATTTCCAACGGTGAGATTAGTCTCAGAAATATCTTTAATGATTCCCCGATCGCCGGTAATCGATGGAAAGAAAGAGAGATCCAATGAAAGTGGAGCTGAATTATCTCTTTCAGCGAGTTTTGATATCAACTCCCATGCATCGTCGTTGGATACGTCCGATAATTCAGTCACGAGACTGAGCAATACATTCAATGCGCGTCCCGCAGGAATGTGAGTGACTGTTGTCAAGAGTTGCCCGTGAAAATATGGCCGAGTTTGTGTTCCCTCTACATACCCATTAGATATGCGACTGACTTGCGATCCGGTAGCAATGTTCAAGGAAATCTCGTTCGTTTTCAAACTGGCTCCCAACAGAGAGGCTTGCTGATCACCAACTGCAACAAAAACTGGACATGCAAACTCAGCAGAGATTCCTACGGGAGAAATACTTGATGTCACTTTCGGGAACTTAAGATGACCCAGCCCTACGGCCCGAATAACATCTAGATCCCATTCCATGTTTTTGACGTTGAATAGACCGTGCGCGGCTGCATCGGTAGTGTGCATAACGGGGTGTTCTGTGTTATTCGCCATTTGATGCGCGACAAAAGAGATCAGGCTGTGCGCGGTTACATTGGAATAGCTGCCGCCTCGAGATTGGCGAGCTACGAGTGTTGATACTGGTAGCCCATCACGTAGCTCGTTACCCAGGTCTTTGATTTGTTCCTGACTTAACTTCGTCCGTATGAGGTCGCTGGGCCGAACATATTCATTGCCTGAAAGAGCTTTAAGTGAATCACGCCAAGTGATTATGGGAGTGGTCGGTTGACCCGATGAATCAGTCAAAATACACCCATGCATTTGGCCTGTGAGAAGTATCCCTTCGCAAAGAGATGTGTGGCTGATCAGGTCGGAGCACAATTGTCGAACAGAGTCCACTAATTGAATGGGATCTAGTGTTGCCTGGCCGTTCACATCTAGGATGAGATCAGTACCCGGACGACGAATTACATTCCCTAACGTCGATTCAGTGGAGTTCAGAATTGCACCTTTAAGAAATGTGCCTCCAATATCAATCCCGATAAATGACATATTTGTGACTATCAGGCATACACGTTATATTGACTCAAATACTGATCAACCAATTTCACAAGTGATTCATCTAACTCTCGACCACGAATAATGATTCGACCAGGAATTACGGGTATTGCCAAATTTATGATTCCATTTGACATTTTTTTGTCTCTGCGAATCATGTCAACTAGGTCAGCAGCATTTGGAAAATTCTCAAGTTGGAAATTGAGATGGGTCTTTATAAACCTATGCGTGTCTTCGAACAAAGGTTTTAGATCACTATTGTCTTGACTGGCAATGTAATTTATAAGATCAATTCCCCAAGCGACAGCTAGTCCGTGGGGAATGGCGTGATTAGTGAGTGCTTCTAATGCATGTCCGAAGGTGTGACCGTAATTCAGAATTCTTCTAATATCCGCTTCGTATTCATCGGCTTCAATCACTACTTTTTTTATCTCTAGGCTCTGACGGACTAGAGGGAGAATGGACTTCCCTCTAAGACCATATTTCTCTACCGAATCAAAGAGATACTCCATGTTCTGTAGTGATCCCGTGATCGCTAATTTTAAGATCTCTCCATAGCCCGATTGAATGTCCCGTTCTTCAAGTGTGCCAAGAAATTCCGAAAATATGTGTACCGCACGGGGCGCGTGAATTACACCTAGTTGATTTTTGAATTTTCCATAGTTGATTCCGCACTTAGCACCGATACAACTATCACTCATACTAAGCAACGTGGTCGGAATCAGAACAAAACTTGTTCCGCGATAGAAAATGTTAGAAGTAAACGTAACCAAATCCTGGACAATGCCGCCACCTATGGCAATAATCATCGTTGAACGATTGCATTTATGTTCTAGTAACCAGTCGATTAATACTTGAGCCCCGTCAAGAGTTTTAGTTGTTTCATCTGCCGTCACGAGATGAATTGGTGCACTGCCCATCGCTGTAGTGACTCGATTCCCGTATAACTCTTGAATTCGGCGATCCATCACTACGACAGAATTCGGATACAAGCCAACGTACTTGGCTATATCATCGATCGACTCGTCGAATGTAACCTTGTAATCGTGATGTAACGACTTGATTTCAAGTGTTGAATTATTTGTTATTGACATAAAAAACCTCCGTCAACGGCTATGACCTGGCCGGTTATATAAGTATTTTCAGTACTCCCTATATAGGCGACCACATCTGCAATTTCATTTGGACTAGCTAATCGCCCTAGGGGAATTCTTGACGCCAATTGCTTGAGACCATCTTCGTTGTTGTTTTGATAAGTCAAATCTGTCAGCACAAATCCTGGGGCGACTCCATTCACCAAAACACCGTGCTCTGCAAATTCAATTGCAGCGCTCTGAACCAAGGAATTTAGGGCCGCTTTAGAAGCAGAATACGGAGCCCGACCACTGCGCGAACGATAGCTGTAACAACTAGAGATCACTACGATTCGTCCTCTCTTGTTTTTGGCCATTTGTGTTCCAACATCTCTTATCAGCATAAAAGCAGAATTTAGATTGACATTCATTGTCTGTAACCAATGATCAATACTGATATCTGAAAGGTTGCGAGGAAAGTTCTCACCAGCATTTAGAACGAGCAAGTCGAGTGCATCAGGCTGATAATTGTCTGAAAAGTTTTGTACCGATTGAAGATTAGAAAGATCTAATTCCAACCGTGAAGGTGTATCAATTTCGTAGCCGTCAAGTTTGAGACGTTCAACAATTGCCGCGCCGATTCCTCTGGAAGACCCAGTTACCAATGCTCTCATTTCGCATTCATTTCTCAGTCGTCCAATCCAAGTCGATCCGCGATCAAATACAAAGGGCGGTGCCGGACTTCTTCAAATATCATGCCCACATATTCACTGAGTATTCCCATAAAGAGAAATACAAAACCAAAAAGAAGAAGATTTACCGCCATCAATGTTCCAAACCCGGGGAATGGAACTCCAAAGATGATTACAAATACTGCAATTCCCAAGATTCCTAAAAATGATGCCAAAGAAAGGAACAATCCAAAAATTGGTATGAGCCGAAGAGGTGAGAATGACGTCCCGAAAATTGCTCTCACTGCGTATGGTGCTGTGACGAACGGATTGAAGCTGGATTTTCCGGCTACTCTTGCCGGCCTTTCGTACTCAATACCAAAAGACTTAAAACCTAGCCAACCCCATACAGTTCTAATAAGTTTCACTCTCTCCGGCATTGCGTTGAATGCAGAATAAGCTGCTTTTGATACCAGTCTGAAATCACTCGCATTTCTGGGAACTGGGTGAGAACTAATCTTGTCAATAAGCCAGTAAAAAGCTTGAGCTGCACCTCGACGAAGGATTCCCTCACCATGCCGTTTAGTGATGACGGTGTATACGTTCTCGTAGCCTTCTTCCCACTTCTTTATGAACTCTGGAATCATCTCTGGTGGATCTTGAAGATCCGAACTCATCACCACGCATGCATCGCCCTTGACTTCTGCAAGGGCCGCCATCATCCCGCCCTCCATATAGAAATTTCTAACCAATCGAACAATCTTGAACCTTGAATCGCTCGCTCT
>Ga0194048_10001446_pt1 | contig 11822 bp, 16 predicted proteins | sample JunL225m_MetaG_FD_161685 | JGI IMG/M metagenome (GOLD analysis project Ga0194048, IMG submission 161685) | Anoxic zone freshwater microbial communities from boreal shield lake in IISD Experimental Lakes Area, Ontario, Canada - Jun2016-L222-5m | ecosystem: Environmental > Aquatic > Freshwater >...
AGTATGGACTTCGGTCTTGCTGGAAAGGAAGTCGGGGCGATGCACGGTCAGTCCCATGTCCGCCTTGTTGAACCAGTGGGCTGAACCGGAGATGTCATAGCCAGTGGGGATGGGGAAGGAACCGTCGTCCTTGCGCCGCATCTTGGTGGGGTGGGCCATGATCCATGTATGGATATCATGACCCATCGAGAGAACCTTCAGCTTGGTGAGGGCATCCGATACCCAATCTGTCTCGCTGGATTCGCCGCCTCTGTCGATGAAGTTATAGGGATCAATGACCAATCCCTGTATCCCGTATCGCATGATCGAGGTGCGGGCCAGATCAACGATGTCATCCAGCGTAGCGAGGGTGCCGTCAGACTGATGCAGGAAAAAGAAATGCTCCCTCACCCATGCGAGGGCTTCGTCTCGGATGGCCACGCTCATGCGCTGGGTGGGGCCGTCGAAGAATGGCTTGCCTGCATAGATGCCAGCAAGCTTGGCGATGTGTACTTCGGGAGGGTTTTCGAATGAGCAGACTGCGAACTTCCAGTCCTTCTTCTTGGCCATGTTGACCATGAAGTTGTCGATCATGGTGGACTTGCCCGATCCGGGTGATCCAGTGACGACTGTTAGCTGGCCGGGAACGACGGTGTATATCTCATCGATGCACTTGAAGCCGGTGCTTTCCCCTTTCGGAAGACCCTTGTCATAAAGGGCTACGACCTTGTCGAAGAAATGTTCCGCATCATAGAGTCCCTTCACCGGCCAAGGCTGGGCGTTCTCTATGCAATCACGGAGGGCTTGAGAACCATGGGTACGCAGTACATCGTTAGCATCCTTGCATCCATCTGGCCAAAGAACACGCCAGCACTTCGCTCTGCCGATACGACGGGCAAGTTCTTCAGCGAGGATGTTGCCGGGATTATCGGAATCAGTTGCGATGATGATCTTTGGGGCATCATCAAGGATAGCCTTAGCCTCCCACATATATTTATATTTCTTGTCGGAAGGAACGGCGGACTTAGGAATGTCAGTATGACTAACCGTATTCGGGGCACCGTTTGGAACGGATACCGCAGTGACTCCAGCCTGAAGGAGAGACAGACAATCTACTTCTCCCTCAACGATGACGATCTGCGTGCCTTTTGTAACTCTATCAATCTGCCAAAAGGTATTGGCGGAACCAGTCTGTATGAATCCCTTCTCCGCAACCGCACGCCACTTGATGGCGTAGGGTTCGGAACCTTTCTTATAGACAAACCCGCAGACTTTCTGGTTCTTTCCGTCGATGAATTTGTTGCCACCGATTACGCCTGCTTCTTTGGCGATGCTGCGTGTGATCCCTCTGGTGGATAGCCATGCATAGGCAGCTTCGTTCTCGTCTTCTTCCATCTCGGGCATAATGATTGGTGCCGGTGTTGATTGGAATAGGGGGCGGCGCTCAGTCAGGCGCATGGCACCGGCAAAAGAGCAGTGCCAGCACTGCCACTTGGCAAGCGTACCTTCGACGGTAATGGAGAGGCAGGGGTCGTGGCTGTTCTTGCGTTCAGCGGAGCAGGCTGGGCAGAGGTAGCGTTTGGTGGATTCTTTTTGGGAAAGGGCAAGCGACCGGATTGTTGTTTCCATTGGCGTTTCTCCCGTGAAACGTCCAGCCTAGCGAAGCCCGCGTTGCTTCGCAAGCAACAATCGCGTCGGTTGTTTTCCCCCTATGCATTACACTCGGTATGTCTTGTAGGCTGCGAGTGTTTTCTTCAGTCGAGTTAACAGAAACTTCTGCTGCTCGGGACTCTTGCCCGCCATGAACTCTATTGCCTTGCAGTATTCTTCGTAGTCAACACCGGCATGTTCGCAATAGGTTTTGATATGTTCTGTTCTTAGCCAGCGTGTGTGTCTGTCGTGCTGGTCCTTCGCTCCCTTAAACAGTACAGCCCTCGCCAATTTGCGCGACCACAATATCCGCTCGGGGATTGATTCGGTCGAGGCTCCAGTAGATGTGTCGTTCTTTAACCTGTCTGTCGTTGACATAGATTAACCCTTGCATGGCATCGAGGATGATTGAGTCGTCAAGATCAGGACGACGGCTTGCGTAATGGATTCTAATCCATACAGCGACATCATCTTCTATGGGGGATTGAAGTTTCGGACACTGCATCTTGAATGCTTCTACATAGGAGATTGCTTTCTTTGATTTGATAAACGCTGGGCGGTTTCCGAATGTTACCAGCCTGCGGGAGTTAGCCTTTGAGGCAGGCTCTCCGAAAATTGTAAACTTAATTGGTTTCATATAAGTTTAATCCCTTAGTGCGGGCAACCAAGGCGCGTCAACGCCTTAGCTGCCCTAACCAACATCACGAAAGGACCGTGCTGAATGGCTAGAAGATCATACCCCAAAAATCCCGTCGCTCCCAATGCTGGATTGAATGCCCGGATCAAACGGTATGGAGTGCTCGATCCGAAAACAGGATGCATTATCTGGACGGCATCTGTTAATCATTCTGGTTACGGAAAGATTGGCTATACCTTTAACGGAAAGAAAAAGTTTATTGGCGCCCATCAGGCGGCTTGGATTGTCACCAATGGACCTATCCCAAGAGGGATGTTTGTTTGCCACAAATGCGACAACCCACCGTGCGTAAACGATAACCATTTATTTCTTGGATCATCTCTTGATAATTCTCGTGACTCAGTTCGCAAAGGTAGAAACTCCAAAGGCATATCACACGGAATGGTTAAACTTACAGAGCGAAAAATTCAGGAGATCAGAAAGGTTCCAAAGATTTACGGAAGCGGAATAGCCCTGTCTCGAAAATACAAAGTCAGTGCCGCTATGATCAGTTTAATTAGAAACAAAAAGAACTGGAAACATCTTCAATGAAACTCACTAATATTCATGGTCTTCCGAAGACCATTATGAATGCCATCGAAAGAGACCCGTACCATATGGGTGAGGCCCGTATGTCTGTGACGGGGCTTCTTAAGCCGCCACGCATAGGTCTTTTATACAAGAAACATTATGCGAAAATTGAGCGTGATATTTCCGAGAGCATCTGGTCCCTGTTGGGACAGGCATTCCATGTTGTTCTGGAACGGGGTGCCGACGAGGAACATCTTTCAGAAGAAAGATTGTTCATAGAAAATAGGGGATGGATTATTTCTGGTCAGATTGATCTTCAAAAGATCAAAGACAACAAGGTCATATGCATTGATTATAAAACGACCAGTGCCTATGCCGTCATGCAAGAAAAATCTGCATGGCTAGAACAGCTTAACTGTTACGCACACTTGCTCCGTGTCTCCAAAGGATATGAAGTAGAAAGTCTCGCGGTGTGTGCGATTGTGCGGGACTGGTCTCGCCATCAAGCCAAGGATAATCCTGACTACCCTCAGGCACCAATGGTCATGGTGGAGATACCTCTGTGGGCACCAGAGACAGCAGCGGCTTTTGTCGAGGAGCGGGTAACTGTCCACCAGAAGGCCATCGCTTCATCCGACATGGGGGAAGAGCCTCCGGAATGCACTGATGAAGAACGATGGATGCGTCCTGATTCATGGGCAGTGATGAAGGTCGGCAACAAGCGGGCGACCAAGGTCCATGACAGTAGGCATGAGGCCGAGAAACATCTGGCGAATCTTGATGGGAACTTCGTGATCGATCACAGACGCGGGGAACCTATCAGGTGTACGGGAGACTACTGCAACGTGTCGGCATGGTGCCGTCAGTATGAGAGGTGGAAGAAGGAGAATCCAAAATGAGAGGCGTCATTCGTAATGCGATGCTTGTTGCTGCAAGCTGTGTTGCTTTTGGGACTGTTAATTCCAAGGCGGAAACATATCCGACGCATGATTACTGGAACAACAAATTCCCTCAGGAGTGTCGGACGAACCTCGATCATCTTCAGTATGTACTGAGGAAGAACTACGATCTCGGATACCAGAGCGGCAAGTCACGCTCAATCGGCTACTGGTGGAACAGCCAGAAGCCGGGGGCAATAGACGTTATCTTCATCGACAAGAGTGTCACCGATCCGGTGATGCAGCAGCACGTCCTTCGGCATGAACTGTGTCATGCCCAGATGTACCGGCTCTACGGCAATCCCTATTGGCATAAGGAATAGACATGGCAACTTCCAAAGATACAATCTCCGATCTTATCGAGGCCATCAAGAATGTTCGATCCAAGATGGGGTCGCTCAAGCAGGACTCGGAGAACAAGCATGGAGGCTACAACTATGTCTCCATTGATACCTACTACGAAAAGGTATCGAAGGTCGCCACCGAGGTAGGGGTGATCTGGCGCACACGGGAACTGTCCTTCGATCTGGTTCCCAATCAGGGTAAGATGAAGGACAGGACTTACGTCCAGTCCACGTTTGCCTTTGATGTCTACTACGGATCATCCTCCATCGAGGATTACATGAGCGTCACCGTCTTCAGTCCCTATGATGGGCCGCAGACGACGGGTCAGTTGTTCAGCTACGCCGACAAGGTGTTCATGCGGGTTGCCTTCTGCGTCTCGACTGGAGAGAAGGATGCCGACGACATCAAGCAGGAACCCGTCAATATCAAGAGCAGCAAGTTCGCGCCGCTGCTGGATGATCTGACTCCTACCCCGAAGGTAAATGGGGTGGTGCCGCACGATCCACTGACTGGAGAACTGGATGATCCCGGTGTCCACGAGACACTGGAATTGTCCGTTGAGCAGACTGACGTTGCACCGACGTTCGATGAGGGCCTCCCCCTCATGGACCCCAAGAAGATAGCTGGCATCAAGGCTGTCCAGATGATCAAGGAAATCTTCAATACGTTCCTTCCATCTGTGAAGACCAAGACCAAGCTGACGGATTGGTACGCCGTGAATCTTGCTGCCATCGAGAAAGCAGACAAGGTTATTCCCGGCACCAAGAAGGAGATTTCAGCAATGTTCAGGGTTCACCTGAACAATCTGGAATCCAAGTAGTAACACAGAGGAGAAAGACAATGGCTGACAACACGAACGGTGCCTTGTTCCCGAACAAGGATAAGAAGTCCACGAAGGCCCCGGACTACACGGGTAACTTCACCATGACCAAGCCCTTCCTCAAGGCTTGGATCGAGGAGTTCAAGAAGGACGGAAGTCCCGACGAACTGAAGGTGCAGTTGGGTGCGTGGATCAAGGAGGGAAAGAACGGAAAGTATCTAAGCATTTCCGTCAACGCTCCCTTTGAAAAGAAGGCCCCGGCCAAGAACGATCTGGACTCTGACATTCCCTTTTAGAGTGACCTTCTCCGGGCATGGCTGTCATGCCCGGAGTTCTTCTACCAGCGAGGATGAAATGAAAAAGATTAATCGATCCAACATGCGCTCTACCGTGAACAACCTGCATGATCTTGGGTTCACTGTGTCTGGTATTGCCAGCATGTTGAACAAGACAACGGCCAACATCTATGCCCACCTGAAGAAGTCGGGTCGGATGAAGGGTCGGGTGTTCATCCGGGAGTATCCGGAGTGGGATGTCCCTACACGCACGGTACTGCGCCACTTCTTTCAGGAACCCGAATGCATGTATCACGTACTGGTCGGCATGGCCCGACAGGGGAAGACAGGTTTGGCCGCCGCGCTCCCGGCTTCCGCGATAAAGCGTACCTACAAAAAGTCAGGGAAGAAGACTGCCTGATATGTAGTCGAACCCCCTGTCATGCCCATCATGTCAGGGGATTCAGACCCAGAACCATGGGCAAGAGGGTGCATGACCATCTGGTGGTGCCCCTCTGTGCCGATCATCATGACGAACTGCATCGCACCGGAAGAGAAGAACTCTTCTGGGCGGTACAGGGTGTCGATCCAATTGCATGGATAGAGGACAGGCATAAATGAAATGGTCACATGATTTCCTTCATCGAACCCATGACGCCGGTCGATGGATTAATTCAAGCAACACAAAATCAAATCAGCTTCTGAATGTCCTTACCTTCTTTGTCGAGGAAGGATTACCGGAAGAACATCTTGATACTTTTCTGGATGGGGTAATGCCAATTGTCGGATGGCATGAATGGCATGAATCCATTCCGCCCAATCAATCCGTTGTTATAAGAAAAACTCATGAGTACGGCCCTATGGTGCATCAGATTGTTATGGCAACAGCAGCCAGAAGAAAGGGGATATGAAATGAAGTCACCAACGGAAGCAGCTATTGCCGTCGAGTGCGTGAAGGTTTCGATGTCTCAGTCGAAAGACGGGATCAAGGTGGTCCTCGTCATTCATCCGAACGACAACGCCAACGATCTGTTTACCCATCCGGTTGGCTCTCGCTATCAAGCAGCATTCGTTCTGCTCGATGATGAAAACAAGCCGGTCATGCCCAAGCACAAGACCAATGAAGAGCGGGCAGTTGTCTCGGCGGGGATGCTATGTCGGCAACCAGACTTTCAGAAATGGATGGTTGAGTCCGGTCATACCCTTGAGGAATCTGAAGAGGCAGCAATCAACGGCCTCCATCACTTGTGTGGGATAAACTCTCGGGCTGATCTTCGTACCAACAAAAAGGCTCTTCAAAGATTTACGGAATTGCAGTTCGAATATTCCAAGACGAGGGGGTGATGGAACATGAAGTCCAATCCCATGCGATCAAGCAGGCCTTCATACGGTATGGGCTGGACATAAATCGTCCGGACCTTGTCGATATGTGCAAGCAATGCATCACTGGCAGCGGTCGTCTTGCTTACCTCCCGGACAAAAAGGAAAGACATATCGTTACATGCAGAGACATGGTGTTGGTGGTTGTCTACTCCCCATGCATCACAAAGGATTTTCCATTCGGAAAGATAATCACCATTCTTCCGAAGCAGGCGGCAATGAAGGGAGCCAAGAGTTCTTATTCCACCAAACCTAACTCTGGAAAGATGCGTCCATCCAAGAGGGCTCCAAAGAAAAATAGACAGAGAAGGGGATACTGATGGCGCATCCATACCCTGACACGCTTCTGCTTGGAGAAGACACGGGCAGTCCAAACGATCTGCTCCGCGATGCCATCATCGATCTGAATATCCGGGTCAGTAATCTGGAAAAGATTCAGGCAATCATATTGGAATATCTGGAAAAGAAGGAAGCGTAATCATGACCACTGTTGGGGACTGCTGGGATGAGTATGTTCGTACTCACATCCCCACTACCATCGGCACCTCTGCCAATGCCAGATACTGGGGCCGCCTGTCTTGGTTCCAGAACCTGAACCCGGAAGCGAGTTCATTCCCCATGGAGGTTAAAGCCTACCTCAAGACGAGGAAGGTGGCACCGGGTACGGTCAACCGGGAACTGGCTATCCTCCGGGCGGCCCTTCGCCATGCGGAGAGGGAGGGGTTGATCAGCAAATCCCCCATCGTCAGGGGTCTACCGAAGCCACCGCCCCGCATGCGATCCCTTACGCGGGAAGAAGCCAAGGCCATGATCGATGGTGCCGACAGACTCAGGCGATGGAAGGAGAGGGTCTATATCAGGCTGGCCCTGTCCACCGGGCAACGGCCCGACGCCATCACGGGGCTGACATGGGATCAGGTGGACTTTACCAATAGGGTGATCGACTTCCGTCCCGTCTGTGAGAAGTCATCCCGTATGAAAAACCGAGCCATCGTTCCGATCAACGACCTCGCGGTCAAGGCTCTGTCCATAGCGAAGCTGCATGAGGACGGGGACTATGTGATCAACTTCGCAGGCAGCCGCCTCAATCACCCAAGGGATATGATCAAGCGCATCGCCAAGGAAGCTGGCATCAAGGATGTCAGTCCGCATGTTCTCCGACACACCGTCGCTTCGCTCCTGCTACAGGACGGCGTTGATCTGCTGAAAGTGTCCAAGCTTTTGGGTCATTCAAGCACATTGATTACACAGCAAGTGTACTTCCAGCACCCGCCTTCTTGGCTCAAGGAAACCACCAACCTGTTGAGGTACTAATGTCGTCCCTTGAAATAATGAGGCGCGCGAACTCGGCTGCATACAGCATTGTCGGCCAAGCGTTGGCTGACAATAAGTTCATCATCCCCGATACTTGTCATCGATGGGACATGCGGATGGCAGCAGAGGCTGTCCATTTTTGTGTCCAAGAGTATTCAACTCTCTACATGGAAGCCGATTACATCATGAGTACAGCATTGCAAGATGTCTGGTATCCGAAACAGGCAAGAGCAGTCCTTGCTTCTTTCCGAGAGAGATGGATCAAGCAACGAATAGTTTACATGGTGCCGTAATGAAACCATTGACCCCACGCCAGAGGCTATCCAGCCCAGCCGTATTGGCAGCGGAAGCCCGTCACGAGTCGAATATAAACACCAAGAAAATATACGGACCAGCCGCCCACATGGTGGACTTCATTCGCAGCAAGGGGTGGGTAGTCTTCAAGGAAGGGCACCAGTTCCGGGTCGGAAGCAAGCTGGGTCCACTACAGATCATCATGGATGTCTACGAACGGGAGAAGCGCCGTGAAAATGATGCCATCAAGGCTAAGAAACTGGATACCGTCAGACAAAGAAGAGAAGCCAAGGCTCGTAGAGATTCAGTATCTAGTCATGTCGAAGGGGGTGACGCGGGGAGCGGTGGTAGTGGAGGCGGAGCGCCTGCTGCCGGGGACGGCGTTCGTTCACCTTCTGGAATTAAGGAGTATTAAAAATGAATAATACAATGAAACTGGATGCAGACGGCGAGAGATTTGAGAACAGAAAAAGGGTGCTCGACCCAATATGTATCCTGTCTTATCTCTCGTGGAGCATTACCCGCGAAGTGAATCGAACTCATATAGGATTTGTGGCTGCTGCCATTAGAACCATAGAAGAAACCACTTCGCAGGAATACTTCACTTTATAATCTGTTCATCCTCCCGAGAGGATTACGGTCTGGCCGTAGCCTCTCGGAGCCTTGGGCTCATCTCCGTTTCCTTGGCGTACTTCGCCAGTTGCTGGCTTCGATAGATAAGCTCTTCCCTGAAATCCTCTGTCACCTTCCGGCGCTGTTCAGGGGTCAAGCTCCTGTCGGACAGGGAGGTAGTCATCCGGGACTTAACCTCCCGGAGATCATGCTGCATCATCCTGATGTTGCGTGCCCGCTGTGCTGCGGGATCAACCGAGTAGGTATTGATACCAGCAGCGCGGGCTGCCATCTGGCCATAGGTAGTGGCAGGTTCTCCATACCTGTTCAGGCCGGTGCCGGATTCCTTGTTCATCAACTGTCCCAAAGCGCCATAGCTGGCCAGAAAAGAGGGTGCCACCAGAGACCATGCATAGGAGGTGACATCCATCACCTGTTTGTTCGGGGGATCACGCTTGTCTCTAATGGGCTTGCCGGTGAAGGCATCTACGCCCGTCGTCAGGGCAGATACGATATTGAACAGGGGGTTAGATAGAAGGGTGGAAGCCTTGAAGACATCATTAGCATTGCTAATGGCCTCATTGGAATCCCCCGTTGCCAAATTGTACCCGCCCTTCGCCGCACTCTTGATCATCTCGTATGGCATTTGCCAAGGCAGGAAGTAGCCCACATCGACAAGCTGCCACTTCCCGTTGGCATCCTTCCAAGGCAGCATGAACATGTTGTCCTTGCGCCGTAGGCCCGGAGATAGGCTCTTGCGAATCTTCTCCTCGTCGTCCTCGTCTATGTCATTGCTCGACGCGACCAGTGCCGGAACCGTGGCAGCCAGCGCCACATAGGGCAGCATGCGAGTCGGATGCTTTGTCATCACCTCATACATAAGAGGGATGATTTTGTAACTGAAGGTGATAAAGGGCATGCCGATAGGGCTCTGGCGTGCCCGCCTGACAAAGGGATCGACCTCCGAGTAATCGAACAGCCACTTGTTCGCCTCGCGTACCGCCTGCTCCGCAGACATTCCGTTCGGATGTTCCTTGGTCTTGGTCTCCATGGCATGCATGATCTTGGCGATCTTGCCCCATGTCTCCAGCTTCTGGTAGAAATCGGTTACGCTGTTGGTTCCCTTGAGAAGCCCGCGATATACCGCCCGCCATCCAGCGAACCCGTTCTGGCTGTTGGCTTCCAGCTTCTGTAGTTCCTCCGAGATGGCGAACAGTTCCTGTTCGGTCATGCTGGCATTGCCGACACCGAAATCCTTGGCGATCTTGAAGTACTTCCCGCCAGACCGCATGTCGTTCGCGGAACGGACCATGTACGTTCCAAGCTTATGGATCGGCACACCTGACAGGTGCAGCAGGATCATGTTTGATGCGACGTTACGCATCTGGGAAGGCGGGTTCAGTGGAACCTTGAGGGTCTTCCATAGGCTGGTCAGGCGGCTGATCTTGGAGCCTCTGTCACCAAACCAGTTGTCCCATGTGTTGTCTGGGTTAACGAAATTGTTGGTGCCAATGATGTCTTCCGCGATCTGATTCTGGACGATCATCCCCCGTAGGGGACCATAGTCGTAGGAGTCGGGAAGCTTGGTGTACTTGCTCTGGTCGTATTTGGTACGCTCCAGCGCCTCAATACCTTCGTCGGCAACCCTGTCCATGTCGTCGGCAATCGCCTTCATCCCCTCCTTGCGGGTGGGATCGGGTTCTCCCTTGATCCTGTCTGCCCGGATATCCGCAGCTTCTTTCTTCAGCCAGTGAGCCGTCACCCTCTTCCCGTTCCATGTCACCAGACTCTGGGGCAGCGCCCAGTCCGCGTTCTGAGATACCTTGTTCAGGAAATCCATGACCGCAAGGTCGCGCTGCGTCCGGTAGATTGCATGGAAGGTACGGACGCCGGGGTCCTTGATCTCACCCATGGCGAGGAGTACTTCAGGTTCCTTGAAGTGCTTCTTTTTGGCAAATGCCAAGCTCGCCTTCATGCCGGAACCCTTGATGCCCGCTCCCTGAAGAAGGTACTTGAGATACAGGCGCGGCAGATAGCTATCGACGTTCTTCTCGGCAACACTCTCCGGAAGAAGATTGTTATCGATCAGCTTCTGCTTCAGTTCCCCGTTGATGTAGTTCTTCAGCCTGATCGTATCTGCCCGGATGCTAGAGGGAATCAGATTGGTATCGGCATTCGGTGTATCGAAGTAGGTGTTGACCGATTCCTTCTGGGCAGGGGTCAACTTGGCGAAGAGGTTCTTGTACTTCGTACCCTGCTCCGTTGCGGCGTACTGGCTGCCACCAAGAAGGTTCCGCAAATCCCTGTACTGTTCCGGATTGGAAATCTCCGAGAACGGATTGAAGAATTTCTCGACCTTGCGCTTTACGTTCTGCTTCCATGAAGCCTTGTTGATGGCGTAGATCGAGGTCGGGTTCTGGCCGGGGGTCTGCTGGGCAGCCTGTTGCAGGGTTATGCTTGCTGTAGCAGGGCTCTCCATTCCGTCAGCGTCTTCGGTCTGCTTGAAGGTGCGAGCAGAGCCGTCTTCTTTTTCCTCGGCCTCTGTTCTGGCGGAATAATCCGCACCTCGTTCATAGGCTTCATGAAGAGGAGACGAGAGAGGGTATGGATTTTGATAGGTTTCTTTCAGCTTGGTGTAATCAGATTTACCAGCATAGAAAGCCGCCTTACGGGTATCTGGCAGTCCAGCCTGAAGTATCTTCTCCTCTTGCAGGGCATTATACGCCACATGATAGGGCACTCCCAGTTCCTGACTGATGGCCTTAACGGTCTTGCCTTGTTGAGAAGCGGTAAACACCGCCCGGCGCATCTTCTTATTTTCTTCCCTGAGTTTGAGCATCCGCTCGGATTCTCTATGGGGAAGTTGAGCCTTGCCGTCCTTGGTCTGCTTGAGGGCGCTATCATCAGCAGCATTGAACTTCTCAGCCACACCACTGATCGGCAGCGGGTCGGCATCCGAGACACGGGAAACCCTGCCATCTGCGGCGGTCTTCTTATCGACATAGAAC
>Ga0194048_10001447_pt1 | contig 11816 bp, 10 predicted proteins | sample JunL225m_MetaG_FD_161685 | JGI IMG/M metagenome (GOLD analysis project Ga0194048, IMG submission 161685) | Anoxic zone freshwater microbial communities from boreal shield lake in IISD Experimental Lakes Area, Ontario, Canada - Jun2016-L222-5m | ecosystem: Environmental > Aquatic > Freshwater >...
GTCTTAGAGGTTGTTCTCGTAATCGTCCGATACGAACGCCTCGACTGCTGCCTCGTCGAGCTCACTCAGTGCGATGTGGTCGCTCCAGACCTGCGCGGGGCGTGGCAGGTCGTCGGTGCTCGGCCACTGCTCTGGCTTCCAGAGACCCGAGCGCATAAATGCTTTTGCGCAGTGCTGAAACGCGCATTCGATGGTGACGCCAATACCGAGTGCAGCTGGCTTACCGCCCGTCTCGAGACCCTCCAGTAAGGCGGCGTCGCTCGTCACACAGGCACGACCGCGAATCCGCAGCGTCTCACTGCGGCCCGGGATGACAAAGAGGATTGCGACATCTCCGCCACCAACAATGCGGTGGAGAATGTCGATCGTCTTGTTGCCCGCAGCATCGGGGATCACCAGTCGATTGCGGTCGAGCACGCGCACGAAGCCAACCGGGCCACCACGCGGCGAAACGTCGATGCCATCGGCATCGCTGGCGGCGATCACCAAAAACGGCGAGTGGGCAATCAAGGTCTGACAGTGCTGATCGAGATGATCGATTGCCTTCTGTTGCACCGCATCGTTCGGCGGGCCGTAGATGGCCTCGAGGTCGGATATCGAGGTGATCATGCTCGGAAACTCCGGTGGCGTTGGCATGCGTCGATACTAGCGGTTTGGCGCGCGCAAATCCTGCTCGATTGGGTTCACAGTCGAGCGCGCATCGCGACGATCGGCGGCGAGGCGGATCCCGAGGCCGATCACTGCACCAACAATTGCAAACGGCGCGATCGCGCCGCCCGTGCCACCGATCAAGAGCGCACCGAGGAGTGCTGATGTGGCCGGTAGCTTGATCATCGCGGCAGCCGCGGCGGCGATTCCGGCCGCGGCAAGTGCGCTGACTGAGACATCAGGGAAGAGCAGGGCGCCGCCGACCGCAGCCGCCACACCGAGGAACGCGGCGGGGAAAATTGGACCACCACGGAATCCGCTGCCGAGCGCAACGCTGTAGGCAATTGCCTTGAAAATGAGAATCGCGAGCACGGTGATGACGGAGGTCTCCGTGACGAGTGCGGCCATTCCGTACTCGCCGCTAAACAGGATCTGGTCGATCTGGATGTCGAAGCCGAGCATCGCGATCGTTAGTGCTCCGGCTGTGATCAGGGCTCCGAGAAAGAGCGCTGGTACGGGCCGTCGCTCGGCGATGCGTCCAAAGCGCAACCCACCCTCGCGGGCGACGAGCGTGACGATGCCGGCCACGATCGCGACAGCGACCGCTGCGGCAAGGTCACCAATGGCAATATGGCTGTAGGCGGGCATGCCTGGCACGCCAAGGCTGTGGGTGCCAACCCCAGGGATGCCCCAGATGCCGACTTGGACGAGATAACTCGCACCGAGCGCGACGAGGACCGGCACGACCAGTGCTCCGGGTGCCAGACCGATCGCCGCGAACTCGAGAATCATGAAGGCGGTAATGAAGGGGTTGCCAAAGACGGCACCGATGGCTGCCGTGCCACCAAGGAAGGCGCCGGCCTGCTTGGCCTGAGCGTTGTTCGAGCGACTCAGCAGAATCAGGCCGAGGGCGGAGCCGAGCACGATCAGCGGCGCCTCGGGGCCGAGAGCAATGCCGAAGACGAGCGAGGCAGTTGCGGCCACAAGAATGCTCGGCACGATCCGCAGCGGGTTGTCGAAGTGAAAGCCCGTCAGCGGCCCGCCACCCGTGTGGCCTGGTAGTCGCTGAGCGATCGCAACGAGGCTCGCACCGATCAGCAGCAGAATCGCCGCCCACCACCACGGTGCCGACGCGTAGCCCATGGCGTCGGGCAGTGACGCGAAGACGAGCGTCTGCAGTTCGTGGACGAGCCAGAGAAAAGCCGTGGCGCCGATTGCAGCGACGATCCCCACGACGACCGCGAGCCCCAAGAGGCGTTTCATGTCCTTCGAGGAGGGTGTCTCCATGGTGGCGGGTGCGGACATAGATGAATCGTGCCATGCCGTATGCGGAGTGGATGGCGGAGAGCCGCTTGGGGATACGATCGAATCCTGACTGCGCAGTCAGGATTCGTCTATGCTGCAGCAATGAGTTCGCACCACGTCTCCCTCGCCGCCGAGTTGTATCGATCGCCAGCCGCCTTTGAAAGCGAGATCGACAGCGTCTTTCGTCGCAGCTGGGCCTGCGTCGGGCGCGCCGAACATGTCGCCGAGCCTGGCGCCTACTGGGCGACGGATGTCGCGGGCCAAAACATCGTCATCGTGCGCGATCACGACGGCACGTTGCGGGCATTCCACAATGTCTGCCGCCACCGCGGTTCGCTTCTTTGCAACGCCGGCACAGGCACACTGAAGCGCGCAATCAAGTGCCCGTATCACTCGTGGGCGTATGCGCTCAACGGCGAGCTGATCGGCACACCAAACGTGCGACCCGACGAGATCGACCGTTCTGGCTACGGCCTGCTCGACATGCCGGTCGCCGAGTGGCAGGGCACGCTGTATGTGGATCTTGGTGGCAAGGCCGGCCCGTTTGACGACTACCTCGCGTCGCACGACGACGAACCACTCACGATGGAGCGCTTCAACCTCGGTGCGCTGCGCATTGCGCGCACGACGACGCTCGAGGTCGCAGCCAACTGGAAGATCGTCGTCGAGAACTATCGCGAGTGCCTGCATTGCCCAACCGTGCACCCCGAGCTCGTCGACATGGTGCCCACGTATCGCTCGGGTGGTATCTCTGATGGCGCGCGCGCCGACTACGGCGTCGGCCTCAAGGCGGACGCGACGGCCTTGACGTTGACGGGCACGAGCACCGTGCCGCCACTGCCGGGTCTGACGGAGGAAGAGGGACGCTCCGTCTACGGCGCCTACCTGTTTCCCAACTCGATGGTCGACGTCTTCGGTACGTACGCGACCCTCACAACCCTCTATCCGCGAGGCGCCGATCGCACCGTGGTCGTGACGGATTATCTGCTGGCGCCTGACACGATCGCTGACGCCTCGCTTGCAGAGGGCATCGACGGTCTTGTCGAGTTTATGGAGATCGTCATCGCGCAAGACACCGGCGTTGCCGAACGCGCCCAGCAGGGCATCGCCTCGCGCGCCTTCGTGCAGGGCGTCTATCCCGAAAAGGACGACCCGCTGCACCAGTTCAACGAGCGCTACCGCGCACTCGTTGTCGAATCTGAGTAGCCCGACCGCTACCGAATAAACTGGTCGACGAAGTCCTCGCCAAGACCATTGGCCTTGTAGGCCTTCTTGCAGTGTTCGATCAGGCCGACGTTATCCTCGACGTGCTCGACCTTGCCATCGTCATCGATGTAGAGGACGGGGCCGAGGATTGCGAAAAACGTCTGCATCTCATCGCAATCGTCGGTAACAGTCAGTGTGTGGACCTCGCCCGGTGGCTCGAACACGTAACTGCCAGTCTCGGCGACCCACGTGTGCTCGAGGTAGTGCCAACGGCCCTTCAGGACGAAGCCGTGCACGGGAGCGGGGTGGCGGTGCCGCGAGAGTACGCCGCCCTTGCGAACCCGGAGCACCTCCCCGTGACCACCGGTGTTCATGTCGAAGAAGAGCGGACGAAACCAGACGTTGGGCTCGATCTCGACCCAGATGCGCTCGTCCGTTGGCTCGGGTACGACGATCTCGGGCTTCATGCCGAGGTGCCCCATCACGGGCGGGTCGTAGTGGACGTGCTCGGACTTGGGAGGTACCCAGCCGATCATGCGGGTGGTGTCGATCTCGACATTGGCGAGATCTGGCATTTCAGGCATCTGTGGTCTCCTCGGTCTCGCTCTGCAGACGAGCAATCAACGCGTTCTTTTGCTCATTATTCAGCTTCGACAACTCGTTGTTAAGGGCGGGCTCGTCGACGTGCTGATTCCACCAGTCAACCGCATCGGCACCGAACAGTGCCCACTTACCAACGAGGATGCGCGTCACCTCGTTGGACGGCGCCATGATCCAGCCGGCCTTGCCGTCGCGAAGGATGCGTTCGATCTCGAGACCCTTGCCGTAGCCACGACCGCCGCAGACCTGCAGCATCTTGTCCGAGGTTTCCCAAGCTGCCTTCGCCGCCAGCACCTTCGCGGGCAGCGACCACTGGGTCATGCTCGCACGGGGACGCGCGTCGGGGTCGGTCTCGTACATCTCCCACGAGCCGTTGTCGGTGCGACGGTCGAGTTCTTGCGCAAAGGAGTACGCATAGAGACGCGAGGCGAGCACGTCGGTTAGGCACGAGCCGAACGTGTCTTGCACGGTGGCGTAATCGGCGATCGTGCGGCCGAATTGCGCGTGCGCGCGCTGAGTTGCGTGCCGCTTGCCGACGTCGAGTGCTGCCATCGCGAGTCCGTTATAGGCACCCGCGTACTGCACGAACGCCAAGGGGTCGATGGCCTCATCGTTGCTTGCCGCACCATCACCCGGCCAGCCAACGATCCGGTCGGCGGGAATGACGGCGTCGATCTCAACGGGCCCAGAATGGTTGGCGTGCATGCCGAGTGCGTCCCATTGATCCTTCTTCGCATCCACCTCATCGGGGTAGAGCAGAAAGACCGCAAGGTCCGAGTAGTCGCCGGTAAAGTCGGGACTCGTCGTCTGCGTCAGGTACCACGTGGCGTAGCCGCACGAGGTTGTCCATGCGGCCTTCTTACGGACGTGCCAGCCCTCCTCTACGCGCGTCGCACCCGAGGTCTTCGGATACCAGAAATGGCCGCCTGTCTCGGGGTCGGTATAGGAAGCCGTGCCAACGAGACAGTCCGAGTCGATCCGCGAGATCAGGTCCTCGATGTGGGCGTTGCCCGGTGCGCGAAAGACGAGGCCCGCAAGCGCGACCATGTGCATCATGTAGATCACGGCCGTCGAGGGGCAGCCATAGCGGGCGAGCGTCTCCGTCAGCATCAAGATGCCAACGTGGTTCTCGCCGCGGCCGCCATACTTCTTCGGCACGACAGCTCCGAGAATGCCGAGCTCGGCGAGCGCCTCGATGTTCGCCTGTGGATAGGCGCCCGTGCGATCGCCGATGATCGCCTGGGGGCGAATCACGCGTTCGCAAACCTCGATCAGCTGCGCTTGGATGGCTCGCTGGTCGTCAGTCAGAAACCACTCGGGCTCCCACTCGCGATTGAGTCCACCATACGGACCCTCTCCCCACTGGTGTGCTACCGACTGCGTCATGCGAACCTCCTCTCGTGAGTGTGGGGGAGGTGGCTGTCAATCGATATCGGAAACGTGCTGGACTGGGCGGTCCCGTGCGGTTAACGGCGCTGTGTGCGCCGATCTGGTGCGGCTGTGTCGCTGTGTGAAGGGTGAGCAGGTGAATGCTGCGCGTAGGCGCGCGTGTTGGGTCAGCACAAGCGTGGAATGGTGGCTACGTGATTTGGTACCTTCCTCTGGCGTACGCACGGCACTCTACGGAGCGCCAGCCGTTGTCGACAAGTCGGGATTGTTTCCCTTCAGGTCGCCTCTTACTGCCTTGGGGCGGCCTCTGGTCGCCCCAAGTGCCACTTCTCGGACCGCAGTGAGGTCTGCTCAACGAGGACCACGCGTTGCGGTATACGTCGATTTCGAGAACGCGCGCCTTGGGGCTGCCGCAGCGTTTCAGGATCGTGGTCCACGAGGGTGCGTTGGATTATTCGACCCGGTCGTGCTCGCGGAGCACCTCGTCGGACTTGGCCAGTCTCGGCGTCGACTTTCTGCAATCAACATCTATCGCGGCATGCCTGATGTTCTGCGAGAACGGGACGCGTTCGTGGCGGCTCAGCGTCACGTTCGCGAGTGGAGCAACGCTGGGGCTTGCGTTGCAGCCTTTCCTCTGCGGTACCCAATCACGTGGCCCGTTGGGCGACCAGTTGAGAAATGCGTTGACGTAGCGTTGGCTGTGGACTTGGTCTTGCAGGCAGAGCGACGGATGTTTGATGTCGCAATAGTGATGTCCAGCGATCACGATCTCGTGCCGGCTCTTGTTGAGGTGATCAAGATGTCTGGTGTTGGCTCACCTCGAGTCGAAGTTGCGGCCTGGCAAGGCAAGGGATCCACACGTCAGAGGCTGAGTGTCCCTGGCCAGCGAATCTGGTGCCACTGGCTCGGTGAGGAGGTCTTTCGTGCAGCTACAGAGCGTCGCGATACGCCGTCGGCGCCACCCCGACGTGGCGCGTGAACGTCGCCGCGAAGTGGCTCTGCGACGCAAAACCGACAGCATGGGCGACCTCTCCGATCGGAAGCGTGCTGGCAGCCAGCAGCGTGCGGGCACGGTCGATGCGGCGGATCGTCAAGTAACGGTGAGGCGTCACGCCCGTGCTCTTGTGAAAGCCGCGGGCGAAATGGGCGCGGCTGACACCCGCGGCGGCGGAGAGGTCGGCAAGCATCAGTGGTGCGGCGATGTCCTCGTCGATTAGCGCGCGCACACGGCGCAACTGGGCCGGCGACAGCCCGCCAGGCACCCGCCGCTCGCGCGGGTTCATCGCACAGTGCGTGCGTAGGAGGTGCAGAGCCACGGCGTGACCCACGGACTCGGCGAACAGATCGCCAGCAGACTGCGGCTCGCGCATCTCCTCGGCGAGCAGTCGCGTGGCCTGGCGCAGAAAGGGGTCTTCGAAGGCGAAGCGCTCGATCAGCTCGGGCGAATCGAAGCCGGCCTCAGTCGCGACGTCGGTCAGAAAAGCCGGGTCGATATAGAGATGCAGCTCGTCCGTTGGTCGGTCCCAGCGCCACGTATTCTCTCGGCCGGCTGCGATGATCAGCGAGTGGCCCGGCCGAAAATCGGCCTCGACACGCCCCTCATCCGTATGGCGTTCGACACGCAGCGGACCTCGCACGGTGAACGAGATGTAGTGCATGTCGAGACCCGGCAATGTGAGTCGATCGGGTAGCTCACTAAAGCTCCACATCCCGACACCAACACCACGCCAACGCCGGGGGCGTGCGTGCAACAGGTCCTCACCGCCGAGGTGGCCAACCCAGGTGGCGGGCGAGACGGGGGCGGCAGTGGTCATCCGCAGATCCTAGTGCCAAGTGCTTGAATTAGTGAGACAGTCGCCGTGCGGCAACCCACGCGAAGGACTGTGTCGCGCCGCTCGGCGTCGTGTGGAGCTCGTGTCGTTCTTCGACAACCACGAACGTGGGCGCCAGAAAGTGAGTCAAGTTGGCCGCGCTGTAGCGCGTGACGGGCAGGCCAGAGCACTGCTCGGGCCCGTCGGGCGCAAAGGTGCCGAGGATTACGCAGCCACCGGGCGCCACGCTTCGCTCCAGCAACTCTCGATAGGTGCCGATGTCTTTGCCAGACAAGAAGTGGAGGACGGCACGGTCGTGCCAGAGGTCGTAGCGGCGGGCTGGCTCCCAGCTCAGGAGATCCTCTGCGATCCACTCGACATCCGTAGCGTCGCCAAGGCGAGCCTGGCTGACCGCGAGCGCGGCCGGCGAGAGATCGAGGACGGTGAGATCGGTGTAGTCGGCCGCGAGTAAGTGATCGACCAGTCGAGAGGCACCACCGCCAACATCAACAATCGCGGCGGCGTGAGGAACTCCAAGCAGCTCGATGAACTCGAGCGTCACGGCTGGCTCTGCCTGAAACCAGCTGACGGCATCCGACTCGCGCGTGCGATAGACGCTGTCCCAGAATTGAAAGCGATTACGTGCCGACATCGACGGAGTCTAGCCTTTGCCAAAAAACGTCGCTGTCTGACCGAGGCATGTGATGTCACCAAAGGGATATCGACGTGGTCAGTGTTGTTGGAATGATCTGCGGGCACCCCGTCGGCGTTGGATGTTTCTCCAAACAAACCCCTCGATGATGTGCGCCACGGGGATTTCCACGAGTATCATATCGCTATATACAGAAGCGTATTTCTGTGTAGAAATCCGTTACTTTCGCTATTTCGTGCCCATAGGCTCGCCACTCTCAAGTCCCTCTTTGTTGTCGAAGGAATAGAGGAGCACGGTGACTACAGGCACACCACAACTCGCAGCGGATCTCACAGATGTGATTCTCGACGCGCGTGGAGTCGAGGTCACCATTGACGGCACCGCAATTCTTCACGGGGTTGACCTGTCGGTGCGGCGGGGTGAGATCCATGTCCTGATTGGCCCTAATGGAGCCGGCAAGACCACGTTTGCCAACGCAGTCACAGGGCATGTCACCGTCACAGGAGGTGCCATCGCACTTGACGGCACCCCGCTCACGGGCTCGATCTCGAAGCGAGCTCGCAACGGAATAGGGCGCAAGTTTCAGGTACCACGCATCTTCCAGAGGTTATCTGTTGCCCAGAATTTGTCCGTCGCATCGAATCGAAAAATGAGCGACAACGCGCGGGCAGCCGACCTGATCGACGTCGGCGACAGCGAGGCTCGCGCAGATTCGCTGGCACATGGAGCGCGGCAGCGCCTAGAGATGAAGATGGTGCTGAGTGAGGGGCCGGCGATCGCCGTGCTTGACGAGCCGACCGCCGGGATGACGCGCTCCGAGCGCACGGAACTGGCGGCAATCGTTCGAGAGCAGGCTGGTCATCAGACCTTTTTGATTGTCGAGCACGACATGGACTTTGTGGCGGAGGTTGCCGACCGGGTCAGCTTTATGCAAAACGGTCTGGTGATCGCCTGCGGAACATTTTCTGAAATTGCCGAGAACCCCGTGGTTCAGGAGGCCTATCTCGGAACAACACTCACTGCCCGCGATAAGGGCGAAAAGGTTCGTAAAGGAGGTGATCGGGGCGCACTTCGGACGACAGCACTTTCGGTGCGGCGTGGCAATTTGGAGGTCGTACGCAATGCATCGCTTGATGTTCCAGCAGGCACCGCACTGGGGGTCTTGGGTCGCAATGGTGCGGGCAAAACGACACTACTTCTGGGGCTCATGGGTTTGCTTCCAACCAGCGGTGATGTCGAGTTTGAAGGTCAGAAGATTGTCGACCTCTCGGCTTGGAAACGGGCTCGCGGAGGGATCGCATTGGTGCCACAAGGGCGCCAATTATTCGCAGATCTAACGGTGCAAGAAAACTTGAACCTCGCAACCTTTGACAAGGGTGGCGACGGGAAGGTTTTCGATGTGAACGAGTTGTTCCCGGCGTTGGCACCACTGTCGGCACGTCGAGCAGGGTTGCTATCCGGTGGCGAGCAGCAGCAGGTTGCGATTGCTCGCGCACTGCTTCGGCGGCCGACACTTTTGATTCTCGATGAGCCGACTGAGGGACTAGCGCCGGCAATCATCGAAGAGATCGCAGAGGTACTTCGGTTTCTATCGAGCGAGGGTCTTTCAATCGTCCTCGCCGAGCAACACCGATCAGTGGTCGAGGCGGTCTGCGACACGTTTGTTGTGCTGCGGAGCGGCGAGATCGTGGGGGCGGGTCCTGCGGATCCGCAGGAAATTGATCAGCACTACTTGGCTCTATGAGAACACCAAATCACGAGTTGAAAGGGAGAGTGCACGATGGATCATGATAATGCGACACGGAAAGACTTTCTAAAAGCAGCAGGTGCGGTCAGCCTTGGCGGCGCGCTTCTCGCGGCATGCGGATCGAGTTCGAGTGGGAGCAGCAGTGCAGCACCGGCGACGTCGGCAGCTGCTGCGGGCACCACTGCGGCGGCTTCGACCGAAACGATTAAGGTCGGTTTACTGAACGCGCTGTCGGGTGTGTTGTCCATCACCGAGAAGTCGATTTATGACGGCTCGATGCTGGCAATTGAGCAGGTCAACGCAGCTGGTGGAGTGAATGGGCGGATGCTTGAGCCGATCACCGAGGACTACGCGTCCGACTTCACAATTGCAGTGCAGAAGGCACAGAAGCTCCTGACGGAGGACAAGGTTGCCATCGTCATTGGCGGCTATACCTCAGCTAGTCGCGTCGCAATGATTCCGACCTTCCAGAAGAACAATGCGTTGTTCTTCTACGGCACGTATTACGAAGGCCTGGAATGCGATCCGAATACGTTCTACGGAGGAGCAACGCCAAACCAGTTCCTCGTTGATTACGTCCCGTGGATCCTGAAAAACCTTGGCAAGAGCATCTATATCGTCGGCTCGGACTACCTCTACCCGCGAACCGTTTCGGCCATCGTCCAGAAGCTCGCTAAGGACAACGGCGGAAGCATCGTGGGTGACCAGTACTTCCCGCTCGGCACGACCGACTTTGGTTCCGTGATCGCCGACATTGGAGCCAAGAAGCCCGACGTCGTGTTCTCGAACCTCGTTGGCGACTCGACGCCAGCGTTCTACAAGCAGTTCCGTGCAGCTGGCTATACCCCCGACAAGCTGCCGATCGCCGCAACCGTCACCACCGAGGTTGAGGTTCAGGCCATGGGAGCAGACAACGCTGCTGGCAATTACATGACATCGACGTACTTCCAGTCGCTCGACAACCCTGCCAATACGGCATATGTCGCGGCGATGAAGGCGAAGTACGGCGAGGATACCGTCACGCACATGCCGCAGGTCGGCACGTACGACGCGGTGTGGCTGTTTGCCAATGCTGCAGCAAAGATCGATGGAGACATTACGACCGAAGCGCTTAGCGCTGCGCTGATTGGGGCCACGTACGACGAGAACCCCGAAGGGCAGCCGATCACGGTGCTCGCCAATCACCACTGCAACCACCCCTCGTATGTCGGTAAGGCAAACGCGGATGGCCAGTACGACGTGGTGGCGACGTTTGCGCCAACCGATGCGGATCCGTTCCCGTCGGTGATTGTGCCCGAGAACAAGCGTCCTACCTGTCCGACCCCGTTTAAGCCCCAATAAGGCCTGTCGGGTACGTCCCTCCTCCCACCCCGTCCTCGTGGCGGGGTGGGTCAAACCTTCATCCGAACTGATTCATGCAGACACTCATCAACATCATCGCCCAGGGTTTATCGCTCGGAGGCGTATATCTGATCGGAGCCCTGGGGCTCACGATCATTTACGGCGTGATGGGAGTGGTGAACCTCGCTCATGGCGAACTCATCATGCTCGGCTCGTACGTGATGGCACTGACTGTCTCGACCGTGTCGTTTCCAGTTGCCGTCGTTTTGTCGTTTGTTCTGGTTGCAGGTTTCGGCGTGGTGCTCGACACGGTTTTGATTCGATTTCTTTATCACAAGCCGGTTGCTTCAATGCTGGGCACCTGGGGGTTGGCGATTGTGTTGCGACAAACGGTGATCCTGCTGCTCGGGCCACAATTGCGCTACGTAGCACTGCCTATCGCGGGCTCATTTGCTCTTGGCTATGGCGCATTGGTGAGCTGGTGGAGCATGCTCCTATTCGTCGTCGCAATGCTGATTGCCGTTGCGATCGGTCTGATTCTGGTGCGGACCCGGTTTGGATTGAAGATGCGGGCCGTCACAGCAAATTCCGACGCGGCGGAAAGCATTGGTATCGCCACGCGCAATATCAACCGCTGGACGTTCGCGTTGGGCTGTGGGCTTGCGGGTGTCGCGGGTGCACTTGTTGCGCCGCTGCGAACGGTGTTTCCTGGCATGGGCCTACCCTATCTCGTTGGAGCTTTCCTTGTGGTGATCTTGGCTGGTCTTGGCAACGTTCGATCGACCGTCATCTGGTCCCTGCTGATCGGGTTGACCTTCTCGGCCGTAGCCATCACACGCGATGACATCACCGCCACGATTGTTGTTTGGTGCGCAGCGCTGATCGTGATCGCATTTCGGCGAACCTCTGTCGTGGTCTCGAGGGTATGAGCTGATGCTGCACTTCATTCGTCGAGCCCGCACTGCTGACATGCGCGTTCAGATCGCGATTGGCGTTGTGCTGGTCGCGATCGCTATCGTCGCGCCGCTGGTGACATCGTCCTTCGTCGTAGGTTTCTTTGCTCTAACGTTTCCGCTTGCAATCCTCGCTCTCAGCGCGGACATGATGTGGGGAGAAG
>Ga0194048_10001448_pt1 | contig 11809 bp, 11 predicted proteins | sample JunL225m_MetaG_FD_161685 | JGI IMG/M metagenome (GOLD analysis project Ga0194048, IMG submission 161685) | Anoxic zone freshwater microbial communities from boreal shield lake in IISD Experimental Lakes Area, Ontario, Canada - Jun2016-L222-5m | ecosystem: Environmental > Aquatic > Freshwater >...
CTTTATTAGTCTTACGCTTATAATATGCTTAAATTTCTCATTGTCAAGTAGGTGAAAAATTAAGCTCATGGCTATACGTCAATAATATGGTATAAATGCATTGTGAACGAATCATACGAGACAACTTACTACGGACTGCCAGTTCCAAGTGATGATGAACTGTTTGAGCTCCAGTCTAAATTCATGCTTAATGAGAATTCAGCCTTCAATCCTTTTTTGACTGCAAACGAAATCATATTTAAGAATCCTGTCATAAGCGAAATTATTCGTGATGACATTGATTACTGGCAACAAAATGAATGCGTAGAGGACCTAGACAGTGAAGAAATTAATGAGTTCTCGATTGGCATCAGCTCTGGCTATGCTTTCTTTATTGGAGTATCGACTCTTATTGCCTATATAAGAAGTAATCATCCAGATATTAGACAATATATTGAAGATGAGGAGAATCAAAATATTCTTTCTAAAATTAGCGATAATGAACAGGAGAGAATCGCAGAGGTCAGAAAAGGCGATGCCATTATAGAAATATTAGAAGACAATGTGTTCGTAGAAGACAGCTCAGATCTTGCTTTTGTTGATGCTGGAGATTATTCGTTTGAAGCTATTAGATTTGAGCAACTCTTCAATGATGAAATAGATAATATAGAGCAAATGCTATCAGTTCAATATAAAAGTAAATGCGACGATAGAGTTATTGCTAATATAGAAGGCTTCAAACATGGTGTTGCCAATGCGGTTGAAATGTATATACAGATTGAAGAAGAAAGAATCATTCAGCGTCTAAAAAAATAGCATTATTTATATTTAGTAATGAGTATATGTAGTTCTTTAGGAGACACCAATAGTCTTTTTGACCTGGCTAAGGGTTTCTATTGCAATTGGCTTAATATTTTCTGCACCGGTCTTTAAGATTTCATCAATTTTATTAGTATCATTAAGTAGCTCGAAGTACATCTTAGACTTTTCGCTAAATCTTGAAACTAACTGATGGAGCATTTCATCTTTAGCTTCTTTCCAACCCATACTTTTGTTGACTATCTGGTCAGCAATCTTACTAGTCTCAGTCTCGCCGCTGATGATACTAAATATCTTATAAAAGGTAGTGTCTTTGAATGTTTCAGTCGTATGTTCCTGGTTTGAGTCGGTAACTATTTTCTTAACAGCATTATTCCATTCCTCTTCACTAGCAAAAACTGGAATAACATTATTGTAGCTCTTACTCATCTTACGACCATCTAAACCTGGCACTTCTAGAATATTCTTTTCAATTATGTGCTCGGGCAGGGTAAAAGTACTACTGTGATATTTAGCATTAAATCTTCCCGCTATGTCTCTGGCTATTTCAACATGTTGTATCTGATCTTTTCCGACAGGAACCTGATCTGCATTGAATATTAGAATATCTGAAGCCATAAGAATTGGGTAAGTGTATAGGCCCATATTAACGTCATGGTCAATATCTCTTTTAGCTTCTAAATTCTGATCCATAGCCGCCTTATATGCATGGGCCTTATTCATCCAACCTTTAGGCACAGTAGCATTGAGGATAGTTTCTAGTTCAAATATTTCCGGGATGTCTGACTGACGATATAGATGATGCTTAGAACTATCTAGGCCTGCGGCAATCCAGGTAGCAGCCACAACATGAGTTAGCCTCTTTATCTCATTAGCCGGTAGTCCATTGTTTAGAGCATGGTAGTCAGCTATAAAGAAAAAACTATTTGGATTATTTTCACTTCTTCTGAGTGCTGGCTCGATAACACCAAAATAGTTACCCAGGTGCGGTTGTCCAGTAGGCTTAACTCCAGTTAATATAATTTTATTTTCTTCCATATGACTTATTATCTATTAACTTGGGCGATAAATAAAGACATGGTCAATTAAAAAAATCTAAAAGTAAATAATTAGAGTACCTATATTCTGTTTTTTATTCTGTCGGTTTCATCAACAATTTCTTGCTGCAAAATTTCTTCAAGCAAATCTTCAATAGTAACAATTCCAATAATACTCTCATTTCGTTCAACAGGAATTAAGTGGTTGCCAGTTGTTATGAATCTTCTGAAAAGCGTATCAAGAGCAACTAGACAACCAACCGTATCTCCGGCGTGTAGATATAAATCTTTAACTTCAACAGTATCGCCATCGAAGTTAATGTCAACCAAATCCTTCATAAGAATTGTTCCGTAGAAAGTTGCTAGTGATTTAGAAAAGACTGGAATTCGACTATAGCCCATTTCTTTAATTTCATCAATTTTCTTTGGAGTAAGTTTTGTATCTTGATGAAACCAGTAAGTTTTGTCTATTGGAGTCATGATGGTTTTGACCTGCTTCTCACTAAGTTTTAAGGCACCCATCATAATTTCTACTTCGTTATCGTCAAGCTCGCTAGATTTAGTCTTAGTATGTTCACCAATTAAAATTCCAAGTTCACTTCGACTCATAAGAGCCTGTTGTTCTCCGCCCAGAATCTTGTCAAGTAAGAGCTCTAGAGGTTTTGCAAGGGGATAAGTAATTATAATCATTAGCCTCAAAATAAATACAAACTTACCCGCTAAAATCAGAGCATGTCTTATAAATATAGCCTGAGGAATAACTTCGCTGAATACAACAATTAAAAGAGTAGAAATGAGACCAGATAGCCAACTACCTAGAAATCTGTGAAGCACTAACGATGTAGCTGAAATTGTTGCAACATTACAAAGAAGAATACTAGCTATAGTAAGGCTTGAGTTTTTGCGTAGAGGAAGTAATTTCTTTGCATATATGTTTCCAATTTTAGCTTTTCTCTCAAGATCAGATATATTTAGAGATAAAAGGGCAACATTAAGACCTGAACAAATAGCCGAAAAAATCAATAAAGCTAGGACTGTTAAAATTGAAATAAATATGTTCATTGGATGTTACCAATAATTATATTCTATATAGTCAGCAATTCAAACACTTATGAGTACAACATTAGTGATGCAAATTTATATAAGCATTATTTAACATATCCAAAATAACACTATAAGTGTAAAATTATATATATGAAGAGATACTTTGCACTCGGGTTTCTAATATTAATTATAGTCTCTGGGATTGTAATTAATATCGGTCATAAGCCAAAGCCAGTCAATAAGATTACGTACAACGGTTCATATATTGCCCTTGGAGATTCTGTATCTGCAGGAGATGGGCTTACAGATTATAGTGATTCAAGTGCCTGCAATAGAAGTAACCAGTCTTATCCATATCTAGTTTCTAAAGCTCAAAACCTACAACTATTTAATCTATCTTGCTCAGGAGCAACATTTTCAGAGGGAATAAATGGTCCACAAACTGTAAATCAATTAACAATTAGCTCTCAACTTAATCAGCTAAGCAGCCTAAAAAAACCAAAACTAATTACTATAACGGCTGGCGCTAATGATATAGGTTGGATTAAGTTCATAACAAATTGCTACGTTAAGAGCTGTGGCAGCAGGGAAGAAACAATATTAGCAAGTTCTAAAATCGCCAGTCTAGCAAATAGTTTAACCAATACACTCAAAAAAATATCAAACCAGTATAGTAACAGTCCGCCACAAGTAATAGTGACAAGCTACTACAACCCATTTCCTAATACTTTAACGTCGTGTAGCGACCTAACTAATTTAAATCAAACGAGTCTTAACTGGCTAAGTAGCGAAACAACAAACCTCAATTCAGAGCTGGCCTCAATATCTACCGGTTATTCATTTGTTAAGTTCCAAGGCCTAGATTTTTCAGGACATGGACTTTGTTCTAGTGATCCATGGGTTCAAGGATTAACCGACAGTGCGCCATTTCATCCAAATTCTGCTGGACAAAGCCACATTGCCAGCCAGGTAGATATGACTTACTCTAAAAAATAGACTATAATAAATATAAGCATGATAGAGGTAAACAACTTAACAAAAATTTATGGTAAAAAAAGTCCGACATTTAAAGCTTTAGATGACGTAACTCTAAAAATTGAGGACAAATCAACAGTTTCAATAATCGGTAAAAGTGGATCAGGTAAATCTACACTGATGCATATTATGAGTGGCCTAGATGAACCAAGCTCGGGCACCGTTCTAATTGATGGAGTCGATATATTTAAGATGAAGGAAAAAAAGATTGATGCCTTCCGGGCGTCAGAAATGAGCTTTGTATTTCAATCTTTTTTCGTAGAAGGCAATGCAACCTGCTATCAGAATGTACTGCTACCACTAGAAATCGCTAAAGTTGGAATTACAAAAAGAAAAAAAATGGTTATGGAAGCACTTAAAGCTGTTGATCTAGAAGATAAAGTTAGCGCTAAGGCGTCAACTCTTTCTGGTGGTCAAAAACAAAGACTGGCAGTAGCACGAGCAATTGTCAACAAACCAGCGATTATTTTTGCCGACGAACCTACAGGAAACCTAGATAGTATTAACGGCGATAAAATAATGGACTTACTATTCGGCTTAAACAAATCTCTTGGCTGTACTTTAATTATAGTCACCCACGACCCAGACATAGCCAAGCAAACATCCATGAGAGTGTCTATTAAAGATGGCAGAATTGAAAACATTGAGAAAGGTCGTAAGTAATGTCATTTATCGACATTGTTAAGCGTTCTCTTCGAAACTTACTAACTTCAAAAGCTAGAACTATCCTGACAGCACTTGCTATAGCTGTTGGAACTTTTGCCCTAACTCTGACACTCGGTGCTAGTAACGGAGCTAAAGAGTACGCAAACAATATTGTTAGGTCTAACTTCGATCCTACCGAATTAATCGTTTCCAAAGATCCAAACTTATTTAGCCGCCAAGATGCTACAAAACCTCAGGTATATAATCCAAGCTTTGGATCAATATCTACGTTCGGTGGTGAGACTAGGCAAGTTCAATATTTAAATACTGCCGACATCGCAAAAATAGCGACCACTAAAGGAGTGTCGTCAGTTCAGCCGGCAATTACAGTAAGTCTTCAATACGTAACCAGAGATGGCCAGAAAAAATATATAGGAACCCTGGCTCCATATAACTCATATCAAAAACCAGAACTTTTAGCTGGCTCAATTCCAGAGAAGATTCAAGACAATACATTGATACTTCCTCAAGGATTCCTAAGTGCACTAGGATTCTCAAGTGCTAAATCGGCAATTGGTCAAAATATTCGTCTATCAGTCCAAAATCAGACAAGCCTTAATTCCATCACTACAAATCCATTGGCAGCACTTAATTCAAACGACAATAAGTCTCAAGAATCAGTCTTCAAGGTCATAGCCGTATCAGCCACATCATCAACTTCAATTTCTGCAGCAACCTCACTTTATCTTTATACTAATATCAATCAAGTTGAATCATTGAACAATTACATTTACTCAGGTACCTCAAGCTATCAAAAATATCTGACTGCCTACGCAAAAGTCACCGACGGAACTAATCTTACAAAACTAAACACTGCTCAGTCTTTAATTAAAGGGGAAGGCTACAGTGTTCAAAGTGTCGTTGATACAGAAAAACTTATTACTCAGTTTATCAGTGTAATTGAGGGAATAGTTACATTATTTGGACTTATTGCTATCATTGCATCTCTCTTTGGAGTAGTTAATACAATGTATATAAGTGTACTGCAAAGAACAAGAGAGATTGGACTTATGAAAGCACTAGGAATGCACAGGAAAGATATCTCTAGGCTATTTAAGATTGAAGCCGGCCTTATTGGACTTCTAGGTGGCATAATTGGATCAGCACTAGCAGTTGGCATTGGGACGGCCCTAAACCCAGCGATATCTAACAAACTAAGCCTTGGTAATAGTAAACTCCTCATTTTCAAAGCTTCACAGATACTTATTCTGATTGTTGTACTAGCTTTAATTGCCATATTCGCCGGACTATTGCCTGCTAGAAAAGCCGCAAAATTAGACCCAATAGAAGCACTTAGAACGGAGTAGCATGAAGATAGCGGTAATTGGTGCAAGTGGCTATATAGGTTTAAATCTAATCAGTCAATTAATAGAAAAAACTGACCATCAGATAGTTGCTATCTCTAGGAATTCAGAGTCAATAACTTTTGATAGTCCGAGACTATCAAAACATAATGTCTCTGTTTTTAATGATAGTTTAGCAAAGTACCTAAAAGACTCTGATGTTCTTTATTATCTAGTTCATATGATGGCCCAACATAAAATAGATTATGCCCTAGCAGAAGCCAAGGCTGCCGAAAAACTAAAAGCTGCAGTTTCTGGATCAAGCATAAAAAAAATAATATACCTAGGCGGACTTGGCGATGACAAGGATAGTTTATCTAAACATCTAGCTTCAAGGCACAGAACAGGAGAGCTATTAAGACAAAACAAATGTCAGGTTATTGAGTTTAGAGCCTCAATGGTAATCGGCAAGGGAAGTATATCTTATGACATCATTGTAAATTTAGTTACTAAGTTACCGTTCCTAACTCTACCTAAGTGGAGTGAAACTCTAACCCAACCAATAGGCCTAAATGATGCAATAACTTATCTTATAAGGGCATTAAACATTAAAGAAGCAGAAAGTAAAATAGTTGAAATAGGTGGCCCAGATGTACTTAGCTATGAACAACTTATGCGCCAGTATGCCCAGTGGAGAGGCCTGAAAAGACTATTCATTAGACTTCCAATTATACCAATAGCAGTCTCAGCATGGTGGTTAAATCTATTTACTCCTAAAAATGAAGCTAAGGTTGGTAGGGCGATGATAGAGTCATTACAAAATAAGATGGTAGTTACAAATAAAGACGCAGAAGTATTATTCCCAGATATTCATCCAGAACATCTTATAAAAAGTTTTGTTTAACTTTCGTCTAAGGCCCCGCGAAGAGCTCTTATAAGAGACTTGTAGAAAAATTCAATGTGTTCGTCGTATGTATCTGCGGCTATATCTTCTATCTCACCGTCATCATAAATAGTAAGACTATTGTCTGGATGCAATGTTATTATCCAAGAATACTCTGTATATAGTATTGATGTACCGTCCTCAAAATCGAATACCTGACCATGCACTCCTTTGGTCAAATCGAACTTAGCTCCCATTTCATTAATATTGTACTTAATTAGACTATCACCGGCAGTAGTAGGTAATATGGCAACTTCGCTCAAAGAGACTCCGAATCGCTTCTCATTCATAGGCACATATTATAGTATATTTAGTATTTTTTGTCTAAACCTACAATAAATATAAAAATAAGTTTCCTAGCTATTTATAAATATGCCCATATTGTATAATTATTTTTAATGCAGGAGAATTTAGAACTACCAAAATCCTTATTTGTTTCATTCTCAGATTATGAATACTCTATTATTAATTCCAAGCCTTTATATGCTTTTGAAAAGACTCTTGAAGAAATATCTACAGAAAAGCCCATATTAGCTGCGAATTTACTAGAAAATGAACTGCTTTATGGGCGACCGATAACTCCAAATATTCAAATAGTAAGTGATCTTGGAGTAATTAGTACTGAGATGGATGGTCCTCAAATTGCTTTTGGAGCATTCCATAAAAGCATAGAGCATAATATTCTTGGAGAAATTGTAGTTAGTCCGATGGATATTATAATATCGACATTCCACGTCATAAAAAGAATGCAAAGAAACGAAGAAACAATAATATCCGTCCCTAAGTTTATAATCAATCTCTCTCAGACGATTATATAATAAGCTTGCGCTTTAAATTTTTGAGAGTAAAATTAATTATAGGTTATGCCAAAAACAAAAAAAATAGTTAAAAAAAGAGTAGTTAAAGCACCTGGAAAAAAGGCTGTTGTTAAAAAAATTTCCTCTAAAACTTCAAAAAGAACTCAAACCAGAAAAGTATCAAAATCTAATAAGAAGTCATCAAATAGTAAAATCATACTAGCTGTTCTAGTGGCCATAGTCATAGCTTTAGTAATAGGATATATATATAATCAGCACCATAAACAGACGACTATAGATGACTTTAAAGCTAAGCCATATAATGTAGTTCAACCACTTGCATCACCAAACATATCTCCGAAATCCTTACTATCTCCAACGGCAGTAAAAACGTCATATAATATTCCCACAACAAATAGTGGAACTGGAACAATTGTTATAGTTAATGCATTCGATGATCCTACAGCCGATGTTGACCTAGCTACATTCTCAAGCCAATTTGGTCTCCCCGCCTGCACAACTGCAAATGGATGCTTTACTAAATACAAAATGGTGCCTAACATTCCTACAAACTCGACTTGGGCTATAGAAGACTCACTGGATCTACAATGGGCACATGCAATAGCTCCAGGCGCTAAGATACTACTAGTTGAGGCAAAGAGTGATAGTGGGACAGATCTAATTAGTGCACTTAATTATGTAAAAACACTTCCCAATATAAGATCAGTATCCCTAAGTTGGGGTGGAAACGAATTCAACTCTGAAGTAGGATATGAGAATTCATTCATAAATAGCGGTGGAGCGACTTATTTTGTAGCATCAGGCGACAGTGGACACGGTACCAGTTGGCCTTCAGTATCTGCAAATGTTATCAGCGTTGGTGGAACAACATTGACTCTTAACCCAAATGGATCATTTAAATCCGAAACCGCCTGGAATGGAAGTGGCGGGGGAGTAAGTTCGTTTATCGGAGAGCCAGTTAGACAAATTGCTGCTAGAATTAGTTACGCCAATGGCCATAGAGGAACACCAGATGTGTCATTCAACGCCAATCCAAACTCTGGATATCCAGTTTATGACTCAACTCCATATGGAGGCTACAGGGGTTGGTTCCAAGTCGGTGGAACAAGTGCTGGAACTCCACAGTGGGCAGCGCTTAATACACTATCCAGTGGCACTATAACAGCGAACAAAGTATATACTGATGCTACAACTATCAGACAAACATTCCTCCGAGATATAACTTCTGGAAATAATGGCTACTGCGGAACACTATGTACTACAGCAACTGGTTACGATTATGTAACAGGATGGGGAAGCCCTATTACAACTCGCTTTTAGGTTTGACTAACTAGTTTCGTAAAAACTACCATTCTCTGATTAAACTCATTTGTTCCATGGATAACTTTTCCTGTGCAAGTAATTAGATTAAGTCCAGGCACTCCGGCGACAATTGGTGCAAGCACTGCTGTCATATCGACGCTATCATAGGGATACACCTGACTTTTGACCACGCTGAATGTAAATACCTTTCCATCTCCACGCTGAACTTTTACTAATTCTCCTGGTTTAATGTTTTTAAGTCCATAGAATACTCCGTTAGTCTTCCAACTTGAGACATGACCATCTATTAGTGATGCTCCGGGCTGACCAGGCAAACTACTCTGGTTATACCAAGCAGTATCGAAGACATTGGTAGGAGTGCCAATTGCGCCCGTCTTATCTACTCCAACAGACCTCACTCTTGCAAATACTTTAAGACTTGGAATAATCATATATCTTGGCATATTAGGTGCAACCTGATATTTACCAATATCATCGGTCGATGGCTTTATAGTGGCTGGAGCAGGGCTTGGCCTGCCGGAGTTTGCAAGATCTACATAATGTTGAGCTTGTTTATCATTTCTTCTGTTCGTTAGGTACTGGTTAATACTCATGCCGATTCCAAATAGTAAGATTATGGCAGCCAATCCGTATAGTAAAAGTGGGATCTTTTTCTTGGAGGATTTTTTCTTCTTTTCTTTCCTGATATGATTTTCTTTTTTATTTGGAGTATGAGCGACCGGAATTAATGGAACTTCAATTGCCTCATTTTTAGGCTCTACTTTAGTATCAGGAATAATAGCCGGCAATAAAGCAATATGACCAATTGAGTTTTCAGGTATTACTAGAGATTTTTCGGGCTCAATCTCAATTTGCTTAGATTTTTCGGTAATTTTTTTAGAGGACTTAGTCTTCGCTATATCCATTTGCTTATTTTCCGTTATCTTAATAACAAATGGTTTTTTTTCTAAATTGCTTAGCTTTTTCTTAGGTACGAAGTCCATTTGCTTAGATTTTTTATCTGAAGAATTATCTAGCGGGGTAGTATCATTCTTTAATTCCTCATCGCCAATATCAATATTTTTTTCATCTTCGACCATATAAAATAATTACCTAAACTCCCTACTTCTTATATAAATAATACCATAAAGAGTATGGCCTTGGTGTTGAACCTTACTATTTTCTAGATAACTTGGAAGGCCACCAATTAAATCTACCAAGTAATATGGCAATTGATGGAACTAACAATGTTCGAACGAAAAATGTATCGAGAGCTATTCCAAATGCTATAGAATAACCTATCTGCTCAACCTCACTAGAACCTCCAACTATTGCAAGGACTACAAATGTTCCAGACAATATGAGACCGGCAGAAGTAACAGTAGTTCCGGTGATACCGATTGCTTTAGTAATAGCTTGTCTTAAAGTTGGAACCTTTGTTGTCTCCTCACGAATCCTATTCATAACTAGAATGTTATAGTCTTCACCAAGTGCCATAGAAAAAACAAATAATAAGAAGGGAAGTACAAAATTAATTCCCGAACTATTTGGATTCATGTGCACAAAGACAATGTTTGCAAAGCCGAGGGATGCTAGATAAGTTAACCCGACAGTTATTACAAGATAGATTGGGGCAATTAAGCTCCTAAGTAGTATCGCAAGCAGAAGAGCTATGACAATTAGAACTAATGGTATTATTTTTATAAGGTCATTATTAGACAGATTATCTATGTCATATGTGAAAGCATCTTGTGAGAGTACTCCATAGGCAGATGCACCCGAACCAGCAACAACAGTCGCAAGTTGAGTTCTCATGGCAGGTATCTGATTGGCAGCCTGCGGAGTATTTGAAGTACCCTTAGCAAGTACTGCATAGAATTGCATGGTGTGTCCATCCCCGCTTATGAATTGATCAAGTTGTCTATATTGAGCGTATACGGAGCTTGGAACTTTATCATAATTAGGCTGAACGAAAGGGAGTTTACCTGGTGATCCAAGTAAAGCATATAATTTAGAAATCTGGGCTTCACTCAAGGCAGGGTTTTGTAGATCAATTGGTCCTTTAACAGTTTTATATAGTGGAGATTTGCTAATTGTGGATTGAGCATAAGTAACCAAAGACAGGTTATTCCATAGGGATTTGTCATACTTTAAAAGTAGTACCTGGGGATTATTAATTGAACTAGAGAAATGTTGGTCAATAATACTGACCGCCTTAGCTGAATCAGAACTACTCGATGGTCCGCCTGATACAAATCCACCCGTTCTCCAGCCGACTGTACCGAGAATTAATGCGCCAAAAATTAAAGTTGCAACAGCGATAGTTATCCAAGGCTTTTTTATCACCCCATCTGCGACCTTACCCCAAATCCCAAGTTTTGGATTCTTAATGTACTTTATCTTGAGTGGCCAAAATGTATATTCACCGAGGATAGATAATATTGCAGGTAGTAAAGTCAGGGCAGCTAGGAGAGTTATGGCCACTCCAATGGATAGCGATGGACCAAGACCTCTATAGAAACCGAACTTAGCTATGAGCAAACACATGAGCGCTGCAATAACTGTTAGTCCAGAAAAAGTTATGCTTTTGCCAACTTTTGCAAGAGCCTCTATGACAGCCTCCTTTTTATCCAGTCCTCCAACCAGCTCTTCTTTGAATCTAAATATCAGGAATAATCCATAGTCTGTTCCAGCTCCAAGTATCAAAACTATCAGCAGTAATTGCGTAACAGATGAAACCTCAAGTCCAAGCTTAGTCGACTCTGCGATAACTGAACCGGCAACAATTAATGAAATAAGTGCAGGTATTAGATTGATGAATGGAGCAACTAAAGACCTATAGAC
>Ga0194048_10001452_pt1 | contig 11803 bp, 10 predicted proteins | sample JunL225m_MetaG_FD_161685 | JGI IMG/M metagenome (GOLD analysis project Ga0194048, IMG submission 161685) | Anoxic zone freshwater microbial communities from boreal shield lake in IISD Experimental Lakes Area, Ontario, Canada - Jun2016-L222-5m | ecosystem: Environmental > Aquatic > Freshwater >...
CGGGCTGCAATATCAATCTGCCGCTGGCGATCGGCACGGGCGACGACGGTTGGCTTCGCGCCGTGTCCGACGGAATCGACGCCATCCGCGCGTATGGAGCCGAGGCGCTCGTGGTCAGCCTGGGCTCGATGCCTCTGTCGACGAACCGCTGAACGCCCTTTCCGTCACTGCCGACGGATTTTCCCGTGCGGGCGCGGCGATCGGGGCGCTTGGCCTTCCGACCGCGATCGTGCAAGAGGGGGGCTATAACGTGGATGTCATCGGCGGGCTGCTGACGCGGTTTCTGGGTGGCTTCGGCGGTTAACAAAAGGCGATACAATCATGAACCTCACTTCCGGACTCGTCGGCGCGGAAATCACCGGCGCCATTGGCTGGCTCATTTGGGACAACCAGTCGAAGCTGAACGCTTTGTCCCCTGGCATGTACGAAGATGCGCTCGAGGTCATTAAGACCTTCGAGGAAACCGACTCCATCAAAGTCGTCGTGATGCGCGGCGCCGGCCGGCGCGCGTTCATCTCGGGCGCCGATATCTCCAGCTTCGCCAAGACCCGCAACTCCCCCGAAGCGCTGGCCGCCGCACAAGTCGCGCCGACCTTGCTGCGGGAGAAGTTGATCCACCTGGAAAAGCCGCTGATCGCGATGATCTATGGCTACTGCTTGGGCGGCGGCATGGGCATGGCATTGAACGCGGACCTGCGCTTCGCCTCCACCGACTCGCAGTTCGGCGTGCCGGCGGCGCACCGCGGCGTGGCCTATGCGCCGGATGGATTGAAGCAACTGGTCGATGTCGTCGGACCCAGCGCGGCGAAGGACATCATGTTCTCGGCGCGCCGGCTGAAATCGGACGAAGCGCTGCGCATCGGCCTGATCAACCGCGTCGTGGATGCGGAAGATTTGGAAAAGGAAACCATCGCTTACGCCGAAATCCTGGCCGGCAACGCCCCGCTGTCGATGCGGGCGTCCAAATACTTCATCAACCAGCTCGGCCTCGAACGCGACCAACGCGACGAGGCTCGGATGGAAGCGATGCAGAAGGAAGCCGCCGCTAGCGAGGACTTTAAGGAAGCGACCCGATCCTTTATGGAAAAGCGCCGCCCTGTCTTTATTGGCCGTTAAGTCCCCGCTCGTACCACCCCCGCGACCGACGGACGATCCGCACGACCGAAAGCATGACCGGCACTTCCACCAGTACACCGACGACGGTGGCAAGTGCCGCGCCCGACTGGAAGCCGAATAAAGCGATCGCCGTCGCCACCGCGAGTTCGAAGAAGTTGCTGGCCCCGATCAAGGCCGAGGGGCCGGCAACGCACCATTCTTCCCCGAGATGTCGGTTCACCCAATAGGCGAGGCCGGCGTTGAAATAGACCTGGATAACGATCGGTATGGCCAGCAACGCGATGATCGTGGGCTGGGCGACGATTTGCTCCCCCTGTAGCCCGAACAGCAGCACCAACGTGGCCAGCAGCGCGCTGAGCGATAGCGGGGCCAAAACGACCAGCAGGCGGGACAGCGCGGCGGGTCCGCCCGATGCCAATGTCAGGTGCCGCCAAACTTGGGCAACGACGACCGGCACCACGATATAGAGCAATACCGACAGCAGCAGCGTGTCCCAGGGCACGACGATCGACGACAAACCGAGCAGCAGGCCGACCAGCGGGGCGAAGGCGACGACCATGATGCCGTCGTTCAGCGCCACTTGGCTGAGGGTGAAATGCGGCTCCCCCTCCACCAAATTCGACCAAACGAACACCATCGCCGTGCAGGGTGCCGCCGCGAGGAGAATCAGCCCGGCAGTATAGCTGGCGATTTGGTCCTCGGGCAGATATGGGCGGAAGAGATGGGCGATGAAAATCCAGGCCAGCAGAGCCATCGAAAATGGCTTCACCAGCCAGTTGACCCCCACAGTCGAGACAATGCCGCGCCAATGCTTGCTCACTTCCTTGAGAGCCGCAGGATCGATTTTCAGCAGCATGGGAATGACCATCAGCCAAACCAGCAGGGCGACCGGGATATTGATTTGCGCCACGGTGGCGTTGCCGATGGTGTGGAATAGGCCGGGGACGAACTGCCCCAGTACGACGCCGGCGACAATGCACAGCGCTACCCAGAGGGTGAGGAAACGCTCGAACAGGTTCATGCCGGCACCCGGCGAAATATGGCGGTGGATGGCAGCAGGGCGGTGATACCGAAACAAACGGCAAGCATGACAGCGGATCCCCAAAGACACCCGGCCATTCCGTAGTGTTGCGTTAGAATACCGGACAGCAGAATACCCGCCAGCCGGCCGGCGGCGTTGGCGGCGTAATAGAAGCCGACATCCTCGGCGGCTTTCTCCGATCCGGCATAGGCCAGGATCAGGTAAGAGTGCAGCGAGGAAATCACGGCAAAGACGAAGCCGAACACCAGCAGACCCACGACCAGCACCAAATCGGGGCGCGGCATGCCGGGTATCGCGATCGCGAATGCCAGCGCTGCGGGTATTGCAGTCAGCGCCAGTCCCCAGATGCGGGCGGCGGGAACCTCCCGGCTCAGCCCGTCGTGGCTGCGCGCGACTAGCGACGGTGCCGTGGCTTGGATGGTGCCATAGGCGATGGTCCAAGCGGCAATGAAGCCCGCGACGTTCATGTACTGCCAGCCCTGGCCGTAAAGAAACACCGGTAGCCCGACGACGAACCACACATCGCGTGAGGCGAACAGGAAGATGCGGGCACCGGCCATCAGGTTGATCGCTCGGGTCTTGGCGAACAATTCGCGGAAACTCTTGGACGATTTGGCTTTCCCGAGCGTGCGCGGCAGCGACAGCATCGTGCCGGCCAGCACGACACCCAGCATGGCCGCCATAAGCCATAAAGCCATTTGGAACCCGACGACCTGGAGCAAAAACCCGCCGAGGAAAAAACCTGCGCCCTTGGTCGCGTTCTTCGAACCGGTGAACCATGCCACCCAGCGGAACAATTGCCCCGCCCCTTCGGTGGCGCTGGCTTTGATCGCACTTTTCGAGGCTGTTTTGGTCAGGTCCTTGGCGATCCCGGCAATGCCTTGCGCGGCGACGACCCAGGCGACGGACGCCGTCGCGCCCCACGTCGGGTTCAAGGCCGACAACATGAACAGCCCGCCGATCTGCAACATCAGCCCTGTCGCGAGCATCCGGGGAATTCCGAACCGAGAGGCCAGCCAGCCGCCGCCGATATTGGCAAAAATCCCCGCAGTCTCATACAGCAGGAACAGGAACGCCAGGGTAAATGGCGTGTAGCCCGATTTATAAAAATGCAGCAGCACCAGCATGCGGATGGCGCCGTCGGTCGATGTGAACAGAAAATACGCCGATGCGACGATCAGATAGTTGCGTAGGCCAGTCATCGGGCCGCCCGATCGATGACGATGTTGGCGAGGTCTACCATCCGGCAGGAATACCCGACCTCGTTGTCGTACCAAGCGTAGACTTTCAACAGCGTGTCGTCCGTGACCATCGTGCTAGGGCCGTCGACGATCGCGCTGCGGGTGTCGTTGCAGTAGTCGGCGGAAACCAGCGGTCGAGCTTCGAAACCCAAGATGCCGGCGAGCGGTCCGGCCGCCGCGCTTTGGAACAATCCGTTGATTTCCTCGACGGTCACGGCGCGCGCCATCTCGAACACGCAATCGGTCAGGCTGGCGTTCAGCACCGGCACGCGCACGGCATGGCCGTTCAGCTTGCCCTTCAGTGCGGGGTAAATCAGTGCGATGGCGGTGGCGCTGCCCGTGGTTGTCGGTTGCAACGACAGCATCGCCGACCGCGCTCGTCGCAAGTCCTTATGCGGTGCATCGATCACGACATTGGTGTTGGTGGGATCGTGGATCGTGGTGATCTGCCCGTGCCGGATGCCGATTGCGTCCTGCAACACTTTCACCACCGGTGCGAGGCAGTTGGTCGTGCAGGACGCCGCCGTCATCAGATGGTTCGTCTGGGGATCGTAAAGATGGTCGTTCACCCCGACCACGATGTTCAGCGTGCCGCCGTCCTTCACTGGGGCGGCAACAATTACCTTTTTGACCCCGCGCCGAAAATATCCCTGCAACTGCTCGGTTTTCACCATTTTGCCAGTGCATTCCAGCACGATGTCGCAGCCGAGGTCGCCCCAGGCCACGCCCTCGGCGTTGGGTTCGGCGGAATACCCGATCCGCTTGCTGCCGATTTGGATGCTTCGCTCGTCGTCGCTGGCAAAGTCGGTGCGCCAGCGCCCATGGATACTGTCGAACTCCAATAAATGTGCCGCCGTCGTCGCATTGCCCTTGATTTCGTTCAGATGCACCACATCTAATCGGTTATCCTCACGCGGATCGTCTGCTGGCCGATACATTCCTCCCATCGCCGCCCGCAGCGCCAAACGGCCGATCCGGCCCATCCCGTTAATTCCGACACGCATATCAACGCACTCCGACAGGGTTGGGGAGACCGGCACCGATCTCGTCGAGCCGTGCCTTCATGGCCATGCGATCCAGGGCGTCGAACCGCAGCGAGGTGAAAATTTCGAGACGTCGGCGCAAGCTGGCATATAATTCGTTCAACATCGCCGCCCGCTCCACCGCACTGCCGCCGAATTTCGCGGGATCGGGCAGCGGCCAAGCGGCGGTTACCGGTAGGTCGCCGAAATCCGGGCACACCGGACCGTCGAGCGCGTCGCACAGCGTAATGACGAAATCCATCTTCGGGGCATTGGCCCCGGTGAATTCGTGCCAGGACTTGCTGCGGAGGTCGCCGATATCGTGACCTAGGCCGCGCAGCTTCGCGATAACGTCGGGGTTCGGTTCTGCCGATGGGTCCGATCCGGCGGAGTAACCGTGGAAACGCTGGCCACCGACCGATCGCAGCAGTGCCTCGGCTATGATCGAGCGGGCTGCATTATGCGTGCACAGGAACAGCACATTGAAGGCGGGGGTCATGCCTGTCGTCTCCTGTGGGCATTGGGGGAGCAGCCGAGCGATATCGCCGCAGAGATCGGGGCGGCCGTCGCAGCAGGCTTCGGTCAGGAACATCAAAACGTTGCGCACGGTGGCGATGCGCGCAGCGTGGACAATCTGCCGCCCGTGACGGGTCGATTGCGTCAAACCGGCGCGTTCGAGGGCGGATAAATGGAACGATGCTGTCGAGCCCGGCAATCCCAAGCGCGCCCCGATGTCCCCCGCCGGCAGCCCCGCCGGTCCTGAGGTCATTAACAGGCGCAGGAGGTCGACCCGGGTCTCGGCGGACAGGGCGGAGAAGATGGTGGCGGCTTCAGATGATTCCATATTTCCAGTTTAATAGAAATATGGATGGGCGCAAGTGGCTAATGGCGGGCGGAGAGCGCCTCGATCTGCTGGACCAGTTCCGGATGGCCGTTGAGAAAGCCGATAAGGTCGTTTTCGACCTTCAATCGCGCAATCGGCTTCATGTGCTCCCATGTCACGACCGGCATGACCGACACCACGATCGGCGCGAATTGCCCGCCGGTCAGGCTGTGCAAGGCCATGCGTGCCCGTACGGATAGCCCGCCTAGGCTGGGGACCCCTTCGATCCAAAGCCCAACCGCCATCGCCAAAGGCTCTTCGGTGCCGGCAACCAACCGCCATTGGTGCGGTTCCGGTTCGAGCCAGCTTTCCCTGGTTTCCTCGATCCATGGCGGTCGCGACAAGCGCCGCCGCTCTGCCAGCACCGGGCCGGCAGTGTTGCGCGGGGAGAACGCGACGACATGCAGGTCGTAGCTGGTTCCGTTGCCGCAGGTTACGCGCTGGTCGATCGATCGGCCGCCCAGCGACGGCCGCTTGCGCTCGGGTGGGGTGGTCGGCGCACTGGAGCAACCGCCATCGAGCGTCAGCGGCTGCAAGGCCGCGATGTCGGCGGCCGCGCTCCGATCCAGCAGCATCGCCGCGACGGGGCTGGTTGCGGCGATCGCAATCGACAAAGCCGAGGCGAAGACGCCACTGCCGAAATATTGGCCGGCCGGCATCGGGGATGTCGTGGGGATGTCGGGATGGTGATCTTCCCGGAACGGCAAGCCGCAGGCCAGCAGCAGCAGGATCACCAGGGAGAAGAACATCCAGCCATATAACACATGGTCGGTGGCGGCGGCCTCGGCGCTGCCAAGAATGTGGCCGAGCGAAACGATACCGAGGGCGCGGAAGCCGTTGGCGATGATGGGAACGACGATCGAAATGGCGATGAAAGCCGCGCGTCGCACAGGACTGCGGTACATCAGGATCGCGTATAGCGCCCCAAAAGCGATCGACGCGATCAAGAACCGTAGACCGGCGCAGGCTTGGGCGATGAAAAACGTACCCTCGGCTATTTCGATCACGTACCCGTCGACATAAGCCGGGATTTGCACGGCGATTAGGCCGTATCGTACGAAGACGGCGGTGACGTCCTGCAATTGCGGGGTCAAGAATTCGCCGAACGGTACGAGGAAAAATAAATACAGCAGCGGACCGGAAGCCGCTTTCCACAATCGCCAGCCCAGTACGCCTAGAAATAGCAGTTCCAGGAACCCGACGACGACGAGTTGCCGTCCCTCCATGATGCCTAAGCGTTCCGAGAACAGCCATATCGCCGCCAGCGGTATCCCACCGAGGGCGACGAACGGCATCGGCTTCGCCGCCAACCCGCGCAATGCGCCCCGGCGATCCCATAGCAGGTAAACGACGATGGGGATGACCATGAAGCAATGGTTGTAGGCGGTGGAATCGTCCCAGGTTTGGACGGCGGTCACCACCTCGGTCCGGAACAAGCCGCCTAGCAGCAGCATGCCGACGATTAAGCCGACTCCGGTGCCTCGCAGTGCGCCCCATGCCTCGGGGATGCCCGGCAACGCGACGGTCGTTTTGGCCATGCTCATTGCTGGTTCTCCGCCGGTCGCAAAAACGCGTCGTAACGGCTTAGGCACGCCGACCAATCGTAGCGCTGCAACACGCAATCGCGCGCTGCTTGGCCGATTGCCGGGCCGCTATTGCCAGACGCCAACGCGACGCAGGCGGCAGCGAAGGCGTCCGCGTCGTCGGCCAATAGCACTTCTTTGCCCGGCACGGCGTCGATTCCTTCCAACGCGCCGGATGTCACCACGACGGGGCGGCCGAGCGACATGGCTTCCAAGACCTTGTTCTGAATGCCGCGGGCGATACGCATTGGCGCGACCGAGGCGGTGGCATGCGCAACATACGGTCGCACGTCCGGTACGCGGCCGGTGACATGCACGCCGTCGATTTGTCCCAAGCGTAGCACGGCATCGTTGGGGCTGTGCCCGACGATGTGAAATTGTGCCTTGGGCAGTGTTCGCCGGACGATCGGCAGGATCTCGGTCGCGAACCAGACGACGGCGTCGGCGTTCGGCTTGTAATCCATCGTGCCGGTGAAAACGTAGTTGGGGACGGCGGTGTCGTAGACCGGTGCATACGATCCGACCGGATCGAAATACCTGTGATCGACCCCGTTGCTGACCCCCAGTACCGTGGCGGTATGGTTAGGGACCAGGGTCTCGTACAATGCGGCCTCGGCGTCGGACACGAAGCTGGCCATATCGGCCTCCCCTCCGATGCGCTGTTCCAGTGCTGCGACTTTGTGCCATTCGCGGCGGAAGACCCAGCGCTTCGGGCCGGTCAGCGCATCGGCATAGGCCCGCCATTTTTCGGAATCGACATCGACAAGATCGATCGCCAGTGGCGCCGACCGCGGGAGGTCGAGCACATAGGGGGCCATATTGGACGAATAAACGAACACCATCGCCGGTTTCACCCGGGTCATGACATCCCGCACCCAGCGCCGTAGGCCGCGATCCTGGAAATACGCGACACTGAGGGCATCGCCCGTCAGCAACCCGCGCAGACACAGCAACGTCGCGACCCGGCGATTGAGCGGCGCGATATGCGCGCTGGCGCACATCGCCCGCATCGTATCCACATGCTCCGCGTCGGCGGGATCGTCGAGCAGGCAGCCGAGGTGCATCTCGTACCATTGAGAGAGGTACATGAAGATTTGCAGTGCTCGGATTTTTTCGCCCTTGGTCGGCGGGTAGGGCAGGCGCTGGATCAGGAATAGAAGGGGCGGTTTCATCGTGTCGCCGCCGGCACGGCGGGTATGCACGGGGCGATCACCCCAACCCCCGCACGAGATGCGGGCCGATCGCATTCGCCACCGGGAGCGGCAAGCGTTTCCAGGCGGCGATGAACAGTGCGTATTTCGGATTCAGCGGGTTATGGTCCGGAATATGCTGCCCCGGTGCGAGGAAATACCGATATGGCAACCGCGCCGGATCGAACCCCCAATTATGCTTGAACGAGTAAGCGCCCGTGCCTAGCTTACTACGCCCGAAATCGAACAGTCGGTGGCCGCTGTCGGCGGCGCGGCGCATGACTTCCCAGTACATGAAATCGTTGCCGGCCACTTGGCGCGCTGCCGATGTGCCGCCACCGTAGTAGGGCAGGACCTCGTCGCGGAAATAGAAATTCATGACCGAGGCAACAGGCTTGTCGCCGTCCAGGACAGTCACGATATCTGCGCAATCGCGGAACCGGTGCATGAGCGACGCGAACCAGCGGGCGGAAAACACGGGGGTGCCGAGGTTGCGCACACTCTCGGCGTAGATGCGGTGCAGCCGAGCGGAGTCGTGCTCGACGACGGAGGTAAGGCCGTTTTGGATGCCTTTGCGCACCATAGCCCGCTGCTTGCGCGGGATGGCTTTCATGTTGGTGTCGTGGTTGGCGACGATGGGTTTGCGGAATGTGACGTATAGGTCGGGTCGTTCCACCCAGTCGCTTTCGACAGCATCGCGGTGGCGGAATTCGACCGCGCTCGCACCGGTTTCCGGCAGCAATCCGGCGGCGTACTCCGCCAGCGCGGTGGCGGTTTCGGCATCGACCGCCAACGGCCCGCCGTAAACACAGAACGGCGACGAAATCAGCGTGTTACCGAACAGTGCCGTTTTTACCTGGATCAACGGCAGCACCCCGACGATGGCGCCATCCCGCTCGGCATATGTATAAAAGCTCAGGTGGCCGAATTCCTCGGCGATCAGTCGGCGCCACGCGGCGCGGTGAAAGAACGTTCCGGCCGGCATGGCGTCCACGAACGCATCCCATGCCGGCTCGGCGGCGATATCCAATGGGCGGAGTTTCAAGGGCATGGCGTGCTATCGCGCGGCCAGGACGTCGGCGTAAACCCGGTCCATGCGGTCCCAAGCGAAATCGTGCAGGAGCTTGTCCAGCGCCGGACCCATCCGCGACAGGTTGGTATAGTGCCGAATGCGCGATTTCCAACCGCAATTGGCAATGCGCGGTTGCCCCGGATCGACTTCCCATGGGTGGAAGTAGAAAATACCCGGTCGTTTCTCTTCATTATTGACTTTATTCAAGCCGGCATAATACAAAAACGTCGGTAGCAGCCGGAAATATCCGCCCCCCGAGCAGGGCCAGTTGCGGCCGAATGCGCGTACGGCCGTCATGGGAATTTCCCACAAATCGCATCCTGCGGGATGGAACGGAACGCGCGGAGCATCCGGCATTCCGTATAAATCGTGCTGGATCGGGTTGATCGAGGAACTATAGCGATACCCTGCTGCCTGCAATTCGGCGAAAGCCCATAGGTTCTTCGCACCGATGGAGAATGTCGCGGCGCGGTAGCCGGTGACCGGCACGCCGCCGATATCCTCAAGCGTCAGCTTGGTTTTCAGTACGTCTGCGCGGAAGGTCGCGGGATCCTGGGTGTCGGCGCGAATATGCTCCCACCCGTGGCTGGCCAGTTCGTGCCCGGCGGCGACGATCTGTCGTACCATCGCCGGGTGGCGTTCGGCGACACAGCCCAGTGTGAAGAACGTCGCTTGCACCCCGGCGGCCGCGAACTGTGCTAGGATGCGCTCGACATTGGCTTCGACCCGGGATTGGAATCCGTTCCAATCGGCGCGATCGATGCAATGGGCGAAGGCCTGGACTTGGTAGTAGTCCTCGACATCCACGGTCATGGCGTTCGTGCGGCCGGTCACTGCGGCACCTTGGCTTCCATGATGTCCAGCATTCGCTTCAGCATCCGTTCCTGCCGCATCGCACCCTGCTCCAACGCCAAAATCCGCCCGGCGAGGGTATCGAGCTCCTGCGACGGGATCGTGGCCGGGTTTGGCGGCGGTGGGGGAGGCGGCACTGCACCCGGTTGCATGTAGGGACCGTTCTCGGCCTGCGCTAGGGCAACACCGCCGGCACCCAGGTCGTCGCTCAGCTCGTTGGCAGTGGTTTCCACCATTTCGGCTGTGATCGTGTGAACTTCTTCTAACGAGCCCAGCAGCAACACGCGGGAGCATAAAGTGTTGATTCGGCGGGGGATGCCGCCGCTATGCTCGTGCACGGCACGGAATGTATCGGGCTCCCACGCGGGATCGTTCTTCCAACCGACCAGACGTAGGCGGTGTTCGATGTAGCCGCGGGTTTCGGATTCCGAAAGCGGCCCCAGATGGAACGACGCCAGCACGCGTTGGCGTAGTTGTTCGGCATCCTTCATCGCCAGCATCGGGCGAAACTGGGGTTGGCCGAGCAGGATGGTTTGCACCGACGCTTTGCCATCCACGGTGATGTTGGACAGCATGCGGAGTTCTTCCAGTGCGCTCAATGGCAGGTTTTGTACCTCGTCCACCAACAGCAGCAGGCGCCGTCCGGCTTTGCGGTGTTCGCGCACCAATTGTTCGTATTTCACCAGCAAGGTGGCTTTGTCGGATGCGATCTCGGCTTCCAACCCGAAGCCGGCCATCGCGAGGCGCAGCAGGTCGTCCCCCGACACGCGGGTTGTGACGACGCGCGACATTACATAGGTGCTGCGGTCGAGCTGGGTCCACAACTGCTCGACCAGCGTGGTTTTGCCGGCGCCCACCTCTCCGGTGATAACGACGAAGCCTTCTTCCTGGGACAACCCGTAGACCAGATGCGCGATCGCGCGACTGTGCCCGCTGGAGCCGAAGAAAAATCGGCGATCCGGCGTCAGAAGGAAGGGCAGGGCCGTCAGGCGATAGAATTTTTCGTACACGACGATCCGTTAGAACGATTTTGTGATGCCGACGACGAAGATGTCCTCGTACAGATTGAGCAGCACCGACGACGACGCGCTCCGATAATAGGTGTATCGTGCGGACGCGGACAGCTTTTCGTTGATGGTGTAAAGCAAGCCGGAGTTGAAGGCCATGCTCTGGCTCGATCCCTGCAGCCCGCCGGCGATCGTGTTGAACGACACCGAGTTTGTCCAACGTAAGTCGCCTCGCAACTCGTGCGTCCAAGTCATGATAAGACCGTTGGTCTGCGACGAAGATTGCAGCGCCGAAGTCCCGCCGGCCGACACCTGGTTCGATGCGTTCAGCGTCAGACTGAGTGTGTCGCGGTTAAGCTGAGTGGTGATGGTCGAGGTGAGCGTTTTGAAATGGAACACGCCAGGTTGTATCGCCGCCGCGTTCGTGGTGCCGAATAATTGGCCGCCGGTCTGCGCGTTCACGAACGATCCGTTCGACGATACCGCGCCGCGGTTCAGCTGCTGTTGCAGGTTTTCCAACTGGGTACCGAGCGTGTCGGAGTAGCTGGCGGAGATCGAGGTGCGTGCCGTCAATTGGTAATGGCCGTTGAATGTGACGGAATCCGAGCCCTGCTGGTGCCCGTAGCTCAGCGTGATCGAGCTATATTGGTTGGGCGTGTAGGTGCCGCCGAACGACCATGTCAAATCGTCGATCGTTTGCGCGTTGGCGCCGCTATAGGCAATCCGTTCGTGCCCGAGCGAGGCGGTTAACGTCACCGAACGTGTCAGCGCGTAGTTCAGCGCATTGCTGAAAAT
>Ga0194048_10001453_pt1 | contig 11802 bp, 14 predicted proteins | sample JunL225m_MetaG_FD_161685 | JGI IMG/M metagenome (GOLD analysis project Ga0194048, IMG submission 161685) | Anoxic zone freshwater microbial communities from boreal shield lake in IISD Experimental Lakes Area, Ontario, Canada - Jun2016-L222-5m | ecosystem: Environmental > Aquatic > Freshwater >...
GTACTATATCTGGCAATGGGCTACACAGGAAATTAAACCTGTACTAAGTGAAGCTAGTAGCACACTTATTAAATTAGTTGACCGTATTCGCATGTTAGATAACGATCTTATTCGTTTAAACACAAAGTTAGCAATGGTACTTGAGTATCGTCAAGAAATTGAAGCTGCTGCTACTGCTAAACAAAAGCACGACTTAGACGACTTACTGCATAGATATAAAGGGTTCAGCAAAGGTTTTGATTCTACAGGTAATGCACCTAAGAAAGAAGAGCCTAAGAAATGAAGATGTCTATTCTTGATAAACTAAGTTTTAAGATTATTCTTGAGTGTGATTTGGTAGTAGCAATAGGAATAGGTATTCTTACTAGTTCATTAATTTGTTCAACAATTTTATTACTAGTTAACAAGCTCTAAATATTTTATTTTTATAATATCAACAACCTCGTCACTTAACACTACTTCGTAGTGATTGCAATTTACTTCCACTAATTTCATATCCTCATGATGCTTCTGACTAGCAATGGTTACTACACCATCGTTGGGTTCGTGCATGAACGGGCTTTGACCTTTGACTGTTACTATATTAGTCCAAGGATGCTGTATTTTAATACGGCTAGCTTGTTTCATAACCCAACTACTTGGTCCAATATCACGCATTAATCTACTAAACGGTAAAAAGTACTGAACATAGTCCGCTACTTCAGCGCCGCCATATGGAGTACTTAATGTTACTGCACCTAGTATTTGACTGGGTATAGCATTAGCTAGATGCAGGGCATATATTCCTCCTAGGCTATGGGCGATAAAAACAATGTCATTGTAAGCAGCTAGTGCTAGCTGCATATCTTTTAGGTTGTTTTCAAACCCATTGCGACTATCATAGTTAATAGCTAGTCCGTCGCCTAGCTTGCTTTTAATGTAGTTGAAGCTTTCGCTAGTAGCATTAGCACCGTGAATATACACTAAATTCATTTTTAGTCCTATTTTGAATTAGTTCTGTACACACCATCCCAAATGTACTCTCCATCGTGATACACACCTGGATGATTTATTTTGTATTCTTCAATTCGTTCTATCATATTTTCATAATAATGCAATAGCTCTCCATCAAATGCTTTCTTTAAAATATTAGCATAGCTGATAGCTTCATCCCAGTTGCAAGATCTATAGTAATCTAGGAAATATTGGTGTGTTGTTAGTGCAGGCGGTTTAACACTACCTGCATCAACGATGGTATATATGTTAACCCCTTGTGTTTTTCCTTTAACAGCAAGGCAATCTAGCTCAATACAAACGTAGTCATTCTTTACGTACTCGTAGGTTTTTGGTCCTAAAACAATTTTGACACCATATGGCTTAGACTGTCCTTCCAGTCTGGAAGCCAAATTGACACCATCACCAAGGCAAGTATAATCAAACCTTTGGACAGAACCCATGTTGCCAACAACCACCGTATCTGTGTTGATGCCCAAGCCCATACCAAAAGCTGGTATGCCTTCTGCGGTAACTTCTCGATTAAATGCATCTAAACTTTCCATCATCTGCAATGCTGTCGCTACAGCATGTTTGGCATGGTCGGGGTCGTCTAGCGGAGCATTCCAAAAAGCCATCTGAGCATCACCGATGTACTTATCTAGTGTTCCTTCGTTTTCAATAATCTTGGCTGTCATCGCTGTCATATAGCGATTCATAATCTTAGTAAGTCCTTGAACATCTGAACCGTAGTGCTCACTGATTGTAGTAAATCCTCTAACGTCTGTAAACATGATTGATAGTTCACGTGATTCTCCTCCTAGTTTTAATAGATCCGGATTTTTTTGTAATTTCTCAACCATTGCTGGGCTAAGATAAGTTCCAAACTGTTTCTTGATCTGTTGTTTTTGCAAGAACTCGCTTACAAATTTAATGCCATATACATGCAGAGCAACGAGAATAAAACATACTGTGCTTGCTGTCGCGTCTCCCAAGTATCCCCAGTTTGCATAACCATAATAAGAAACAGCGACAGGGGCAACAATACCCAAAGCTGTTGTACCCAATCCAACATAAGTCCACCTTGATAATAAAATTATTAAACTACCAAATACTACAATAAAAATTAATTCTGCTCCCGGTGCCCAATCAGGACGTTGTATGTTACTGTTGTTAACCATAGTTGCAAGAGCTGCGGCCTGTACATCCTGTGTGAACATTGCGCCTTTTGCAGTAGGCACAGGGTTAGCTATACCAGCTGCACTTACTCCTACGATGACCACGGCTCCTTCAAAGTCGTTAGGCAAGTCAGCAGCACTAACACTTTTGCTTTCTTGGCTCCAGTCAATCCACACTCGCCCTAAGCTGTCAGTGGGTATAATACCAAACTTGGGTATGCGCATTTTTTCTACGCCATTTTCATTTAACTTGATTTGAAAATTAGGATCACCAGCAATTACTCTTAAAATTTCTAAACTTAAATTAGGATAAAGAGTCCCATCAACAGATGCAATCAGAGGAAGCCTTCTGTTAACACCATCTATTTCAGGCATTGTATTTGTTAATCCTACGCCAGCAGCAGCATCTTCTAGCTGAGGCATGTTTGCTGTTATTCCTGGATATGCTGGTATGGTATCAATGTAGTCTTTACCTAATATTACTGCTCCTGGATTCTTAGGTGTGTTCTTTGTTACTTCGCTTGTAGTATTTGCTAGGACAACTGGTAGTTGATTAAGTGATTTTGCTAGTGCAACATCTCCCCCAAAACGATCTTTTTCAGGCATCAGTACATTGAACACTACTAGTCCTGCGCCACGTTTGTACAGATCCTGTATCAGTTCAGAGTAAACTGTTCTTGGAAACGGCCATTGTCCCCATTTGTCTAATGCTGCTTCATCAATGTTTACTGTATAGATATTGTTCTGAACCGGAGCTTTGCTGATAATAAGCGTGTCAAAGTAGCGTAACTTTACACTTTCTACAAAGCTAAAATTAGCATAAAGGGTACTTATTAAAAGTACAAGGGTGGCGAAGGCCCATAAGGGATTTAACAGTATCTTTTTCATACTGTATTTATTTTTGTTTCTTGTTGCTCTTGTTGTTAATAGGTTGACGTTGCTTTAAGACCTGCATTGTTGTTAGCCCTTGCTCTTTACGGTCTCGTTCTAGTTGTCGTTGTAAGTGTGCTAAAAATTTCTTATCTTCTTCTGTCATTATTGCCCTTGTGTAACAGTGATAGCAGCACAGCTTATATTTGCACAGGTGTGTGTAATAGAATAAGATTGTGCAGTACTTCCTGATTGTGTGGTTGATATTGCTGTGGCACCGCCGTTGAGTGTTATGTTTGCCATGTGTGCGGCAGTACCCTGTTGTAATATATCAACAGTTTTATTTCCACCACTTAAAGATAGTTCTAAGTAATGATTACCTGTATCTTTTTGTTGTACATTAACTGTATTATTATTTCCACTTACTATAGACGTTGTACCTTTTACACCGCCAGTACTTTGCTGCGTATAGTTAACTACATTGTTATTGCCATTTAAGTTTAATTCTGCAACATTAGCAATTGATGAATTAGCAGTAGTTTGTGTTGTTTGGATATTGTTATTAGATCCATTGTTGTAGATGCTGACTGAATTTTTTGCACCTTGCTGTGTAACTGTTACTCTATTGTTATTGCCAATTTGTTCTATTGAAACTTTATTGTCGCCAGTACCGCTCTGAACAAACTGTTGTACTCTATTAACAAATGCAGGATTTGCATTAAATGGTGTTGCACTGCCTCCGCAACATAGTGGAGTAGGAGGTGGAGCAGGACTTTCAAAAATGTACCATCTTCCAGAATCTGGCCAATCTACGTTGCCGCTGCGATCAGTAGTATACAGATATAGATAATCAGGATCAGGTTGCGTTGCACGATCTATAATATAAGTTTTTCCTTGACAGGGTTGATTAGGTCCACAAGTTGCTGTCCAGCCGCTTAGATTGCCAAGTCCTTGTGCTACTAAAGCATCAAACTCGTTAGGGCCATTGCCGCGATAAACAAATATGTAGTCGCTGCCTTGTCCACTTACGTTCATAACAGGACCAATAGTCACAGCATAAGCTGTAGTTGTAAATAAAAAAAAGAACAGCAGACTTAATATTTTTTTCATATTATCTATTCCACTGTCTTACTGTTACGTGAGTACTTCCATCACCAATAACTTTAGTTTGTAGGTCATTTGAATTGATACTGATACTGTAGGTAACATTATCGAATCTTTCTCCTGTTTTTATACTTATTACGTTTCCACGCTCTTCGTCAAATCTATAATAATAGTTTTTTCCTGTAGTGTTGCCGCATTCATTAAATGGGTAGCAAGGATTATTGGGATCAACAGGTTGAGTCTTTGGACCTTCTGCTTTAGTCAGTAAGGTTGTTTCTGCTTTACTTTGAATATTTATTGCGCTGTCTCTATGCACACTCTTTTCGTTATCATCCATTTCTTTTTTGTTTTGCTTTTGATCTTCTCTGTTTCTTGATGCTGCATCTAATTTATCAGGCAATGATAAAATCTGATTGTTTGATACTGCTTTGATGTCCATTGGCAGCTGCACCGGCGGTAAGGGGGCTTGGTTTGCATCAGTCACAAATGTAGCAGTGAAAGGTTGATTTAAAGTTACACTTCCTAGTAGAGTACTCACAAGGATTTCTCCAGTTAAGCAGTTTCCTGTAATATCAAACTTATTTAATTCTTCTTCTGTTGCGCATGACGGTAGCATTACAATTACACTCCTACCAATTTCATCTACTGTCATAGCAAAGTCTGTTCCACGAACAGCAATAGTAGCTGTGGGTGTTTTAATGTTTACGTGTTGAGGATTAGTTTTAGCAATTTGTCCTGAGGTGTAACGAACAGTTCCCATCGCAACTCTTAACCCTAACTTTCCTGCATCAGCATTTTTTGGATCAAATACAAAGTCATCAATCAACAATCTGCTGTTAGGAGTTATCTTAACATCAGTATGATCAACAAACTGTATTTCTGTATTAGTATTACTGCCAACAATAACAAGATCATTACTTTGAATAGCTGATGACTTAACCAGCGAATACGCTGTCTTGTTTCGTTCTATTCTAGCATTTGCTCCTGTGAGACTTGTAACTGATCCTATTTGAGCAGATGCAAATGAGGGTAATAGTACTAATAAAAGTACCCACAGCTTGCGCATTACCGACCTGTAATAACTGTTACATTATTTGAGCTTCCTGTAGTGTTTAAAACTACAGTAGTATCAACCGTTCCTTGTTGTGTAATATTGTGTGTATTGCTTGATCCTGTTACAACTGCTGTCAACACATGTCCGCCGCCCGCACTTGGCCCACTCATTGTATTATTAAAAATGTTTGAATCACCTATAATGCTAATATTTGCAACACTGAGGCTAGTCTGTATGTTTTGCGTTACAGCATTGCTATCGCCTTGAATTGATAAAGTGTTATTAATATTAGCACCTTTAATCGTTTGATCTACGGTGTTAGTATTGCCTTGGATGGTTGTATTGCTATTAACTGTTGTACAAGCTGTAGTGCCATCACCGCACAGCATGGTTATAGCATTGTTGTTGCCTGTTACAGCTTTTGTTATAGTATTATTGCTTCCTGTGATAGAGTAATCAATAGAATTTCCATCACCTGTTTGTGTTGTTGTTATAACGTTAGAGCTGCCTGTTGTAGTGCTTGGTGTAGACAGAGAGCCTACACGATTTAATGCACCAATTTGCTCTATACGAATAGTGTTGCTACTACCAACCTGATCTATATACACCGAATTGCCTGCTGCTCCTACACTTTGAGCAGAGACGACTACTGGTACTGACAGTGCTAGTAACACACTTAATGCATGTACTACGTATTTCATATTAATACCCTCTTCTATGACTAGCCCCATGCGCCCTAGGACTAGTACTATTATTTAAGACTTTTCCGTCAAAAATTTAATACCTATATTAATTATATGTTATTTTTCTTCTATTTTTGGAGCGATAGGTAAAGAATTATCGCTTTCTGTTGGTGGAGTTGCCGGTTTAATTTCAGTTTTCCTATCTGTTTCTATTACTAGATCATTAGGTTTTTTCTCCACAGGTATAACAACTGCATCTACTACAGGTATTGGTGCCCTTGGTGCAGCTGATGGAGCAACGTTTGATGCTTTAGGTGCAACTTTTGCGGGTGGTGTAACTACTGGTCTTCCTGGTGGTATTGGAATTGACCCGTTTTGTAGTGCAGGCGATGGTTGCAACTGTGCTGCTGATAACGTTTTATACTTCCACAATCCTCTTTTTTCACCATCTTTTACTAATTCTATCACTGCTGCATGTATTGCTAATTGAACTGCTTGATTCATTGATTCGTTAGCTGCGGATCCTGTTTCTAATTCAAGTGCTTGTTGACCTAAATCATAGAATTTAATTACTCCAAGTTTGTCTTGAACACTAGCAACTGTTTTCTTTACATTTATAGATGATAATATTTCTCCAGATGACACACTTACAGCACGTAGACTGATAACAACTTCATCTATTCTATATTCTGTGCTTGCTCCAATTCCCATTAATCTTGCGCCGTTGCCACCGCTGACAGTATTAGAATCATACCCTATGATGCCGCCTTCTAATATTATTCCTGCAAATATCATTGGCGGTAACGGCTGTGCTTCATTACCTTGATATTGTTCCCGCATTTGTCGGATCAACTGTCTTTCTTTAATTAGATTATCCATGCCGCCGCGCTCAACAACTTTAAACCATTCTCCGTTTCCTACAGTTTGTAAACTCTTTATTAGGTAGCTGTCAGCACCTTGTGTAACTGCTGAACTTAAACTAGCTACGTTTGTTTGTGATTTACGTTGACCAGTTAAGTCTCTAAATGCATATACTGCAATAGTAACAGGACCATTTGCTGGTGCTGGCAAGGTTGGTTCTACTTTTAACTTAGGAATTGTTATTACTGGATCATCGATTGAGCGTATGATTGCGGTATTGAAACCTGCACATCCTCCCAGGAGCAACGTTAACAGTAATACTGATACTGTTCGTATCATGGTTTAATCCATCCAAAGTCACCAATTGGAACTGTAACTGTTGTTATGTTTCCTGAGCCGTCTGTAATATTAAGTTTAATTTGTTGGCCGTCACTAGTATAGCTAATATTTCCACCATTAAATGCAAAGTTTCCAGAAATTTGAGTGCCTACTCCTTCAAATAACTTTTCAGTAATTTGACGAGCTAGTTCGTTATAGATTCTACTTTCTAAATTAGCAACAAATTTCGCCTGGGTGGTATTTTTTGCGTCGTTTTCTGCTTTAAGTTCGTCAGCTTTCTTTTCAGCTGCTAGAGCGAGTTTACGACTTAATTCTTGATTGTATATAGTTAGAGCATGACTGCTCCAGCCCTGGCCATTAAATGCAGGACTGTTAAATTGAAAGACTATTTCATTTGCATTAGCAGATGTTGACAGTAATATTAGTCCTAACGCCCATAGATGCTTGTTCATAAATGCTCCCTTACCTAACCAGAGATGATTAGACCCTTGTAGTAGTATTTATGAAAAAAACTTAGATAGTTGCGTTTGGTCCAGCTTTTTTAGCCACTGCTTTAGTAGGAGCTTTTACCGGTTGTTGTGGTTCAACTGTTGCTTTTGGTTTTGGCTTAGCTGATGTCTGCTGGTCAAGTTTTTCTAGATCTGCGAGGTCTTTTAATAGATCTCCCATTTCAATTACGTTTCTAACTGCGCCTCGATTCATTGAACTGCGCATTGCAACTAGTCTTGATTTGTTACTGATCTTTCTTGCTGTATCAGTCTTTGCTATGCCATAGATTTCAATCATAGGATTCTTAACATCTGTCTTTAATACAACTTCCAAATCATATTGCTCAAGAGCTGTCATTAATTCTTTGCCAAATCCTAATTCATAGAATGCTTTCTTTTTATTAGGAGATAGTATCACTAGTGTTACTCCTTCTTCATGACGAGTGGCATGATACCTGATACCGTCATAAATTTGTTTCACAAGATCAAATTCTTTTCTAGTGTTGTCACCCGTAGTATATGGTTTTAATTCGTTATAGATATGCTGATATGCTTTTGGCCAAATATTTGTATAGTTGTACATTTTATATTCTGGATCAGTAGCTGACTTAAAATCTGATTCCATTGATTTAGGCAATCCAAATCCTACTACGCTCTTAAAGAAACGTTCTAGTGTAGCAAACTCGCCGCCGCTTTCTTGACCAAACTGCTTAACACTGCCTGCCTTTAAGCTGATTAAATTTAATCTTTCAGGTTCACCATTAGGCCCAGTATTCATTGTAATTTCTAAGTCAACCTTGGTTGACTTTTGTTTTTCTGCATTTCCACCATCTGATAGTACTTCAACTTTATTTTCTCTTGGATCAGCTTTGGCTTTTTCAACAGCAGCCTTTGCCCTTGGAGATGTATTAACAAATTCTACAGCGTCAACAATGTGTTCTTGGAATGTTTTTATCTTTTCGTCATCAACATCAAGATCTTTTAATCCCTGTGGACCATCTAACATATATGCATTAAATGCTTTTGTATCGGTTCTTGATATTGTAATATTAAATTGCAATTCGTCTCTGCTAGGAGTTACAGTTTTATATGTTCCGTTCTTTGCAAGTTCTTTTCCAATTTTTATAATATCTGCGGTAGTGACATCTTTGCCGTCTTTGGCAAACTTTGCTGTCATTGCACAACCTAGAACTGCTTCTGCAATATTACCCATGTTTACTTGCAGGGCGCCTTTGCTTACTTCATCTTTGATCATTGCCGATAGTCTTACATCAACAATCGCGCCATCAGCTGTTTTAACTTGAACTTTAATTTTTCCAGGATCCTGGCTTTTAGGAAGTTGAGCTAGCACTTCATCTTTATTTTGAATTACACCAGAAGTTTCTTCTTTGTCTATTACCCAATTAAACTCAACATCATTTTCAATACCTTGGATAAGAACATTACGGTATTTGCCGCTGCCGCCTGTGTTGATGACTCTGCTGGTCATCATATTAAGTTCGTTGAGTGTAGTTTTGAAGTCTTGAAAGCGCATGCTCTATATCCTGTTTTATTAGAGTATTTATGCTAGTTTTGGGAACAACATATCTTTGCAGAAACGATCTACATCTGCTTCGTCTAACCCTAAGCTCTTCATTACAGCAGGAGTGTGCGGATTTTGTTGCTGATTATGGCAGTAATAGTCCTGCGCTGCTGCTACTAATACAGTGTCAGCTTGTCCAGTAAATTCACTAATCTCATCAAAGTATGCACGAAGATTGTCTAGTGCAATTTGTATAATAGCAACTGCTTCTTCTTCATCTGTAACATTGCCAGCAGCAAGCATTTTATCTGTAAAGATGTTAGTAGCCCACTCTGGTAAAGTACGCTGCTTTGTAGGAATAAAGTCTGCTACGCTTTCTTTATAGCCATCAATCATTGGATTGTCTAAATCACTGCTAGGACTAAAATCGTGGAACGCTCCGGTCATTTTGTTCTTGCCGGCAATAACATCAAAGCCGTAGATAGGTCCGTCATTGGTTAATACAGGAAAGATGCAAACGTGCATCATCCAGAGTCCTTTAGTTTCACGAGCATCTACAACATCAATATGAGCACGACGAATGTGATTATTAGCCCATACACGATTAACCCAGCCGCCATCGCTTTTGTTAAAGCGGTCCATGCCAGGCTCTTTAACTTCCGTTGCGTTGGCTTCAAATACTGCAATAATATCTTCCTTGCATTCTATTAGTTTTTCCCAAAGTATACTCATTTCTCAATCTCTGACATCTGCTGGAATAGTGTTGTTGCGAAATCAAAACAAATCTTAGCTTCGTCGGCCATGCTGTCACTTAGTCTTGCACGGATCTTTTCTTTTAGAACGTCTGTATCTTCTTCAAACTTGTACATGCGTCCGGCGCCTGGGACCTTCTTTGCAATCATCTGACCGCCTGCTAGATCGCCCATGTGCCGTACATAAATGTGTGCCATTAGCTTGTCTGCATCATCTTGTATGCTAACTAGATGATCCATGTATTCTTTTACTACTGGTAGTAATGGAGGCTGATTCTCGTTGCCTTCCCATAGTTCCTGATAGTCTTCGTGGATTGCTGGTGCCCTGCGTGTGTCTACAAGACCGTGTATCATTGCAAAAACCTCAAGTAGATTGTACTGTGGGTGCTGATTAAAAAGAAATGTTGCATAACGTTCTTTTGTAATGTTTCCAGAAAACATTTCTTTTACAAATGCTTGACGTTCTGCGTTCTTATGATGCTCCCAGGTCAATTCTTTTAAGTTACTCATATATTATTCCTGCTCTATTTTTACTTGAAGCGGAAATCCGTGATTTCTGCTGGCATTGACAGTTTCCGTTGCCTTTTGTTCAGCTATCTCAAAAAAGTATGTACCAACCACTGCCTTACCCTCAGTGTGAATAGTCATAGTAAGGTGTGCAGCACTTTCTTCAGTGTGTTTGTATATTTGCTTTAGGATACCCAGCACCCAATCAACAGGGGTAATGTCATCGTTGAACATGATAACATTGAACCTAACAGGTTCAGTTACCTTCTTCTTTATTGTTTCGTCAATTTTGATATCTTCTAAAATATCTGTTGTCATAATGTTTCTCCTAATAGGGTGGGGGAGTGTTACCTCCCCCTAGACTTTGATTAATCGCTGTCTATTGTTAACGTTTCAGTCTTTGAAGGTGCTGTAATAGCAATCTTCTTAGGCTGTAACTCTTCTGGGATTTCACGCTTAAGGTGAATGTTGAGCATACCTAGTTCTAAATTAGCTCCTTCAACTTCAACGTGATCAGCAAGTGTAAACTCTCTACGGAAATTGCGTCCGCCGATTCCTTTGTGTAAGTAGTTTACGGTTTCGTCTCCCTTAGGAGATGTCCCCTCAATGCGTAGGATATTCTTGTCCTTAGTAATTTCTAAGTTATCCATTCCAAACCCAGCAACTGCGACACTGATCATATATTCATCGTCGTTTAGTTGTGCGATATTGTATGGAGGGTACCCTTGGCTAGTTGTGTTTGCGAACTGTCTTTCAAGTTCATTAAACATTCTGTCAAAGCCAATTGTAGCTCTGTGGAATGAGGGTAAGTCTAGAGTTGTAATTCTTGTCATTTTTTTTTCTCCTTTATAAAAAGCAAGATTTATAATGAGCCCTTCCGGCGCTCACTTTTATTTACCATTTGACGCATACACTGCATTAAACTGCTGAGTACAGCGTACAAAGGTAGTGCATTTGCTAAGTTGCTTCAGCGTCTTAGCACCTGCGTATGTGCAAGTACTGCGTATTCCACCCAGTAAATCCTGCACAGTGTTTAGTACCTTACCTCTATAAGGTACTAAAACTTCACGTCCTTCTGAAGAACGATATTCTTTTAATCCTCCAAAGTGCTTTTCATTAGCAGCTTTAGAACTCATCCCGTAAAATTGTACAACGGTTTCAGTCTCTAGAATATCGTCGCCATCATCGGTACAGTAACCAGTTTTCTTCCAACGATACTTCTTTTCTCCGCCGCCTTCATCGTGTCCAGCAAGCATACCACCCAACATTACAAAGTCTGCTCCAGCAGCAAATGCTTTGGCTACGTCACCAGGACAAGTACAGCCGCCATCAGCAATAATATGCCGACCGAGCCCATGAGCAGCATCGCTGCACTCAATAATAGAAGAAAGCTGAGGGTAACCCACACCAGTTTGAATACGAGTTGTACAAACGCTGCCAGGCCCAATGCCCACTTTGATAATATCTGCTCC
>Ga0194048_10001454_pt1 | contig 11792 bp, 10 predicted proteins | sample JunL225m_MetaG_FD_161685 | JGI IMG/M metagenome (GOLD analysis project Ga0194048, IMG submission 161685) | Anoxic zone freshwater microbial communities from boreal shield lake in IISD Experimental Lakes Area, Ontario, Canada - Jun2016-L222-5m | ecosystem: Environmental > Aquatic > Freshwater >...
CCTTCCAGCGGTCGAGATCGTTCAGCAGTTCGCGCATAGTTCCAGTCAATCGGCAGAAATGACGCGTGTGAGGCGTTCCATGGCTTCAAGTGAGTGGCCTTCAACGAATTCGTCAATGTAGGGCAGCGCTGCGGCCATGCCTTTGGCAAGTGGCGCATAGCCAGGCGTGACTTTTAGCGGGTTTACCCAAATAAGTCGATGCGACACTCGTTGTAGACGTTTCATTTGTTCGCTTAACAGTTCGGGGTTGCCTCTGTCCCAACCATCAGACAACACGATGACGATTGCTCCACGTGCCATTCCGCGCACACCCCAGGTGTCGTTGAACTTGCGCAAGCTTTCGCCAAGTCGCGTTCCGCCACTCCAGTCAGGAACTTGCTCTGCTGCGCGCTTAATGGCTTTGTCGGGGTCGCGGCTGCGCAATTCTTTTGTCAGTCGTGTGAGGCGTGTGCTGAACGCAAAGGCTTCAACGCGTTGTCTGCCGGCAACTGCTGCGTGCATGAAGCGAAGGAGCGCACGTGCGTATGGCTCCATGCTTCCCGAAATGTCGAGCAGCACCACAATGCGGCGCAAGCGGTCGCTCGGTTCTTTCCAATGTAAGCGCATTGGCTCGCCGCCGTTGCTGATTGATGCGCGAACGGTGCGTCGCAGATCGTGGCGTGAACCATTTCGTTTTGCCGTAGTCAGACGAAGCGAACGACGAGGTGGGCCTGCAAAGCGCAGTGCTTGCATCAGGCGTTGGGCTTCGGCAAGTTCTGTGTCGTCGTATTGAGCGAAGTCTTTTTTGCGCAATGCCTCAGAAGCAGAAAACCGCAAATGGATTGACGGGTTTGAGTCGTATTCGCCTGCGTTTGGATCGCTTTCGGTTTCGTCATCAATAAGCAATGAAACTTTTCGTGGTGGCAGTTCGTCGTCTGTTTCACCACTGGTGCGGTGTTCCCAGAACACGGCAAACGCGCGGTCAAACAGTTGGTGGTCTTCTGGTCTACGCACCAGAGTGCTGCGGCCGGCCCAAAACACGTCGCTACGCGAATCAAGTGACACCACATCGAGGGCGTTGACGAATGTCAAGACTGAATCAAGTGGTACTTGCAAACCGACACCGCGCAAAATTCGTGCGAATGACACTGCCATTTCTTCTGGCGAAGAGGCAATTGCGGTGGTCATGAATTATCCGTGCAGCAGACCGCGATCAAACGCCTGAGCAACGATTTGGGCAATGCCTTGCTCGCGCACGCGGTCGTGATCTTCGCGATATTTCAACACGGTTCCAAGCGTTGCCGAAACAACTGCTTCGTTTAATTCGCGAGCACCAAGTTGGGCGAGTGCAGTTGCCCAGTCGATGGTTTCAGCAACTCCAGGTGGCTTGTACAAATTGAGTGAACGCATGTGTTCCACTGCTGCGGCAACTTGCTTAGCAAGCGATTCGGCAATTTGTGGAACTCGCAAACGAACGATTGCCACTTCGCGATCAAAACTTGGGTGATCGACCCAGTGGTAGAGACAACGGCGCTTCAACGCATCGTGTACGTCGCGCGTGCGGTTAGAAGTAAGAATCACAATCGGTGGAGTAGCGGCCTTAAATGTTCCAAGTTCAGGCACGGTCACTTGAAAATCGGAAAGAATTTCCAACAGATACGCCTCGAACTCGTCGTCTGCGCGATCAATTTCGTCAATCAGCAATACGGGAGGAGTGTCGCGCTTGTCAATGGCGCGAAGGAGTGCACGCTTGATGAGAAAGCGCTCGTTGTACAGCTCGCTCTCCAATTCATTTGTCTTCTTACTCGTTGCTTCTCCACTCGCTTCAGCAGCACGCAGATGCAACAACTGGCGCGAGTAGTCCCAGTCGTATACGGCCTGAGAAGCGTCGATGCCTTCGTAACACTGCAGGCGAATGAGCTCGCCACCCGTCATGGCTGCAATCACTTTGGCAAGTTCGGTTTTGCCTACGCCTGCTTCGCCTTCAAGGAGTAATGGGCGATTGAGGGTGAGTGCCAAATACACGGCAGTAGTGAGGCCTTCCTCGGCCAAATAGTTCTGTTCGGCGAGTGCCGACCGAACTTGTTCTACCGAGGTGAATCCAGCGCGGGCCATGCGTTCAGGTTAGAGGCAAAGCGTTTATGAATCGAAGCCGAGGCCCAATCGATCGAGGCTTCGTAACCATAAGTTGCGTTTTCCCGACTTGTCTTCGCGGTTTAGTGCCCACCGTGTGGTCTGAATGCCAATAAAGCGGAATGGTTCGGGAGGGAACGGCAAGGGCTTGCTGCGCACAAATTGTGTCTGCGTTGCTGGAGTTTTGCGACCATCGATCATGTCGAGCATGACTTCGGCGCCGAATCGTGAACTTGCCACACCTAAACCGGTGTAGCCGATTGCGTATGCAACGCGGTCGCGCATTGCTTGTCCCCAGAACACGCTGTAACGGCTGCACGTGTCAATGGCGCCGCCCCATACGTGTGAAAAGCGAACGCCTTCAAGCTGTGGAAACGTTTCAAAGAAGTGTTGTGACAGCTTCGCCCACGTTTCAGGACGTGATTCAAGTTCGGAGTTCACTTTTCCTCCGAAGAAATACACCGCGTCGTATCCACCCCACAAAATTCTGTTGTCTGCAGTGAGTCGGTAGTAGTGGAACTGATTCGAAATGTCGGAAAGACCTTGACGATTTTTCCAGCCGATGCTTTCTAGCTGCTGCGGGGTAAGCGGTTCCGTTGTCAAGCAATAGTCGTACACCGGCGCAATGTAGTTATGCATGCGACGCAGCAGTGGTTTAAATGCGTTCGTTGCTAACGCCACTCGTTTGGCGTGCACTTTGGATAGCGGAGTTTCCACAACGATTCCGCCTGGTGAATAGTCCAATCCAATTGCCTTTGTGTCTTCGTAAATTCGCACACCAAGTTGTTCGGCTGCACGCTTTAGCCCCCAGGCAAGTCGCGCAGGGTCTACTAGTGCTGCTGTGTCTTTGCACCACATGCCACCAGTAAAAATCGGCGATGCAACTTCTTTGCGCACGGCAGCTTCATCGAGCCATTCCACTTTGTGGCCAATCTCAAGCAACTGGTCGTAATCGTCTTTCAATTCGTCTAGGTACGTTGCCGAATGTCGCGTGCTGGCAATTTCAATCACGCCATTGCGTTCGAAATCGCAATCAATGTTGTAACGCTTAATCGCCGCTTCAATTTCGTTCAGGTTTTCAAGTCCTAAGTCTTCGAGCAAGCCAACTTCGTCGGGGAAGCGTTGCTGTGCGTTGGCAATGCCGTGCGTGAGGCTGGAGTCCATAAACCCGCCGTTGCGACCACTTGCTGCTGAAGCAATCTCGTGAGCTTCGATCAGCACTACATCGCGGTCAGGGTCGCGCTCTTTGGCCAAAATTGCTGTCCATAAGCCCGTGTAGCCGCCACCCACAATGCACAGGTCGCACGTTTCAGCGTGCACCAGCATTGGGTTCGATTCCGGCTCGTCCGCATCGTCAAACCAATACGGAAAGGAGTCGGCGTCCGCAATCGCGTCCAAAAAACGCTCGTCTTGTTGATACCCACCCATGGGTTTCCCACCACCTAACTAGACCAAGAGTAGCAGTGCGGCAAGTATCGTTTCCCGCATGGATCTTGGAATTGCACAACGCACAGCAGCTGTTGCGGCGGCCTCGGCCGGGTTGGGGTTTGCCAGTGCTCAGGCTCTTGCCGCCGAGGGGGTGCGTGTAGTGATTTGCAGTCGCGATGCAGACCGCGTTGCCGAGGCTGCGAAAAAAATTGGTCACGGATGTGTAGGAATTGTTGGCGATGTTTCAACAACTGATGGCGCACTTGCATTCGTTCGTGAAGCGCGCGCAATTCTTGGCGAAATTGACATCGTTATTGCCAACGGTGGCGGACCACCTGCGGGAAACTTTGCATCAACCGATCTTGATTTGTATCCAGCCGCAATTGAGCGAAGCATGTTGGCAACAGTTGCCATGTGCAAAGAAGTTATTCCAGGCATGCAAGAACGCGGTTGGGGTCGCATTGTGGCAATTACCAGCACGGCGGTTCGTCAGCCGTTTGCCAATCTCATTTTGTCCAGCACTGCACGCGCAGGGCTCACCGCTTTTTTGAAAACGGTTGCTACCGAAGTTGCCTCAAGTGGAGTAACGGTGAATACGGTGCAGCCAGGTACACATGCCACCGATCGCATTAAGCAGTTGTACGGGTCAATGGAAGGCGCAGCAGAGGGAATTCCTGCTGGCGTTGTTGGCGACCCGAAAGATTTCGGAAGCGTTGTTGCGTTTCTGTGCAGTGAACAGGCCAAATTTGTCACCGGCACTCACTTGCAAGTTGATGGTGGCTCGTATCCGGGGTTGATCTAATGCTTCAGCATGTTGTTGCGCTGACGTGGAACGAAACAGTTCCAGAAAACTACGCAGAGGTCGTGAACAAGGTGTTGCACGACATGGCAAAGACCATTCCATCGGTGCGCAGCTATCGCTGCGGTGCCGACCTTGGCGTGAGCTCACATGCAAACGCCAATTACCTCATCGTTGCCGAGTTTGATGATGTAGCGGGGTGGCGTGAATACGACGAAAACGCGTTACACAACGAAGTGCGTGCGAAGTACTTTGCGCCGTATGTTGCGTCGCGTGCTGCTGCGCAAATTACTTTCTAGCTGTATACACGTGTTTGTCTTCCCATCGGGTTGACAGCGCACAGGCAATCCACACGTATGCAAAACCGATAATGATGTCGGCTACGTAGTGTTCGCCGAAGTACACCAAACAGAACGACATTGCTGCGGGAAGAACGAGCGCAATCGGCTTCATCCAGGTGCGCATGGCGCCCCAGAAGAACACCACAACGAGCAAAGCGCACGCCGCATGTAATGACGGCATGGCTGCAACAGGGTTGGAAATTGCGGCACCGCGTTCGAACACTTTGGAGACTGTGTGCAGACCCATGTGGCTCCACCCGCGTGCGGTAATGCGTTTAATCGGCCCAATCAGGCCTTCTTTTGCGACCATCCACGGTGGGGCAACCGGAAACACGACGTAGGTGGCTACTGCAAGAAAAAACAAAATACTGAGCCTGCGCACATAGCGCACCCATTGTTCGCGGCTGATCCACCACAACAGTACGGCTACGCCCATTGGCAAAATGAAGTGCGTCATGTACGTGACAGCAAGCGGGTATTCGTACCATGCAAGTTTTGCTGACACGTTGAAGTGCTGTTGCATCCACACGTTTGGATCAACTCCAAAAAACATGGCCCGGTCAATGTTGCGGACCAACGTTTTGTGAACGGGAACTCCCAATTGGTCGGCGAGGCCACGGCTGTACTCATAACCAAACAACATGCATGCAAACACCGACCAGTCGCGCAACATGTTGCGCTGTGCGCGAAGCGGTTTACCTACGTTGGCAAACGCAAATGCGCCAAGAATCCACAGCGTTACCGCAATGCGGTCAACGGGTACGCCAAAGTGCTGCGCAGACCACAAAAAGATGGCCACATAGAGGCCAATTGAAATTTGTCGGGTGCGAGAGTTATTTAGTTGATTCTTCAAGTGCTCGCCGTACCAGCACTTTGGCTAGGTGCGTGCGGTATTCGCTCGAAGCGTTTAAGTCACTCTGTGGCTCTGCTTCTGCCGCTGCAAGTTCTGCTGCTTCAGCTATTGAAGCACCGCTTGCAAGTGCAGCACTCACGCTGGTTGCAAGAATTGGAGTTGATCCCATGTTGACAAGCGCAACGCCAGATTCTTTTCCGTTTTTCCAAGCTGCGACGCCAACAATTGCCCAGTCCTGTGCACGACGATTGAACTTTTGAAAGCTCCAACCACCGGTTGTCTTTGGAACGCGAATTTCTACGAGCATTTCATCTGGTGCAAGTGCACTCTCGAGGAAGCCTTTATAGAAATCTTTTGCAGCAATCTGTCGCTGGCCCTTTGGTCCTTGAGCAACGTATGTTGCACCTAGAGCAAGAGTGGTCGCAGGTAAGTCACTTGCAGAATCAGCGTGGGCGAGTGAACCGCCAATTGTTCCGCGATGGCGAACTTGAGCATCACCAACATGGCCTGCTGCGTGCGCGAGCAATGGAACATGCTTTTTAAGTAAGTCCGACTTTTCGACATCCATATGGCGCGTGAGTGCACCAATTGCAATGTGGTCTCCACCATCTTTGATGTATGACAAGTCGGTAATGCGACCAATGTCAATGAGCATCGTTGGCTGAGCCAAGCGAAGCTTCATCAAAGGAATAAGGCTGTGTCCGCCGGCGAGAAACTTTGCTTCATCGCCGTACTGACCGATGAGCGAAATTGCCTCGGCTGCCGATGATGCACGCTTGAAATCAAATGCTGCTGGTATCACTGTGGTTCCCCTTACTTCTTTGCCGATTGAATTGTGCGCCATACGGTTTGTGGTGAAGCAGGCATTGCCATGCTTGTTACCCCAAGGCCGGAGAGCGCGTCGATAATTGCGTTAATTACTGCTGGTGCTGCGCCAATGGTTCCTGCTTCACCAATGCCCTTCACTCCAAGCTGATTGGTGGGTGAAGGTGTAATGGTGTGGCCAGTTGTAATTGAAGGTACGTCACTTGCTGCTGGTACGAGGTACTCGGCAAGCGTTGTGGTCTTCAGGTTTCCATCTTCGTCGTACACAGCTTCTTCGAAGAGTGCTTGTGCAAGACCCTGGATCACTCCGCCGTGAACCTGACCTTCAACAATGAGTGGATTGATCTGGTTTCCGCAGTCGTCAATGGCTACATACTTGAGTACCTCAATTTTGCCCGTCTCAACATCTATTTCGACGATGCAAATGTGCGTACCAAACGGCCACGAAAAGTTCGGTGGGTCGTAGGTGTATTGGGCTTCGAGGTTTGGTTCAAGACCGTCTGGAAGATTGTGAGCGGTGAACGCGGCAAAGGCAATTGCGGCCATTGGTACGGAACGATCGGGTGAACCCTTCACGCTAAACAGGCCGTTGGCAAAATCAAGATCATCCGCTGCACACTCAAGTTGATGAGCGGCAATCAGACGTGCCTTTTCAATGACCTTGTCACATGCTCCGGCAATAGCAACACCACCAACAGGCAGTGATCGCGAGCCGTAGGTGTCCATGCCCAGTGGAGAAATAGCGGTGTCACTGTGCAACACATCAATATCTTCAACTGGGATTCCCAATTTTTCCGAAGCGATCATGGCCCATGAAGTTTCATGGCCTTGACCGTGTGGTGAAGTTCCAGTCACTACTTGGACTTTTGCTGTTGGAAGGATGCGAACTGTGGCTGCTTCCCAACCACCCGCTCCGTAATTCAGCGAGGCAAGTACACGTGATGGAGCGAGTCCGCACATCTCGAAGTACGAAGCCATTCCGATACCAAGTCGCTTTGCGGCGCCTGGAACGTTCTGCGTTACCTGTTGCTTGCGAATGCCGGCGTAGTCAGCCATTTGCGTTGCTTTTTCGGCGGCTAGTGCATGATCACCAGAGTCGTAAGTCAGTCCGCTGAATGCCGTATATGGGAATTGTTCTTTTTGAATAAAGTTGCGCTTGCGCAGTTCATATGGATCAATTTTCATTTTGCGAGCAAGCGAATCCATGCCACATTCAATGGCATATGTTGCTTCTGGTCGGCCTGCACCTCGGTATGCATCTGTTGGAGTGAGCGACGTGAATACGCCCGTGCAACTGAAGTCGTATGCCTGTGGGAGGTTGTAGACACCTGCATAGAGGAATGCACCGAGGATTGGAACTCCCGGGGTAACCAACTGCAAGTAGGCACCCATGTCAGCAATGATGCGGAATCGAACTGCGGTCAGCTTTCCTTCTTTGTCTGCAGCCAGTTCAACGTGCTGAATCTGTCCACGTCCATGGATGGTGGCGTGCGCGTTCTCACTGCGCTCTTCAACCCAGCGAACTGGTGCGTTTTGTTTACGGGCAAGTGCCAGGCAGAGAAGCTCTTCTGCGTACACATCAAGTTTCGAGCCAAATCCACCACCAACGCTTGGCGCAATGATGCGCAACTGTTGTTCTGGAATTCCCAACGTGAGTGCAGCCATCACTTTCAAAATGTGTGGAATTTGAGTGGATGAATACATGGTGATGTCGCCACCAAATGGTTGCGGCACGGCAGCGATTGCTCGAGGCTCCATGGCCATCGGAATCAATCGTTGTTGCACGTAACGCTCTTTAACGGTAAAGGCAGCATTCTTGAATGCTTCTTCAACACAGCCAGGAGTTGACTCAATGAGCAGCGGCCAGGTGTAGCTGGAGTTTGTTCCAAGCTCTTCGTGCAAAATCACTTTGTCGCTGAGTGCTTCGTCTAGGTCAACAACTGCTGGAAGAACTTCGTATGTGACATCGATGAGGTCAAGTGCATCTCGTGAAATGGTTTCACTTGTGGCAAGTACCGCAACAATGCCATCGCCAACGTAGTGAACCTTGCTCACGGCAAGCGGGTAGTGGGCTGGGTTCTTCATGTCTGGCGTAACTGGCCATGCGCATGGCATTGGTGCTGCCCACAATGTTTGAAGCTCTTCGCCTGTGTACACCGCAACAACTCCAGGAAGAGCCTTTGCTTGTGTCGTATCAATCTTGACAATGCGAGCGTGCGCATGTTCGGAACGTTTGATTGCTAAGTGCAACGCGCCTGGAATATTCAGGTCATTGGTGAATTTTCCTTCACCAGTGAGTAGGGCAGGATCTTCGCGACGAAGTAGGCGTGTGCCGATCACCGTGTTTGGACGATTGTCTGTCATTGTCATGACGTTCCCCTTTACTTTGCTGCTGCTAACACCGACTTCACAATGTTGTGGTAACCGGTGCATCGGCACAGGTTGCCTTCAAGACCAAGGCGTACATCTTCCTCAGTTGGGTGGGGGTTTTCATTCAGCAATCCAATTGCTGCCATCACCATTCCAGGTGTGCAGTAACCGCACTGCAATCCATGGTTTTCCATGAATGCTTGTTGCATTGGATGCATCACGCCGTCTTTGCTCAATCCCTCGATGGTGTCTACTGAACAACCATCGGCTTGGGCGGCAAGAATGGTGCAACTCTTTACTGCCTCTCCGTTGAGGTGCACGGTACATGCTCCACAACTTGAGGTATCGCATCCAATATTCGTTCCGGTCAGTCCGAGATTTTCTCGAACGTAATGAACTAGCAAAGTTCGTGGTTCAACGTCGTGCTCTGTGCTTTTACCGTTGACGGTGATACTGACTTTCATCGAGTCCCCCTAAGACACTTGTGTTGGTAATTCTGATTAATTGCCAACGCCCCGCGACTCATCATGCCCTATTCGGGGCATCCGTGTCTAGTGGCGATTTGGCGACCCCAATTTCAGATGGGATAAGGGTTATCGGACTACCCGAAAGGCTATTTGTGCTTCTGGATTTCCAACCACACACGCTCTGCGGTGGTTGGCATATCGATATGTCGAACCCCAAGGTGGGTGAGTGCGTCAATTACTGCGGACTGCACAGCAGGAGTTGAACCAATCGTTCCCGATTCACCGATCCCCTTTGCGCCAAGTGGGTTTCGCGGCGTTGGAGTTTCCATGTGAATGACTTCGAAGCTTGGCAATTCCGCTGCAGAGATAAATGCGTAGTCAGCAAAGTTTGAAGTAATTGGGTTTCCATCACCGTCGTAGCGAACTTCTTCAAGCAGAGCCTGCGCTGCGCCTTGGGCAATACCGCCATGAATTTGCCCTTCAAGCAACATTGGGTTCAATACTTTGCCGGCATCGTCGCACGCCACGTGACGAAGCATTTTTACCTGGCCTGTTTCGGTGTCTACTTCAACAACTGAAACGTGAGCACCGAATGGAAATGTTGCGCCTTGAGCAACATAATCAGTTTCTTGAATGAGTCCGCCGTCTTTTGCCAACGCTATGGACAAATCTGCCCACGACTTTGCAACTGCCGGTGTTCCAGCAACGTGGAATGCGGCGGCTGCCTTGTCGAATACCACGTCTTCTTCGTTGGCTTCAAGGAGGCGAGCTGCATGTTTGCGAGCTTGCTCAACAAGTTCTCCAGCTGCAACGTGCACTGCAACTCCACCTTGTTGAAGTGAACGTGAACCCATTGTTCCGCCACCCTTTGGCACGAGGTCGGTATCACCCCACACAACGTCGATCTTGTCCATCGGAATCCCTGTTTGATCGGACGCGATCATTGCCCACGCCGTGACATGGCCTTGGCCATGTGGAGAAGTGCCGGTGTACACAACTGCACGGCCGTCTTGCGTGACTTCAATTTTTGCAGCTTCACCTGCACTTGATCCTGCGGTGATTTCTACATACACGCTGACACCAATGCCAAGTTGTTTCACGCTTCCACTTGCACGGCGTACTGCTTGCTCTGCGCGAAGCTTGGTGTAGTCAGATGCTTCAAGAACACGGTTCAGCGATTCTTCGTAATCGCCCACGTCATATGTTTGCCCAATTGCTGTTGCGTGTGGTTCAAGGAACTTTGGAATCAAGTTGATGCGACGCACTTCTGCTGGGTCTTTACCAATTTCAGCAGCGAACATGTCCATAGCTCGTTCAATTGCAGCAGTTGCCTCTGGTCGGCCTGCGCCGCGGTATGCAACAACTGGGGTGGTGTTGGTAGCAACCGAAGTGGTGCGAATTTCAATCTTTGGAATGTCGTATACACCTGATGCCATTGGGCGAGTCATGAATGGGGCAAGAATCGCGCCAAGGTCTACCCATGCACCCGAGTCTTGCAACACGTGCATTTGATACGCGGTTACTTTTCCAGCCTTGGTGCCACCAATGGTGACGTACTGAATTTGCGCACGACCATGGCCAAGAGCGGTCATGGACTCACTGCGAGTTTCTAGCCAACGAATTGGGCGACCTGCTTTTTTGGCAACAGCACCAAGAACAAGTTCTTCTGGGTATGCAGCAATCTTTGCGCCGAAACCACCGCCAACGTCTGGGGTGATGACGCGCATTTGTCCAGCCTCGAGCCCGTTGGCTGCTTGGATGGTGTCGCGTGCCCCTTGTGCGTGTTGCGTTGACATCCATTGAATGAGTCGACCGTCGTTGTCCCAAGCAGCAGCAGATGCGCGTACTTCAAGTGGGCATGGTGCAACTCGCTGGTTTACATAGCGACCCTTTACGACAACTTCGCAGTCAGCAAAAATTGCTTCGCCCGTGTTATCTGGCATGCCAATGGCTGTGCTGTCGAATACGACGTTGCTGCCACACTCTTCATAGATGTGTGTGGTGCTGGTCATTGCTTGTTCGATGTCAATTAACACTTCAAGAGTGTCGTAGTCAACGATTACCTTTTCGGCAGCATCTTCGCCTTGGTTTGCAAGTTTGGTGAGCACAACTGCAACAGGTTCGCCTACGTAACGAACTTTGTTGCTCGCAAGCAACGTACGCTTAGCCATTGGGTTGAACGTGGCGGCAACGAGTTGAAGGTCTAAGTCGGCCGCAGTGTAAATAGCTACAACTCCAGGAGATGCAAGTGCGTCAGAAACATCGATACTCGTGATGTTGGCGTGAGCAACAGTTGAACGAACGAACGTCGCGTGAAGTGCGCCGACGAGGAGTGGTTCGTTATTGATGTCGTCTACATACACGCCACCCGTGGTGAGAAACTTTGGGTCCTCTTTTCGAAGAACACGGTTTCCAAGAATGCTTCCAGCCACAACTACTCCTATCGATTTGTCTCGAGACAGGTTAGGGGGTAAACGGCTGTAGGGAAATTTCGCCCTGGGCAGCCTTTTTCGCAGACTCGAGACTGCGCACCAACAACATGGTGGAAACAATGGTGTACGGCCAGCGCTCGGGGAGGGCCGTAGAGAGGGCAGGCA
>Ga0194048_10001455_pt1 | contig 11792 bp, 12 predicted proteins | sample JunL225m_MetaG_FD_161685 | JGI IMG/M metagenome (GOLD analysis project Ga0194048, IMG submission 161685) | Anoxic zone freshwater microbial communities from boreal shield lake in IISD Experimental Lakes Area, Ontario, Canada - Jun2016-L222-5m | ecosystem: Environmental > Aquatic > Freshwater >...
CAACATGTGAAGCTCTCTCCCACTCCTGCACATGTCTTAATTGTTGGTGCAGGACCCGCTGGTTTGCAAGCAGCCATTGCCGCTGCGCGCAATGGACACCGTGTCACTGTTCTTGAAAAAGAAAATGCAGCTGGTGGGCAAGTGCGTCTTGCAGCGAGCGTGCCAAACAGAGCAGAGTTCGGCGACCTCATTCGTAATCAACTCACCGAGTGCAAACGACTCGGGGTTGCCATTGAATACGGTGTTTCCGCGTGGCCGGGTTTAGTGCTTGAACGCAATGCACAGCACGTTGTGGTTGCTACTGGTGCTGAGCCCCAGCAACCATGGTGGGTTGCTGGCGAAGGCGTCACCATTGGCGTTGCCGATGTACGCCATGTGCTTGACGGGTCTGCAGATCCATTCGGCACAGTGGTCATCATCGACGAAATTGGTTTCCACCATGCAACTTCAGTTGCAGAACTTCTTGCCGACCGTGGATGCAACGTTGAAATCGTGACCCCAGGAATGGTGGTCGGACAAGACCTCGGCATCACCCTCGACATGGAAAACTGGCTCATTCGTGCCCACGCAAAAGGCATCGTGCAAAGCACCGACCTTGTTCCCATGGGGCTTGCCGGCAATGAACTCACCTTGCTTCATCACCCCACTGGCATGAATGACACACGCACACCCGATTGGGTGGTGTTGGCGGTTCCACCCCAACCCGTGGAGTGGCTGTACCACGATCTTTCTTCAAACACTGCACTTCGCGATGCAGGAATCACCGTTTCTCGCGTCGGCGATGCTGTTGCGCCTCGACGAGCACACGCCGCAGTAATTGATGGTGAACGCATAGGCTCGTCGTTCTGATGTTTTCTTTTCTTAATGCGATGTTTGAATCGCTCTCTGACGTCTCTACTTCACCGTGGTTCTACCTCATCATTTTTTCTGTCGCGCTTCTCGACTCAGTTGTGCCAATTGTTCCCAGTGAGTCAATGGTCATTGTTGGCGGAGTTGCGGCTGGCCTTGGAGACTTGCACATACCTCTTGTCATTGTGATTGCTGCAGCAGGAGCATTTCTCGGCGACAACATGTCATATCTCATCGGGCGCAAGGCAAGTGCATTTGTTGATCGTCGTTACCGTCGCACTGAAAAAGGTGCAAACCGGCTCGACTGGGCCCACAGCCAAATAGAAGACCGCGGCGGCCCGCTGCTCATCACCGCTCGCTTCATTCCTGGTGGGCGCACCTTGCTCACACTTACCTGTGGAGTAACTCACCAAAACCAACGCTGGTTTGCCAAATGGGTCGGCATTGCTTCTGTTATTTGGGCTTCCTATGCAAGCTTGCTCGGCTTTATTGGTGGCAAAACATTTGAAGATAACCACGCCATGGCATTCGGCGTGGCTTTTGGTATGGCTTTAGCGGCAACAGGGCTGATTGAACTTGTGCGCCACTTTCGCAAACGGAAATAGACTCACTCCATGATCGCCGTTCTTGTTGTTCGTCACGGCGTACTCCCCGCTGGGGCACTCGAAGCCACCAGTGAGGCGGGTGGAAATGTGCTTGTTGTTGGCAGCAATTGTTCAGCTGTACTGCCCGAGCTTTCTTCACATGCAACACACATCACGACGTGTGAATGGGGAAACTTCGCACCGTCTGCATGGGCGCATGCACTAGCCCCTTACCTTGGCACTGAACAACGCATTGTTCTTCCCGCATCTCCCGATGGACGAGATTTCGCTGCGCACTTAGCTCACAGTTTGCAACGTCCTCTTTATGCTGGGGCGTTACGCATAGGAGCAATCACCATTGAACTCGTGCGTTGGAGTGGCCAAGCTGTTGAGACGCTGGTTGCCGCACCGGAGTTTGTTGCTACTTTGCAAGTCGGAGTGCGCAGCATTGAAGAAGCGCCTGGCGAAGTAGTTGTCACTTCATTGCAAAGTCCCGAGAACTTCACAGGTAACGATGCTGAAGTAGTTGAAGTACTTCCCCCCGATGCGGCAAGTATCGACCTATCGGAAGCCCCGCGCATCATTTGTGGAGGAGCAGGTATACAAACGTCAAGTACTTTTCATACACTCTTCGATATTGCAGAAGAGCTCAGTGCATCTGTCGGCGCAACTCGTGTTATTACCGACCGCAGCTGGGTAGAACACCAACGTCAAATTGGCACCACAGGTGTTGTAGTGAACCCACAGTTGTATATAGCTCTTGGTGTGAGTGGTGCAGTGCAACACACCAGTGGCCTTGGCCAACCCGAACACATTGTGAGCATCAACACCGACCCACACTGCCCCATGATGCAACTTGCCGACCTCGGCATTGTGAGCGATGCCAACGAAGTGCTTCCGGCATTGCTCGCCGCATTGGAACAAAGGAAGAGCAATGCCTGATTTTGATGTCATTGTGGTGGGCGCGGGGCCCGCAGGATCGTGTGCGGCTCTCACCATTGCACGTACCGGGAAAAGTGTTGCACTCATCGAACGCGGGCCATTCCCCGGATCCAAAAATATGTATGGAGGCGTGGTGTACCCGCGCATTCTCGATGCGCTCATTCCCGAATGGTGGAACGAGATGCCCGTACAACGTTGGGTGACGCGTCGCAGCACCATGTTGCTCACCGACACACAGTCGTTGAGCATCGATTTCAGATCTGATGCTTGGGGAGATGCTCCTTATAACGGAGCAACTGCATTTCGCCCCGACTTCGACAATTGGTTAGCAAATAAGGCCGTTGAAGCCGGCGCAACACTGGTGTGCAGCACCACCGTCACGGGGCTCATTACCAATGCAAATGGTGCCGTCATCGGCATTCACACCGACCGCCCCGATGGCGACCTCACCGCATCGGTTGTTATTGCATGCGATGGGGTGAATAGCTTTCTGGCCAAAGAACATGGCATGTACCCGCACACCGATGCCGCTCATTTCACTCTTGGCGTGAAGGAAACCATCACACTGTCGAAAGACATCATCGATGAACGATTCGCAGTTCGCGGCAATCAAGGTGTTGATATTGAAATTCTCGGCGGAACAAGCGGCGTTAATGGTGGAGGTTTCATCTACACCAACCTCGATTCCCTCTCTGTTGGTGTTGTATTGAAGTTGCCCAAGTTAGCTGCCCAAAGTAAACGGCCTGAAGAAATTATTGCTGGCTTGAAATCACACAGCGCCATTGCACCACTTGTTGAAGGTGGAACCGTCAGTGAGTACTCCGCCCACCTCATTCCTGAGGCAGGGTTGAAAATGATGCCCACACTTCTTGCTGACGGCCTGCTTGTTGCCGGTGACGCAGCTGCAATGTGTTTGGCAGCGGGTATTTGGCTTGAAGGAGTGAACTTCGCCATGGCATCGGGCATGTATGCCGCTCAAGCGGCATGTGAAGCGATTGAAAAAGGAAATACGTCGGCCAAAGGTTTGTCGCTCTACAAAAAACTTCTGGAAGACACCTTTGTTCTGCGAGATCACCGCAAGTTGCGCCGCGCACCACAACTCGTTCTCAGCGATCGCGTACAACACATGTACCCAGCACTCATTACCAGCGTTATTCAAGGCATGTTCCATGTAAACAACCCACTTCCCAAACCAGGGCTTCGCAAAATTCTGAAAGACGAACGCCGTCGCTTAGGAATTCGCACCATTGACTTAGCAAAAGATGCATTCACGGGTTTCAGGAGTTTCGGATGAGTTTGCAGTGGCCTGACATTTCTTTTCAAGACCGCATGGCAACTGCCGAATTTCGTGTGCATGAACGCGCCCACATTGTGGTCAACAGTGATTCCTGCAATGGGTGCACCACTCGTGCGTGTGTCGTTGCATGCCCTGCCAACCTTTTTGTCCCCACATCCGATGGAGGCATTGTTTTCAACTATGAACAATGTTTTGAATGTGGTACTTGCTACATGGTGTGCAACGAAGAAGGTGCCATTAGTTGGACATACCCAGAAGGTGGACACGGCATCGTGTTCCACCACACGTGAGAGTTGCCACAACCATGACCCCCATTATTGGTGTTTGCGTGAAATGGATTGGAAGTCAACCCACTAGTGGCCACGAAGCCGATGCCCGCTTTGCTCAATTTTCTGCCAGCGATCAAGCCGCCTTGGAAGTTGCCTTACAACGTGCAGAGCAACAATCAGCACGAGTGCGTGTGGTGAGTGTTGCTCCTATCGCAGCCCGCTCACATCTCGTTGCGCTCTGCGCATCGGGAGCCCATGAACTCGTACACATAGCAGCCGAAGGACAAAGCAGCAGTGCACATGTTGCTCATGAACTTGCTCAGCATCTTCGCGACTGTGCTTCTGTTTGGTGTGGTGACTATTCACTAGATCGCGGCTCTGGCAGCGTTCCTGCATTTCTTGCCAGCACCTTGGGCGCACAACAGGCACTCGGAATTGTTGGTATTTCAGCCACCAACAACAACTCACTCGATCTTCTTCGCCGCCTCGATGCTGGCCGTCGGGAAATCGTGCGCGTGATGGAACCATTTATTATTTCTGTCGAAGGGTCAATGGCAACACTGCGTCGAGCCAGCCTTGCATCAACGTTGCGCCCAACAGCCAACATCATTGATGCTTCATTGGCTTCTCCTAGTGCGCTCTCGCTCGGCGATTTCTCACCATTTCGCCCACGGCCACGTACTGTCAAAGCACCTGCTGGCGAAACTGCCTTAGACCGCATCAAAGCTGCGACATCGGCAAATTCACCGCAAAAGCATTCCGAGATCGTGACACTGGCGCCCGAAGATGCAGCACAATACATTGTTGAGCGCCTCACCGAGTGGGGATACCTCTCTTAACGGCTACCGTTTTGCTGTGCAGCGCTACAGCCTCGACAACTCGTGGAGACGCCCAAAAAAGGGAAATGTTCTTATTGCGGGCTCACCGCTGCGCATTTTTCGCCTCAGCGCAGCCGGGCAAAAAATTGCTGAATCACTTGAGCAAACGGGAGAGGCACCAGTTTCCGGGCAGCTTCTTGTTACTCGACTCATTGATGCTGGTGCGTTACATCCATTGCCTTCACTGGAAGGCAATGCACCAACGCTCACCGATATCTCTATTGTCATTCCACTTTTTGCACGGTCCGAGAATGACATTGCTCGCGTGCAGGGTCTCATCGCCGAGTTTTCTGCATTCCCACACGTGTTGGTAGTTGACGATGCATCACCTATTGCATTTCCCGAGATGCCCAACACCAATGTCACTGTGCACCGCAGGGAGTTCAACCAAGGGCCAGGTGCAGCACGCAATGCTGGCCTCTCATCCGTTTCTACTTCACATGTTGTGTTTATCGATTCTGATGTGCAATGCAACAATGAAGATATTTGCGAACTTGCCAAATGGTGGAGCCTGCCAAAACTCGCTGTGCTCGCACCTCGCGTCAAAAGCTTGAATTGGTTTCAAAATGGTGCGGTGATTGCTGCATATGAAGAAGCGCGTTCCCCTCTCGACATGGGTGCGCTGCCTGCCCGCGTGCGCGCCGGCACTCGCGTGAGCTACGTGCCATCGGCATTGTTACTGTGCGATGTCGCAGCGCTGAGAGCGGTTAACGGTTTCGATGAGTCGATGCGCACAGGAGAAGACGTAGACCTCATTTGGCGCCTCGATGCAGCTGGCTACTCATGCCGTTATGAGCCTTCTATTGAAGTGCAGCATCTCCCTCGTACCAATATGCAACAACTTGCTCAACAGCGCATGGGCTACGGCGAATCTGCTGCACTTCTTGCCAAAAAACATCGCGGCGCGCTTGCGCCACTGCGCGTCAGTGGTTGGAGCACTGGGGTGTGGGCTTCCATTGCTCTCGGATTTCCTCTCATTGGTGGCGTTGTTGCCGCTGGTACCGCAGTCGCACTCAGCCGGAAATTGCGTTTTCTTCCCGATGCGGAAAAAGAATCAGTTCGGCTCGCCGCTCTTGGGCATCTTCATGCCGGCAAACAAATTGCCAGCGCAGTGACACGCGTATGGTGGCCAATTGCATTGCTCTTAGCATTGGTTTCGCGCCGCGCGCGTTGGGCCTTATGCATTGCTGCACTCGTTCCGGCGCTTTCCGACTGGTGGACTACCCGACCTCATCTCGACCCAATTCGTTACACGCTTTTACGTTGGGTTGATGACATGTCGTACGGCTTTGGCGTGTGGAAAGGTGTTGTGCGCGAAGGTAACTACGACGCACTTATTCCAGAACTTTCCAGTTGGCCAAGCAACATGCAACAGAAATCGCCTACTGAGGTTTAGCGGCCGAGCGCAGATGAATATTGCTGCACTCTTCACAAATATCTTCAGGAATCACTCCCATACGCATCAGCACACCAAACATGATGCAACCGAGACAAATAGCAAAGAAACTTTCGAGCCCTGCTGCAACCACCAGCGCAGCAATCACCACTTGTGCAGCACCAAGGTTTCCGGTTGCCCACAACAGCGATGCAGCACCGCTGAAAAGTAGTCCTACCCCTTGAGCAAATCTCTTGGGTGGCCCGGGAACAAATTTATGATTGCCCTTCAACCGCGGTGTTACTACCTGTGTAGCGATTCTCCCCAATGGGCTCATGGTGGGCCCGGTGAGTACGCGAGCAACAAATCCGTATGTCAGGGGAACAAGTACCCAGCCGCTTTGCGTAACAAGAAAAAGGACGCTCATTGCAACGACCCCACCAGCGACAATGCGTGCCGAGGTCTCATTGACGGGATGAGGGAAGGAAAAGAACGATTTCACTCGCTTTACGATATGGACAATTCACGAATAAAAGCGAAATGCCTCTATAACTACTACCGTAGGAAGTGATGTCTCTCCGGCTCACCGTCAACGAACAAGCGTTTCGCGCCCACGTCGCCCACGTCGTGGGTTCAACTCCAGGTCTCATTCCTGTCGTGAAAGGCAATGGCTACGGACTGGGGCGACCCTTTCTCATGCGGCTGGTATCTGAATTACTCGGTCCTGCGCAAGCCGTTGCAGTAGGAACCGTTTTCGAAGCGCAAGATATTGCGGCCCCCACCCCCGTCTACATCCTCACCCCCATTGGTGAGTTCGACCACGTGTCCATACCCTCAAATGCCATTCCCACTGTTGCCACAGAACGTGACCTCACCGTTCTGCAAAGCAAGGGCTGGAATAGCCCTGTAGTGGTCAAACTTGCTTCCCCCATGCAGCGTTTTGGCGTGGCCCCAGAAGATTTCCTTGCTCTCGTGCAACACATCAGCTCAGCCGGGCTCACCATTCACTCGTGTGCCTTGCATTTACCGCTGCACCAAAGCGATGAAGAAATCATTGACGAGCTCGCAACATGGATACCACTCATTCCTCAGTGCGTCGTCGTGTCGTTGAGCCATGTTTCAACAACCCAACTTGCCGTATTGCAAGAAAAATTTCCTACTGCAGAATTTGAAGTACGGCTCGGCACGGCACTGTGGCACGGCGATAAATCTTTTTTTTCTTTACACACTGAAGTTCTTGCTGTACATCCAATTGGAAAAGGCAACGCAGCGGGTTACCACAGCACCCCCGTGCCTACCGATGGCCACATTGTTGTAGTGGCCGCCGGAACCGCCCACGGCGTGTCGCCTCTGGAAAACGGATCTAGCCCTTTTCATTTTCAACAGCAGCGACTCGCTTTAATTGAAGCGCCATATATGCATAGTGCAATGTGCTTCGTTCCACTGAGTCAACCGTGCCCGCAGATTGGCGATGCAATAGATGTGCAACGGCCGTTAAATAGCGTTGCCCCCGACATCACACTGTGGGTATAACCACTCATGACTAATGCAGCATTGCCAACACGCAATGGTGTTGCTCGTTTTGCCGAGCTCGACATTGCCCGCAGCATTGCCCTGTATGGCATCATCGTTTTGAACTACCACGGTTATCTCAACGGAGGTAACGCCACAGGTGCTGTACAAACAACTTGGTTTGCTCGCCTCATGGACCCATGGAATGGTCTCCTCGTTCCTAGCCCTGTCATCTTTGTAGTTGTAGCCGGAATTGGTTGCGGTCTCCTCACGTCAACAAGTCACCATGTCAGCAACACAGAACTGCGGTGGCTACTTATTCGACGCGGAACATTTCTTTTCACCATCGGAACAATGTTCGAATGGGTCTGGCACGGCACCATCCTTCCGTACTACGGCGTCTATTTTATTTTGGCAGCTGGTGTATTTCATTTAAAAACAAAACACATCGCCATACTTGCTGCAACAATCACTGTGACCGCTGCACTTCTTTCCTTTTGGCGTTACCGCCAAGAACTACACGGCCACACCACAAGTTGGCTGCAACCTTTTGAGCCCACCACACCCCGCAACCTCATCTTTCGCTTTTTCATCGATTACACACACCCGGTTTTGCCCTGGTTTGCGTTCTTCTGCGTTGGGCTCATCATCGGAAAGTCTTATTCCGTCTTTCGCGACAAGAGAAAAACCATCCTTTTTGCCAGTATTCCAGCCCTTTTTTGCATATACCTCGCGAGTGGTCTTGCACTTCACCACACTGGCGGTTCATGGCAACGCGTTTTGAGTACTGACCCCTTTGAACGAGGCGTACTTGCAACTGCTGGTGCTTGCACCAGCGCGGTTGTCATCGTCGTACTCATTTCTTTTGCTGCCGACAAATATTCCACGTCACCACTTGCTCAACTACTCCAACGTTCGGGTCAAATCACATTGACGTTGTACCTTTGCCATGGTTTTGTTTATAACGCAGCCGTCCACTGGTGGAACTGGGTTCAACCAGGTGGGTTCACCAACGCATTCATTTTTGCCAGCGTGGTGTGGATACTTCTCATTGCATTCGGCGCATGGTGGCAACGTTTCATTGGCAAAGGACCCGTCGAAGTGGTGTACCGCAAATTCGGCAACTAAGAGCGCAGTTAAATTCTTGCCATGCGGTTCATGCCGCGTAGTGCAAAAGCTGCTGCACCAATCAACGAACCATCATCGCCTAAGCGCGCAGGAACAATGCGTGCGCCGCTGGAAAATTCGAGTCGGCATAATTCATCAAGACTGTTTTGTGCTGCTTGGAAGAACGGAGCGCCAAAACCGAGCGCCACACTTCCACCCACGACGGCGAGTGGCAGGTCGAGCAAGTTGCATACCGACGCAATTCCGCGGCCCACAAGTCGTCCTGTGCGCTGAATAATTTCATATGTCGGCTGCGTAGGAGGCCTGCCGGTAATTGCTTCAATTGCTGGGCCTGAAGTTTCTGCTTCTAAGCACCCACGTGCTCCACATACGCAACGGCGACCGCTTGGCTCCACAATGACATGCCCGATGTGCCCAGCATTTCCCGATGCTCCATCGAGGAGGCGACCATTCAACACAATTCCGCCGCCGACGCCTGTAGAAACCACCATTGCTAAAAAGTTGTCGTGCCCTTTTGCGGCACCTTTCCAACCTTCACCAAGGGCGAGCGCTTTGGCGTCGCCATCGGCAAAAACTGGCAATCCGGTCAGAGTGCGTAATCGTGGCACTAACGGGAAATCGCGCCAACAAGGAATGTTGAGTGGAGAAACCAATTCGGCATTGTCTGTCATCGGCCCAGCGCAACCCACACCAAGAGCTATTGGTTGCGCACCATGTTGTCCGCGTGCTTTGGTGAGCATTGCATCAACGAGTTGTGCAACATCGTTAAAAAGATTTTCATCGCTTTGGTTACTACGAACCGCAATACGACCTCTATCGATGACCGTTCCTTCACGAGTAACAAGCCCTGCAGCAACTTTGGTGCCACCAATATCGAGAGCGAGAAGGACGTCCATAGCGCTTAATTTCTATCTCACATCATGATCAAAGTGTGTTTTATACGCGACTAATCTGTAACTACATGTTGTGCACAACACCACCACCTAGTTGGGAAACTATTTTCGCCGTTGAGCAGTCTAAGAATTATTGGGACTTGCTGAGTTTTTTTATAGATGCTGAACGCGCATCGCTTGAGATCTATCCACCACACCATGAAGTGTTTGCAGCCTTTTTTGCAACTCCATTGCACAACGTCAAAGTTGTCATCGTTGGGCAAGACCCGTATCACCAACCTGGCCAAGCACATGGTTTGAGTTTTTCTGTCAACACAAATGTTGCGCCACCACCATCGTTACGCAATATTTTTACTGAGCTACTCAGCGATGTAAACGTCGATCGCAATCAACACCCAGCGAAAGGCAACCTCACGTCGTGGGCGAAGCAAGGTGTGTTGCTACTGAACACCACTTGTACTGTGCGTCGCGGTGAAGCTGGTTCTCATAGTGGCAAGGGATGGGAAAAATTCACTATCGCTGCTTTACGCGCTGTTGCCCAAACTCATGACCATGTGGTGTTTATTTTGTGGGGCAAACATGCTCAGGCATTGAGACCCCACCTGGAGCTCACTGGCCATCACCACACATTTATTGAGTCGCCGCATCCCTCGCCGTTGTCTGCATACCGTGGCTTCTTTGGCTCCCGCCCGTTTTCCCGTGCAAATCAAGCACTTCAGCAGCACTGCCAGACGCCGATAACATGGTAAAGCAGACAGTAGTCACTGGTTATAGCAGCGAGAGGAGGCTCCATGGGTTCAGTACGTCGACATGCCATTCTCGATGCCTCCGCTGCACTTGTCTGGGAATTCATAGGGCGCCCGGGTGCTCTACACGAGTGGTTTCCCATTACCGCAACGCGCATTGAGGGCGACAAACGCTGGATCACTCTGCCCACTGGCATTGTCTTTGAAGAAGACATCTTGTTGGTCGATCACGACCTGCGCCGGTTCAAATACGCAATTACCAATAACCCTCTCATCACTAGCCACCTGGGCACCTATGACGTCATTGAGCTAACGCCAACTACTTGCATCGTTGTTTACAGCACCAATGTTGAACCAGAAGTATTTGCACTCGCTATTGGTGCAGCAGCTGGTGAGGGAATGCGCTTTCTCGAAAAGAAATACGGCATTCCAAGAAATGAAGGAACTCGCTAATGGCACGTCGCATCTTGTTCATCACCACCGACCAACAGCGCTTCGATGCACTTGGTTGTAATGGCGGAGTTGTTGCACGCACTCCTGTTGTCGACTCATTTGCGAAAGAAGGCATTCGCTATAACCGCGCACTTCCTTCGAACGTAGTGTGCATGCCGTCACGTAGCTCGATGATTACTGGGCAACATGTTTCTACTCACGGTGTATGGATGAACGGCGTCACTTTGCCTGTCGATGCACCAAGCATTGCAGCCGACCTGTGGCGCAAGGGTTACCGCACTTCACTCATTGGCAAGGCGCACTTCGAACCATTCCTCGACCCCTTTGCGCTTTTCACGGAAAACACCATTGCCACTCAAGGCGTGGAAACTGTGATGCATAAAAATGCCGATGGAACCGAAGAGCCACACCGTGGTTTTGAACACCTCGAATTTGCAACACACAACGCCATGGGTCCTTTGCATTACGCCCAATGGATACGTGCAAATTTCCCTGAGGGCGCCGACATGCTCTACCCCGTCATCAACCGCAAATTGCAGGTGAATGAAATGGGCGGTGGCGATACTGGTGCGCCACAGGTGAAGCACAACCCCATGCCTCTTGAGTGGTATCACACGAGCTGGGTAGCCGACCGAGCAATGAACTGGCTCTCTGCTCAAAATGATGAAGATGACATGTTTTGCTGGGTGAGTTTTCCCGACCCCCATCATGCATGGGACCCACCCATGTCGGAACTGCATCGTGTGAATTGGCGCGACCTCGACCTGCCAGCCGGATACATCAGCGACCCTGCAGAACGTGAACGCATTTTGAGTACGAAGCCCGCGCAGTGGCTTGCTTGGTACAACGGCGAATTTGTTTCGAAC
>Ga0194048_10001456_pt1 | contig 11783 bp, 12 predicted proteins | sample JunL225m_MetaG_FD_161685 | JGI IMG/M metagenome (GOLD analysis project Ga0194048, IMG submission 161685) | Anoxic zone freshwater microbial communities from boreal shield lake in IISD Experimental Lakes Area, Ontario, Canada - Jun2016-L222-5m | ecosystem: Environmental > Aquatic > Freshwater >...
GAGTAGGATCGTCAGGTCGACGTAGCGCGAGTCGTCCGGCTCGTGCTTGAGGAGGACCGGCCCGCTCAATGACTTAACCGCCATCGCGGCCCAGTCGGCGTGTCCGGTGCGGTCGATCACGATGGTGGTGTCGCTCCGTTCCTTGGTGGATCCAAAGTTCACGACATCGAATCCCGCATCGCGCATGGCAAACATGCCGCGTCGCGCGAGCCCGGAGACATCCGTTCCATTCAGCACTTCGACTTTCACCCGCACCCCGTTCGGGACAACGCGCGTGATGATGTCTTTCGCATTGCGTTCAGCAGGCGTCGGCGGTCGAACCGTTATGCTGTCGGCGCGCTTCGAATCGAAAATGACGCGCGGTGTGTCGGCGGCCGCGTCGGAACCAGGTGCGCGAGCCGACAGTGGGCGCGGCGCTCGACCGCGGCGGTAGACGGAGGCTACGCCGGCCACGACCAACAGGCCAAGCAGAATCCATCGGCCAATCTTTCGAGGGCGCCGTCGCGTGCCGTTGTTCGTCATCGCACGGAGTTCCAGAGCGCGACGCTTGCGGGGAAGAGCGCCTTCCCTTCCCGCAACGTCCACTCAAGTCGCATGCGCACCAACTGGCGGAAGACGCCGTCAAAATCACGGCGCACCTGTGCGGCGAGAAATGCGCGGTCCGCCTGCATGAACTGTCGCCCTGGCTCGAGAAAATCCGCCATGAAGAGCGCCCGGCCGGTGCGGTCCCAGCTGGCACTGCCAACCGTGTGAAAGCGAATCGCGCCCAGCACCGCGCTCCGCGTTTCACCGTCGTGCCTGAGCTGTGTGGCGGCCGCGGGGCCGTGCAGAATCTCAACCGGGGACACGTCGTCACCGCTGAGTTCACGCAGCAGCGGTGCCGGCGCATCACGGAGCGCATCGTGCCAACGCCCCGCGTCGTGCCACGCCTGTGCTTCGAGCGGATCAAGCGAGAGCTCGCTCGCCCATCGATCGAGCAGTGCCGTCACACGGCCGATGTGTGCGCGCCGCTTGTCGCTGACCTGTGCCCAAGAGGGCAACAGCGGGCCCCCTTCGGACGCGTCGCTCATCCCTCGTCCAGTGCAGCGCGCAGGGAGCGGGTCAATGCCACGGCTTCGTCCACACTGCGCTCTGCCGCGCGCACAATCGCGCTGCCTACAACAATACCGTCGGCGAGCGCTCCAACCTGGCGCGCGTGCGCTGGTGTTGAGATCCCGAAGCCAACGCAGATGGGGAGCGTGCAGACTTCACGGAGCGTCGCCAGCGTGCTCGGGAGGCTCGTCGAGATTTCATCCTGCATTCCCGTCACGCCGAGCCGGCTAATGAGATACACGAACCCGCGTCCGTGCGTCGCAATGAGCCCCATGCGGTCGCGGGGGGTGGTGGGTGCCACGAGTCGCACGAAGTCGAGCGGCCCTGCACCGAACCAGGCTTCGCGCTCCGGATCCTCACCCACCGGCAGGTCGGTGACCAGCACGCCGTGCGCGCCGGCGGCGCGGGCCCGATGCAGCGCATCAGGACCAGCCGCCACAATCGGATTGAGATACGAAAAGAGCACCACCGGCACCGAAAGCTTGGCCTCGGTGATCAACTCGAGTGCGCCCTCGAACGTCATCCCATGCGCGAGCGCTTGCTGGGATGAACTCTGAATCACCGGACCGTCGGCAACGGGATCGGAAAATGGAACGCCAACCTCGAGCACGTCGGCGCCCGCAGCTTCGAGCCCCTGCAACAACGCGAGGCTGCGCGCGCGATCGGGGTGACCCGCCGTGGCGTAGCAGACCAGCGCGCGACGTCCCGCCGCGCGAAGCGAATCAAATCGTTGAGTAATCACTTAGGCAAACCGAAAGAAGGGCGAGATCACAGGGGGACGATTCCCATTTCCGCCACCTGCGCCACGTCCTTGTCACCGCGGCCGCTGACACAGAGCAGAACGGGCTCGTCCGGCGCCCAGCGCCCCGCGTTCGCCATAATCCACGAGATCGCGTGGGCGGTTTCGAGCGCAGGAATGATTCCCTCCATCCGACTGAACTGCCCGAAGGCGTCGAGGGCGTCGTCGTCGGTGACCGAGACGTATGTGCCCCGACCGCTGTCCTTCAAGAACGCGTGCTCGGGTCCGACGCCGGGGTAATCGAGCCCCGCGGACACCGAATGCGCGGGATAAATCTGGCCGTCGTCATCCTGCAGGAGATAGCTCAGGGCACCATGCAACACACCGGGTGTTCCCTGCGCGAGGGACGCCGAGTGCTGACCGGTGGCGAGGCCATGTCCAGCGGCCTCAACACCCACGAGCTCCACGTCACGATCGGGAACGAAGGCGTGGAAGATGCCCATCGCATTGGAGCCACCGCCGATGCATGCCACCACACTCTTCGGGAGTCGGCCGGCACGCTCCAGCATCTGCGCGCGCGCTTCGCGACCGATAATCGCCTGGAAGTCACGCACCATCCGCGGATACGGAGCGGGACCAACGACGGAGCCAATGATATAGTGGCTGCCCTCACACGTGGTGACCCAGTCGCGGATGGCTTCGCTGGTTGCGTCCTTGAGCGTGCGGGTCCCCGAGAGCACAGGCACCACGGTGGCCCCCATCAAGCGCATGCGAAACACATTGAGCTGTTGGCGACGCATGTCTTCTTCGCCCATATACACCACGCACTCGAGGCCGAGTCGCGCGCACACAGTGGCCGTCGCGACCCCATGCTGCCCCGCGCCAGTCTCGGCGATGATGCGCTTCTTGCCCATGCGCTGCGCCAATAAGGCCTGCGCCATCGCGTTGTTGATCTTGTGCGCGCCGGTATGGTTCAAGTCTTCGCGCTTCAAATACACCGGCGCGCCAATGAGCGCCGAGAAATGCGGCGCGTCGCTCAGCTCACTCGGTCGCCCCACGTAGGTCCGCAGCGAATCCCCGAGCGCCGTTACGAACGCCGGGTCGCGCAGCGCGTCGGCGTACGCCACCTCCAGCGCATCAAGCGCCGGAATGAGAGTCTCGGGCACATATCGGCCACCAAACGCGCCGAACCGTCCACTTTCCACCACGCTCGCCGTCATCCCACTCGCTCCTGTGCCGCCTCGAAAAAGGCGCGCATCTGTGACTGATCCTTGATCCCGGGCGCCGATTCGACCCCCGACGAAACATCTACCACCTGCGGGCGCAACACACGCACCGCCTCTGCCACATTACTCGGCCGCAACCCGCCGGCCACCACGAGTCGCGCACCGGAGCGCATTCGTTCGAGCGCCGCAGCGACGCCCTGCCAGTCAAATGCGATGCCGGTTCCACCGAGCTGACCTGCGACCTTCGCATCAAGGACGACTGCGTCCGCCTCTGCGAAAAATGTCGAAAGCCCGTCCGGTAGCACCGCGCCCTCCGTTCGCGCGACCGCCCATACCTGACCAGTAAACACGCGACGCACGGCCTGAAGTTCCTCAGCCGTTGGATCCCCGTGCAACTGCACGACATCCACCTCGATCAGATCGCGCACACGCGGCAACCGTTCGAGCACATCCCGTCCAAATACGCCGACGCGACGCATCGCACGCGGGAGTGCCGACCAGAGTTCCGCCGCTTGTTCCGGCGTGCGTTCCCGCGGTCCACCGGCGAAGATCACCCCTGCGTACGACGCGCCAAGCGTGGCCGCATACTGCGCATCGGCCACCCGCGTGAGCCCGCAGAACTTCACCTCAACCACGCGGCTGCCTCGGCACGCCAATCAGCGAGCGCACGGCGGCCGCACCATCGGCCGAGACAGAGAGCGCAGATCCAACGAGCACCGCATCGGCGCCACATGCCGCCGCGCGCTCAACACCGACCCGGTCGGCGACACCGCTCTCGAACACCGCCACCCGTTCCTTAGGAATCATCGGCAGCAGGCGCGCGCTTACCGCGTCGTCGATCACCAGCGTCTCGAGGTTTCGGTTGTTGACCCCAATCACCGCACGCCCCACGGCGAGTGCCCGCTCGAGCTCATGCTCGTCGCGCACCTCGAGCAACACTTCGAGCCCAATCGCGCGCGCCTCCGCGGCCAACGACTCCATCTGCCCGGGGCTGAGCGCCCGCGCAATGAGCAGTGCGGCGGATGCACCAGCGGCACGTGCCTGCAGAAGCTGAATGCGATCGACAATGAAATCCTTGCGGAGCAAGGGCGTCAGAGTGCCCGCGGCGGCTGCGTGGACGATCGCCTGTCGCACCGCATGCAGGTCCTCCAAGGCGCCACCGAACCGGGTGGGCTCAGTGAGCACGGAGAGCGCCGATGCCCCAGCCCGCGCGTACTCCACGGCCCTCGCGGTGACGTCCATACTCGCGTTGATGTCGCCCTTGCTGGGGCTCTTCTTTTTGAGCTCGGCAATCACGGCCACATCGGACCGGCGGAGTGCGGCCTCGAAACTCGGCGCCGCCGGCGCGGCTGCGGCGGCCGCCTCGAGGGCCGCGAGCGATGCGCGCAGTGGCGCTACGGCCGCATAGGCACGCGCGGTCAGTTCCCCCAGGGGACCGACCGGGGGGCTCCATGGTGTGCGATTGGCTTGCGCTTCGGGCAATGTTCGGCTACCGTTACTTCGGGGATTGTTCGGTCGTCTCCGGTACAGTTCCGGGACAATACCAATCCCGGGTTCGCTCACTCCACGCAGGGGCCGTACTCATGCCGCTCACAAAGAAGCAGCGTCAGATTCTCGACTATCTGAACTCTTACGCCGTCGAGAACGGCTATGCACCCAGTTTCGAGGAGATTGCAGAACACTTCAACTATAACTCCCTCGCCACCGTTCATGAACACCTGAGCAACCTCGAGCGCAAAGGGTACATCAAGCGGAGCTACAACGAGAGCCGCGCGATCGAGATTCTCCCCTCGGATGTCATCCCCCGCTCGGTAGAACTCCCGCTGAAGGGTTTGGTCGCCGCGGGCATGCCGATCGAGATGGCGACTCACGGCGAGACGATCGCCGTTCCGGAGGATTTCATCCGCCGAGGCTCGAGTCACTACGTGCTGCAGGTGCGCGGGAACTCGATGATCGAGGACCATATCCAGGACGGCGATTTCGTCGTGGTCCAGGAGCGGCAAGCGGCGGACAACGGCCAGATGGTCATCGCGATGCTCGACGACTCCTCGGCGACCGTCAAGCGCTACTATCGCGAGCGTGACGGCCGGATCCGACTCCAGCCATCCAACGACACGATGGCGCCGATCTACCTGCATGAAAACCAGATGCGCGTGCAAGGCATCGTCGTCGGGGTAATGCGACGCTATTAGTCGCCACGCATCACCGGCTCGACACACGAACGGCGCCCTCGGGCGCCGTTCTTCGTTGCTAGCGCTGAGGCGCGGCCTTTCGGAGTCTCGCAAGTGCGTCGCGCCCCGCCCCGCTCCGGAGCGCCTCGCGCGCCACACCCAGCGAACTTGAGAAATGCGAGGCAAGGCCCGCCACGTAGATCGCGCCGGCGGCATTGAGCAGCACCGCGGCCTCAGCGCCCGGCGCCCCCCGGCCGTCGAGGATCGTCTCAATGAGTCGCGCATTCTCCGCCGGTTCGCCCCCCGCTAACTCCTCGGGAGTTGACGGCGCGAACCCTTCCGCCAACGGATCAATGCTCCACTCCGACAGCTGGCCGGCTCGGACCTCAACCACCCGCGTGGGGCCGAGGGGGGAAATTTCGTCCAGCCCCGGCTCGCCATGCACCACCAGCGCGTGCACCGTCCCAAGCTCGGCGAGCGCCGCGGCCACAAGATCCACCCGCGAGGCGTCGGCGACGCCCATCACCTGGCGACCAGCCATCGCGGGATTCGCGAGCGGGCCGACCAGATTCATGACCGAGGGAATCCCCAGTTCACGCCGCACCGGCCCCACGTGCCGCATCGCCGGATGCATGGTTGGTGCGAACATGAACACGATCCCGGCTGTATTGAGCACCTCCCCCATCCGCTCTGGGGCGAGATCGATCGCGACGCCCAGTGCTTCGAGCACGTCGGCGCTCCCCGATTTCGAGGTAAAGGACCGATTCCCATGCTTTGCGACGCGCACGCCAGCCCCCGCGGCGACCAGTGCGGCCGCCGTCGAGATGTTGAACGTCGTGAGCGCCCCGCCGCCGGTGCCACAGGTATCGACAAGCCCGGCGGGATTCGTGGCGTCGAGCCGCGTCATCGCGTTCCGCAGGGCCATGGCAGCACCCGCCACCTCAGCGGCCGTCTCGCCCTTCACGCGGAGTCCCATCAAAAGGGCCGCGACCAGCGCGGGGCTCGCGGTACCAGACATCACGGCGTCGAACGCCGCCATGGACTCGGACACGCTGAGCGACCGCCCGTGCGCAATGGCGCGGACGGCGTCGTTGATCGCCACGACAGGACTACTAGACACGGGCTTTCGTCGGTCTCTGGGGAAGTGAAATCGGGGGGTCACCCGCCGAATGCGGCGGCCCCCCGACCAGATGCGAAGGTTGCCCCGCTGCAGGAGTATTGTCAATCGCGGCCAGTGGGTCGGTTTTGCTTGAAGTCACCCGTGTTCCCGGCTACGTTTCTCACGATGGCCGCTCGCGTCTTCCAGCTCGTGTTGCACTACGACGGCACCGGGTTTTCCGGCTGGCAGGTCCAGCCGGATCGACGCACGGTGCAAGGGGAGCTCGAAGGCACACTGACCAGACTCTGTGGTGAGCCGGTGCGCGTGGCGGGTGCGGGGCGAACGGACGCGGGGGTGCATGCTCGCGGCCAGGCAGCAAGTGTGCACGTTGCAGAGCACTGGACGCCGGATCGGTTCAGGCGCGTGGTCAACGGGCGGTTGCCGCAGGATCTGTGGGTGGCGCAGGTGCACGAGATGGTCCCTGCCTTTCACGCACGATTCAGCGCGACGGCTCGACGCTACAGCTACACGTTGGGGTTTGGTACGGACGCTGGGTCGCCGTTCGCACGGCGCTGGGCCACTCCGTACGAGGGAGAGGTAGATCGGGACGCGCTCGACTGGTGTGCGGAACAAACGCTGGGATGGCATCGGTTTCTCGGATTCGCCGTGCGCGGTACTGCGCCGCCAACCGATGACCACCGATGTGAGGTGCGGCTCTGCCGGTGGCGAGAGGTAACCGGCGGGCTCGTCCTCGACATCGCGGCGAACCGTTTCTTGCACCATATGGTCCGGTTCTTGGTGGGGACGATGCTCGACGTGGCAAGCGGCCAACGACAGCGCGACGACTTTGTCGCACTCCTCGAGGCCTCAGCCAACGACGAGGTCTCACCGCCAGCTCCGCCTGAAGGGCTCTGCCTCGAGCACGTGACCTACCCCGACGACCTGTACCTCACCGCCTGATGCGACTCTATCTCGCCACTACGTCGCCCAACGAAATTCGCTGGGCCAGCGCTGCGACACTGATCGACGGTGTCGTCGCAACCCCCACGATCATCGCCAGCGAGCAACCGGGCGCCGATGTGCGGGAGATCGTCGCCGAGCTCGCACGAATCACACCGCTCCCGATTTGTGCAAGTGTCGCGGCGATTGGCGCCAACGACATTTACAAAGGAGCCAAAGAGCTCGCGAAGCTGGCCGATCATCTCATCATCGCCGTGCCGTTCATCGAAGACTCGGCGCCGGCGATCCGACGACTCGCCAACGACGGCATCCGCGTCGCGGCCACGCTCGTCTACTCCGCGGCGCAAGGGATCCTCGCGGCCAAGTCGGGCGCGTCGATGGTCACCGTTGCCGTGGACGCACTCGAGGCCGTCGGACAAAGTGGCGACGATGTCATTCGGCAGCTGCGGCAGGCCTTTGATCACGCGCACACAGAGTGCGACATCGCGGCCGCGGGCCCCACGAGCTCGTCGAGCTTCGCCGCCTGTGCCGCGGCCGGCGCCGAGATTGCAGTCGTCACGCCGCCAGTCCTGCGCTCCCTGTTGCAGCATCCGCTCACTGATCGCGGCCTCGATCGCTTCCTCGGCGACATCAGCCGTCGCCCCAAGCCCCGCCGCGCGCGATGATTTCGCGGAGTAAGGCCCTCTCTCTCCTCATCGCAGCCGCCCTCGTGGCGGCGTGCGGGGGCGCGACGCCAACTCCGTCCATCGCACAGAGCACCCAGGTGGCGCAGCTTCCCGCCTCGGCGCCGCAGGCAATTAACACACAGCGCCGCACCGCCATCACAGAAGCGGTCGCGAAGGTCGCCCCGACCGTCGTCACCGTTCAGACGGAAGTCGTCCAAAAGGTCCAGGCGTCGCCCTTCGACTTTTTCTTCGGTGGTCAGCAAGGGCAGCAGCAGGTGCAGTCGGGCATCGGATCGGGCTTCATTGTCCGTGAGGACGGCGTCATCATCACCAACGCGCACGTGGTCTCGGGCGCGACCAAGATGAGTGTCGCCCTGCCGGACGGCACCACCTATCCGGCCAAGGTGATTGGCATTGACGAGCTCAACGATCTCGCCGTGCTCAAGGTGGATGCCAAAAAACTCCCCGTCGCCAAACTCGGGACGTCGCGCGGCCTTGTGATTGGCGAGTGGGCCATTGCGATTGGGAATCCCTATGGCTTCGTGCTCGGCAACACAGAGCCCGCCGTCACCGCTGGCGTCATCTCCGGTACGGGGCGCAATCTCACCGCACGCTCCGAAGGCAGCGGCGTCTACGTTGACATGATCCAGACCGACGCCGCGATCAATCCGGGCAACTCCGGTGGACCGCTTGTCAACGCGCTCGGGGAAGTCATTGGCGTGAACAGCTCCATCTATTCGCCCTCCGGCGGCTCTGTTGGACTTGGCTTTGCGATTCCGATCGATCGCGCGCGACGCGTGGCGGAAGATCTGCTCGCGCATGGCAAGGTACGTCGCCCGTGGATCGGCGTGAAAACCGAGTTTCCGCAAACGAACACCATGGAGCGCCAGTCGCTCAACGGCGGGGCGAAGGTGCGCACCGTGGTTGATGGATCACCGGCAGCGAAGGCCGGCATCCAGGCAGGCGATATCCTCGTGCGGTCGCGCGAGCGCGCATTGCGCAATGCATACGACTGGGAAGCAGAACTGCTCGAACTCCGCGTCGACGACCAAGTGCCGCTCACGCTGAAGCGTGGATCGCGCGAACTCACGGTTACCGTGCGAATCGCCGACCTCCCAGAGGTCAGTGCGCAGAAGGTTTCTGTCCTCAAGGAGATCGAGCTGATTTCCCTTACGCCGGCCATTCGCTCCGAGCGCGGGATTCGGCGCACGGCCGGCGCATTGGTTGCGACCATTAGCCCTCGGGTGTCCGATGAACTCGGCATCCAGACGGGCGACCTGATTTTCCAAGTGAATAACTCGCCCGTGGCCGACGCGCCGCAGGCAGCCAAGATGCTCGAGTATCTCTCGGGTCGCGGCCCGATCCGCATGTGGATCGAACGTGGGGGCCAGGCGTACTGGACCGATTTCCAGATTGGACGATGAATCACGAGCGCTACTCTTCCCCACTCGCCGAGCGCTACGCATCCCCGGCGATGCTGTCGCTGTGGTCCGCACACACGCGCCACGGACTCTGGCGTCGCCTGTGGCTCGCCCTCGCCGAGAGTGAGCGCACCCTCGGGGTCGACATCTCCGAGACTGCGATTGCCGAGATGCGTGCGCACCTCGACGACATCGACTTTGCGAAGGTGGCCGAGTACGAGAAGCGATTCCGTCACGATGTGATGGCCCACGTGCATGCGTTCGGCGAAGCAGCGCCCGCCGCACGCGGCGTCATTCACTTGGGCGCGACGTCGGCGTTCGTCACTGACAACGGCGACCTGATTCAGATGCGCCGCGGGCTCGAGCTGCTGCGCGCTCGTGTGGTGTCGGTGATTCAGCGACTCGCGACCTTTGCCGCTGCCTGGCGTGCTGAGCCCGCGCTCGGTTACACGCACCTGCAGGCGGCGCAGCTTACGACGGTCGGTAAGCGTGCGACGCTCTGGATGCAGGACCTCGTGCTCGATCTCGCCGAACTTGATCATCGCCTTGCCACGCTGCCGCTGCGCGGCGTGAAGGGAACGACCGGCACACAGGCCAGCTTCTTGGAGCTCTTCAAGGGCGACCACGCCAAGGTTCGCGAACTCGACCGCCTCGTGGTGAAGGCCATGGGCTTTGCGCACTCGATTCCGGTGAGCGGCCAGACCTACTCGCGCAAGCTCGACGCGCAGGTGCTGAGTATTGTGTCGGGGATCGCGGCGAGCGCAGCGAAGTTTGCCAGCGATATGCGCATGCTACAGTCGTTCGGCGAAATCGAAGAGCCGTTCGAGAAAGAGCAGATCGGATCGAGCGCCATGGCGTACAAGCGCAACCCGATGCGCTCCGAGCGGATCAACTCGCTGGCGCGCTTCGTGCTGTCGCTGGAGGGGAACGCGAACCAAACGCACAGCGTGCAGTATTTTGAGCGCACGCTCGACGACAGCGCGAACCGTCGTCTGGTGATTCCCGAGGCGTTTCTCGCGACTGATGCGATCCTGATTCTCATGGAGAACATCACCGGCGGCCTCGAAGTGCATCCGGCCCGCATTCGGGCGCGCATCTCCGACGAGCTTCCGTTCATGGCGACCGAGAAGTTGATCGTGAGCGCGGTCGAGGCCGGCGGCGATCGACAGGTCGCGCACGAGGTGATTCGTCGTCACAGCATTGCCGCCGCGCGGGCCATGAAGGACGATGGGGCCCGCAACGACATGCTCGCGCGACTGGCCGCGGACCCCGAGTTCGGCGTGCCGATGGGCAATCTCGAAGCCACGCTCGACGCCCACCACTTCGTGGGTCGCGCGCCGGAACAGGTGGATGACTTCCTCGCCGAAGTCATTGCCCCGATTCTTGCAACCAGCCACGCCGCCGCCCCGACCGCGGAGATCCGCGTATGACGCTGACCGTTGGGAGCACCTCGCTGCCGCTTCCGCTGGTGGTGCGCGGCAAGGTGCGTGACGTGTACGCCGTCGGAGCCGATCGTCTGCTCCTGGTCGCCAGCGACCGCGTGAGCGCGTTTGACGTGGTGATGAATGAGCTGGTGCCATACAAGGGTGCCGTGCTTACGCAGATCACCGCCTGGTGGCTCCGCCAGCTCGGGGATCTTGTGCCGCACCACATGATTTCCTCCGACGCCGACGAGATTGTCGCGCTCGTCCCTGAACTCGCGCCGCACCGAGACACCCTGGCCGGGCGCTCCATGCTTGGCCGGCGGGGGCAGGTCTTTCCTGTGGAATGCGTGATCCGCGGCTACCTCAGTGGATCGGCGCTCAAAGAGTACCGCGAAACCGGCACACTCGCCGGCGAGCGGCTCGCCGACGGACTGGTGGAGGCCGATCGATTTGATCCGCCGGTCTTTAGCCCCGCGACGAAAGCGGAAACGGGACACGACGAGAACATCACCATCACGCAGGTGCGTGCGCAGCTCGGCGAATCCGTCGCCGCTGAGCTGGAGCGGATGTCACGGCTGGTGTACGAGCGTGGCCGCGATGTGGCAGCGGCGCGTGGCATTATTATCGCCGACACCAAGTTTGAGTTTGCGCAGCGGGACGGGCACATCATCCTCGTGGACGAAGTGCTGACACCAGACAGCTCACGCTTCTGGCCCGCCGATCAGTATCAGCCCGGCCAAGGCCAGCCAAGCTTCGACAAGCAGCCCCTGCGCGACTATCTCGACGCAGAACGGGCCGCCGGGCGCTGGAACGGCGAGGCTCCGCCTCCGCCCCTGCCTGAAGCCGTGATCACCGCCACCAGCCAGCGCTACCTTGCCGTCTATGAATTACTCACCGGCAAGGCCCTGGATCTCAAAGCCTTTCAGTGAACCCCTTCCGCTGAGACGGTTTCGCGCCTATATTGATCCTGTTCGGCGACGGTCGGA
>Ga0194048_10001457_pt1 | contig 11782 bp, 11 predicted proteins | sample JunL225m_MetaG_FD_161685 | JGI IMG/M metagenome (GOLD analysis project Ga0194048, IMG submission 161685) | Anoxic zone freshwater microbial communities from boreal shield lake in IISD Experimental Lakes Area, Ontario, Canada - Jun2016-L222-5m | ecosystem: Environmental > Aquatic > Freshwater >...
CGATTAGCAGGAGCTAATCGCTGCCTTTAGCCGCGCCGGAATAGTCCGCGACACGGCGCTTGGCGAGCCGTTCAATCCGCACCAGCATGAGGCCGTTGCTCAGCAGCCGGCTGAAGGCCAGGCGGCTGGCACAGTGATTGAGGTTTACGAGCACGGCTACCTGATCGGTGACGAAGTGCTGCGCGCGGCGAAGGTCGTCGTAGCCGCCTAAGGCCGAAGCGATGGCTCAGCCAGATCTATACAAAGTTCTAGGCGTCGACAAGAAGTCGTCGGCCGCTGAGATCAAGAAGGCCTACCGCAAACTTGCGCGCGAGAACCACCCTGATCAAAACCCTGGCAATGAGGCCGCCGAAGAGCGCTTCAAGCAGGTTTCGGCCGCCTACGACATTCTTGGCGACCCGGAGAAGCGCAAGCAGTACGACAGCGGCGGAATGTTCAGCGGCGGTGGCGGTGGCCCGGGCGGCGTTCCCTTTGACGCTTCGAGCTTTGGCGACATCTTCTCGAGCTTCTTTGGCGGCGAGCAGCAGGGCGGTCGCGCTGGCCGTCCGCGCCCGGCGCGCGGGCGTGATCTTGAGACAGAAGTGCGGCTCAGTTTTGACCAATCTTTGGCTGGTATCCAGGTTCCGGTAACGCTTTCGATTCCCGGCGCTTGCGGCAGCTGCCACGGCACCGGCGCAGCGTCAGGCACGTCGCCCAAGGTCTGTTCAAGTTGTCAGGGCCGCGGGATTGACTCCCAAGGCCAAGGGCTCTTTTCGATCTCGCAGCCCTGTTCGCGTTGCCAGGGCAGCGGCACGATCATCGAAGATCCATGCCGCACCTGCGGTGGCAGCGGCCAAGTCGAGAAGACAAAACGACTGAAGGTCAACATTCCGGCTGGCGTCAAGGAAGGCTCGCGCGTAAGGATCGCCGGCCGCGGCGAGCCGGGCAGCAACGGCGGCCCCGACGGCGACCTTTACGTGGTGACTCGCGTAGCGCCGTCCTCGATCTTCCGCCGCAAGGGTGACAACGTCGAGGTCGAGGTTCCGCTGACGGTGCCCGAGCAGCTGCTCGGCGCAGAGGTCGAAGTGCCGACTCTCGATGGCCGCAAGACGCTGCGCGTTCCGCCAGGTACCCGCAGCGGCAGCGTGCAGAGGCTGCGGGGCGAAGGGCCACCGCGGCTTGGCGCCGGCAAAAAGGAGAGCCGCGGCGACATCCACTACCGCTTCGTAGTCGAGGTTCCATCGGAGCTAACCGAGGAACAGTCCGAGCTGGTCGCGAAGCTGTCGGAGACGATGAATGGTGGCGACCCAAGAGCCAAACTCTTCAGCGCCAGCGGTGAGAAGTGATGACGACGCGCAGAACTACAACCCGAATCACAGTTGACTCCGGTCGCGGCGTTTTCATGATCTCGGTTGCCGCCGAGCTGGCCGAGATGCACCCTCAGACTCTGCGCATGTACGAGCAGCGCGGGCTGATTTGCCCGCAGCGCTCGCCGAAGGGAACACGGCTCTACTCGCAGACCGACGTTGATCGGCTGCGCCGCATCCAAGAGATGACGACCGAGCTTGGGCTCAACTTGGCTGGCGTCGAACGCGTGCTCGCGCTTGAGGAGCAGCTTGAGGCGACGCGCCGGCGGCTCGAGCAGCTCGAGCAGCAGAGCAGTGCTGTGCGCGCCGAGATGGAGGCCGAGCTGGAGACGGCGCGGCGAACCTTGCGCGGCGAACTAGTGCCGGTCCGCCGCAGCTCGACCGAAGTTGTTCGCGCCGCAGACTTTCGCGGCCGCCGCCGGGCCTAAAAAGCGCTAATTAGGCTTGCATTAAGATCTAAGTCTGCTAGACTTAGATCTGTATGAATGCCGACCGTTTTACAGTCAAAAGTCAAGAGGCGCTTCAGGCCGCCCTGTCGCTCGCTGCGCGCAATCGCAACCCGCAGGCGCTGCCAGACCATCTGCTCAGCGCATTGCTCGAGCAGGAAGGTGGAATCGTCACTCCGGTGCTCCGTAACGCTGGCGTCGACGACGTTGCCGTTCGCCAAGCCAACAATGCTGCGATTGCTGCTCTACCCACGCTGGCAGAAGGCGGTGAGGCTTCACAGCCGGGCAGCGAACTAATCCAAGCCCTCCAGCGCGCCGAAGCGCTGATGGCCGAGATGAACGACGAGTACGTCTCCACCGAGCACCTGCTGCTGGCTCTGGCCGCGCAGGACGGCGCCGCCGGCGATGCGCTGCGCACCGCAGGAGCCACGCCGGAAGTTCTGAAAGAGGCGATCGGCACGGTTCGTGGCCCGCACCGGGTCACAGATCAAAACGCCGAAGACCAGTACCAAGCTCTGGAGAAGTACGGCGTCGACCTAACGGCGCGCGCCGCCGAAGGCGAGCTCGATCCCGTGATCGGCCGCGACGATGAAATTCGCCGCGTAATCCAAGTGCTCTCGCGCCGAACCAAGAACAACCCGGTCTTGATCGGCGAGCCAGGCGTTGGCAAGACGGCGATCGTCGAAGGCCTAGCCCAGCGGATCGTCTCCGGCGACATCCCAGAGTCGCTCCGTGACCGCCGCCTGATCGCGCTCGACATCGGCGGCATGATCGCCGGCGCCAAGTACCGCGGCGAGTTTGAAGAGCGGCTCAAGTCGGTGCTCAAGGAGATCACCGAGGCCAAGGGCCAGATCATCGTCTTCATTGACGAGCTACACACGATCGTCGGCGCCGGCGCTGCGGAAGGCGCTGTTGACGCCGCCAACCTGCTCAAGCCGATGCTCGCTCGCGGTGAGCTGCGTGCCGTAGGAGCGACGACGCTCGACGAGTACCGCAAGCACATCGAAAAGGACCCAGCTTTGGAGCGTCGCTTCCAGCCGGTCGTCGTCGCTGAGCCCTCGGTTGAGGACACGATCGCGATCCTTCGCGGCCTGCGCGAGCGCTATGAGGTTCACCACAACGTCGCAATTAAAGACTCGGCGCTGATCGCTGCCGCAACGCTCTCCGATCGCTACATCGCCGACCGCTTCCTGCCCGACAAAGCAATCGACCTAATCGACGAAGCTGCCTCGCGGGTGCGGATTGAGATCGATTCGCTTCCCGAAGAGATCGATGAAGTTGAGCGCCGCGTGCTGCAGCTCCAGATCGAGCGCACCTCGCTCGAGAAGGAGAGCGAGTCAGACAAGGCAACCGCCGAGCGGCTCGAAGTACTCGACCGCGAGCTCGCCGAGCTGCAGGAGAAGGCAGCCGGAATGAAATCCGAATGGCAGACCGAGAAGGATCGCGTCGCCGGTGTGAGCGACGTTCGCCGCCGGCTCGACGAGGCCCACCGTGAACTTGAACGCGTAACTCGCGAAGGAAACCTTGAGCGCGCCGCTGAGCTGCGCCACGGCGAGATTCCTGACCTTGAACAGCAGATGGAAGAGGACATCCAAAGCGAAGATGAGCCGCAGCCATCACGCTTCTTCAAGGAGCACGTCGGCAGCGAGGACGTCGCCGAGATCGTCGCCCGCTGGACCGGCATTCCAGTCACACGGATCGAAGAGACCGAAACCAACAAGCTCGTCTTCCTTGAGGACCGCCTGCACGAGCGCGTGATCGGTCAAGACGAAGCCGTCTCTGCCGTCGCCAGCGCGCTGCGCCGCTCGCGCGCAGGGCTTCAGGATCCAGATCGCCCGATCGGCTCATTCCTCTTCCTCGGCCCAACCGGAGTCGGCAAGACGGAGCTTGCCCGCGCGCTCGCAGAGCTGATGTTCGATAGCCAGGACGCAATGATCCGCATCGACATGTCGGAGTACATGGAGAAGCACTCCGTCTCACGCCTCGTCGGCGCTCCTCCCGGCTACGTCGGCTACGAAGAGGGCGGCCAGCTGACCGAAGCGGTTCGCCGCAGGCCCTACTCGGTCGTGCTGCTCGACGAGCTCGAGAAGGCACATCCGGATGTCTTCAACTCGCTGCTGCAGGTGCTCGATGATGGGCGCCTTACAGACGGCCAGGGCCGCACCGTTGACTTCAAGAACACGATCTTGATCATGACCTCCAACGTCGGCTCGGGCAGTGGCGATTACGAGGCCGCCGTCAAGTCGACCTTCAAGCCAGAGTTCATCAACCGGCTTGATGACATCGTCGAGTTCGATTCGCTGACCCGTGAACAGATCGGCGAGATCGTCACGATCCAGGTCGCGCGGCTCGTTTCGCGCGTCAATGATCGTGGCCTTGACGTTGAGCTGACCGATTCAGCGGTTGAGCTGATCGGCAACCTTGGCTACGACCCGACCTACGGTGCGCGGCCGCTCAAGCGCGTGATTCAGAAGAAGCTGATCGACCCATTGGCGATCGGAATTCTCGACGGAAGTTTCAGCGAAGGTGATCTCGTAAGCGTCGATAACAAGGACGGAGAACTCGTCCTAACTGCGCAACCTGCCAGCGTGCCTGCCGCCTGATCGGGTAGAACCGTCGTACACGACGACGGAGGTGCCATGCCGACCTACATCATGCTCTCGAAGTTGACCCCCGAAGGGGTCGCGACGGTGAAGAACAATCCGACGCGGATCAAAGAGGTAAATACCGAGATCCAGCAGCTTGGCGCGACCGTCGTGGCGCAGTGGTCAACGCTAGGGCGCTACGACTTCGTCAACGTCGTCGAAGCCCCGGATGACATCACGATGGCGAGGATCTCGCTGGAGCTCGGTTCGCGCGGAACTGCCCTCTACGAGACGCTCGTCGCCTTCCCGGTCGAAGAGTTCATCGACGCACTCTGACGTGAAGATCCTCGTCGTTGGCAGCGGAGGCAGGGAGCACGCGATCATCCGCGCGCTGCTGCGCTCCCCGCTTGCGACCGAGCTGCTCTGCGCGCCGGGCAATCCTGGGATCGCCGCCGACGCAGAGTGCCTGCCGATCGAGGCAGAAGCGATCGATCAGATCGTCGCGCTCGCCAGCGAGCGCGAACTAGATTTGGTTGTCGTCGGCCCCGAAGCGCCGCTTGTTGGCGGCCTCGTCGACGCGCTTAGCGCCGCCGGGGTTGCTGTGTTCGGCCCGGTCGCCGCGGCCGCGCGGCTCGAAGGTTCAAAGGCTTATGCGAAAGAGGTAATGGAGGCCGCTGGCGTCCCGACCGGTGGTTGGAACACGGTCGAGAGCGTTGAGGACGGCCTTGCTGCCGTCCGCGGTTATCCGACAGTGATCAAGTTCGACGGACTCGCGGCAGGCAAGGGCGTCGTGATCGCTGCCGATGAGGCCGCAGCCCGCGCCGCGCTCGAAGACTTTCTCGTTGATCGGCGCTTCGGCGAAGGCCAGGTAGTCGTTGAGGAGTTCCTCGAAGGCGAGGAGCTTTCGCTGCTGGCGCTTTGCGACGGCGAGCGCGCAGTGCCGATGGCGCCAGCTCAGGATTACAAGCGGATCTTCGACGGCGACCTCGGCCCCAATACCGGCGGCATGGGGTCCTACTGCCCGGTCCCGGGGATCGACGCTGCGCGCGTCGCCGAACTATCAGCGCTCGTCCACCAGCCGATCGTCGATCACTTCGCCGCTGCGGGCACGCCGTTCCATGGCGTCCTTTACGCCGGCCTGATGATGACCGCCGATGGCCCCAAGGTGCTCGAGTACAACACGCGCTTCGGTGATCCAGAGACGCAGGCTGTGCTGCCAAGGCTGCGCAGCGACCTCGCTGAGCTGCTCCTGGCTGGAAGCAAGCACGGTGGCCTAGCTGGCCGCGAGCTGGAGTGGGATCCACGTTGGGCCGTGACGGTGGTGCTCGCCAGCGCCGGTTATCCAGACTCGCCGCGGCTTGGCGACGCGATCAGTGGACTTGAGCAGATCATCGACCCGCTCGAGCTGACCTGCGCCGGGGTGGCCGACGACGACGGCACTTTGGTGACCGCTGGGGGCCGTGTTCTCAACGTTACGGCGCTCGGTGAAACGCCAGCCGCGGCCCGGGCTGCTGCTTACGCTGGGGTAGAATTGGTTGACTTCGCCGGTAAACAAACGCGAACCGACATCGCACTACGAGCTGAGGGGGCAAGCTAGATGACCGACCAACCTGAAGAAGTTGCAGAAGCGGAAGCCGAGTTTGCCGATCTGGCCGTTGATTCGCCCAGCGTCGGAATCATCATGGGCTCGAAGTCCGACATGGAAGTGATGGAGAAGGCCGGAGCTGTGCTCGAGGAGGCCGGTGTCTCTTTCGAGATCCGCGTCATGTCCGCCCACCGCGACCCTGAGACCGTCTCCGAGTACTGCTCCAACGCCCGCACGCGCGGGATGAAGGTGATCATCGCCGGAGCCGGCCTCTCGGCTGCCCTGCCAGGAGTCGCCGCAGCGCACACCGACCTTCCTGTGATCGGCGTTCCGCTCTCCAGCAGCCTCAGCGCCGCCGGCGGGCTTGACTCGATCCTCTCCGTAGTACAGATGCCGCCAGGAGTCCCAGTCGCGGCGGTCGGGCTCGACAACGCCAAGAACGCCGGCCACCTCGCGCTGAGAATCTTGGGCGCATGATCGATCGGTACACGCGCGACGAGATCGGCGCGCTGTGGACCGATGCCGCCCGTTTTGAGTCATGGCGCCTAGTTGAGGTTGCTGCCTGCGAGGAGCTCGAAGGGCCGACCGAGGCCGATCTGGAAGCGATCCGCGGCGCTACGGCAACCGCTGAGCAGGTCGCAGAGCGCGAAAAGGTTCTCGATCACGACGTTGCCGCCTTCGTTGATGTTCTTTCGGCCAGTGCCGGCCAGCCGGCGGGCCGCTGGATCCACTACGGCCTCACTTCGAGCGACGTGCTCGACACAGCGCTCGCCGTTCAGCTGCGCGACGTCGGCACGATCGTGCTGGCTGGCGCAGAGCAGCTAACGCAGGCGCTCGCCACGCTCGCCCGTGCCCACGTAGAGACGCTCTGCGTGGGCCGCACCCACGGCGTCCACGCCGAGCCAACAACCTTCGGCGTCAAGATCGCTGGCTTCGCCGCCGAAGCCGCACGCAACCGTGACCGCTTGCGCCGAGCCTTCGATCAGGCGGCCGTCGGCGCGCTCAGCGGTGCTGTTGGAACCTATTCGGCGACCGATCCGGCCTTCGAGCAGCGCGTACTGGAGCGGCTTGGACTTAAAGCAGAGACGATCTCCACTCAGGTAGTCGCGCGCGACCGCCTTGCCGAGCTGCTGCAGGCAATCGCACTGGCCGGCGCCGGCCTCGAGCGGCTCGCAACCGAAATCCGCCACCTTCAGCGCACCGAGGTGCGCGAGGTCCAGGAGCCGTTCCGCTCAGGCGCGCAGAAAGGCTCTAGCGCGATGCCGCACAAGCGCAACCCAATCACCAGCGAGCGGATCACCGGCCTCGCTCGCGTGCTTCGCGGCAACGCGCAGGCTGCAACAGAGAACGTTGCGCTCTGGCACGAGCGCGACATCAGCCACTCTGGCGCCGAGCGGATCATCGTTCCCGACTCGACGATCCTGCTCGACTACATGCAGCACCTCGCAATTCGTCTCGTCGAAGGGCTCGTCGTTGACAGCGAGCGGATGCTCGCGAACCTTGAGATCACCTGCGGCGCGCTCTTCTCACAGCGCGCGCTGTTGGCACTGGTCGCCAGCGGAATGAGCCGCGACGACGCCTACCGAATCGTTCAAGAAGACGCCCAGCGAGCTTGGGACGAGCAGACCCCGCTGCGCGGCCTACTCGAAGCGCGCGGCCTTGAGATCGACCTTGACGAGGTTTTCGACTCGTCGGCCTACACCGCGCACGCCGCAGCAATCGTCGCGCGGCTGGACGACGTCGTTTAGTCGCCGCGAAGCTTTGCGATCCCTTTACCCGTCGACCCGTACGGTCGCCCGATGACTACTGACCCCTCCTCCTCATCCGGTCGACCATGGAAGCGCTACCTGCTCTACCTAATCGGCGCCGGCGTCGCCTTCATGCTGCTGATCCAGCTCGTTCCTTACGGCCACGATCACACCAACCCTCCGGTCGCGCAGGCCGCGGTCTTCAAGGATCCAAGGGCTGCGCAGCTGGTTGCCAACAGCTGCGGTGACTGCCACAGCAACCTGACCAAGTACCCCTGGTACTCGAATGTTGCGCCGGGGTCGTGGCTGCTCGCCAACCACATCAGCGAGGGGCGTTCAAAGCTCAACTTCTCAGAGTGGAATAAGCCGCAGCCGCCGGTTGAGGATCTGACCGAGAAGATCAACAGCGGTGAGATGCCCGGCTGGCAGTACACGCTGATGCACTCCAACGCCAAGCTCTCCAGCGCCGACAAGAAGATCCTGATCGCAGGGCTCGTCCAGATGTACCGCGACACGCCACCGGCCGGGATCACGCAATCCGGCGGCGGTGGCGAGGGTGGCGGCGAGGGCGGCGAAGGCGGCTGACGGAGGCCGCAGTAAGAGCCCGCAAATAGCGCATTTCGCTGGGCTATTCCGCCTCTGCGCCTAATAGCATCGCGGCCATGTCAGAGCTCCTCAATCTACCTCTGCTCTCGAGCGGAAAGGTACGCGAAGTTTACGAACTCGGCGACGATCTGTTGATGGTCGCTTCGGACAGAATCTCGACCTACGACGTGATTCACCCGACGCCGATTCCCGGCAAGGGCGCCGTCTTGACCGGCGTCTCCGACTTCTGGTTCGAACGCACTTCGGGGATCGTTGCGAACCACCTGATCTCCGTCACGGACGGCGTTCCGGACGAGGTTCGCGGCAGGGCGATGGTTGTCAAGCGGCTCGAGATGTTGCCAATCGAGTGCATCGTGCGCGGCTACATCACCGGTTCGGGATGGAGCGATTATCAGAAGACCGGCAGCGTCTCGGGGATCGAACTTGCGGCTGGGCTCGAGGAGTCGGAGCAGCTTCCCGAGCCGCTCTTCACTCCCTCAACGAAGGCCGAGGTCGGCCACGATGAGGCGATCAACTTTGAGCAGGCTGCCGAGCTTGTCGGAGACCTCGAGCTGACCGAACGGGTCCGCGACACGGCGATCGAGCTTTATCGCTTTGCCGCCGATTACGCCCGCAGCCGCGGCGTGATCCTCGCCGACACTAAGTTTGAGTTCGGGCTTGACGCTGACGGCCAGCTGACCGTCGGCGATGAGGTGCTGACGCCCGACTCGTCGCGCTACTGGCCGCTTGAGGGGTATGAAATTGGCCGCGGGCAACCGAGCTTCGACAAGCAGTTCGTTCGCGACTGGGCTACCGCCAGCGGATGGGACAAGAGCGAACCGGCGCCGGCGCTCTCGGAAGACGTTGTCGCTGGAACCACTGCTCGCTACGCCGAGGCCTACGAACTAATCACCGGCGAGCCACTCTCGGCTTGGCTGGAGCGAACCGGAGGAAGCATCTAATGCGCGCGCGAGTTCTCGTCAGGCCAAAGCAGGGAATCCTTGACCCGCAAGGCGTGGCGGTTGAACGCGCGCTTCCGGCGCTCGGGTTCAAAGGCGTCAGCGAGGTGCGGATCGGCCGCCTCGTCGAACTGGAGATCGAAAATCCAGCCGAGCTTGAAGCGATCTCGTCGCAGCTACTCGCAAACCCGCTGATCGAAGACTTTGAGATCGAACTGCTCGAAGACGCTGCCGCCGCGTGAAGACAGGAATCCTCCGCTTCCCCGGGAGCTGCGACGAGGTTGACGCGCAGCTGGCTGCACAGCTTGTCGGCGAGACGGTTCTGCTTTGGCACGGTGACCGTGACCTTCAGGACGTTGATGCCGTAATCGTCCCTGGAGGCTTCTCGTACGGCGATTATCTCCGCGCCGGGGCGATCGCCCGCTTCTCGCCGGTGATGGAATCGGTAATCGAGTTTGCAGGTGACGGCGGCCTCGTGCTTGGGATATGTAACGGCTTCCAAGTTCTATGCGAGGCGGGCTTGCTGCCGGGCGCGCTGCTGCCGAACGCGAACCGTCGCTTCACCTTCCGCCAAGTCGAGCTCGAGGTTGTTGAGGGCGATACAAAGTTCACTTCGGCTTGCCCGTCAGGCGAGCTGCTGAGTATTCCCGCCAAGCACGGTTCGGGTCGCTTCTACGCCGACGATGCGACGCTCGACCAGCTCGAAGCTGACGGCCAAGTAGTCGTTCGCTACCGCCCGGAGCAGAACTTCAACGGTTCGCTGCGCGACATAGCTGGCGTGCGCAACGCCGCCGGCAACGTCTTCGGCCTGATGCCACACCCTGAGCACGCCGTTGACGCGCTGACCGGTTCAACCGACGGCCTGCGGATCTTTGAATCGATGCGCTCTGCCGTCGAAGGCGCACATGTCTGAGCAGCTGCCGGAGCTAAAGGACGCGATCGCTCTCGGTTTGACCGAGGCTGAGTATGAGCTTGTCTGCGAAAAGCAGGGCAGCCCACCGAACCAAGTCGAGCTGGCGATGTACTCGCTGCTGTGGAGCGAGCACTGCGCCTACAAGCATTCGAAGAAGCTGCTGGTGACGCTGCCAACCGAGGGGCCAGCGGTCGTGATGGGCCCGGGCGAAAACGCTGGCGCCGTAGACGTTGGCGACGGCTTGATCTGCGCCTTCAAGGTCGAGTCGCACAACCACCCGAGCGCGGTTGAGCCGTTTCAGGGCGCAGCGACCGGAGTTGGCGGAATTCTGCGCGACATCTTCGCGATCGGCGCGCGCCCGATCGCGGTGCTCGACTCGCTGCGCTTCGGTGAGATTGAAGAGAGCGAGCGCTCGCGCTACCTGCTCGAGCATGCGGTCGCTGGGATCGGCCATTACGGCAACTCGATCGGTGTGCCAACCGTTGGCGGCGAGGTTTACTTCGAAGGTCCTTACGAGCAGAACTGCCTTGTCAACGCGATGGCGCTTGGGCTTGGCCCGCGCGAGCAGCTGATGCGCAGCGCCGCTGCCGGGGTCGGCAACGTCGTGCTGATCTACGGTGCATCAACAGGCCGCGATGGAATCGGCGGCGCCTCGGTGCTCGCTTCGGCCGAGCTCGGCGAAGCCGATGACAACAAGCGGCCAACAGTTCAGGTTGGCGACCCGTTCGAAGAGAAGAAGCTGATGGAGTGCTCGCTTGAGCTGCTCGAACTGGGCTTGATCGTCTCGCTCCAAGATCTCGGCGCCGCTGGACTCACATCTTCGGCCTGCGAGATGGCATCGAAGGGCGAGGTCGGGATCGACATCGACGTGCGCAAGGTGCCACTGCGCGAGGCCGACATGGAGCCGTTCGAGATCATGGTCAGCGAATCGCAGGAGCGGATGCTCTGCGTAATCGAACCCAAAGATGTCGACGCGGTGCGAGCGATCTGCGACAAGTGGGAGGTCAGCTCGGCGGCGATCGGCGAGGTCACGGGTACGCGCCTGATGCGGATCTACTCCGACGGCGAGTTGGTTGGCGAGATGCCGGTAGAGGCGCTCGTTGACGATTGCCCGATCTATGACCTTGCGCCGCAGAAGCCGAGCGAGCCGCTCTATCCGCCGCCGACTGCACGGCTCAACGGTTCAGAGAGCATTGGTGACGCTCTACTGGCGTTGGTCGGCTCGCCGAACGTCGCTTCGCGCCGCCCGCTCTTCGAGCAGTACGACCCGATCGTTCAGTCGCGCACCGTGCGCCGCCCGGAGCAGGCCGACGCTGCCGTGCTGGCGCTACCGAACGGCAGCGCTCTGGCAGTCAGCATCGACGGCAATGGCCGCCGCGTCGCCGCTGATCCGTACCGCGGCACGCTCGGTGTGGTGCTCGAATGCGCCTCCAACCTGGCCTGCGTCGGCGCTCACCCGCTAGGCACAACCAACAACCTCAACTTCGGCAACCCTGAGAAGCCGCACGTGGCATGGCAGCTAAGCGAGGCCGTGCGCGCAATCGCCGACGCCTGCACCGCGCTCGAAGCGCCGATCGTCGGAGGCAACGTTTCGCTCTACAACGAGGGCACCTAC